>Ga0179593_1287742_pt1 | contig 11502 bp, 4 predicted proteins | sample CZODoug2_1_08_16_FD_185931 | JGI IMG/M metagenome (GOLD analysis project Ga0179593, IMG submission 185931) | Vadose zone soil fungal communities from Angelo Coast Range Reserve, California, USA - CZODoug2_1_08_16fungal (PacBio error correction) | ecosystem: Environmental > Terrestrial > Soil >...
GAGGGGGGTCATAGCCGATAAAAATAGGAATAAGGAGGGGCAACGGATTGAGGAAAAAGTCTCTACCCCCATTCAAAACGAGTGGTGCTTCGTACATTAAGGGGGAAATAGAGTCAAGGAGTTTGAAAAAAAGATCATGGGTCTCCGCGGCGCAAGCGGGAATTGCCAGTCATGAAGACACACAGAAATTCTAATAAACAATGAAAGAACGGAAAAGAAAAGTAAAAGTAAACATCATGCGCGATTCGGGCGACTATTAACAGAATAGGCCCTTATAGACGAGTCTGTGCAGGATGGGGCCTCACTACAGGAGAAAAAGGGGACTTGCGCAGCCTGAGGGTCCGTCTTCGAGGAGGAAAAACAATGTAGACGAAAATCTTAATCTATTTAGTCAACAGAAAATGATTCGACTTAGCATCGGGTGGCTTCAGCCACGCCACGTCCATGTTCGGGCGAACATCATCGCAGCCTGGGAGGCAAGTTTTCGAGGGGCGTTAAGTCCCTCTAATTGGGTCCGTTCCCCGCGTGATCCTGGAAACGTTTAAGGTCAAGTGCAGGGTGAAAGGAAAGACGTCCGTAGGTCTTGCAGTTCACTTGAGACTTTGAAAAGGGAAGAAAACAAACAGGAAGGTCAGAGCCATCACCTCGAGGACGTCAGGGCGAACGAACGCGCAATGCCAGAACGACGGTGAAAGCCCCGAGAAAAGATGTTGAGTACAGCATTTAAGTTCCAAGGAGGACAAAAATCGGCAAAAAGCGATCAAAATCTGGGTCGCCTGTACGTAACCAGGAGGGCGGCAACCATGTGAGACGCGCCAGTTGGGGGGAAAAAAACTCGTGGAAGGTGTCGAAATTGACGAAGATAAGATGGCAAAGCGTCTTACATAGGAAGCCTTAGGTAAACATGAGGGGGCGTGGAGAGGGTCCGGTGTCACACAAAGAAGAACATGTGCATGCTTAGGATAAGGACGCTTATACGTGAGGACAAAAGGAACGTCCAGGCGAAGTGAAAAAAAGTAATAAAAAAATGAAATGGAAGGGCCTCAGTTGGCCTAAGCGATGGCGCACCGGGGAAAGGGCCTAGGAAACGGAAAGTTCGCAAGCGCAGTGTGAAAAAGGTCGATACTGCCATCGAGCAAAAGGACAAGGGAAGTTTTGCGGAAAGGGAAAAAGGTTGAGGGAAGGTAAGGGAAACCGACGGGGTACCACTTCTAACCGTAATTAGTTGAACGCGTGGGAACTGCCATAGGAATCAAAATGGTCAGGAGGGTGGGTGTGGTAAAATCAGTCATTCGACAGGCTTGTCAAAGCAAAGGAAAAAAAAGGGAATTGGCGTAAACAAAGCGGTATTCAAGGGGGAAACACCTCATCTCCCACGCGAAGTTCACAGGCGCAAAGCTTACCAGCGAAGAAGAATATATTGAAAAGAAGTGCGGTGAAAAAAAGACGGAAAGAGATGCATTATTCGCGTAGAATCGACTAGTATCGGAGCGGCCAGGAGGGGAAAAAAACCATCGGGGAAATCAAAAGGTCAGGGAAGAGAGCTCTGGCCGGAGGTAGTACCAAAGAGGGAAAGAAAAAAATAAGGCTCAGTGAAAAAGCCGAAAATATGAACCACACGTGAATCGAGTGCCGGACCTCAGGACTTCAAAAGTGGCTTCTGGTAACATGGAGGCGATTTTCAGAGAAACTGTGGACTGAAAGAACCCTTCCGGAAAGTTGGGGCAGTGAATGTACGTCTCGGAGCGAGCACTGGATGCCGGTTCAAAAAGTCGAGCTTTTCAAACTTATCGAATTCTTCCGGAAAAGACGGATGAACACGCAAAAAATCTCACAATTCAAATGTCGCACCTGATAACTCCGCAAAGGGAAAAAACCAGGTAGTGCCGCGCAATTTCCGGCCCAGTACGGGCATATCCTAAAGAGGAAAAGGGGGGTCACTCAGTGCTGTAAAGGTGCCAGTCGTCATACCCAAGAGTCTTCGAGTGTTTTGGAAAGGAACGTCCAATACCTAGAAGCAAGAAGACGGGCATGAAAGCGAAGCAAAGGCGCTCACGGCGTTTTCCGCAGATGAAAGAACTTACATATGGAGAGAAACTCTAATAGAGGAGGGACTCCAGGGAGACTCCAGAGGGAAGGGAAAGAAGATATCCAACCTCAGGAACTCATTGGGTTTTGTCATCCGCCGCCAAAACGGTTTGTCCCGTTAAGTGGAACAAATAATAGAAGCTTCGGAGAAGAGCAAAGTAATCGAGCCTTCAGATTGGCTGCAGGTGCCAAGGGCCTGAAACGAATGGTCAGAAGCAAAAAGTCTAGCCGATAGTGGTCCACGCGATAGAGAACAAAGGCATCTCTAAGGTTCCTACTCCTAACAGGAAAGATAACCAAGCCAAGAGGGTTAGGGGGGGGGCCGCGCTGGGATCATTCTTGAACGAAAACTCTAGATTAGTAGAAAAGGATCATATCCATGGTCAAAAGAAGTAAAGATGGTGTTGATCAATAAGGAATGAAATCACTTTAATAAAAGCAAAATGAAAAGAGAACCATGATGGAATGAAACTTTATGCATCCTCAAAAACACGGTCTTTACTCGGTCTCATAGTCCAACGCACCTCAAGACCGCCAGAAAAAAATTTTTGCAGAGGAAGGGAGGAGATGTGGTTGTTTCGGGAAACGGACGCTGGGACTTGCGTTTATCTGGGGGAAGGTGGGGCCCGGCGAGAAAGAGGAGCCAGAAGCAACTAGACTTGATAGCACTATCGGGAAGAAGAAAAGACATCTGAGAATCTATACTGTAAAAGGAGAGAGGGTGAGACCCCGGACATCCGTCGAAGAGTAAGCCAACTTGTTCATAGAGGGAACCATCGCATCCGTAGGGGAATAAAAAAACAGCTGCGGCACTGAAGGCTTGGGAAGGGAGATTCGAGAAAAAACAAAGCAAACAACCAACTGAAAAAGAAGAGATATATTAAGGGCACCGTACACGGGCGCGGTTTAGAAGAGAGAAGCCCAAATCGAATACACAAAGAAAAACTAACATGAGGAAAGACAAGGAGAGGAATTAGAACTCAACCGGAGGAAGTAATCCCGAATGGGGCGAAACTCGAGAAGGAATCTCAAATTCTAGAGGAGACGATCTTACTCTGGAGAGGATCACGAGGAGACAATGCTCAGACAGGCTTCGGGGGCGCCAGAGGTGAACTTCGAACAAAGAATCGAAAACCAAAACCCTCCAAAGCACAAAGGGCGTGGACTCCGCAAACAAACCTTCGGAAGAGCCGTCAAAAAAATCGGTTCGCTGTAGGAGAGGAAGCTGGGATCAAAAGACGGCTTTTAAGTGGGTTGGAAGGCCTGACAGGGTACGGGGTCGAGGGACTAGGATTTATTCTGGGATTGTTATGAAGGGAGGAGGAAAAAACACTGAGAATATTTGGCGGAAAGAGACCTGGTCGCCCGCCCGCTACTATGACTTGGAGTGGCTAAAGGAGACGAGAAAAACGAACTCCAGAATCAGTGATGGCGAGGTGGTGTATCCATAAGTGAAAGTCGGGAAAAAAAATTACATCAAGGGGTCGGAAGGGATCGTCGCGTGGACCCTAAGGGCGAGGAGGGAAAACCCAAAATGAGTGCGAGGAAAGGTGTACGAGGCCCTATGATCAGGGAGACTCTTTCAGCAGGCGAGAGGATCCCAGGGCGTTAAACCGTCCCTAAAAAAAAGGGGAAACGTCTTACGTGACGGCGGGGAACAAACAAATCCCACGGTGTAGAGGGTCGAATCGTGATCCGTACATAGCCCATTTAGGAAAGTCAGAAACTTTAAAAAGAGAGGGAAAAGCAGGACTTGTATTCATCCAAAAAAGGGAGACCCTGCGGCAGGGGACGGGCGTCTCCAAAGCAAAAGAAGGTTAGAGGGATCAATACAAAAAGAGAATGACCGAAATAAATTGGAAAAGGGGGAAAAGATCGCGCTTCATCGACACTTCCGCTATCGTACAGCCGGGAGCTCAGAGAGCGACGCAAAACTGACTAGCAAAACAGGGGGAAGGGTTAAAGGTCGTGAGAATGGGACAGGACTTGTTGAACCGAAAAGACAATGTCAAATCCTAAAGATTATAGCATTTTTTGGTGACCGGCAAGGGGAGGGGGCCTATTCATTAACCGTATCCGGTTCAAGCCAAGGCACCGGGAAGGGGATGCTCGAAAAACCAAGTCGAAAACAAAGGCGCATTAGCAAGGGAGGCCGTGCTTCAAGGAAGTCGAGGAAAGATGGGAAACACTTTTGACAGGAGGGGGTGGAAAAAATTTCCAGCGGGTGGGGCGCCGTTTGCTTGCTAAATAAAAACTATAATCAGCTCGAAGGTTCGCGAGGGAGCCTCTTGTTGGGGGGTAACCCCAGACGGACCGAAAGAGAAACTTTTTGGCAGATCTAAAAGAATTAGACAAGGATGGGATGAAAAGAAACCGGCATAAGATCTGCTACCGGGGGGAAGCAACTTCGTGCAGAAAGGGGAAAAGCGTGGGATATGAAGGTTTGTTTCGACTTATAAAACTGTTGGAAAAGGAATTCACCACGGCGCGGATAAGGCGAATACCCGGGACCAAGGAAGCACAAATTCAGCTAGGGGTCAGAGGGAGGGAAACGACCCGCTGGAAACAGTCATGACCAAGGCGTACGTGAACTCGGATATTTTCACCCATTAAGAAGGCAGGGGGTTGGCCGGGAAAAAAAAGGGGTCAAAACAAGGGAGTATATGCCAGGACAGCGAACCAAGCAGTTCCGAAAGAACGAGGGAACGTAAGATGTTATTAGGCAAGCGACAGAGAGAAGGGCAAAGGTAGGGGGGCAAGCCGTTTTTAGAAAGGAAATACGAAGGAGAGAATAAAAACAATCTTACCCAAATGTAACGTGACCAAGGACCGAATACCCCGAAGGACCGGCAAAGAGAAGAGAGGGGACCCTTGTCATCAGGGGGAAAGGGGGAAACGGCGAGAAGAAAGAGCAAATGTTTTTACAACGAGCAGAAGTGTTCTAAATGTCCAGGCGGGTGGTACGGACCGCGCGAAGCGGGGGGGGTTTTGCGAAAAAAAAAAGGGAAGGGAAAGTGCTGCACGAAACAAGGTTTGGTTTTCTTGAGAGTTGAAAAAATGAACGAAGTCGGAGACGAGCGAAACAGGCTGGTCAGCGCCGGGCTGGGAGGCCGTGCCTTACGGGCAAAGGCGTAAAAGTCCTCTTTCCCGATTTGAAGGAAAAGGCAAATTAGACACACGCGTCCTTAAGGGGAAATCGTAGGGGTCACAAGGGAACATCGCGAAGAGGGACCTCAGGCGAGAAATGGTTGCCAATAACAGAGGCTGTGTCGGTTTCGGAAAAAAAAAAGAATTCTATCCACTCAGGGAGAGGCTTAGTCTATTCCTGTTGGTGAAAAAAAAGCCCAATTGAGTGGAAAGAAGCGAATACTATAAGGGGACTGCAGCTTTTTTTTCAACCCCCAAACAAAAAAAAAAAAAATTGGACGAAGGGATTGGGAGGGGAAAAAAGGTCTTGTGAGCGAGATACAAAGTCGGGGAAAGGGATCCGGAATCAAGGATAGGGTAGGGGGGGAATGGCCGTGAAGATGGTGACTTGAATGTGAGGACGTTGGTCAAAATGGTTCTTCATCTCAGGAAAGCGGCCGCTGCGCCGAGGAGAGAAAAAAAGCGGAAGGGGAAGCAGGGCTAGGAAAAAAATCAGGGCCTGATTTTCAGGAGAGAGCTGGGGTGGAACGCCAACTTGCCGGGACAAAAAGATTGGGACCAGGATCTAGAGGAGGATCCTACACCAACACCTTAGGAGAAAGAGAAGGGATAGCAGGGATTGTGGACTATGCATCAAACCCCCAACCAATCAGGGGAAGGCCACGAGGGGGCAAATCTCACAAAGCACTATGAGGGGTAACTCAAAAAAGCAAGTGAAGCTGAGGTTGACGATAAGGGTTCCTGAGGGGAAAAAGAAAAACGTTCAAGCGATTTCCAACACAGGGCGAAAAAAAGAAAATCTCCAGGAAAAAAAGAGACACCGGTCAGGGGGAAGCAGCCTTCTGGCAAAGAGGAAGGGAACATTGAACCCGCGGCCTTGGGCTGGGGGCAGGAATACCAGGAAGGACCAGCTTTAATCCCCTTATGGGGGGCCCAAGAAGTATCAACAAAGAGCGGCACAAAATCGGAAATCGATTCTTAAGCGGAAATTACGAGGGGGAAGGAAACGCGAAAGAATCAGAGGCAAGTTCTGACTAGAGAAGACCGCAACGGAACAGGTCTCTATAGCGAAAAGGAGAAAGCCTGAGGTGAAGTGCTATCTTATACAGGCGCGTACCCTGTGACGAGTAAACGATAAACAGGCCGGGGGAAGGCTTCAACTTCAGGAGTGACGGAAAGAAGGCGACGCCAAGGCCCCAGCCGGGGGGCCTGCAAGTCCTTCTCGGACACACCGTGCGCAGCGCAACCATGGAGATAAAGAACCCCCCATGGGTTTTGAGCCTCAGTGTCATTATCCTATCCAGTCTGAGAACAAAAAGGTAAGATCCGCCAAGAAAGAAGCGGGAGTACAGTACAGGGGGATGGTCAGGAAACATTTGCAATCTTCCGGAGTGGGGACCATTGGAGAGCCTGAGTGAAAGAAGGGGAAGAGCACGGAGGGCCAAAAAATTCCGGGATATTGAATCCTGGAGGAACAGAAGGATAGTTCCATTGTATAAATGTGGAGGAAAGTTTAGGTATCCTCACTATGTAAGTGGAGAAAACCTTAAGAAGAGGAAAAAAAAAAAGAAAAAAACGTCTTGAAAAGTGAAGATCGCAATTTATCCCCGGGGAAGAGAAAACGGGGTTCCGGGGAATCGGAGTACTACTAGGAGGGCACCGGCATTAATACTGATAAATAAATTGGATCGTTGAAAACTGCAAGCAAAAAAAGAGGAAAAAAAACGACCAGTGCAAAAGGATTTGATTGGAAACCCCTTTTAAGGGGACATAGGAGGAAACGGTGGCCCCAGACTTGGGTAGAATGTAATATTTCAGAAGAGCTGACTGCCAAGGAATAAAAAGATAATGGTCATCATGTATTGCACCTCCAGCCCTTACACGGAGGGATGCAGAAGAAGATTGTAGGAACAAAAAAAGAAATCCAAAAGGCAATGGAGACGCAAAGAAGTGGGGCCGACTCCGTATTGATGGAGGTAGAAAGATGAAACATCATTATTTACTGGGAAAAACGGAGAGGGGAGGACGCTGCGGGACAGTGAGACCGCGAAAAAATGGCGATATTTCTGTAAGGGATTAGTATTAAGAGCGCAAAGAGGGGACCACTACGGCCAGACATAATGGGAAACGGAATTCCAAGAAAAAAGGGAAATTTTAGGCGCTGCAGCCTTCAAGATTCTGTACATGGGAGCGCTTGGGGCTGAAATCGAAAAAAGGAAGATCCTCCCCGTCCAAAGGTTGGAACCGGATAAATAAGAGCGTCCATCACTTGAGGAAAAAAAGGGCCGGTTTCAGGATCGGGGAAAAAAGGTGACAAAAAGATGGAAAGGAAAAACGGAGGAAAGGCTTTCAACCATCTCAAAGGGGGACGGATGTATGAACAAGGCAAAAAGGGGAAGAAGAAAAATGTCACCTGGAAGCCGCGCCCTTATTTCGCAGGCATTCGGCATAAGTCCGAAGAGGGACGATCGACGAGAGGGAAGGTGGCCGAAGAGAAAAACCCTGAGGACGGAGAGTTGGGTGTAGTATCGAGCGTATTCCCTAGAGTCACAAAAAAAAAAAGACAGGGGCTCACAAAGTCGGTTAGGGGGAAAGGAACTAAAAAAAAGAGAGACAGCAATAATCGGATGAATGGACATGTTGCTCTCTTAGATGGAAGGAATAATTCCGCAAAAAAGCAGGGCAGTTGTTTGTAAAGCCGAAGCACACGAGGTTGGGCCAAGGGAGGGAACAGGGACCTGTGCGAAAGGGGAAGCGCGCAAAACGAAAGAAGAGTCCCAAGACATCTTTTAATTGGGAGGCCGGTGAAGTCCGTAGAAACGCAGGGAGGGCATCTCATCGAGAAGGAGAAGGGGAGGGAAGAGCATCACCAGCAACTCAGAATGTAAACTGCAAGTAGCACTCAGTATCAAAAAAGTCTCAAAAGAAGGAGATCGTTTAAAGCGAATTTTCCGGAAGGCGGAGAGCAAAAAAAAGTACTTTCTAGCCAGAAAATTCAGTGTTTGCAATGTACAGGGGAACATAAGGCAATCCACAGAGGGAAACCCCTCAAGTTGATAAGAAAACACTTCAGGGTGGGGAAGCTATGTCTCTGCCCAAAAGAGAACGAGCCTTCCGACGAAAAGCGATTTTGTTCCGAGGAGGCAGGGGGGTAGTTGTCGAGACTTTTAATGAGGATAGGAGAATTCAGGGGGTCCCTTCTTTTCGCAGAAGAGAGAAGAAAAAGTGCACTAAGGGATACATCGAAAAAATCTTTGAAAAGATCAGGGCGGACGAGCATCGAGGGGATTAGCTCTAGCGATTTTATCCCCAGCAGGGAGGGAGGTGAGAATCATCCGCCCTTGTATGGACCTTCCATCGACAAATGAAAAAATTGATATCAGGAATGAACAAGGGAGGCCCAGAAGGAGTCCGCTTAACTTCTGCAATATCTATAAAAAAAAACAAACAATATCTTACTCTCAGGCAGGTACGAAGGGGACGACATCTTTGGATTACTGAACCCCAGAGGAAGAAAGAGAAACAAAAGGGGTCTTTATTAACAAATTCAGGCCAGGAGAAAAAAAAATGGAGGCTTAAAGGGAAAATAAGGTACTCTTTTCTAATAGATGAGACGGAGATCTATCTTCAGATGAGGAGATAGTTCTCCTTTCTCTCCATTATAGGGGCAAGATCTTTTCTACGCGGGGATGTTGGGCAAAACAAAACCTAAAGAGAGAACAAAATCAAAAATCCCCGCATCATTTCTCGAACGGAAGAACCGGAGACGCACCAAGGGCCAAAAATCAAAGACTGTAATCGGAGGGAGATGGGGAAAGAAACAAGCTAAGGAAAGGGGGGGGGACGCAAAACTTATTAGTAAGACTGGGAAACATTCGGGGTTTGAAAGAAGGGGGGGGCATGGACAGAATCCTTAGGAAACTAAGCGAAGGGGAGCAAAGATTTCTAAAAAGAACGTCAGTTCCGCATGAATAGATAAGCAGCGCAACTCCCTCAGAAAAAGGGGGGGGGGAGAGCCTTGGTCAACTTAAACAAACATAAAGAGAGGGAATGGTGTCGAGAAGGAGGAGGAAATACTACGGGGAAGGGCCGATGTCGATTAGCTGCCGGGGTGGACAGAAAGCCTCAGGAATTCACCGCATGCCCGATGTCAAATACTGCTAAAGGCGTAGCGATGCGAATGTCTATGAAACCAGGGGAGTTCTCAAAGGAAAAAAAGGGGAAAACCGGATCAAGAAACGGCCCTGAAAATTTCAAAGGAATGGGGGTAAGCCAGACGACAAGTGCCATCGTAGAGAAACACCATGGGGAAAAAAAAGGACAAGATCCTCGACAATGAGGAACGGTAGGAGGAATCGAGGAAAAGGGGAACATTCACCTGGAGAGAAGGACAACAGTTCCTAATCTGGCGGAGAACAAAAGAAAAAAAACGCGAAAATCAGAAGATAGTCAATTACATAAATAGACGTTGCGGCCCAACTCTCGCTTGCCACTCAGAGTAGACAGGACGACGGAAAAAAAGGGGGGACGTTGCCTCATTTGAGGAACAAGTGGAAGACGGGAATGCTTTTCTACAGTGCGGAAAGAAAGGACCTCGAGGGGAAAGTAAAAGCTAGATGAATGGGGGAGGCTCAAGACATGGAATCCGCCGGATACCGACCGCCAAAATGGGACGGGGAGCTAGGCCTCGATGTAAAAGCAATGCAAGAAAAGGGGGAGAAAGCCTTGGGAGGGAGGAAAGTCTGCAACGGAGATGGTTACGTGGTGACTCGTTGGTACAAGGGAGGTGTCCGAGCCGCGCAGGTGAAGAGGGGATCAGGGAATACTAAAGAATCCAGACCTTAAAATATATAGGGCTATATCAAAGTGTTGGCCCCTCAATGCGGAAAAAAGGGATATACTTTTAAATCGAAGAAAATTAGGGAAAAGTCTTGAGGATGAACCGCATCTAAACGCATCATGGACTGTGATACAATGAGGGGCGACATTGGCAAAGTCGGATATAAAAATGGGGGGGGGGGTTGTCTATTAATACCAAGGAGGAGCAACAACCTCCGTTGGCAGGCGAGGGGGGGACAGCCTATGGGGAAAGATCCCGTGTTTCCTAGGCGAGGCACAGCAAGAAAACGATCCGCTTTTCAGAACAAAGTCCGTCCAGGGGTTTCCGATGAACAAAAATGGATAGTTCAAGCAAAGGAAAGACGAAGCGTTGATCGAGGGTGAAGGCGGCACAACCTTTGGGCAAAAAACAAAAGAGTTCATTTCTGGGGGAGTAATCGGCCGAAGGGTCGCCGGCTGCTTACGCCAGACTAGGGTTTCAGAACCAAGAAGGATGATTTATTTCTTCGCGCGGGCGAAATAGCTTTCTCAAACAAGGCCAAGTTCTAGGGGGAAGAAAGGAGACAAAAAAGGTCGCTTAGGAAAAAAACCAAGACTGGAAAACACCAACTAACAAGTTCCGCACTGACCGGCCGAGAACCGGAGAGGGAAGATTCATAGTGAGGGAAAGCGGAGACGCCGGCCAGGGCAAAAAAGGGAGACGGACCGCGGGTTCGAAAAGGGGAAGGAAAAAGTCTCCGTCGGAGCGGATTTTTGAGCACTTGACTCGGCGAACTGAAGGGGAGAAAGAAAAAAAATTGTCTTGGGGGCCGTAAGGTAGGGGCCTTGCCTCCACGGGGGAGCGCGAAGGCACCACAGGCTGGCGACGCCAGGGCGGTAGTTCTTACAGTCAAGGAGGAGCAAACAAGAAAAACCCGAGTGGAGCCTGATTTTAAGTACCAGGTTGAATGAAAGATCACGAACGGAGAAACAAGAAAGTGGCCTAAAAGAGGAGGCTCGAGAAAGCGTGCCTGACGGAGTCTATCTGCTCGCACAGGGACGTCTGGGTGGCGGAGGAAACCGAGGAAAGGGAGAACAGCAGGTCTGCTGGAAAAACGAATTAAGAGTGTGACGGAGAAGCGTGGAAGAAAAGGGCAAAGAAGAGCGACGGGGTTTCCGGGCAACACCAAGGGCTGTTGCCATGCTGGAGAATAGAGGTGTGCAAAAAGGCGAGGTATCTGGAGGGGACGGGGGGGGGCTGACACGTTTGTAGCCGTTTGTGGCAGTTCAAAGCCTTTCAGAGGGAAAAAGGGAACCATTCAAAAGAAAATTAAGGAAGAAGGCCTTGGGGGCAGGGAGGGGAGATAAAGCCGCAAGGTGGTCATGTCGGAAGATGTGCAGTTGGCCACTCCCTGATTGGTAGAATCTCACCCTGCGGGGCTATGGAGG
>Ga0179593_1455043_pt1 | contig 11502 bp, 9 predicted proteins | sample CZODoug2_1_08_16_FD_185931 | JGI IMG/M metagenome (GOLD analysis project Ga0179593, IMG submission 185931) | Vadose zone soil fungal communities from Angelo Coast Range Reserve, California, USA - CZODoug2_1_08_16fungal (PacBio error correction) | ecosystem: Environmental > Terrestrial > Soil >...
CGACCTCAAACGCGGTACCCGAACGTGGCTCCATCTGCCGAGTGAAAAACAATGTGAAAGGGAAAGGACGGGAGGAGGGAAGGCATAAAAAGGGAAACTTGAGGCGAAAAACTTTGTCTGGTTTCCTGGAATCCCCGTCATTCCAATCAGAAAAGGGAACCGGAAAAACAGGTTTCTTGAATGGGGTGTGGAAGCGTACCAAAAATAGGCGCAAATAGGCAAAAAACCCGGGTGGGAGTCAACCTTTTAGAGCTTATCTACGCTCAAGCTAAAAAAACGAGGGGGTGGGGCGCTGAGTGGCGAAATTGGAAATGTAAAACGTCAAAAAAATAAAATATTTCCCCAAAGAATCGAAAACGTATGAATCCATGGTCGTGGGTGGGAAGTACGGTGGGGGAAAAGACAACAGGGCGAGGATGGGAGCACAGACTGTCAAGTTGGAGGGGGGCTGTTTCTGCACAAGAAGGCTCTTCCCCCTGTCATCACTTGCGTTCCCTGGGACGGGCTTCGCTGTGGGAAACCAAAAAGGATGCCGGGTTGCGGGGGGGGATTTCTCCACCCCACCACTTTCCAGACGGCCGGAAAATCGTCCGGCACCGAAAAGAGCTGGGTGAAGACAAAGACAAAAACCGGGGAGCGGAGGAGAGTTCCCCAGGGGACCGCGTTGGGAATGGGGCAAGGACAGACACGGAACCCACAAAAATACGGCCCAATGCAACAAATCTACATTTGCGGACGAGAAGAGGGAACATAAATGGGAGCCGGTTTTGGCATGCGACTATGAAGAGGGCACACATAGAAATAATTAAAATTTCACACCAGGTTGGAAACGAGGTGGTGAAGGGTCAAGGTCATTTTTGTCACAAGCTCCCAGCCACGTGGCGTGGGTTGTCGGTAGGGACGAAGATCAACTCACCCTTGGGGAAAGCCAAAGTATGGGGTCAGCGGAGGAACACAGCCCGGAACTCAACACGTGATAGCACCGATGGTAAAATCCCGCAAAAACTCGGGTAAGTCCAAGGAACAGGCCTGTGAAATTCAACCGTTTCAATTCACAAAAGAAACAATGGGGTGGTGGGAGTCGAGCTTTTGTAGGTCAGCAAAAAGTTGGTAACTAACCATTAAATTGGGACGGGGTGGGCCATCCAAAATCGCCGCCGAGTTATAAAAACTAACCTCTGCCGACCCCACCAAGGACATCACTTGGGTGCTACGTACCGTAAAAAAAACGGAAAGAACTGGGGTCGTCCACAGTCAAGGGGACAGGGGCCGGAACGGGGGGAGGCAGTTGACCATTCGCGGGTCGAGGACGATGATGCTAATGGGGGAGGTGGACGCTGACTGTTTGGGCCATAGTTCAAAAATGGGGACGTACAAAAAGCGAAGGGGGGGAACAGATTGACAAAGTTAGGGGGTGGACCGTTTTTTAGGCAAAGGGTAACCATACAATTCTAGGGCCGGGGCATCGGAAGGTTTGGCCAAACAAAAGAAAGAGGCCGGTGCAAAAGGTATCACAAGAAGCTGCAGTAAAAGGGAGAGAAAAGGGGGCAAGGGGAATTACTAAACAGCGGGAAAAAAAAACCAAACACTTAAGCACCCATCAGACCACCGAACTTTAGAGTGCGCATAAAATCCCGGGAAAAAAGGCCACGCCGGTAAAAACAGAGGGCGGGTGCCCAGGTGACAAAGGGGAAAAGGGAGACCAAACATTTCCAGGCCACGGGGGTGCGCGGGGACAATGAGCCCAGGCTACTATCAGGGTGGTGTCGGAAACGGTAAGTCTAAGGCGCATCAGGGGGGTATGCATATCAAAGGGACAGTAAGAACACGCCCAAGTCCTATGCTTTGGCCGGGGCCGATAGTACCTGCCAGGCAAAGGAAAACCCGACGGCCAGGAAAAAAGAAAGTACGCAAGACGAGGGCCCCCAGCCATTATTGCAGGGGGGGTCGCCAGGCGGGGCAAGGCTTTCATGTGAGAAGCCTTGACGGGGTTTGCGGCTGTCGATCCGGCAGACTCATTCGGCGGTGGTTGGTAAACATGTAGAACGAACTTTGGGTGTGCGGGCACGCACTGGTACAGGGCCGAATTGGACCAAAAACGACAACGAAAAAAACACGCTCGGTGCCAGGCAACAACCATAAGCCCCTGGGGGGGGAAACAAAAAATCGATGTCTCTCAACAAAACAGAGAGATAGTGTGGGACAAAAAACCCTGTATGTGCACCGGACGGGACAGCCAATGCGGGGGGAACAACAAGCGCGGAAGGGGGCCAAGGTCCAGGCACACTGGCACGCCGGAGAAAAGGTCATTGCTTTAAAACGACACACGTAAGGTAACAAGCGTCGATCGCGAAAATCCAAAACCCTTCAAGATGACTCAATGAAAGCAGACCAAGAAGGGAAAAAAAACCTTTAAGCAAACCCCTCTTTCCCTCGATAGCGCAGGGCCTTGCCGAGGAAACGGGAAGGCTCAACCTTAACCGGTACCAACGAGAGGGCGGGACTTATCAGCAGCTGGGCATAAACAAGACACTGACCGGGTGTCGCCTGGCCCCAGGTTGTCCGCAGGGCTTGCCCCTGGGGGGGGTCCCTGACAATCCGGCCCAGAAATGGTGAAGGCTCGAGCCTGTAAACGGGAAGGCCACATCGGGAGCACGGGGGGAAGGGGTGGTTCCGTGTTATAACTGTCCGGGGCAGCGTTCGTTGCGATTAGAAACGGTTGGTGTCCACAAATGTAGATGAAGGCCCGGGGGACTCCGTTGATTCATTGCTTAAGTTACCACAAAAACACTGGCCCGCGAACGGGGGGAAGGGGTTGTACAAACGTCGCGAAGCCTTCTAGACCTGCTGTGGGACAACAAAGACGAACAAACGACCAACGACCTCCAGGTTCAGGCACAGTCCGGGAAATGGTGGGTTTCGTCCTGGGACCCTCGAACAAATTGAACTCTTGCAAAAAATCCAGTCAAGGGGACAATGGCAGGTCGAAAATAGGTACGTGTCAAAGGGGCAGAAAGTAAACGGGAAAGTACGACGAACCAGGGCAACGAAGCACAGAGGGGAGCAGGGCAGACAAACGGAAAAAAACTGATGGTGGGGGCTCGCAGGAGGGGTTGTTTTTTTTCAGTGTCAAAATCGCGCGATGGGTTACTCACACGGGTTTGACCACTTCAAAGGTTGGTTCGGCAGCAGAAACAATGTGGGTGGGAGCAAAAGCCACAGCGACGTGCCCGAAAACCAAAAAGGTAGACGGGGACACGGCAATGGCCCATAGGCCGACACGCATGACGAAACTGGCGGTATTTTGGAATAGGGGGGGTCAAGGGAGCGGCAGATTGGGTCGACGGGGACGCAAAGAAAATTAGTGATCCAAAGAGATAAAAGAGCGAGGAAAAGCCGACAGACCCCACCTACCCGGGGGATCCCTAGCGGCCAATCTGACGGGACCTAACAGGGAAAGGGGGGGAAAAGGTTTAATCTGATGGGGGCTTGGAAGGGGAGAATTTAGGGAGAAAAGTGGGACAACAGAGCCCCAGGGGGATATGGCCCGTTCGTTGGATACGCCCAAAAGGTGTTCAGGGACTTATTTCGGAAATTGTGGGAAAAGACGTTAAAAAAAGGTGTTAACCAGGCGGTTGCCCACTTGCGCCAACAGCTGGGAAGGACGCTAACGGCGTGAAAACTAGAAGAGACTTTATCGTCACAGGCAAAAAAACAAACGGCCGCGCGGAAGGGTTGGGTGACGAAAAGAATCAAAAACCGCAAGCGGGGGGAAACCGCAAAAAAAAAGTACGCGGACCGCGGAAGAGCCTTGTTGACGAGAAATTATTCACCGTCATCGCTGGTGGGGGAAAGGTGTTACGGAACCCGCCATGGACACAGGGGGAGAGAGTCGGCCCAGCGAGTTTGAAGGTAGACTGGTGGTTCCAGAAGTACGCCTCACAAATACCACATATCAGTATTGTAGCATGGAGACACCCGTCGACATACCACGTACGCCTATCCGACCAAGCTAGATCAGAAAGGGGGTTGTGGGAAGTCAAAAAACGGCACGAAAAAGGGGTTAAGGGGAAAGGCGTATCCCAAGCAACTGAACCCAGGAAACAAAAGCGACAAAAAACTCGCCGCCAAGTCAGGGGGCGAAAGGCCCGTGCCTCGCCCAACAAGGTAGCCCAAGTGTGCGGTAACGAAGACAGAAAAAACGGAGCCACCCAACAGTTTACGGCAGACGAGCAGGGAAAGATGATCAAGAAAAGACAACGAGACATAGAAAAGAGAGACAGGCCAGGGGACGACGGGGTAGGGACCTCCTCATGGTCGGACGTGCACACGGTGGGCGATGGGGGGGAAGATGAGAGGATAAATGGGTTGGAGGCCACAAAAAGGAAATTGGCAGGCCGGAGGCGCGTTTTCGTGGCAACTTGGGCGTCACTGGCTTGATGCACCCGCCCAATCAGGGACAAAAAAAAAAACGTTAAGGAACACCGTTGCGGAGAAGACGGAAGGTTTTTTGGGGTCGTCAACAAGTAACGCGGGCCAAAAGAGTCCAAAAGAGCCCACCTTTCAGAGGGGTCAAAGGGAATGGAGAGGATATCAGACGCTAGGAGGTAGGACGGCCCCCCCCAAAGAAAATTATTTGGGATCAAAAGGAGTGCGCGCGACGGAAGGAAAGTCTATTTCAACATAACGAGAGCCCCGACGACGGGGGAATCAAACATCCTTTATCCAAAATGACGGGTCCGTTCACTGAATGCCAAAAAGAGAGCTCCAAAATGTGGGGAGAGGAATCAGGATACCAAGGCGAGGTGCCCGCGAGAGGCGTTACAACAAAATAGGGGGGGGAAAGATGCCGGCAAACGAACCTGCGGTGTGGGGGTTGGGGGGCCGAACACACACACAACAAGGGCTGGGGAGACATCAGGGCTGGAGCCAGGCCAAGACTGGAGGAAAACTACACGCAGGGGAAGAACAAAGTGAGACATTTTCGGCGAGGGCATGGGGACTAAAGAAACACAAAGTGCGCCAGGGGCACACGGCGCGCCATCGCACACGTTAAAGAACCGCCCGCCAATTAGATCAACGACAATTGCAGGGGACGCAAAGGTCTGTTGGCGGAGGGGAAATATAGTAGCCGATTATGTCACTCATCAAAGGAAAAGTTAAAATAGGTTTTCCAGTGGGGCAGACAAAGCAGTTTGGTACCGTGCATAAAACAAGCAACCACGTGCACGATGGTCCGGTATAGAAAACTCAAAAATGCTAGGGGCAAAGTGTCCAAAAAATGCCACGCCGCGAAAATAAAAAAAAAGGCGGGAATCGAAAGCTTCCGGAATAAAACCAAGATTTCCAAACCACTCCCAACGCTGGGGTAATAAATGGGAAAAGGACTGTCCGGTGTTAAACCGGCACCCAGTCCAATGTGGGGTGTGTCGTCGTCACATAAAAGTTGGACGAACAAGTGACGCACAAAGGGAAAGGGTAAAACAGTGTGGGGGGTAACAAAAGCAGCCGAGTGAAACTGGAAAAAACCAATAAGGCAAAACCCGGCGACAACACCAAGAATCCCGTGGGAGGACCCCGCATAGACCACTCTGATCAGAAACTGCGGAATTCACAGGGACAGGGCAGGCTCTTGAACAAAATTGAGCAATTCCTAGGTGAGGACTAAGTATTGCTTTGGCTTGGTCCAGGAAGATTGTTGGAAAGTCTCAGAGGGGGGGAACGAGGGGGGGACAACATGGCTAAGTTGGAACAGCCAGGGGGAAAATGACATTGTAGTTGGCGCTCTTTTCGAATAACAGGGGGGGGGTGAAATCCATCAGGCTGCACCGGATCGGACCGTGTGGGCCAACCACGCGGGAAAAGTATCAAAAAAGAGGTTAGGCGAGCTGTGCCATCGAGAGACAAGTGCCACCTGGAAGAAGGGACTAGGGAGCGAAAAAAACACCTCTCAAGAACCTCCTACAGCTCACGCAGTCAAAGAAGGCAAGGTCAAGATCGGACGTCGAACTCCTCCAACCAAAACCGGCAAACGAGCAAAGGAGTGGGCGCGAAAACCTAATTCCAGAACCCGTGTCAGGCGGGCACACTGAGGCCGGGGGCACGATTTGCGCGGCGGACCAGTGGCCAGCAGCACACTATAGGTTTAATCAACGAACCGCCCGGCAGGGAAACCAGGGCAGGGGGTTGGTATCAAAAGGAGGCGGATGCCACAGAACATTCACGATTCTGGGATGCCAGCATTACCCGGCCGGCTAGAAATGCCAACAGGAGGGAAGGGTCAAGTCATGTCGAGTGGACAGCGGCCAGGGGTCAAAGCCCAGGCCTACGGGTGGCCGGCACGGTCAGGACAGTCTCATGAATCAGGGGAAGGGGGGGGGGTTGCCAAAGGGGTGCGACGTTCAAAACGCTGCACCGGGGGGGTCAGGGGAGACAGCTAAACGAACTGGTAGCGACAGATGGTAACGTTAAGGAGTGCACGTAAACGACTCGAAGGGAAAACAAACGGGAATCGGACCGCCCTGTGGCACGAAAGAAGGAAAACCAAAAGAACTCTCAAAATACAACAAAAACAGGGAGAAAGAGAGAAAAATGTGGTCCTTTGGGGGGGCACCACGAAGGAAGAATCCGGCCAAGCAAACGGCGGACGGGGGAAACCAATTAACGGCAACAAAATGAATGCACTGGCCGAGCTACCAGTGTTCAGGGGACATGCTACAGAAAAAACCTGAAGCGTCGTAAGCTAGAAAGCACCAGGCAAGCGACTCAAAGGGAATTACGTGAAACCCATACTTCCCCTTAGCCGCAGGAGCCCGCAGGTCCTCGCTCGGTGAGAAAAGATTGGAGTAAAAGGCCGAGGAAAAAGGGGCCCGTGGGTACTGCCACTAGTACAAAAAACTGGGAAAGTAACGAAAATCTCTAAAGGTGTTCAGGGAGTTTCTAAGAACCCAGCCCAAGTGTTCTAACAAGACAACCCAAATGACCGGGTGAGGAACTAAGCCGGGGGGGTCGGCGGAACAAGGATCGGGCTGGCAGGGCCCGTGGTACAGCCGCAAACTCGGGTGGGGGGGCAAAAGAGGCGGTTGAAACGGGAACAGACTCAGGGAGAAGTGCCCGGTTTGGGTTGCCCGGAGGAAGTTACGAAGGTCCCGAGAGGCATTAAAAACGCAGTGCCTACGTCGTTTGGAGTCGACTGCCAAAGACGTGTAAAAAAGAGAAGGAATGGGATAGACGGCGGACAGGCAAGCTGTTCTCTGGGCACAGGAAAGAACACATCCCTCTTAGCCACTGAGGGGTTCCGGGGTCGAAAAACGACCGAGCCGCGTAAAACAGAAACACGCAAGTGTAGGGGTAATAAAAGTGCAGAAACAAAAGAAACGCATATCAACACTCCCTCTCCATGTGCAACACTTTGCGCGACTGTGGCACATCAAAGTCCGGGCCAAAGAGGAAATCTTCAAACTAAGGGTGCGGAGCAAGCAAAAATAGAAACAAGACAAATCATCGTCACCGACAGACGACTCAGGGCAAGGTCAAATGCTGCCAGAAAACCAGACGGACGAACAGGGCCGCATAGCACCAAGTAGCAAAGGTCGCACAGAAAAAAATGGCCGAACCCGGTGGGGGGTGAGGGAGGGGGAGGGTTAGGCGGTTGTCATGGGGACAACGAGGTGTCCAAGGGGGCACGGTGGACAAATTCAGGGGGGGAGTCCTTACCACTCGGCGTGTTGATAAGATCATCCCAGATACAGAAGAACACAACACAGGTCAAACGGAAGGGGGGGGGAAAGGGAAAGGGGTGTCAAAAGGGGAACGACGCAGGGTTTCTTTTTTTGGTTTTGGAATCCAGACGTTAGGGACAGGGGGAATTTGGAATGATGGGGGAAAGGGTAGCGGGGTCATATCACATAAGTACTATGTTTGTAACAGTAAAGTGCTCAGAGGTAACTTTGGGGGACCTCACACAGAGAGAATGGACAGAATAAAACGGACAGATTAAGGACAAGGTGCCCTGGGAAAAATAAACCGAGCTCAAAAACCCATGCGGGGGGGATTAAGGTTGAACAGAGAGGGAAGGCGAGACCAGGAAACGCTCACGGGCGGGGGTCTCAACTCTGGCGGTAAGCTGTTGGTAACCGAGGAGGTTGACGATAGGCGTTACTCTCAGCAAGTAAACAACAAAAAAAAAAGCCCACAAGTGCGGAACCGTAGGTCGAGGACCGCCAAAGGGGACGGGCTTGGGGGAGGGCCGTGGTATTGATCTCACAGTGGCTGTAATTGCCCCAAGGACACGCTGTCAGGCGCGAAACGGAGCGCGACAAGCCGGCGAATGTAGGTTAAGCGCCGCTCTTCTGACAGCCGGAGCCGACCGTTTTTGCGAGCCGTAAAGTGTGGGGGGCGGAAAAAGGAATCACCAACCAGAACAAGAAGTCGGGGGCCCGCACAGCACACAGTAGAACACATGGGGGCAGTCATCAGAGCCGAGACACTCCAGGTCCGGGGGACCGGTGAAGAACCCGGCGTTGAAAGAAAACCGAGCAGGAGAAAATAACTACCAAAAATTGCAATGATGACACTAAAAAAAAGCTGAGCGACCGACTGGTTGTTGCGCGATGGTGGAGAACAGCATATGAAAAAGCTTTTTGGCCGGGGGCAACACATCGAGTAAGAAAGGGTGGAAGTAATTCAAGAATGGCTCTCGCATTTTGTTTAACGAAAAAAAGGCCTTGTAAGTCAAACGCCGCTTTTGGAGAGGGGCAAGCTTAAAAATCGGGCTGTGTGAGGAGCTGGTTTTTGCACTGGGAGCCGTCTCGAAAACGAGGCGAACAAGTTCAAAATCATGAAAAGGATCGCAAGGAAGGGGACCAGCGAGCAGGAAGAGTGCACGCTACAGAAAAAGGTATTCCCTCCCGAGGGCAGGGAGGGGACGGCTAGGGGGAAGTCCTGACGTCAAAGGTTATGGGCAACTTATTTTAAGGAGAATCACGACGGCAATGTTTGAGGGAAAGGGTCTTACTCTGTGGGCGATCGGGATAGCGGTAAGGGGTAGACACACCGGCTCGGGGTGGACCAATTCCCTGGCAACAAATATCCGCTATTAAAGTAAGCGTCAAAACGATATGGTAGGGGGAACGGTGGTCGATGCGAAGCATTCATCCAGACACAAAAACCATTGGGGGGCGAAATTGGGGGGGGAGGCCAGGTGGCCACTCTCGGGATCCAGTAAGTAGGAGAAAGCAAAATAATAAGCATGCTCGGAATTGGAGACTACTCAATGGGCTTGGGATGAATGCTACAGGCCGAATCGGGAGGAGGCAATCGCGAGCTCGTGGACCGCGGATGCCTGCCACTTCGAGAAATGATGGACAACTCGAGATAGGCTCACATGCGAACCAAAAGGGGGGGGATACAACTCGAGGTCATTAGCGGCATTGGTAAAACGCGTTGCGCGTCCTATCCAGGGTGAAAAAAAGGTCGGAAAGTGAAAAGAAGGCAAAGTATTCGTTCTTGCATCTCTCGGAAAAACAAAAACAACTTGAAGGGGGGGGCGTACATAGCAGGAGGAATAAATCAGACTGGATAAAAGAAAAACGGCCTGATCGAAGAGAAAAGGAAGCCTCTAATATCGCGTCTCACGACAAACAGTGTTACCGGACCCAGATAATTCGTGAAAAGCGAAGGTTTTCACTGTCAGTTTCTCGAAGTGCGGAAAAACACGGCGGGACAAAAACCACTCGACGAAAGCGAATGGAGGGGGACGCCCATCTCAGTGGGGTGGGACGTAAAAAAAGATCCTTCCCACCGCGCCTGGTTTGGTTCGGTTTGTGTGGAAGGGGACTTTTCCGAGGGGTACAAAAAATAGCGCATGGATCGGGAAAGGGGTCGAGCAGGGTGGGACCTAGAAGACTCAGGATCGATGGAGGGACGGACTGAGCGTGCGCGCGAAACCTGACGAAAAAAAGGGACCACCGTGCAATAGTTATTGAGTCGATTGAGACATCGAACAAAAGGAGAAGACTTGGTGGGAAAGGAAATGTTTCGCCTGAGCAAAAAAGGCCCAAGGGGTTAGGGGAGAGAAGGACTTATCGAATACGGGCCACACCAAGCAGACTCTGACGAAAAAAACCAAGGCCGACCATGGATCGTCGGGCGATAAGGGCGCATGGGTCCCAGACGCGCAAAGCACCAAAGAAGGTTTGCAGTAAAAGGAAAAAAGAGGTAGAACCAACCAACTGTCGTGGAGAAAATAGAGGGAGGCGGTACCACAAGAATCCGGGAAAATGGGCGGTCAAACAACGACAATTAACACGCGATGAATTCAAAAGGGAATAGACAGGGGCAATTTCGCTACCAGAGTCAGGAGTGCAATCCGCTGATCCGGACACCGACGCGCGGAAGCCCAGGACAAGCTCCTGGATAGGGGCCATACAAAAGCACCGGTGGGGTGAACAGGGCAGCCGACGATTGACTCAAAAAAAAAGGCAAGTTACAGAATCGTTGCTCAAACCCACCGCGGGAAAAAAAACAACAGAGGCGAGGTGGGAAAGGCAAAGAAAAAGTTCAGGATTACCGAATCCTGAATGAGCACTAGGGGGGGGCGGAAATAAATAAGGGTGGGAACTATCCAGGGTTATGATCAATAAACTCAAAGTATACCACATCCAGGAAACTAGGGGGGGGAGGTCTCGTGAATTGCCAGAAAGAGCACTACAAAAGGGAAGGTTAATGAAAACTGGCCGAGATCAGGATCCAAGGTTTTTCGGAAAGGGGCATCTCGTCCTGGAGGTGGTAGCGGATGTATAAGAGGGCCAAAAAAACACAGGGAAAAAAGGAAAGGTCGTTGGTAATCGGGGGAAGTAGGCCAAACAGAAAATCTTTTGGAGGGATGCAGAAAGGGGGGGGGTAAAAGGATCGATTGAGGGTAAGAGAGGGGGGAGGAAGTGGAGGGATGAGGACTATAACGGCTGAGACCAGTCCTTGAATGGGACCGAGCTCGGAACACAGAAAAAAAAATCGGGGAGAAAAAAGGGAGGGGGTTCCTGTTTCAAAAAAGGCCCGGGGAAAGGAAGCAGGTCCACATGGACGAAAAGATCAACTGGGGAAAAGCTTCCTAGGGAAGCATAAGTCGGGCGCTAAACTAATGGGGAGCCAGGAGAGCGTATCTGGGTAAATCCGGTCCAAATACACTCAGGGAATGCTGGATGCAAGGCCAAAGGACTTTTGGGGCGTGGGGGGGAAAAGTAGCTAGCGTCGCATGCGGGCCAGTGGGTGGGATGAGAATTGAAGGGGTTCTTCACCCAACGGAGATTTGGGGCGATTCCCCGACGCACAGGTGTCAACGCACAAGATTTTCGGAGGGGGCGAAAAAAAAGGGGCATAAGGACCAACTCTGTAACAGAACAAGGTAGGTCACGGCTGTAGGGAGCGTTTGGAAAGTAAAAGCTGTGCCCCGCACAGGGCGAACAAACTAAGGGTAGCTGGAGTTAGATTGGGGGAAGAAAG
>Ga0179593_1662870_pt1 | contig 11502 bp, 13 predicted proteins | sample CZODoug2_1_08_16_FD_185931 | JGI IMG/M metagenome (GOLD analysis project Ga0179593, IMG submission 185931) | Vadose zone soil fungal communities from Angelo Coast Range Reserve, California, USA - CZODoug2_1_08_16fungal (PacBio error correction) | ecosystem: Environmental > Terrestrial > Soil >...
GGCCTGGTCAGGGGGGCGAACCTTATCAATAAAAGGGGGAAAGGGAAACGTAATCTGGGCGGGGGAAACAAGGCTGTAAAAAGTGACACTTGGGGGCTCCTTGGGGGGTCTGGGTAACCGTTGAATAGATCAGCGGGAAGAAAAACCAAGAATTGAAGGCAAGGAAGGTCGTTGCTAGGAACGCGGAACTAATAGTTCTTATCTAGTTATCAGTAAGAAGAACTGCAAGGAAAGCTAGAAAAATAGTCGGAGAGAAGGGAAGTTGCGATAAAAACACTTTTTCTTCTCTCGCTTTAATACATAGGGGAGTCAAAATAGAACCCGAATGGGGCGGGGGAGGTAGGGGAAAAATTAGGGACCCTTGCAGAGGAAAAACGTGGCTATTCAATGTAGGAAACTGAATTCAGTCCTAAGCAAATGAAGAACACAAGTACCATAGAGAGGGTACTAATATTGGGGGGTTTTGAAAGTCCTATGTGCAATATTTCAAAGGGAGAGCTTCAAAAGGTCCAGTTACAAAGGGTCTGGGTTGTGCACATTCTAGGAAGCAGAGAGGTCTAAGGAGGCCCACGTATAAAAAGTAGGTCCAGGTGATTCCCCAGGATTCCGAAGGAGGAAGGGGGGGGGCCGCGAGAAAATTTAAACGTGAACTCTGGGGGAAATAAGTTTATTGCGCGTTTCTCGGAGGAAGGCAAGGACCTCCTAGAATAAGGGGAAGAGAGAGCCAAGAAAACAAAAAAAAAGGGGGGTGAAAAAGAGGATGGCGTCACTTTGGTTGGAAAAGGAATTTGCCCTTCTGAAGGGGTCAGGGGGCGACAGAGCGGGGGGGGGTGAGTAGGAAAAAAAGGGAAAAGACTGAGGGTAAAGCTTCCGGATCTGTATTTGAATCTGGGGGAAGGAAGGGGGAGGAACCGGAAATCTACAACTGCCACAGAGAACCCGCCTGGAATCAGCGAAGAAAGAAATGTAAATTTGTCGTTAATAAAAATCCTAGATTACCCAAAAAAAAAACAACTTTGGGGAAAGGGGGAAGGCAATACATGCTTAATAGATCTCGTGGCAGTTGACAAAGGACGTCAGGAAGAAATGGAGACAGCGCACAGGAGAAGGGAGCTTTCAGCGAACTAACGCAAAAGTTCAGGGAAAAAGAAGATCCTACTTGTAGGGGACGTAAAATTTATTCGCATGACAGGATTCGAGTGAGCTCTCTTAATTGGCGATTCGTTCTCAAATCAAAGAAGGGGGCCACTAGAAAACTGAATTAAAAAACTTAAGAAAACATATGCGCCATTCACATCCAGGAGGGTAGTTTATAAGCTCTTAGGCTGGAAAGGGTTTGGGAAAAACCTCGGGAAAAAAGAGGAGTAACAGCAGCAGCAATTTTCAGGGAAATTTCACTAAAAAACAAGGAAAAAGGGGACTTCCGGAGAAAATTCCCATTTAGCCGCTCGTCAAGGGGGGTTCTCCAAAAAAACAGTTAAAGAGCCACAAAAAGGAGAGAAGGTTAATTCAGGCAGCGACGAGAGAATTTGTTGGAGAGGGAATATATATACACAACAAGGATTAAAAGAGGGAGAAGGAAAAAAATGAATATCGGGGCCCCTCTTTACAGGGCATGTTCACAATTGCCAAGCTTGGATCGAGGAAATGCCTGAGAAAGGAAGATAAATTTGTGAATTGACGGCAGTCTATTTGAAAAGGGGAAGAGGGGAAAACCCATTTCCCAAAGTAACCTATAGAATTCATGGGACCTACAATGGGGGCCTCCTGCGCGGTCACAGAAAGGAAAAGGGGGAAATAAATTAAGCTGGGAAAATGAGAAAGGACGGAATTGGACGTGAATGGGGGGAAGATGGTGACTCTGAGTTCAGACGGGTTTAAGGGAAGAGCGCTGAAGGAAAAAGGGATAAAGGGCGAGAATCGACGGAAACCGAGGTGCTCATAGATAAAGAAATTGGAATCAAGTCATTGGGTAGATTGAGATGAGGGGATACGACAAGAGGAAGGGGGGAAGGCAGATCATCCATTGGGTTGCGGAAAATTATTAGAATTTCAAGCAAGAGATATCACTGGAGAAAGCTGTAGGGTTGCGAAGAGCAGAAAAAAGACAAGAGGTCCCTCGGGAAAGTTTGTGGGCTGGACCATTACCTCCCTGGAAAAGTTTGAGGAGTCGTTCGGGGGCGGGTCGGAAAAAGGGAGGGGGAAGGGTGGTGATAGCGGGGGTCGAAGCGTGGGGAATCATAGGGATCTTAAAAGGGGGGGTTCCAGTCAAGCAACCCATATGAAGTCCGTCAGGGAAAAAAGAGTCGAAAAAGGAATCGGAGGACTAGAGAAGAGGAACCATATCAGCTTAACAACTCCAACACTAAAAACTCAGGAGGAAGCCTGCCTGAAAAGAAGGAACCACATAATCTCCGGTTTCAAGACAATGGTTGCGCTTTATCCAAGTCATAGCGGGAGGATTCTAGCAAGGGCCCTTCTGACTGATCTGGAGGTGACGGTGAAGACTCGATTTGTTACAAGATCTTCTCCACAATGGAACGGGAGTAACGAATTGAAAAAAATCAATTATTTGTTGAAGCTTGGATAAACCATGTCATCATTCAAAAGGTTGAAAACAAAGAATCGTTACAGGGAAGCGGGGGGGCATCTAGAAATCTTTTGACTCATACGTTAGTGTGATCGAAAATCACAAGGGGCAGGCAGATAGAGGAAAAGGGGGTAAAACGCGGGTCACCCAAGAAGGGGGAATTGAAGTTGAAGCATGTCAGGGTGAAAATAGAACATGAATATGTGACTTTTTAAAAAAAAAAATCTTAGAGTGCTCAACCACCTGGAGCGGTGGGGGAAGAGGACTGGGGGGGCGAAAAGGTTTGGCAGCGGCTTACGGACCCTTGGCAGAAATCGATCTAAGAAACTGTGTGGCAGATTTAAGTGAAGCCAAGACACGGACTAAGAAACGCGGAAGTAAACCCATCTCTTTATGGGGGGGTGCGCAAAAGGACTAACTTCAAGGAGGTCCTGAAAAGAGAACCCTCGTTCTGCGTTAGATTGCCTCCAAAAAAGAGGGTTGTTAAAAAACGGAAAGGCCAAGTCGTGAGAGACTTCTCTTAATCGGAGGAAGGTAGCGCTGGTATGCAAGGGACTAGGGCAATTATACAGAGGAGGGAATTCACTCAGGTCGGTACAGTCAAAGAGAACTAAAACGGTGAAAAACACCAAAAACACACTTATCAAATCTTTTTTTGGGCTTTAGCGCTTAGATGTCACAGGGGAACCCCCGAACAGAGCACCACTTGGGGACAAAGAACACCCCAAAGGTTGCCACAAAGCGACGCGAGGCAAACGCATGATCAGGTTAATGCCACCACCCAAAAAGAAAGAAGCAGGGGGCCACGTGACCTGGGCCCCAAGGAGGTCCTAAACCTCCAAGGGGGGGGAGTAAATACACTCTGGAAACAAGGCATGATGCAAAAAGCATAAGGTATGTTCGTATACCATTCAAAACCTCAACCTAAGAGTTTCAACACACAATTATGGAAATCGTATTCGTAACCTGCGGACGAAAAACATCGAGCAAACTACTCCCGGTCAACCCCCATGAGCATAAGCTTGGGTTTACGGAAAATCCCTGAGGACTTATGCGTACTCCGGGAGGGGGAATGGGTTGATTTACTTGAATCCGGTGGGGAAGCGATCACGATCCCGGCCCTATGTCGTACGATAACCGAAAATAGGAATGTGTGCGGGTTCTAAAAAGGGGGAGTTCCATACTAATATCCCCCCAATAAGAAAAGTGTGAAAGGGGCGGGGACAGGCCTGAGGGGAAAAAGCGGTGGGGAAAAAAAGCTCTAAATGTGGACGTTGTGGCGATCAACTTCGTCATGCCAGAGTAAACGGCACTAAAGAGGGGGGAGACCATATGACTTGTTCCCTTCAGGCAGTGCGCAGCAATTGGGGAAGAGGGGATGGTAAAGTTCAAAGACGGGTCCTCTCTACGTTAGGGAAGTCCAAAGAGGGTTTTAGAATGTCTGACTTCTTGTGTTCTTTCCTCGAATAGCCGGGGGGGAAAATCGGGAAGGTACGCGTCCCATAGACAGGATAAATCTCACCAGTTTGGAGCGGCTAAAAGGGAACACCGGGATAAGGGAAAATAACGCAGTACTTGAAACGGGTTTAGCAGTTCCCCACCCATTGGAGTCGGGTAAAGCGAAGAGAGAGAGTGGGGGGGTTATAAAAATCCAGTTACAAACAAAAGGGGGGGTCCACGCGAGTTGCAGAAGGGGATTCCTAAAATTCTTTGCACTGGATTGTGGTGAAACGGATTTGGGTGGGAACAAAAGGGGGAGACGGAGGAGGCGCGCGAGACTTATCCGAGGCACGGCCGGGGGGGAGAGTTTGTGGGCTGGAAGGATAAGGGGGTTAAGGGAGACATGGATGCAGTTAGGGAACGGGGCATATCAACAAGATCAGAACTTGTTGCAAAAAAGGTGCCACGGGCCAACACGGGTTTTTCCACTCTTCAACTGTGGGCGAAAGTATTGATAAAGAATTTTCAAACAATGGGGTCAAAATCGCTGGGTCCTTAACGCGGTATGCAAGCCACCTCATTGGTTTGATCATTCGAAGGGGGGGGGGGGGCAATTGTACCGAATTCTTTAACGTTTTCTAGGGTGCATCACAAGGCCGGAAGGAACGAAGTGGAAGCACAAAGGGCTTCTGCTTCGGAGAAAAAAATTTATTGATCCGGGGTCAAAGGGTATCGTGTCAAACATCGGGAGAAAACGACAGCTCTCAACCATCCGAACTTCGACTTGCGCAACCCTGCGGTGCTACAGCAAAATCGGGGGAGAGCAGACTTCGAGGTTATCCTTACGTGTTTCTTCCTTGGTGGTTAAAATGGAATGGATGGGCTTCTTTCAACCAACTCCGCGATAGCCAAAGATGGGCAGGGGAGCTGATCGCGAAGTCTTAGGTGGGGGGGGAGGAGGGGCGGGCTTTCAAACAACGAACGCCCACACCTGTAAGTGAAGAGGGAAAATAATAATTGTAAAGTCAACTCTCGGGAGGGATGGATTGGCGTTTTGGGGGGGGCGCTAAACACTTCATTTCAACCCTCAATCCGTAAGCTTCTCCAAGTCAGGGAGTCGGTCTAAGAGATGTTATGGTGATCTGGAGCACGGGACGGTGGAGGGGGAGGAGGTGGGTAGTGAGGGCGGAGGGGGGGGACAGATGGAAAGACAAAGGGGTACTTGGGGTCACCGACAGACGGTTGCGAAGCAGACGGTGAATGCTGTGATTAAAAACCAAGGGAAAAGGCGAAAGGTTGTACACGTTTCCACAAATCAGGTATTCGCAAAATGGTGAAGGCAAACGGGAAAACGTACAGAGATGCGAACACCAAGACTTGGGAAGGATCATTTACGCAAGGATCCCGGGGGAAGATGGTGGAAATCCTATCATCGTCCCGTTCGAAATTGGCATTATCGGGGGGGTAAACTATTGACAGTTACCAGAAGGGGAATCTACCCTTTCTTAGACCGAGAAAGTGCAAGAAGGGAGCAGTAGGATCTCTAAGAGAAGACGCTGCCGTCCGAGTATCAACACTTTTAGTTCCAAACGAATTCACGTGGTTGGGAGAAACAAAAACAAAAATTTTGAATAACTTCACTAAGACTCTTACCGGGGTGCGTGAAAAAAGGGATTGAGACAGAAAGAATACGATCATGCGCGCCCCCTGACGAACTAGAAACCGTGCCCTCCTGCTCTCAGGGTCCTGATCGGGTGAAAAAGGTGGCGCATGGAAAAAGGAGGGAGCTTGTAAGCTTTTCAGAGTAAGAGCAAGCTAGAAGAAATAGGGGGGGGATTGAAGGGAAAACGATGGGGGGGGGGGAATCAGTCACGATATCTTACCCACATAGGACAACGGGTTCAAAAGCTTGCGCACAAAAGGGAGGGAAGTGCAATTGTCCTCTAGGTCTAGTGCGGCTCATTTTACAACACGTTAGTGGGGGATCAGAACGCGAAGAGAAGGGGAAAATCTATTTTCCCAAATTGCAAGCGTACGAGCACAATGGGGGGTTTGGGGTATACAGAGATGCTCTGGAAAGGGAAATCAGATTGGAAAAAAGAAAACGTCTCGCTTTTCGAGAATCGCGCTTTAAAAGAGAATCATGTCTCTAGGAAAACGGAGAACCATCAAAAGGTAAATCCCGAGTAAGGCTCAATCGGGGGACTCCAGGACTTGCAAGGGGGGGTTACGTTGTATTGAAGCCCTATTGGGACGTCTATACTGGGCAGACGACGGGATTTGAGAAGGGGGGGGGAAAGGGAATGGCGGAGGGGGAGGGTATGTACCTAAGATTCTCTCTTGTCATGAAGGTGGGGCCAATGAGTGGCTCAATAAGGTCGGGGGGGAGAAAAAGAGGGGACCCTTTAAATACATGATTATCAATTTACTTTTTCATGTTCAGACGTGAAGACTAAAATGTAGAGGGGCACCGGAATCCATTCTTGGTGGGATAACTGGAGGTGACGGCTTTGGTGAGGTAACGGGGGGAAGGACCTATCTCGGTCCAACCAAGTTTTATCAGTTGAAAAGAGCTACGCGATTCAGGGGGGGGAAGGAAGAGTTGAATCATCAACACGACCCGTTTCAGTCGAGCTAGCTGTATATCCAAGAAAGGTGCTAGTAAACAAGATGTGGGCAGAGAAGCAGGCGGGGGTAAGATACTGTCATTTTGGGGCAAACACCGGATGGGCCCGGGTTTGAGGTCATACACGGGAGGGGATTCCCTGGCAAATAAGACACAAAGGTCGAGTCCAAATGAGGGGACTGAAAAGGAGGAAAAAAAAGTCGGCCAAATTAATGGGCCTCCGATACTACTGGGTAGAAATCTAAAGAGGGGGGGAAAAAAAAAGTAAAGAAAGGCTTCATAGTGGACCGGGACATTCTGGTCAAAATGATGACAAAAAAACGGCTGGGGAACGTCCAACATACGCACCTATGGCCTCCTTCAGGGCCAAAGAAACCGAGAAACCAATCTGGATAGGCCCCATATCACTCAAAAAGGGTGAAAAAGAAAGAGAAAAAAAACAAGGTCAAAGAGGAAAAAAGAACCTTTATCGGAAGGTTATCATTTTCATTGGGGTGGAGAATTGTGGGGAAAAATAGGAGGGGGATCGCCCTCCGAGAATCTCACTTCTCGCCGACGCCAGAAATAAAGCAGTAGAATCAAGCAAAAAGGGGGGATTAGAGGAATTTCTGCACGTGGAGAGTTCGGCTAGGGGATAAAGGCGCCTTTTGCGGTTAGTGACAGATCTATAGGGGAGAAGTGTCTTATAATTTTCGGGTCCTGGGTCAGGGGGAAAAGTCGTCGATTTCCTCCACGGGGGGGAGGTCGGGGGGGGAAAGGGAATGGGGGGAAGAAGGGACAAACCGATTCTCCACTCATTCAGCAAAAACCCCATCCGGCAGAAGAACGCTATTGGTAAATTGGGAGGAAGGAAAAATTCGAGTGAACCCTAGTACCTTCTGTTGGCCTTGGGCTTAGGGAAAAAGAGATTCAAGGGGCGTAAAGGAAGGCGGGAAAGAAGAGTAATTCTGGGGCCTAAAAACTTCTAGATAGTATTCAAGGGGAGCCTCACCGCTTTTCGTAGCCGAATACAAAACCTAAAAAACGAGGGAAAAATGTTTCGTGGGATTCAAGAGGCTGTTGAGGGGGGGCGACTGATTCCGTCGTTCTCGGGAATACAAACCTTCAGAGGCGGAGGAGCGAATATCCAAGAAGAAGAAAAAAACATTGGAACGCACATACTCAAGCTGCCTGGAAGGTTCTCGCAGCTCTTTTAAGGTAAGGGTGAACTCGTCTAGGGGAAGCTGGGTATCGCTGGGGAGGCCGGGGGCATCCCAAGATTCTTGAACTAAGGGACCACGCCCACAAAGACTTAGGTAATCGCACCCATGCAAGAGGAAAGGGACGCAAACCATTAGGGGGAGAGGGGGGGGAAAAAAAAAGGAAGGTCAAATTGGGAAAAGAGTCATGTTCGCATTCATCAGAGAGACAAAACAACCAAGGAAGATAGTAAGAAGAGAGATGCCCTCTCCCAAAGTATCTCCCTCCACCGATTGGACTTGCACAATTCAAAAGAGGGGAAGAAAGAGTGCATTTCTTGACCAAACCGAGGGAGAGGTGTCAATGACGAGGTCCGGGAAGGGGGCGAGGGGGAAGTACGGTCCAGAATGAGGGAGGAGGAAGGCGCAAAAATCCGGTGATTCCTCACTCTCTATCTCCTCCTCCTGAGGTTGCAGATAATATCTACAGGGGGGGGTTAAAAGAAAAAAAAAAAAAAAACAGAGAAAGACAAGGGAAGAAAGGCGTCAAACAAAAAAAATACAAAAAAAAATAGAAGAAAAGTAGAAGAAAAAGAAAAAACACCAGGCTGGGGCCTTCGGGGGCCAACGATTAAGCGGGACAAAGAGGCGGCGGGGGGGTGGCGGGAGGGGGGGGGGGCCGTCGGGAGGGGGGGGGGAAAGGCGGGGGGCGCAAGGGGAAACGGGGGGGGTGGGGGGGGGGGGGGTGGTGGCTGGAGGATGACTTGATCCCTGGGGGGTTTGCGGTTACTGCAGTGGGGGGGGCTATGGCAAGGGGGACGCCGACGGGGGCAGGCTTACCCTGGATGAAACTGAGCACGGTTCTGAGAAGATCGCTAACGCGAAATCATGGAGGGAAAAAAAGGGGAAACATGTCTGGGAGATTTATCTAGATACCAGCGATAGGGTCGGGGAGAGAGAAAGGGGATGGGAAGTTCACTATATGTCACACCACGCGAAGGAAAGTTAATAAGGCTTCTCGTGGAAATCCAAAGGCAAATTGTCCGCGGGCATCATGGATTGGGACACCAAAGGTATGAAAAAAAGTTCTTCGAGGATGGAGGAGTAGTGGGATGGGGGGGGTTGCCTAAGGCAGAGGGCGGGGTTGGGTAGGAACTTAACTCCCAACTTCCCTACCCCCGATATATGAAACAGAAAGCAATATTATATCTAGAAGAGCTAACATATGCTCTTGTCAACAGAAAAATAGCAAAAAAAACAGTAGCCGGAAAAGCGTGACGAAGACCTCGCATGTAAATATGGGGCTGGAATCTGAAAAAGCTCTGGCATTAAAACCGGGAGAGTCAAAAACTGGCGGTCCTTTCCTCGATTTTACAAGAATATCGTCCACCCATAATGAACGAGGGAATACCTCGGTTGAAAAGAATGGGGGGGTGCCTACACGACCAGGTTGAAACAGGAGGTGGGGGGCCCTCCGAGATCCTCTTTTACGTCTTCCAGTTTGACGATCGGGTTGGGGAGGGGTGCTACCAGAACAGCGGTTCTGAGAGGGAAAAATTAACCGTTAAACACCAATTTTTGACTGAAGGGAAAAAAAAAGGAAAGAGAGGGTGAAAAAATATGAAGACAGAGGGACTTTAAACACCCTCCTTAATAGTAGCCCCAAGGGGAGGGGTCCGAGAAATTGGGAAAACGCAATCTCGTCTCCCTAATACCTCCGGGCATAGTAGCACGTGGGTTGATGGAAGGGAGACAAAGGGCAAGACCCTGCTCTCTTTTATTGGGCAAACCTGACTATTCTAAAAAGGAGGAGGAACTGAAAATCTTGGCGGAGCCATCTAAATCTGAGATTAGCGCGGGAGTGACTGGGACTGCGTGGGAGGATCCCTATAGTCCACTTCGGTAGTATAAAGATCATAAATTCAAAAAATCAAATCTGAGAAAGATTGGGTTGGGCTTTCTCTATGGGTATAGTGACTAGAGACAAAGACAAGTTCTCCCTTTTTCCTGCGGAGCCCTTCGTTTCCCGCACGGACGTTGAGGGGAGGGCAAAGCTGGAGACGGGGGGGATGGGGGGGGCCACAGAGAGGAGTTTCGAACTCCAAGTAGAAGGGGGGATGAACAACAGCGCGGAGGGGGGGGGGCAAGGTGGGGGTGGGTCTCCTCAGTCGTTGTCAATGTCATTTCCAGGTTCGGGTCGGAAGATGCACGGCGGCGAGCCTGGGCAAGACGCGTGGGGGGGCTGGCGCTCTCCTGTATTATCCTCGTGCTTTCCGTTTTCTCACCTTCTGGTGGGGGAGGGTGTTCCGTGACTGCAACCAGGAGGGGTGCCGTTGCGTTCGTAGCTGCTGGGTTGTACCCCCGGAGCAAGGCAGGAACTAAATAGAGAAATCTCTATTCAACTTCAACCTCTCACTTTATTCCAAAGACAAAGTCGTCAAAAAAACGACTTCTGAAAGATTCGCGGGGAGAAGAACGAAGAAAAAAACCACCTTATTAAAATTTCTTTCCCAAGGGTGGGATTGGGACCGGGAAGGGGCGGCTCTTGGGGGATTGTCTCGTAACCAGAAGAAAGAGAAAGACTGCGGAGTGTTCGTTCCTAAGGGGTTCCAAGAGGGGGGGAAATAAGAGGGAGTTTCAAACGAGAGAAAATCCGAACATGGTTGTCGAAAAGCATGAGTTCTGGAGGGGAAAAAGATTTTAATTCACGGAGGAAATGGTGGCACGGCGCTAAATCCAGAGGCCTGGCCCATCGAACCGATAGGAGGGCCAAAAGGCAAAAAAAGGGGGGGCCCTCGTCCATTGCAACGCCTGCATGTTGGAACTGAGGATACAGGGGGGCCCGTCTTGACTTTGAGACCAAAATGGGTCATTCGTTGCCAGGAGGGATAAGTTATAGGTGTCTTGCCTCGACTCAAAAGAAGAGTCCTGGGGCAAAACTATTCTAACAGTAAAAGTCATTAACTCAGCATAATGGTAGAGACCGGGTCGGAAGAAGTGCTCCGCTGGATTTTAGCATGATGAGATTTTTGCTACCGAACCTTAATGATACCTGTATCTCGTCCTTTTTTTCCTAAATAGCTTTTGGCCCGGGGGTTTCTGGCAATAAATGATGTTTGTAGCTCCCTTTTTGGACGGCCGGTCTTCTTTCGGGTCATGACCTGGTAAGGAAGAGAAGCAATTGGTTCTTGTTCTCGCTTTGGGGAGGTTCAGTAAGGTTAAAAACTAAATTAAGGGAAGTGTTCGTTGTACCGTTCTCACAAAATAATCCTTGCAGTCTTACCCCTAAGGAGGGGGGGCCAATACCACTTTTTCTACTGTTCCGAGAGTTCACAGTGGTGGTGTCGCACAAAGGAGGGACTAAAGGATCCGTTTGCAAATCTCCTGTGGGGCACGGGACCCATTGGGATGGGGGAATGCAGGGGAAAAAGAAAGAACTTTTCGACATGTTCGGGGTAGCAGAACCTGAGTGCACCAAGATTCACACTCACGAAAATACAATGACACCGAGAAAGGGGGTGCACGCCCAAGAATATGGGTCTAAATCAATGGACTAAACTTAAGGGATAGGTAAACTGTGGAGCTTGAAAGAATGGTGGGGTCATTAAAAACCCTGAGGGATGTACACAGGAAGAAAACGCAGACCAGAGGACCCCTCTTGTAGGTTA
>Ga0179593_1271134_pt1 | contig 11501 bp, 13 predicted proteins | sample CZODoug2_1_08_16_FD_185931 | JGI IMG/M metagenome (GOLD analysis project Ga0179593, IMG submission 185931) | Vadose zone soil fungal communities from Angelo Coast Range Reserve, California, USA - CZODoug2_1_08_16fungal (PacBio error correction) | ecosystem: Environmental > Terrestrial > Soil >...
CGGGAAAAAGACCGAACCGCCACAGAGCGATAAAAAAAAAGCACAAGTCTTTTCTGCAAGAGGGGGACAGAAATTGATAGAGGAGGGGAGGGGAGGGGAGCCTAGTGAGAAGCGCTTATCTAACAGACGTCGCTAGAGAAACAGGAGCGAGATAAAAAAAGAGGAATGAATAAAAATAGGGGGCTAGTTTTAATAAAGAGGGGAGGAGGGTTCCGGAGACCACCATGAGACTTCGTTCGCGCCAGAACATGAGGCGTGATACGGCACTAAAAAGAAAGTGCTGAGTTAGGGGGGGAAAAAAAAAAAGAGAGGAAGTCGAGGCGCTTTCTTCGTGCCGAAAGAATCCTCGAACTCAAGACAGTCAAAATGTCGGTTCTGCATCCGGAAATCATGGGGGGAAAGACGCAGGACTCTTAAAGGGGAGAAGGGAAAAGGGGGAATCGTTAGGTGGGTGTGGACGCGGAAAGGGGAGAAAAGGGTAACCAGAGAATGTGAGGTTCTAGGAGCACGACTAGAGACCTCCTGGCGATCCAAGACTCGCCTGCTTCGATACGAGCCGGTGAAATCGTGTTAACAAGGAAGGAAGGGAAAGCTCATCAACTGGCGAATCACTGAAACCTGCGAGGCGCTGACCTGACGTGTTCCGGAGATGCGGGGAATGATCGGGGGATATACTAGTGTAGACAGGAGGGGACCTCGGGTAACACAAACGAAGTAAGACAGTCCCTCAAAAGAAGAGCAAGTGTCTGGTTTACGGACGGAGACGAAAAAGCAACTGTCTATTCGGGGGGACAAGCTGGCGGAAGGAACTCCGTTTAATTCTGTCAAGGACGGGTCGCCTGGTTAGATAGGCGGCGTGAGGTATCCTATAGTCAATCTTTTTTCCGAGATAAGAATGAATTATGGGGGGGAGAAGTCAAAGTGTGCCACCAAGGAAACCGTACTGAGATGCACCCAGGCTCTGGGGCCCGCTAGCTCTCTCTCAGGGAAAAAACTGGAAGTTGGATGAGTAAGGCGCGATCCATCGTTTGTGCTCAGCGCACTGAGGAAGAAGAGGGGGGTTCGTCTCTAATCCTCGCCTCAGCGAAAAGCGTTGCGGCAGTTGAAAAGCTAACAGGGAAAAGAGAAAGGATAGGGAAGGGTCCGCTCAGGAAACAAACCGTTTCATGGACGAGCACAGGCGCGTGGGGGTGCAGGAAAGGGCAAATTGACTAGGAAGAAGAAGCGGGACGTTCTCTCAGGGTACCATCGAGAAGAAGGTTGACGCGGCCGAGAGGAGGAGAGCTCCAAAGGTTCGGGGGGCAGGGTAAAATTGAAGAGAGAGAAGGGAAGGAGGAGGCGGGGGACCAGGCAGACGGGGCCCAGCCTCTCTCTCATAGCAATAGAGAGAGAAGGGATTGGGAAAGGCAGGGGCAGCCGGGGAGGTTAGGCTCGCAGAGAGAACGGATGGCGAGATTGAGGGGGGAGTCTTAGGGGTGAACTGCCGGATGACGGAAAAAGATCGACTCGTCTAGCAGGGGTGGCGGAAACGCCGCCAAGGGAAGAATGTGAGGGGGGAAACTCCGGTTCTCACTTGGGGGGGGGCGCCCGAGGCAGTGCGGCGAACGGTGAGTCTCGGGGGATAACTCACCGAAAAAGAAAAAAAAAAACCTCGGGGGGGGGAAGGAAAGTACCTCTAGCAAAAATCGTCGAAAAACCAGGAGAGGAAAAGAGGAGGGGGACGGAAGGACGCAAAATAAGCGCACAAAAAATGTTGTTCGGCTCCGGGAAGAGGGGGGAAGAAACATGAAATCACAGCAATCCCAGGAGCTCGCCCCTGCCTCGGCGCCCGAGCCCGGCGTGAATCAACATGGTCAAGTCAAAATATGAGTGAAAGAAAATGGATATAAGGGGGACAGAGAGAGGAGTCTGCACTCTTCATAAACAGTCGCGCCTGCGTCCGGGGCCTCGATCAGCTGCTCGGGGTAAAAAACTCAAAGGAGGGGAACAGGCAAACGGAAAGAAAGTAAAAAGCAGGCGATGAAACGATCAGGGGGCAGAGAGGAGAGGCGGGGCCGGCAGCCGGGGAAAGCCAAGAAAAAAACTTCGCTCGCAAGCAGGAAAAAAGAAAGACGCAAAGGCAAAGTTCGAGAATCCACGCGGGAAGCGCAGTCTCAAGGCCTGGGCGCAGATCCAAAACGGAGGGGGAGCGAAGCAGAAATGACAAAAAGGGGTCAAAAAAAAAAAAGACCTAGAGGGACATATGCCGGACTTTCGCAGACTTAGGCCCCAGAGAGGGCAAAGAGATAAATGGAAGGCGAAACACAGAGGCAACTGGGGAAGGAGGGATGGACTAGGAGTAATCGACGACTGACAACCCTTCGAAGAAAGGGCGCGGGGCAAAAGGAAAAAATTCAAGGGAAGGGTATAGGCTTGTTGAGAGTAGAATTCCGCCAGGTGAAGGGGAGCGATCGCTGGACCCTCGTCTCGGCAAAGAGGGGGCCAGCAGGTGGGGGCCCAAAAGGAATTAAGAAAAACAGAGGATGAACACTGGAGACGGAGGACGAATACGCCATTCGACTCCGCCTCTGAAGTCCACCACTTGAAAAGGCCCGGATAGAAAAGAAGAAGAGGAGTAAAAGAAGACAGTGAATGGGGGAACTGGTCATTTTAGGGTTGACTCGCTGCCGAACAGGCGGTGCATATGGGATCACCTGGGATTTGGCATTGAGGCTTCTCAAAGTGGAGGAAGAGGTGGGAAAGAAAGAGAAGAGCAGAGGAAGACGATCAATGAACCGGATGACTGACATGGGCTCCAGCTCGGGTAGCGGAGCAGACCGACGTGCTTCTTCCGTGAGGAAAAACGGGATATTTGGAAAAAGGAGCACCGGCGCGGAAAAGGCTCAGATTTATACGAGGATAGCGCCCATTATAGCTGCAGTACAAAAAGCCAATTAGTTTAAAAGATCATCGCGCCAAACCCTCCGACAAGCCGCCTTGGCGAAACCTTCAAAGAGGTGTGACAAAAAGATTCGACGGATTCCAGACGACGTGGAATGGTAGTCGGGGTAGAATAGGTATCGTGGCAGGGGGCGCGAACAAGCAGGACCGAGAGGGGATAAGGGGAAAAAGGCAGAACTCATGCTGAGCCGATCCGCCGGGTTTCGTGCAACCCAGGGGAAAGAATGGGGCAAAAAAAACGTACGCTATGGCTCCACTCGAGGGAAATAAGAAAATACCGAAAAGGAAAGAAACGGGTTGAGAAATGTTCTCCCAGGAGCGGGTCCGTGTCGCTCATGGAACCGGATACAGCCCAAGGAGGACCACGTGCAAGGGCGAAAAAGAAGGGGGGATGTAAGGGGTGGGAAAGAAGAGGGCTGGGGGGCGGTTCGGCGGGGGGGCCCGAAGAGATCTCAAAACAAAACGGGTAGGCGGGAAAAGCCGACCCAACCACAAGCAGGGATAGGGCAACAAGGGGGTCCTTCAGACCAAGTTGCACAGTGGGAGAGATAGGGAGAACGCAAAGGGGGAAAGAACTGAAAAGAAAAAGGAAGAGAAATCAGGGGATAAGGAAAAACTGGGGGGCAGGGTCGCGCGTTATCACGCGAAGGTTAAGGAAGGTGGAACGGATAAAAGGGGAATGAGGGGGGGATGGCGACCAAAACCTACGGAGTCATACTGGCACGGCCTACGGGCTAGTGAGGACCGGCACCTCCAAGGAGGTCAATCTCTGAGCAGGAGGGGGAGCGCAGAAAAAAGGACCAGAAAGATCTAACTCCTACCGTAAATTGGCAGACCGCTAAAGAAAACGGCAACAAAAGGATCGAGGAAGGAAAAAAGGACTGTTAGAGGGGGAGGGTAGTGTTTTTGAAAGCTAAGTACTTTTAGAGGGCAACTCTCATTGGATAGGCTGAAGTAGCGGCAGACAGAATGGCTGCTTCAGAAAAAAGAGGGGGATCCAGAGAAAGAGAAAGCAGGATCCGGTGATGATCCACCAGGTCTGTCTGTCCGCTCACCCGCGAGGGCGCCTGCTCAAAGACATTTAAGAATGGGAAAAAGAGGAAGGAGAGCATCTTGAGACGAAAAAAATCCTCGGAGGAGGACTCGGAGGTGCCCTCGGTAAAAAACAATCGACGTAAAAAGAACAAAGACAACCCGAAAATCCTCAGGGAAAAGTGTGTTCGCGGGGCGCGAATCCGCCCCTCTATTTCTGCAAACGGAGGCCGGCTGTAACGTCGTGCCACGCGTTGCGCCGGGGTTCCGCGGTTGGATAGGGAGGAAGGGATCCGAGCGTCAGAAGAGGTGGGTCCCTCTAAGGGGGGAGACAGGGGGTTTTTAGGGTAATGCAAAAGGGGTCCCTGGCGATGCGGCCTGAGAGCCTGGTAAAACGAGGTCAGACAAAAGCCAAAAAGTCACAGGGGGGCGGGAGGAATGCAATCCAACAAGGAGACCGATTGCCTTGTGTCGGGCTCGAGGTACCAGAACGTCGAGAAGTCGAGGCATATGATCAAATCGCGCGGCGAAAGCGTGTGAGCAAGTTGTAGTAAAAGATCCATTGAGGGGGCGCCTTAAAAGGGGCCGGGAATTTCCTGGGAAAAGAAGAGCCTTGAGTGGAGATGGGGAAACGGTCTCCGTTCTTACCCGCACTTCAGCTCTTCGATATTGTTGTGATGTTTGGTGCGGATCTTACTAAAGGCGACAATGGACTGGGAACTTCTCCTGCTCTTAGGAGATAAAAAAATCTTAAGGGCAGGAGTATTTATGGAAAGAAGGGCTAGCGAATTCGGAAAGGGTGCTCGTTCAAAAGTGTTCACATCCGAACACAGCTAAACGAGTAGCTCTAATCGTCTCTCAACGGAGTCAAACTGAAATGGGTTAAGACTGGCTCGCCATCCTAAAGCGGGAATATTAAGCAGAAAGAGACATTAGGGAGCAGGAAGTACGGAAGGGAATCCATAGACTGAGAGAAAGGGGGCTGGAAGGAAGAATCATCAATGATCCAACTTGTCAAGCCGGGCGAGCCAGGGGAGTTGGGCAGATGGGCGGAAACACGAGAAAAAAGGAACGCCCAAAAGCGGTTGTCGAGGAATCCCGCGTCAAGAGACAAGCCAAAAAAAAGGAGGAAGGAGAAAAAAAGAAAGGGGGGGACCGGCGCGGAAGGAGAACCGCAGGGGGTGGTTCCGAATTTCGGGAGCGCACAGGCGAATGAAAAAAGTCTCTCCTTAGACTAACATTAAGACCCACGTTACAAGTATCTAAAGAAGGGGAAGTATTAAAAATCAAAGGGAGAACTGACCAGACTGGAATTGAATTCGTAATCCTCAGCGACGGAAAAGAATAAAGGGGGGACGATATAAAACTCGATGGGCTCGACAATTCACAGAAGGAGCACGCCGGCTCACAAATCATTGGCAAACAAAGAAAAAGAAGGAGAAAGGATTGCCCCTCTTTCAGGGACTTTGCCACTAAAGACCAACTCTCGACATGCCGGCACCTAGGAACAGGAAAAGGTAGACTATGCTCCGCTCGGCCGCGGCCAGTCCTCGGGGCTGGCGGCATAGCACGACGCCCATCGAGATCTTAACAAGCCTTGCCAAAGAAGGAAACTAAAAAGAAGGGGGGGAAAACTACAAATTAACAGGGGGGGAAAAACGGAGGACCCTCGGCCCCGAGGAGGCGATAGCATTTGGATCGGGAAAATAAAAACTATGGGAAGAGCACTTGGGGGAGAGAGGGGAATCGAGACTTCACCAACAAAAGTCTAAAGGGGCGCTCTCGAGGCAAGTCGATTTTGGTGTTTTTGGTGGTAGGTGTGTATCTGGCGCCTCAGCCAAAACTTAAGGGGAGAGATATACTAGAAAGGAAACTCTATCAGGCAAACAGTCTCCGAAAGGAAAGCCGTTTCCACCTTGCCTTCCGCAACACCTATAGCCCCCGGAGAGCGGGAACAAGAGAGGGGGCGCTAAATTCAAAAAGAACGTCGAAGAAAACAGAGGCGCCGGCCGGGCCGCAGACCTAACTAGGTGCCGGGAGGATTAAGCAAAAAATAAACACAAAAAGGCTTTAAACACGAGGAGAAGCAGGAAGGCGTCTTCCGATTGCCTGGTACCAGATGGGGCACTAAAGGAGGTCAATCGACGCGGATAAAGAGGAAAAGGCATCGAAGGGGGAGAAAAAAGAAGGTATATGCGCCGATCAGGAGGAACCGCCTTTCGTCCGGGCTGAGGGACCGGACCAGGAGGGGTGGACCAAAAGAAATAGGAGCGGAGAGGAAGAGGAAGGCAAAAAAAGGGAGCGAGAAGGCCTAGAAAATCCAAGAAGGAGGGTTGGGAACGCGTACACGACCCGATCCAGAGCCTCGACCGGCAAGCGAAAGCGGTGGCACGGATGAAGCGGGAAGAGGGGGAATTCAGGGAAGGGGAAAGAAGATGGGACTCGTTTTTAGAACCCACTAAAGAGAAGGCGGCCGTGTTTCAGGTCCTCCAACTAGGCGAGCTTCACAGGGTCGTGGAGAAACCAAAAGAAAAAAAGGGGGGGTGAAGGGCAATCCGCGATGTCTTCCCTCTACCAGGATCAGAACGTCCGGACCGGCCAAGAAAATATCGCTCAGGGAAAAGGAAACAGGAGTAAAAGCCGAAGGGGTCGGGGAAAAATCCGTCACAGCCCTCCGGCGCGCGCCCGCCAGACGTCCACTTGAACGCGGCGCATAAAAGGGGGGGAGGGTGCCTGGGGGGGGAAGGAACTTAATGGGGGGAGGGAAAATGTGGGAAGCCTCGAACTCCAAAACAACGAAGAGCGAGGAAAAAGAGAAGGCGTTGAACGAAAAGAAAAAAACAAGTTCGCTGAAAACACCCACAATAGGTCCTGAGGGACCGAGTTGGGACACAGGGATAAGACGGGCATGGAGGAGAGGACGGTATGCGGAGGAACGCCAAAGCGACGCTCTCATTAGAACATTAGTGGGTAGCGAGTGCATAAGTAAGGGGACGGAGGTTTGAATCCATCGCAGGGAGTTTCCTTAATCCACCAGGTCTGGTGGACCTGAAACTCGGAGGATAAAGGCACTTCAACTCGAGAGGAGTCAAACATAAAAGAGACGTGAAGTTGAGCGCGCGTCACTGACCGAAGATGCTCGACACGGCCTCCCTCAGAGAACTTAGGGTCAGTCCTCTAACGAGCTCGTGCGCTGCTCTGATGGTCGAAAGGCTAGGTAGGAGGGAAAGGTGTTGAGAGGATGAAAAAGGGGTATTCAACGAGCCTTTATGTTCACCAGAGGGACTACGATGCAAGGCCATACCTCAAGTTCGGGATAACGTTCCCGAAAAAAAAGCCATATAAGGGGAGAGGGGGGAAAACCCCGTCCTTTCACAATTCGCAAAATCAGCCCGAAAAGAAAAACGGCTGCTCCTGCGCAGGAGAGCTGGGCAACGGAGAGGCGCACTAACTGATCTAGATACGAGAGAGTACGCTAGGGGAAAAAGAGGGGAAAAGTCAAATCGGGGCTCGGTTGGGAGGAAAACCTCAAGATCGAGGAGAGTTGAACCAAAGGGGGGGGCTTCCTCGATAAGAAAATTCTAAAAACGGGTGAGGCCTTAGGACGCGCGCTTCGTGCGCGGGATCGCGTGATCAAGACTCGGAGAGAATAGATCGGGTCAATAAAAATCGTGGGCCTAGGAAAAGGAAGTGGGGGACTGAAGGAATTGGTAAAAAAAAATCTTGCCGTCCCGCCCTGTGAGCAAGGGATGCTCGCCGCAAACATTAAAAAAAGGACTGTATAAGTCTTTAGAAATCAAACACAAGGAGAGACTTTCCTGGGTCGCGCAGCAAAAGTCAGAGGGCTTGTTGCAGTCGCGAGAAAACAAGCAACCTCCATCGAGAAAAACGCGTTGGGGGGTGGGGGAATGCCGAGACAATGATAGAAAAAAAAGGAGGGGACGAAGTGCAACAATGCCGGTCCAAACAAGTTTTCCTTGACTGCACGCGCGTGATGGTAAAAAAAGGAGCAAAATAGAGAGGAGAAGCGGGCGTGCAAGGTCAGTAGGAAGAACTCCACGCTTGCCGCTCCGCTCGGGAAGATGAATCTCTCGTGGGAAGGTCTTAAAGGGAGGGAAGAAATGTGGGAAAGCGAAGCTTGTCTTCAGTCGTCACAGGTCCGCAATCTCAAGAATCGTCACTAGGTCCTATAAAGTCGCAAAAGCGCCGGGGGGAAAAGAACGTGCTGAGGAAAGGACCATCGTCGCAGCTGATCTGTCCCTCTCGCAGGCAGTTCCAGGAAAGGATGACGGTCAAAAAATAGGGGGAGAGATCAGTGGGGCAGTGCAAAAAATAAATTCGGGTACATGGCTGATCGGCGGGGAAAACGCCGGGAAGAAGAGAGGGGCAAGACTTTAAAAATCCTGGGCGAAGATACGGAACAGAACACGGCGGGGGGGGCAGTTACGTAATCCTGGGAGGAAAAAAAGATCAGAAAACCAACAACTTATAGAAGGAATAATATATGGGGCGGCAGACTGAAGCAGAAAACGTTCGGGACGCGCTTCGGTGAGCGAAACGTCTAGTAAAAAAGCTCTGCCTCTCCCCCTGCCTCGCGCAACTAGCCGAGGGAGAGCACAAGGTCGGCCTGATGAGTGCGTAAACCCGGGAGGCTCCGACCGAGTCGGGATCTAAAATAGGGCATCCTTAATCGCGCCCAGATTCGGAGCGCAGCGAGATGGGCGCTAAAGGAAACGGAAAAGATCACTCCGGACGAAAATCCATTAGAGGGGTGGAACAAAGCGAGAGTATCGCTGGTCTAAATGGTGCTCCGAGAAAGCAGGAGATAGACATCAGTCCCATAAAATTTGGCCTAGGGAAGGCGTGAGCTCCGAAACGGCAGCGCTCCAGGGAAAGAGATTCTTCGAGGAAAAGCCCTCGCCATCTATCAAAACTTCAAGCCTGTCAACCACAACGGGGGCGCGGTCCATCCAAAAGATGGCGAAAAAAAAACAAATACGCTAAATTGCGAAAGGCTAAAGATCCCCATACAGATAAGGTGGGGGGCGACGCCCACCGCGCACTCCGTTGAGGGAGGAGGAGGCTCAGGAAGAGAACTAAAACAAGACCGCGAATGTCTTGTCAGCTCTAAAAAAAGGAAGGAGGCGATGTGGATGCGCTAACGCAACCGGGTCGCGAGAGCATCAGGGGACCAGGTAGTCAGGGACAGAACTCCTAACGGGGAATCCGGGGGGGGGGGAAGCCTTTTCCTCCTCAACACCGTCTACGCCCCGAACACCGAATTGACGCCGGATTCGACGCAGAGAAGTAAAAGCTAACTCACCTGGAAGGCTAAGAGGAGGGCTTACCTCATGCCCTGTCCGAACGCATGTCAGCACAAGAGCGGCGGAACACCAGCTTTTTCAATGCGCGGATAGGGAAAGGGTAAAAGCCTCTCTAGGGCAAGGGGTGAACCATGTCAACAGGAAAAAGTCCTCGGGATCTCGATCAGAGGAATAGAAGTTGCCAGCTCAGCAAGGAGAGATTCGGAAAAGGGGAGGGAGGCGGGGACAGGGACAGAAAGAAAAGGGGGGAAAAACATCACTCGGGACCAGCGAGATTGAAGGACTAGGTAGAAGCCAGGAGGAGCGCGACCGAAGAAAAAAAATGATAAGGATTTTCCAATCAAGAATCAATCGTCCACACCCAATCTCCCCGGACTGCAGCCAGGGCACGAGCTCTAGCCGCCAATTAGGAGGAAACTTAGGTTAGAAGAAGAGGGGGAGAGGTTGGCGGGACTAAACGTGACGAAGCGGGCAAGGGCCTTAGATGGGCCAAAACAGAAACTACGAGCGGAAGAAGACGAAGAAGGTTCTTGAGGGAAGGTGGGGAAACTCCTGAGAAAGGGGGGGGGATCAGGCCAAGAAAGTGCATCAAACTCCCTGAGCAGAGGAACGAGGATCACAGAAGACGGAGAATGTTTTTTTGGTAATAAAAGTATGCTTCTTCGCCGCGAGAAGGATCACCGGCGCGCAGCCCCCGAAAAGCAATGCAACAAGAAAGAAAGGGAAGTTGGACGTTGGGGGGGGAAGGAGAAACGGTAGTGAGGGGAAAACATTGCCCAAGTCGCTCAAAAACAATAAGAAAAGGCGTGCCACAACCGCCGCCACAGAACAGGGACCACAAAAAATAGATGAACGAGGGGGGTCAAGGGGAACAGGAGGGAGGAGAAGGCAAAATGATGAGGCCTGAATCACAAGGGCGAGCATCAGGGGAGCACAAAGACGGCTGGCGGTCCGGTTAGATCAGGGGAGAGGGGTAATCCATCTAGGGTCACTTAGTCAACAAAGAAGACTCGGTGTCCCGACGACAAAAACAAACTAGGAGATACATGCGCGCCGGCTGGGGGGAGGGAATTACCTCTACTACGAGGAGATCGGGTCGTCGGCCGCAAAAGAAGACTCTCTGCGACAGCAACGAAACTCAAACGGACTGGGTTTCGGGGCAGTATCATGATAAGAGAAATCTGTCCCACCTCCGGGTCTAGGCTGACAGGGGGGGGTGGACACTAGTTGAGAGGCAAACAAAAAAAGAAAAGGGAGGGGTAGATTCCTCAGGTCTATCTCAGGCCTCATGGCCTTCAGGAGGGCTCGCTCAGGACGACCGGTGATAAAAAAAAAAAGGAATTAAATTCCAGAAGAAAAAATTGAAAAATGATCTTCGCGGGAGAGACTATCTGAGCAACTGAGATGCTCATCATCGAGAAATGCCAACTATGTCGGTGCCACTCGGGGTAACAGGCAAGAGAAAACAAAAGCCTCTCATATGGGGAAAAGCAGTTTTAGAGTTTAATTATCCTGCCCTGCGCGGACACCGCTGCCCTCAGAAAGGGGAAGAGGCGAAGAAGGGGTCTCTTTCAGGGGGAGGACTAGGGCTTCCAGATCCACTCAAGACGGTGTTCACGCAAAGACGGGGGCAAATGATTTGCGAGAAAGGGGGGGCCAAAACTGCTGGCAGGGAGGACTGCCACTTAAGGGCTTGTCCCGCGGGGGATCGCGAGCAGAGGCCGGGAAAGAAAAAGTCCACAATCAGAGAAACGGCAGGTCCTTGGTCCGAAGCGAGAAAATGGGGGGGAAGAGGGAGGGAAATAGAAGCTAGCCCTCTCCCTAGGCAACGCTTTGTGAAGTGGGGGGCCGAAGAAAAAAAATTACATCGCGGGGCAACTGGGCTCGGGGCGATTTCCGCTAGTAAAAAACCAGGGGTTTAGAGGAAGAAAAGTGATTGTGGGTGAGCGGGACAAGCTGTCGATGAAGCTTCGCCTATGAACACGTCCACGCTGGACGCGGCCAGCGGGGAGGATTCGGATCAAAGTTAAGCGGCCCTGCGGGTACAGATGAGAGCAGGAAGGAAGAAGGGGGAACTTCCAATCTTTGTCAAATCGGGGCCCATCTAAAGGGAGGATAGAGAGTTGAACGCAGCCCTTAGGGGGACCTGCTGGGAGACGGAACTTGAACTGGACGCTCCAAGAATCCGAAAAAACCTATCTAGGA
>Ga0179593_1280325_pt1 | contig 11501 bp, 9 predicted proteins | sample CZODoug2_1_08_16_FD_185931 | JGI IMG/M metagenome (GOLD analysis project Ga0179593, IMG submission 185931) | Vadose zone soil fungal communities from Angelo Coast Range Reserve, California, USA - CZODoug2_1_08_16fungal (PacBio error correction) | ecosystem: Environmental > Terrestrial > Soil >...
ATGGCCATGAAAAAGGAAGGGGGAAAAGGCTCTTCGGGGGGGGGGGGGGAGGAACCCAAAATCTTGGAGGAGAATCGTGGCATTCCCGAGGTTTCATGGGATTCGAGAGAGTGATATGAGGGCCTGGGATACGAGAAGCAGTTATCAGCTACTCATGGTCTGGAGAAAAAAGAAACATGTAAAGAGTCCCTCCCCCACCTGGGTTCTGAATGATGCAGGGAGGAAGTGTAGACGGGACCATGCAGAGTCTTAGGCTGTCGTTGCGGCATTTGTGAAAAACCTGGAGCTGATTGCAGTCAAGGAAAACCTCACAAGCGATGGCTTATGAACGGGCAAAGGGGGAAAAACAATCCAGACGAGTCATGGGGGGTTTACGTGTTGGCTGTTACGTTGGGATAGAATCGTCAGCCAAGGCTGGAACTAAACGATACTTTAATAACTGGGATAGGGGTCAGAATCCACAAAGGCGGGTGGGGAGAGAAAAGGGAAAAACTATTTTCCGTATCGCAAATATTTTTAAAAAAAGGGGGACACGGGTCTGGAATTGTAGGACGACGGATGCAGGGAGAGAATAAACAAAAAAGGGTATTAGTCTCTACTGATAGGGGAAGGGAATGGGGAGCAAGGACGTGACAAGAAAAATTCTTTTCCTTTATTGTGGGGGAGCGCACGGGGGCAAGGCCTCTCGAGGAACTTTTCTAGTGAGAGAAATAGGAACTTAGAAAAAGGAGATAGAAGCAACCAAACTGCAACTGCACGGTGGGACCCCGCTAGGCAGATACGAATGGGGCGATAGAGGCGAGGGGGAATAGAGGAGATAAAATGAAAAACGAACTTTTATACTAAGAACTGAACTCTGGGGAAAAAAATTACCTATTATGAATGAACACATGAAAAAGAAGTCAAGAAAGAAAAAAGTATATGACATACTTCTCGATAAGAGTCTAGATTTCTGCAAAGGCGAGCAAGAGAGTGACCTGAAGGAAGGGAGGGTGAGATAAAGCGGACCGTATCTTCTGAAGCTCTCGCGTTCAGCATTCGGAGTTCGCGCCCCGGGATCTGGACATTCCGGATGCGGACCCAGTAATCAAAAACCCGGCCTTGTCGGGACTGGGTAATTGGGAAGAAAAAGTTCTGGGGAAATTATCGGGGGGGGGAAAAACATGGTTTTGCACACAAAATGGAACACTAGAACCTGCGTTTCTCAGGGGCTCCTCAGAAAACTTTGGTCTCCTAAGAAAGAGGTGCAGACCAGATGTAAGTGGACAAAACAGGGGAAAAGAACGTTTTGACAAAAATCGGAAGAGTCGGGAACCTTGTTAAATGATTAAGTCACAGGAGAGAAAATGCAGAGTGAGGGAAGTAGAAGAGAAAAGGAAGAAAGAGGCCCTATTTCCTTCTGGGGAAGGGGAGTCATTCTCGGCAAGATATGAAAAGAAGCACCATACGCGGAAGAACGGAGGAAATATCGCCTCCAAGTCCTATGTAAATGTCATCAACCAAGAGGACGGTAAAAGCCTTGGGAAAGAGAGAGGTCGAACCTCGTCAAGAAAAGGTCCTGATAATCTTTGCACGACAATAAGTGGCAGGGAGCCTTACATCACTCTTATACCGCCGAAATGCCGTAATAAATAGATCTGGAGGCGGGACTAGGCCTCGAGAAAAGTAACGAGGTCATATAGCTAAAAACAGAACATCCAGATCAACTTCTTTGACTGCAGCTCTAATATTCTGTAAACATTTAGGATGGATGAGCAGAGGAAAAACAAAGAGTATCACTTGTGTCACTATTACCGCCTTCGGGGGCTCACATTGGAGAGTAACAAACCCTGCATTGAAAGCGCTCTGGCGGATTTCGACACCAAAGAAGCCGCTCGCCACCAATCGGGACTTAAAAAGACCCTCTGCAGGACGATCAAGGGCATGTAGTCCTAGGAAGAACGAAAAAGGTTATGGATAGAGAAGGAGCGATTATGGGGAGTTTTTTCTTATAACTGGGTGGGAGAGCGGAAATATGTCCCCGGGTCTTTCATCACGACTGTGTCGGGCATCTACGGTGTCTACAAAAAAAAAATACTCAGAGTGAAAAATAACTCAGGGATCAGGGAATAGAGTCACACTGCTTCACCTGCAGCGGGGTATGTGGGGGGCACAGGATAAATAAAAGTGAAAAAAGAGAAGATCAAGATAGGACAAGCGCCGCGCAGTGGCACTACCCCCCATGAAAAAAAAGTAGCCACGAAAAGGAGCACACCATTGTATTGAAAGGACCCGTCGCCACGGCAAGGAGGGGCGGGTCGTCCAAATGTAGCACAGAAGCCTTGTGGGGAGAGCATGTAGGGGGGGTACGCCCGAAACAAACTCCCCAACTAAGTCAATAAAACACGACTCGGTGGCACGATTTGGGAAGGCCAAAGATCTGGGGAAGCCTTAGGGGAAGAACGCACGCAAACCGGATTCATTCCGCGGGTCCAGGGAGTAACCAGCTGTCAAACGAATCGTCCAAAACAGAACAGGGGTAGAGAGAAAGGAGGGAGGGGGGGCAAGGGGAAAAAGGGAGCTGAAGGACGGGCATTCGAAAAAACTAGGACTTGGGGCCACGAGAATCAATTCGCCGAAGGCGACCAAGCCGGAGAGGGCCCAGTACTGGGCGAGCAGGGACAAAAGTTATCGGAAACGGCCTCTGAACTGATCAGGGGGGGACGTTCTCAGGGGAGAAGATAGCGCAAAAAAAACAAAGGAAGGGGAGGGGGGGGGAGGGAAAAGAGATAGGATCGCCTAAGAAGAAAATCACTATGAAAACTCATGGGCGCCGCTTCCAGGGAGATGCTTACTGGGGTCGGGAGCGGCTCGGAGGGGAGACTTCGGGGAGCAGGAGCGAGGGGGCCCGCACCCAGGGACATTCCGTCCTACTCCTTTCGTCCAAAAAAAACGACTTAGGATCATTAACCGGTTGTTCCGAGAGGGGACGGGGGGAAGAAAGGGGGGACCGGGGAGGGGAGACCGGCAGGGGATGAGACGCCATAGGTTGAAAAAAACTTCGTCACCGAGCGCGGGGGATTGGGGGCGAGGGAGGAGTGGATGGAACAGTAAGAGACGATAAAAGGGGAGAGACAAACAAGGCGTCTAATCCCTAAAACTACTCACTGACTGGGGGGCGGGAATCTGGACAATACAATGGGTATGAAATTAGGAGGTGGTAGATTGTGCAGGATATTCAAAGACGCGCGCGTCGGATAGAGGGATGGTCAGGTTAAAGCTTGAAGCGGGGAAAACAAATGGGATTCGACAAGGGGAGACAGATTGATAATGACGAGGCGGGGTTAGGGCCCTCTGGGAGGATTCTCGCAGGGATTTTTGAACAAAACACGGATAGGCTGTCAAAGAGGTACACGGAATCCGCACGGGGAACGTTTAGACCGAAAAACGGGGAAAATAAGGGCACCCAACAGTAGACGACGGACGCCGAGAGGAAAACAAAAAAGGAGGTTAGTCGAGATAAGGAAGGGCGAAGATCAAGAGAGTTAGGGCTCAGCGCGGCACTGGAGAACGGAGTTGAACGAAGTCAGAAGAAAGAAATGGGACGGGTGGACGAAAAAAGGTAGAGTACTGAGTCACCATAAGACGAGAGATGGGTGGGAAGCAGAGAAGACACAAAGAAAGCCCGGGGAAACGGATGGAGAAATTCCAATGCAAGACAACTGGGGATAGCGAGGTGGGCGCCTCAAGAGGAACGAGTGAACAGTTTGGAGAGGATCAGGCAGAGAATATAGTTCGCCAAGGTATACTCCGATTACAGAGCTTGAAGTGCGAAAAAGAGAGCTTAGAGAAACACTCAGCGGGGAGCCTTTAAAGTCACGAAATGGGACAGAAGTGAATGTATAAAAAGTCTAGTGTGGGAGGAAAAATGAGGACTGTGTACAAGTAGAGCTAAGATGTGCTTTAATAATCTGTAGGATGACGGGAAAGAAGATAGGAGCGAAGTCTACTTCAGATGCACGGATGGAGGCCGAACTTACCCTGGGGGGGGCTTATACTTAACCAGATAGACTGACAGAGGGTAATGTACGATAAGATAAAGGGGAAAGGACGCTTCAGAGGAGACAGTTACCGAAACTCGGAGACATCGGGGAGGCTGCCAGCCTTCTTAGTCGACTCGGTATGGAGCTTGGGAAGGCGAGAACGCAGGTAGAGGGAGGGGGGGGGGGGCCCAAAAAATCGGGGAGGCAAAGCGGCGTGAACGGAAATAGATCGGACAATGACGGGGGCAACGGGGAAGGGGTGAGACTGGAAAAGTCCCCAACAAAAGAAGTCGAGCAGCCGAGAACAGCAACTAACGCGATGGCATAAGCGCCGAATACAGGTGAGATTCGACGAAATAAGGTCGTTCCACGCCTGCGCAGGGGGCAGGGAAATATCTCCTGCCGAAAGGAGAGAAGGGGGCACGAGGCTCCGGGTCGGGGTTCCTGCCCCAGGGTGCGAATATCGAAAGGTAGGATCAGACGAGATGGGAGGGGCAATAAAACGGACGGGGGAAAGCGAGAGTGGGCACCGTAGGGATACCGGAGGAGGACTGGATAGGGGTGGGGGACAAGGCCTGTGGTGGGGTTTTCGGTGAGATATAACGTGGAAAGGAATCGGCACAAGAAGGAAGAGATCGGCGCGAGCGAAAGACGGGGTCCTGGGGCAACTAATTCGGGAGCAGGAATCTGTCGAAATGCCAGCAGAAGCTCCGGTAGAAAAAGAAATCGCACAAGAAACAATAGGTAGGGAGGTAGAGAGAGGGGAAATAAGAGGGACCCCGTCCTAATGTCATCTTTTTAATAAGGTGCCGATAAGCACAGAACACTGTGGAGGGGGAACGAGCGAAAAAACCCAAGGGAAGTAAGTTCTTCCCGTATCAAACACGCAGGTGAATGACCGACTGGGGGGAAAATCCAAGGGAGATATGAGCTACGATCTAACGGACCTACCCTTCAAAAGGCAACTCTAGGGAGTATGCAGGAAGAAAAGGATTGCATTTCAGAAATCCAGGAGAGGGGCCATACTTAAACGAAGATTCAAACATGGTAGCACAATTATCAAAAAGGCAACGGAAGAAAGGAAGAAAAAACGCGCAAGTGAAGTCAACCAGGGTAAAACTCCAGGCAGCAAGCAAGGTTGGTCGGCGTCTCTGGGAGGCTAAACAAGAAAAATGGGGAGATGTCGCACCGGAATAACTGGGAGGCCACAGAGGGGGATGAAGAATAAGCGGCCTTGAGACCCGAAGCCCTTGATCGAGCTAGGGGGGAAGGGGCTAATAAACGTCACAGGATGAGAAGATGGAGACCCAACCACGAGATTAAAAGGGTATAGGAGACTCCAAACACCAAAAAGGTTATTAAAAAGAGGAAAAATGATTCCTACACCGGGTAGCCCTGCTCTTCGGTGATAGAATCGGGCGAGACTAAAAAAGTTTTCTTACGGCGCGCTAGTTGTGAAGGAGGGAGGGCGCGAAGTGCGCGGGTTGCAAGCGACGAAGAGGTAAAGGAAGACCGTAAAGCTCAATGGGGGGAACGGGCAGGAAACCCATGGCACCAAAAAACAACGTGGAGTAAATTCCTGAGGAAGGGTCAAGGAGAAATGACCCGAAAGCTCTTCTTGAAAGTGAGGTCTTCAATTTTGGGGAACTGGTAAGCTGCTTGTGACGTGTCCGCCCGGACTAACCGCTGACTGAAGGAGGATAAAAAAGGGGGCTCTGAAATAGAAAGATCATTTTTTTTAGGCTTGATTTCCAAGGTCGAGGAGAGACTCATATCCACAGGCATTATCGACCGTCCCCAAAAAAGGAAAAACTAAAACTGCACACGGTTGAAGTAACATCACACACTATAGTTTAGGGGGGGGGGTGTGTTCCCCCTCACAGGTTCCAGGATAGAATGATTGAGTAAAAATGAAAGGGGTAGTTACGGTGAGGGGCTATCTCCGCAAAGAAGACGATTATTGAAGTGTATAATTGAGAAAGGGAGATACGTTCGGAAAGTTAAAAAATGAAAAGAGCGGCAACTTCTTGTGAGCGCGTTTACGTACGGGGCTCGGGCGCCAGCCGAGAACAACCTGTCTTGTAATAAGGGCTCTCAAGCTAGGGGAGAGTATCGTAAGAAAAACCAACGTGCACCAAAGGCCTTGCAACCGCCAAAACCGACAGGCACCCCTTGTGGCTCTTGCTCGGTGAACGATCTGGGAGATGAATCAACGCGCAGTTAGGGCCGAGGAAAAAAAAGGCTGGTAGGACTCAAAAAAAGTGTGTCAATCAGGGGGCAAACCAGAAGGAACCCTTAAAATGGAATCGACTGAGAGAATAGCGTCGGGAGTTGATCACCCTGGCAGGCACGTAAATGCTTCTATTTAAGCTTCGGAACGGAGGGAAAGGAAGAGGAGTTTCCAAGAGCCGTTCGCACAAGAGCGTTCTCACTGAAGTATGAACGGCCGGAGGTCGTTTAAACCACGTCATCTCCTCGGCCGGCACAGGGGTAAGCTCCAATTAGTAGGGGGGGTCTAGGGACGTTTGAAAAACTATTGGTGTCAATACCCAATCCAATAGAAAATGGATACTCGATGTCCCGATAAAGAAGGGAGGAGGAAAGAAGAAAAGGAGGGGGAAGCAGAGAGTGTCAGGCTGACCAAAGATTGGCTCTTCCTATTCGGTCCCGGATATGTATTATGACGTCACACTGGCGATCGGGGGGGAGTCTCAGAAAAAGAGGACCCGAAAAGCAATAGCCCTCCAGGGAATTCTAGGGAAAGGAGACGTCTCGACGGAACTAACGATCCCTAAGCACATATTATGAGCGCAAAGGAGGAAGCTCAAGGACGGGATCAAACCTAACATTTGGACAAAACTACTCCTCCAGCCTTCCTGTATTCCAAGATAGAGGGGCGGAAAAGCGTCACGCCTGATCGGGGCGGAAAGTGGAAGAAAATTTGGCACCTTGCCTCAGGGGGAGGACGCGACATAAGGGAAGGAAGTCGCTCATGTTCGGCACTGGGGCCTCTATCAGCCTAGAAACAAGCACGAAGTGCAGCGAGCGGAGGGGCCCACATAACGAATAAAAGGGGAAAACTAAGTGGGGAAACAAAGCAAGATCTATCTTCCAAGTGAGGGGGAGGGGGGGAAGGAGAGCGTCAAAAAAAGAGCTAGGGGGAGTCAGAGGGGAGGCCTCCGTACGACAACCTGGCTCTTCACAAAGTCGTAACTAGGAGGAGTGGGGGGTGAAAGCGTTCGCAAGCCTTCGTGGCCGGTTAGGCTACAAATCACATTAATGAAGCGTACAAAACCGGCCTTAGGATGACGAAATACTGTAAAAAATAAATCCTAGAAGGCTCTCTCCTCCAAAAAAAAAGAAAAAATATCGGGATTGGGTGGAGGAATGCCCGGGTAGGCGCGGAAAATACTTGCACAAGTTTTCACGACTTAAGGTCGGGAGGGGTCCCGGTGTTTCACAAAAATCCCTACAAAGATAAGTAAGCGATCAAGCTAACGACAGAGTACGCAACCGTCGCTAAGGAATTGTTGGTATGGGTCAAAATAAAGCGGTCACCCTGCTATCAAATAAGCCAGGACATCTAGTCATGTCGATAGCGAATCCAATAGATGACCTAACTTCGACATAACCCATGTCTTGAATAGAAAGCAAGTCAGAACCCGCTACCGTCTTTTGACGGTACGACCTGATGGAAAGCACAGAGAAGAATGGGGGTTTTCACATAAGGGGTGAGTGCGGGCAAGAACGGAAGTAAATGAAATCCGAAGCATAAACCAAGGTAAACTCAGAATAGTCGTTGGGAAACTACAAAGAGGAGGGGGCCGCCGGGGATGATGAAAGAAAGGGACAAGAGGGGCCTTTCAGTGTCCCAGGGACCCTACTTGATCTTACAAAAAAAAGGTGGAAGCTAAAATGTAGATTGTAGAAAAGGGTCTATCCAGATGTCAGGAGGCAAAACCTCTGGAATTGTGGAATCGATCATATCTCCACGAACACCAAAGAGCGAGTGGGGTCATCATAAGATTTGGAAGAAGGGAAGCGGTGAATGGTAGATCTGGGGGACATCGCATTACCCTTCTATTGGGAGAGGGGGTCACCGGAGATCGAGATACAACACAAGGAGGAAAGAGGAAAAAAAGAGAATAGAGACCGGCTATGAGAACTATGCCATGTCGAGCGTTACGAACTCATCAACTTTCCCGTTCAGCTTGAGGGAATATAGACTCGTGTTCCAATTAGGGGAGACGGAGGCGAGGGGGAAAATACCAGTAGTTTGAGGCGTTCTACCGGTTACCAACACCTACGCGGTGAAAAACCGGTTTTTTTTGTCCGATAGGTGAAAGTAGGGGGGGACAGCAATGTTACAAAGGAAAGGGTAAGAAAAAGGGAAATGGCCCAGCAAGTAGGCACATCGTGTTGAAAAGACACTTCTTCCGTGAGGGGACCAGTGTGGTCCTTTTGGGTCTGAGGGGGGAAGGAGTTGCCTGCTCATGGGCGACGACAACGAGCTAATCTTCTCGTCGGACCTCGATGACAAAAAGAAGCACCGGGGCGTCTGAGAAAAGGGGAGCCTGTACAAAAAAATGGTTTATTCGAAGTCGAGTTTTAGGTTTGGGAGGGCTAGAACTAGTCGTATCTAGGGGGGACCGACACCGAGACTGCTCGATCTGTTGGAAAAGATTGGAATGGCGCCGGGCCTACCAAAAAACCAATAATGTCAAGGAAGAGGCTTCTCCTTACTAGGCGTATGCTGATAGGGGGGGGAGGGGAAAAATGCTCGGAAGGAAAAGTTGTTGTGCGCACACATGATCTGCGGCAAATTCAAGAACCTTTATTGCAAAAAAGAACCAGGTGCCCCAGCGGTTCTGCGCAATACCAACGATACAACCATGCCCGATCCCGGGACTCAGGGATCAATCCATTTCGGGCGGCGAAATGACTGGCCATGAGGCCGAAACAGGACGGGGTGGAGACTGCGGCATCTGCAACGAGCGGAGTCTATGGGTCGAGAGTGGGGAAGAAAGAACTTATGAAGAAAAAATTTGAACTCCTTTGCTCTCACAGCTCTGCTTAGTGCTCGATTACTAACAGGAAGATGGTGGGACAGAAAATACCGGCCCGCACCTTTGGGGGGAAAGTCGGGAAGCTCACACTCATTTTAGGATGCTTACTGGGCTAGCAATCTTCAACAGTGCAGGGAGGATCGGGAAATAGAATGGCAATCTAAGAAAACGATAGCAAATCCGGGGAGAAAAATGGGTTCAGATTCAGCACCAAAAGGAATTGGGACAAAGACGTCTCAGACCCAAAAAGAAAGACCGGTGTCAAAGGTGCCTGGAGACGGCTCTGGTTTCGGTCCCATTGAGGGAGGTGCGGGGGAGGAGGGAATACGGTGGAGGGGGACATACATCGGGGGGAGCTCAGGGATCCGATCTTCAGAGCCGAGAAATGGCTTCAAGGGGGGAGACTGGGAGGCACGTCCGAATGAGAAAAAGGGCCCAAAAGAAATATCAATGTTAAGTACTCTAACCATTTACATTAAAGGGTCGCGGATTTAGTTTCTAGATGGGGGGGACCTAATACGAGAGGGATGACAAAAGAAAAGCTGAGGTCGAACTCGGTATGGTAGTCTGGGTAGGGAGAAAACGCTCGAGGGCCTTGTTTTTAAAAATCGGGCTGAAAAATACTACAAGGGTGCCTACATGGAGCACATGGGTGACCTGACTTCAACTTCCGGGTGTGGATGACGAGGTTCCCAAGATCCCGAGAAGGGGCAGGGAAATAGACGGACCGAGACGAGGACTGAGAACGGGCTCGGGAAAATAACTAAACAGCGTTTCTATTTCATGACAAGCTAAATAAGTTCTGGGGGAACAAAGCCTGCGCAGCCAAGGGGTTAGACACAAAAATAATATAGTGTATCAACGAAATAGAAATTTACTGCCTTCGCTGCGTACATGAGGGCATACATCATCGGAAGTAAAGGGAATAAGCCTTAAGGTGGCTTAAGCAAAGAAAAGGTTCTCAATCAAAAGCGAGGCAATACGAGGATACCTCTGAGTCCTCGTCGGTTTTGTCAAGTCATTCTGTTTGTTGGGAGGAAAACGATCATCGGCCGTGGCCGCGCACGATACGATCATCTAGGACTCCTTCTCGCGTACGTAACTCTACAAAGGGCCAAGAATTTCGTAGCGCGTTTGACGACAAACAGGCATCGCCAACCTGAGAAAACTCATAAAATCATCAGAGGGGTCAAGGTAGGAGAGAGGTAAGCGGGCGAAAGGGGAGAACTACCTTTACTTTTTCTGAAAGGTTGCGGAAGAACCACAGGTCACACTGTGCGGGGCCCAGGAGGAAAAACAGAACGTATGGGACTTGACCACATATCGAAAAAGTACTGCCTTCACTTATATCAAGTTAAGACTGTGGGGAAGAAGGGGGGGAGGCGGAGAGAGGAAACCGGGACCTTACGCTCAAGCCTTTCCAGGAGGTGGGAAAGGACTTTACAGAAACGGACGAGGGGGGGGGGGGCCCGGGACTAAAGAAATGTCAGTCACTGGGAAAAACCATTAAAGCCACTTACCGGAGAAGACGAAACGCGGAAGGCAGAAAGGAACACGTTTCAGTCCTCCAGGCCCCACTTCATCCGGGGTGCTGAGGCGGGGGGATCATCATTGGGGATTGAGAAAAAAAGATTGCTTTCTAAAATGTCCGGGATATGCCTAATACGCTGAACGGTGGCGACGGAAAAGCAAATAAAAGTGACTATAAATATTCCTACTCACCGAGGGCTATGGGGCATTCGTGCTCACACAAGAAGCTAAGTTGGCCAATGCATTGTATTGGGAATATCTCGCAAACCCCGGGAATCTCTTCCGGATATATGTTCCATAAGACATTGTGACAAGGAGCAGGACTGTCGCTAGGAGATCTATGGGGGGGTTGTGTGGTAGGGCTGTCGGGGAGGGGGGGGGGGTGCGTGGGGCCTTAGGGCAGGTCTCCAGGGGGGGGGGGAGGTGTGGGCAGGCTAGCAGGGCTGCAGTGCGCGGATTGCAACGAGGACTGCGGTGTTATTAAAGCGGGAAAATCGGGCAAGGGACCTTTGCAGGCCAATTGATAACGAAGAAAACTCAAAAACGGTCAACGGTCCGGGCGAAGTGGCCCCGTACGGAGGGCCGCGGGTTCGGGAGGCCGTCTAAAAAGGCGGCAGGGTACAGAAAGCTTTTTGCGTGGTCCGGCCCACCCGCACCTGGATTATTGCAAGAGGGTCGCCGGCACACTCGGAGAAGGGAAGGGTGGGGGGAGTCGTGGGGTCCGGTACGGCGAGGTCATCTAAAAAGTCTTGTAGAAGTCGGAAGGACGGCTAATGGGGGGAGTAGGGCATCACTAAAGGGTTTGGGGGAGAGGAGGGCCAAACGACCGGCTGTGATCGAATAATGTCCCGAACGAGCATCGGTCGGGGGTCATCGGTAGGAA
>Ga0179593_1419322_pt1 | contig 11501 bp, 12 predicted proteins | sample CZODoug2_1_08_16_FD_185931 | JGI IMG/M metagenome (GOLD analysis project Ga0179593, IMG submission 185931) | Vadose zone soil fungal communities from Angelo Coast Range Reserve, California, USA - CZODoug2_1_08_16fungal (PacBio error correction) | ecosystem: Environmental > Terrestrial > Soil >...
CTGACGAAGTCAGGAAGGCAAACGATTCAGACTATCCTCAAAAACTACCGGGTCCAAACAACTGATCTCCTTCTATTCGCTCTTCAATTTAGCCCGGACAGTGGGGAATTGGCAGGGAGAGAGAGAGTGAGGTGCTGGAAAGAGGAGAGGCGGGGGGTTAGCGGGGAACATGTGCTATATCCTCAGAATGAAACTCAGCGTACGGTGATTCCGAGGTGAACTGAACGTTCTTCATCCGAACATTGACGTGAAATCTATCTACGCTTTTCCGGTGTGGCCAAGTTACACGTGGGAGTGCGATGACATGCTTCCGGGCGGGGGGGGGCGCGCGGACACCGGATGAGAAAGGTCAGAAGCGACCAGTAGTTTTTTGAAGAGCTCGTATGACTGTGGACAGGGTAACGGTCCGCGCTGGCCAATCGTGAGAGTTCTCCTCTCAACTGCCTATTACAGGGCATAGAACGTCTCAGCCTGCCTCGTTGTCGGGGGGAGCGAAAGGGATCCGATCGTGGAGGAGGCGTAGGAGAAAGTGAAACTGTAACATTATGGTCTCGGCGCGTGGAGATTACGCGCGGGGGTGGTCGGACTGGCCACTCTGCATTTTGAAGCTGACTTGGGGACGTAAAACGAGAAGAGTATACTTGGGAGATACCATACGCCTGCGACATTGCGATACTCTAGCTAAAATCTGGAAGGTTCGGGGAGTCTGTTCGGATTTAGAACCTGTGTCGTGCGAGTTGAAACGGTGTCCAGTTACAGATGTCGGGGACCTCTTCGGAACCAAAGAAAACTGAAGGAAGAATGTCTCCGCCCTGGGGCTTCTGTTAGAGTGAAAAGAGGGGGTCCGAACCTCCACTAGAAACTCTCGTCCCCAGACACGGAGAAGCTACAGCCACGCGAGAAGACATTCCCTATAGTCAGAGAGGGTCCGAGTGTGTAAAATGCGACGGGAGGAAAGGGAAGCGGCCGGCTTGGTACCAGGTCTTACGTCCTGAGGCACGAGAGTGAGGCGGAGGCCCGTCTTGCCGAGCGGAGAGTGAGAGATTATCGGAATCACGACTCCACGGTGCTAGTAGATTGGTTGACGGCTTCGGGGTTCAGCAAGGTTTAATCTTCGGGGAGGGATAACTACCCGAAGGGCAACGGCAGCCAGTTTCATCCCGGATGTGGGGGAGGAAAAAGTATCGGAGAGGGGGAGGGAAGAAAAGAAAGTATAGAGGGGCATACAGAAATGGGGGTGGGACGGCTGCGGAGCTGGGTAATGAGTGTGTAGCCTTCTTAGGGGAGGTTAGAGGTGGGAGAAAGAGCCATACGTTGTGTCGAGACAAAATGGACTTCGTCTTTTTCCTCGAACTCAAATTGGGGTTCACTGTTTACTTACCGAAAAGCTTTTAAGAAGGGTTTGGGCTTGAGCCAGCCCCCTGCGCGGTGTCGATAGGCCGCCCATATTTTTCGGCAGAGCATGGCGGGGAGAGCAGCAGTGGGGGGGAGGAAGAATAGAGAAGGGTAAATCGTTTTCATGCATTTGCCTTGTCCTTACGCCCACACCAAAACAAGGAAGGGGGGCAATACGAGCGGGATGGGAGGGGTCGCAGGGGGGGCGGGCACAATTCCCTGTGGAATAGCATGCTTAAATAACGCGCTAGTTGCATCCTTTCTCTACGGGTGCGTCACGCGGGCGGGAAGAGTCGAACAGAGAGCGAAAGGGAGGGCGCTCGGGTGGAAAGGCGCGGGCGAGACGAAAGATTGGGGATACCCACCGTCGTTCATGGCTCCAGAGGGACAAAAGTGTCAATTAGCGAAGGGGAGAGCGTCAAGGCGGATAAGTGATGGTTCCTTTGCGTGGTAGAACAAAGAGAGTGTTAGCTATATGCCAAGGGTAGGGGAAGGTACTCACCCTAGGGGTCGGCTGTCAAAGAGTGTGAAAGTGGGAGGGGGGGAACAAACACCATTCGAGAAGTGGGGGGGGGGTGGGTCCCTAAAGTTCCTCGCTCCGCTGACTCTTGTGTGGGGGAGGCAGCATGATGAACTCTAACAAGAGGTCCCAGCAATCTGCAACAAATCAAATCATCAAAAAGTAAAACTCACCTTCGATTTCGCCGTGAAATGGCTGGTATTGCTTATGATCGTCTCTTCAAGCACAAAGTACACCACTGCTCTACCAACCCGAAAGAAGGGCCGTCTGTTTATTAAGGCCATTAAGACAAAAATCATTACGTCTCATGCCGGTTCAACAATGTTGGCGTATATTTCTCGGCGGGTAAGAAAAAACACAGGGATGCGCACGAAAGTGACTGTTAGCCACTTTGTCTCTGGGTCTCGGAAGGGAGTAAGGGGGTCCCCGAGGTCGTGCTGTGTCTTTAATAACTTTTCCACGATGGTCGGAGGAAGATGTATGCGCTCTAACTGCAGAGTACTCGACGAGGGTGGTAGGTATTGTAGATCCGCAGAGGGCACCTGGTAGGTATCTTGGTTCTCGTGCAGGCAGCTGGATTCGCTTGACTTTCGCATTGGGCCTGGGGCGTCGCAATGGATGCTGGGGGGGATGCATAGCGCAAATGCACGCATCGGGAGGGGGCAGAAACAGGGGGGAGAGCAAAAGAAAAAAATGAAGGCGAAAGGTCATGGCGCAACATCTAAGGGTCAACGTGGATCGCCTTCGATAAATTGCCAATTCAGCATTAACCAGTACTATGGGGGATAGCCTGTGGGGGGCGCGGATCCAAAGAGAGGACTGCAGCCGATTAAAAAGAAGTAGTAACGCGGAGATACTACTGGCTTAATCTCGGTGGGAAGCGAATGTCTATTAACCTTATACTATCACCAGAAAAATATCAGTTCTGCAGGTTATTTCTTGGGGTCCCCGCACCGGTACGTCCCTCCCAATGGAGTTGCCTAGGGTGTTTTCAAGACGAGTAAACATACAATTGCGGGCCGAACTGTATTATGTGACATAAGTCATGGGAGCGCCCCGTTCTGGAGTTGGGTATTGTTTAGCGGTGATAGCAAACGTAATGCCGAATTGTAGTTTTTTTGGCTGGCTTATGTAGCAAAAAAATTCTCTTCAAGTCATATGTAATCGGGGGGGCGGGGTCACTTGGGTCACGGGGTGGTGAGGAGGGAGGCGGGGTATTGACGCTCATGGGTTCGATAGTAAAAAATGATGGGGATGGGTCTGAGGCGCGCGAAGGGATTATCTTTGGGATTTGGGTGTAGTTTACGCGGGGCTGGTGGGAGCACTCGACATTACTTAAAAATCAAGTGACCTGCCGTATCATCACGCTTGTCAATCAACCTCATCTTAGACGGTGTTTTCCCTTCTGGCTCGTTCTCCTACCTCTCGTATCCTAAGCCAAAAAATCCAATCCTATCCTGCGATTCCCAGTCTCCTCTGTCCGTCTTCACGGTGTCCCGATGGAGGCCTCGAAAGAAATCTGGTCCCTATTGATTTGGTCCGGGTCATGCTCGGTCAAACTAAGTGTCGGCCCGTCTGAGAGAGAAGCAAATGGAATATGTGTCCAAACTAAAGCGACCTGAAGCCACTCTTCTCAGTTACTCCCACCCCGACCCCCTGAAGAGAGCCTGTGATTACCAAGGGCGACCTGGATTTTAGGTTAAAACGCTTAGGACCGCGACGGACATCGGAAACTTCAACCACGCGATTCACGAAAGAAGGAGTATAGGTTCCAGCCGTTAACATTATCCTCAGCTGGCAAGGGCGACGTCTGAGACTATATCTTGGACTCACGGACCGAGGATCAACACTGCATCAGCGTATGAAGGATGGGGCCGATGAGGGCTCTATTCACAATGAAGCTAAGTGAATGAAGGTTAGCATTTCTAACACTACAAAGACCTCCGGCCAGAATAAATTTGAATCTCAAATAGGAGGGGGCAAATCCGAAATATTCAACGAGACTAATCTGAATACAAAAGGGGAGGAATTTCTAGACTAGGAGGAAAAAAGCTTGGCGCAAAGATTCCACCTAAGGCCTCACGTAAAAGGGCTCCTGGAGGAAACGTCCTTTTGGCCGCCAGGTGCCAACATAGGTTTTGCTGAAGGGGAAAGGTGGGAAAGCAGAACTGAGCTGCACTACAAACGAGAATTTGCTGGGATGCGCTACGTCAAAGAAGTCCTGACACGAGATCTTCCTGGAGCGGTGGTCAAGGTGGTAATCCCTTCCGGGTAAATGGACTCGGGGCTACCTTGAATGGGGACCAGGATACTACTATATCTAAACGATGAGTCCGATACGGAAGACATCATGGCGGCAATCGATAAAAGAAAGGAAAAGAGGAAAATTATCAAAATCTTATTTGGCCCGAGGACAGGAACAACGCCTTATCGCTGCCGCAAATACAAAAATTTCTACAAGGCCACTTTAGTCGAGGAAAGATACACTACAGCATGTGTCCGCTGGAGAGGCCTTGCCTTCGCGACATGAAAAATTATAATAACCTAATCTGAAAGGAACTCGAAGGTTTTACGCTTTTCCGAAATCTCTAGGACCGAAGACGCAATAAGTGAATCTAAGGAGAATGGCCCTGGGTCAACGGTTACACAGGTACGTTTACATGAAAGAAAAAGATATCGTGCACATATGAGGAATCATTGAAAGAAACCAATTATGAGATGTCCGAGGTCTGCTAGGAACCCGGGAGTATGAGTTAAGAAAACGCCTGCCCTTAGAATTACCGCTGAGGGGTTACCAAAAACTAAAAAAACGAGTTTTGACCTAAGGGGACAGTTGCAGAAAATTTCTTCCGAAACTCAGATACAAAGGGGGCGGGATAAAAGGAGGGAACCGTGAATCCAAATACCTAGCTGACAGTGTGTGGTGGTACGCGCAAGGGGAAGAGGTGGGTCTTGTCTGGAACAGGGTAATGGCGAACGAAGAGGAGGCAGGTGAGGAGTGCTTGTCTTGTGAAAAAAAGGAGGCCTGGAGAGGAATTAGTTTACTGTGCGATCGCCAGCAATCGTAAGACGACCTAGCCATTACTTCTATCACAGTGTTCGGCGCTGTGGTTTCCCTCAAAAAGCGGGAAGACGACTAGAAAGTACATTTCCATCCATAAAAAAGCGCTCGATAAGAAATCACCTAGAATCTCAGTAAGGAATAATCATTTTGATTGAAGTACCGGTATTTACTTCCCAAAATATATCAAGAAAATAAAGGGGCCAGGACGAACAGAGCATATTCTCGTGAGCCGACTAGACAAAAAGAGACGGGTTCTACCTGTAATATAATAGCTCACGCCGCGCGAGGGTATTGAAATCGGATAGATTGCCGACATGCCCTGAAAATGAGAAAATTACCGGCCAACGCGTGAGGGAGGTGAGAAAGGGAGTTTTAATCTTCTAAAACAAACGAGCCCAACCGTCGTCCGTGGCATGACAGGATAAAAGGCTGGAAGCTCATTTCTGCAGTCTCTGCCAACCGTTACCGGGGTCCTGTTGCCTTGGGCCATCTCATGCTCCAGTGTGACGACCTGGTGTTGAAGAACGGAAGCACGCAGAAGGGGGGAAGGAGGGTCAGATCTAAGATCCACACAGCCAACGGCGGGGCGGCCAAAAGCGCGCTCTGCATGACTCGAGGTCCCCCAGGCTCGGCATTTCAACGGTCTACTATGGTGACCTAAGATTCGACATGAGCGAAAAACGTCCTTCCAAACGTCAAATTATGTATCGCCCTTCACTTGGAACCGCGTCGCTGCAGACCGGCTTACTAACGGATGACAGAATATGAAAGGCTACGATTCAGTACGGGCATGGCCTCATCTTGCTCCACAAGGGGAACTAGGATGGAGGGAAAGGAGGGACCGAGCCCGGTATTTTCCTGGAGCGAATTCGGGTGAGATCCAGCATGAGTTACATGTTGAGAAATAAAGGGGGGGAGGGAACGAGCCTGCTGGGGGCCGGCGGAGGGCATGAAGATTATGGCTCCCGATAGCCTTAGGATTCGGAAAAAAAGGGGAGGAAGCAAAGCGGCGGGGGTTGGAGTATACGATGGCGGCGACGGTGAATAGGTCGTCCCACCCTCAAAGACGCAACTAGTCCCGGGTGAGAGGGGTGGAGTCGCGAGGGGCGGTTAATTTTCTCCTGTTAGGTCGTTGCTACATATTAACATGAAGGCTTCCATCTTTCTGAGTCCCAATGGAGGGTGTGGGACAGGAGGAAGTTTTGAAGTAACTGATTCGACCAGTAAAACTCGATTGGGGAATATTCTCTTCAAATAGTTCGCGTACTGGGGATAAAGCAACTGTGGTTAAACTGGCGCACTGGTGCCGGGAGATTTATGACAATCTGTGTCTTGGAAAACAATAAAAGCTCAACGCATACGGGGTCGAAAAAAAACGTGAGATGATTTAACTGGTTGCTGAGCCAAAGTCCAACGGCCATTCATAGTGCGCCTGAAAATTGACCCAAGAGTGAAACAATGGAGACGACTCCAGATGATTCTGCTTGAAAGCACGCGCACAGGGGAATTCTCCTCCCTGCCGGGGGATACATGGGAGAAAATGATAACCTCACAAATGGGAACGGTTTTATACCCAGCTGCAAACCGTACGCCCGGTATGGATTGGGGAGTTGAAGAAGGGAAAGGACTAAATCTCCTTTAGCAGCGGAGCGGTGTAATGGAAAGTTTGAAAGGAGAAACCATCTGTATAGGGATCTTGAAATACCTCACAGGGGTGGAAAGGAGAATCTCGTGTGTCGACGGTGAGCAAAAGAGATTTGCGGCAAAAGAAAAAGGACAACGTTCGACGACTGCCCGGCCTATCTTAATCACTTGGGGTTTCGAAAGTGTATCTCTCCGATGGCAGCGGCGAGATGTTCATGCACGTGGAACTGGGTCCAGGTGGAACAACGGGAGGGGGGAGAAGTGAAATAGACAAGGTAGGAGGGAGGGAAGGTTTTTGGGTCTCGGAGATTGGAACCGGGGGGTCCACATGTTCGCAGAGTCGGCGGGAACGTTCTGAGGGGGAGATTAAGTGAGCCTGGGCCGAATTAAACATCTCCGTTTCCATGCAGATGTTGCGTAGAGGTAATAAGGGGTCGACCTCAAAGGGAAAGTGGTGAACTAAGGATATCTGCGCTCCTTCTGTCTGTAAGCTCCATCGCGGACCTCCTTTTTGGGAGGAGATACATGGGTGTAACTGGTTTTGGGTTTTCTAGGGGTCATCTAGAAAGGAGTCAGTGAGAAAAATGGGAAGGCGAGAATCCCAAAGAAGGAGGGAGTATCCTCTCCAGTACAAACTAAAGATTTCCAAAGACTTGGACACCGCTTACTCAAGAGAAAAGAAAACTCCTTTGGGGGGAAATGATGGGGGTAGGAGACCTGTAGATATAAAAAAGAAAAAAGAAATTCTGGAGGGGGCAGGAAGGAGGAGGGGGGGACACAAAAAGGGCCAAACGCCCCCAGAGAGTGTTGGACTTCCCCGTAAGACTAGGGTGGAAATGGCGTAGACTGTCAGAGGGACGGTTTTGATGGGACGAGTTGAAGCCTAAGACCAGATGTTTGTTCGCGGCATCGCGTCAAATAGGCGGACGCGGGTTCGTCAAGGAAAAGGATCCACTCGAGGGGAGAAGGAAATGGGTTTCTGGGGGGAATTAAAGTTTTGGAGTGCTCCGAACGCCAGGACGGAGAGCAAAGTTAAGACTATTATCAAAGCGTCCAATCAGACTCGCGGAAAGGGCCTTTGGGGGGAAAAATAAGGACTTAAAGAAGAATAGAGTTGAAGCATCTTCGCCTACACGTCAGGCGCTTAGGTGAGGCTGCAGAAGACGACGTCTAAAGGAGCGGTAATGTAGAATGTAAGCGGTCAGATGGGGAGAGAATAGATGGACCCGAAAAGAATCTATCTCAAAAACAACAATACGATAAAATGTCAGGATTCTTTAAAGAAGCGAAATGCGGGGAAAAGGAGAAAGCTCAGGCGACTAAGGAGGAATAATGGGAATCAGGGTGACCAGATCCGTCGCTTCAGGCTGGGAACTTCCCGCTGATTGCGACGACGGCACCCTTCCCTCGAGAAAAGATGGAAAAGCTTTCTTGATAATAGAAAGAAATTCAGCCTTCAGTGGAAGGGGAAAGGCTCACTAAACACAAGGAAAGGTTCAAACAGGGCATAGGAAGAAAGTTCAGCCGAACTTTACGCCACCTCTCGACTCTGAAGAGGATGATGGCAATTACGCATAAACAATTAAAGGGGGAAGGGCAAAACTATTCCACCTACAAAGGACTCCCTTATCTCGCTCATTTAGAACGGAAAAGAGAGGTGACGATCAGGTTCAAAAGGGTGCTGATGTTTCTACTCAGACTGAACAGTACGGAAGTTGATTTGTTAAAAAAAAAGAAATGTAGGGGATTACGGGGGGTCAAGAAGAAGGAAAACCTCGAGAGGGAAGGGGGAGGGGGGGGAGTCCCCTTCAGATTTGACAGCGACTAGTCCTTTCCTCGAAAACTAGCCTCGTTGGATGCGCCACTCTTACAAAAATCAATCAATAGAGGAATCTACACAAAAGAAAAGGATCCTACACTCAGAGAGTATTGTGGAAAATCAAAGGGGGGATAGATTACTAACAAGAATCAGGAGAAATCCCCTGGGTCTAACTTGCATGATTCATGTCACATGGGACCAATGATGAAAATCAATTAACCTTCGGAAAATGTCCGGCAAGAAAGAAGCGGGGAAACTTCGGAGAGAACTGGGGAAAAAAAGGAAGAATATACAAGGATACCGATAAAGAAAACGTTCGACGTCGAACTGCCCGGCAACCGGACAGGTCCGTTGACATGAAAAGACCGAGATCTTGCCACATCTGAGAAGTCAACGGGCACCCAGGAATGAAGAGAGTCAAGCAGGGCGGAGGGGAGAAAGGAAAGAACCATGAAGAGGAGGGAATCCTCACCCGAAAACTACATTACCCGAAAGGGGGGGGGTACCTGAAAACCTCAACGTGGTGTTACTCAGTGACTTCCGACAGACCGCCTCTCCACTTTAAGAATCGATTGAAACTAACATACCGGAGAGGGAACGGGGACCTTGGTACAAACTTACCGGAGGGTGATTTGACGGGAAAGGAAGCTGGTCTATCCTGCAGCGGGCGTCCGGATACGGTAACCAGAAGAGCTGGAGGGGAGAGTTTCTGGCTCAGCTGTCCGCATAGTTAATACACACTGTGCGTCGATATGCGCCGGGTTGTGGTAAACTGAAAAAAGGGACATACACCTCTCCAGGGCAAAGGGGAAAAAAAAAAACTACGGGGAGAACACTACTCCGCAAAGGTTCCGGAATGATAAGAAAGAAGGGGGCTGGAATCTCAAAGTGGACCGGCCCAGTCAGCTGCCAAAATTAAAAATCCTAACCATCAAAAGACGAGAGAGAAAATCACGTACTAAAAAGCTCATGGGAAAGTAAATTCAAAATACCGAAAGGTCTCTCCAAAAAACTTTGAGAGTAATCTATTCGCGGAGAGGGAAGGCCCGGTCTGTAATGACCCCGTGGCCACCGTCGGGGTGCACCTGCACGAGTCCTCACCTAGTAAAGGTGGAAGAAGTTCATCAGGGAGAAGAGGAAGATCTGGGAAAAAGAGGAAAAAAGGTCAGGGTCGAACTCTAAGCCTCTGGGGAAAATCAGGAGAATTATTCTCGGCCCTATTTTGGGCGCGTTCAGGGGAACACACAACGAGAGGGGAGAAAAGAATCAAATAAAGGACTCACAACCACATCAGGGCTTTACAAGAAAAAAAAGGGAAGAACAGGGAGAATATCTTAATCGTTTAACCCGCTTCGCGCAACGCTGCGGCTGCATACGGCGAGTAACTGATAATCGGCGGCCAATAAGAGGGGAGAAGGAGGGAAGGAGCGAAAATCCCCGTACTCTCCCTTTTGGACGGTTCAGGTCAGGAAAGGGAATAGCGGCTAGAAAGAAGACTCGAGCTCTGCGTCTGGGGTATATGAACGGATTCGCGTAACGGGATCGAGAAAAAGATCGAGGGGCGGAAGGTCCCACTGTTCGGGGGAAAGGGGACTTACCTTCAGGGAAGGAATACAAAGAAAAAAATGACTCGTAGTAATTCGCCTATTACTTATTCGTGTGCTACAAGGGTGCCCGGTCGGGACCTTCTGGGGGGGGGAAGAAAAAACCTCGGAGAAAGCAAGAGAGCGAAGGAACTTATTTAGGAGTTCCCTATTGTTGGGAAAGGAAAAAGTACACAAGACAAGGCAAAAAAACGCTTCCATGGCCAAACTACAACATGATTCAAATTAAAGGAGGAGGACCCACTTCAAAAACTGGAAAACCAGAGGAGTCCCTGGACTAAAAGACCCACGCTGTCCCGGTGTCCTCCCATCTCAAAGGACTGCTCCTTTAGGGCTGGAGGGGAGAAAAGGATCTCACACATTGAGGCTTCTTTTCAGGGAAAGATTACTTGGGGCTTTCACGGTTGGACACCTCGGGTTTGCGGTAACCCCCTCCGTATCGCCGTGCAAGGGGGTGCAACTTTCAGGAGGAAGCGAAGAAAAACTATTCCTGAAAGACTGGGGGGGGAGTCATTTGGAATCTAAGGAAGAGATCAGTTCAAGGGGGGGGAATGCAAATGAAAAAAGGGGAAGGTGAACGCCTTCATTTTTCGATCAGGGCCGATGTGAAGTGAGTTCCACGTACGCTCAGGGGAGCAGGGAGAGGAAAGTCAAGGAGGGCAAGGAAAGGAGAATAAAAAAGCCAAGAGGAGGGAGGACTCAACTCAATTTCCTTTTAGACCAGGTTGGAGTTGCGGCTCTGCTTGGGGGTCCACGTCGAAAGATCGACTGTGATTGACCTTATCATTGGAGTGGGAGGTGAAAAAAATAAGGAAAGTATGCAGGGAACGGCATGAAAGGAAGGTAAAGACAAACAGGGGCTATGATTGAAAGTCCCAGCCTGTGGGCCGACTGCCGGGGAGAAACCTAACAAGAAAAGGAAGTCGTTGGTACTAAAGGGGGGCTATTGAATGAAAAATAACAAAAGAAAGCCGAACGTCTGTCGTCATCGGAGGGAGTATGCAACACATGTACCATCGCCGCCGTTGTGCAACCTCCCTCAGGATAGGGAGGGACAATGAGGAAAATTCAAGGAGGGAGGGGATTGGACTAGGTGGGCAAAAAAAACAACCAGGAAAAGGGGTGTTCGGGAGCTCGCCATGCATACTGTCATAGTCGCAAGTGAGCGTCACGTTTCACAACCGGGGAAGCGAGTGGTTTCTGGATGCCAGGGGAGAGAAGGGGGTGGATGTTAAAGGGGGGTACGCAAAGGAATGAGAGAAAGGGGGGGGGGAACACAGCCTTGAAGGCGTATCAGATCTCGCGGGCATGGTTCCTAAGGCGAGGAATACAGAAGTCTGCTGAAGAAAAAAAAACTTGCGGAACTTCAATCTCATCAGAAAAAAGGGTAAATGGCTTCCATAATCTTATAGAAGTAGGCGGGTAGCTCCAGTCCGTCTGCAAATGTAACAAGAA
>Ga0179593_1578526_pt1 | contig 11501 bp, 16 predicted proteins | sample CZODoug2_1_08_16_FD_185931 | JGI IMG/M metagenome (GOLD analysis project Ga0179593, IMG submission 185931) | Vadose zone soil fungal communities from Angelo Coast Range Reserve, California, USA - CZODoug2_1_08_16fungal (PacBio error correction) | ecosystem: Environmental > Terrestrial > Soil >...
ACAATTGGGTCCTGGGACAAGAACGGGTGTTGCCTTGTATTGAAAAAAAGTGGGGGGGGGGGAGACTCAATGATACACGTGAGGATCCACTGGCCGAAAGGGTGGCCCCGGGGAAAAATCGGGGGAAAGACCGCGGTCACGTCCGATTAACGGCGCAATGGGGGTTTTTACTATCGTATAATGAAAAGAGAATCACGGAAAAAAGAAAAAACATGAGTATTAACAAGATGAGCGGGCCGGGAGAACAAAATTTTGGACTCAGGGGGGGAACGAATTTTTTTGGCCGTGAAAAGGCACTTTGGTCGTCAATAGGTCAGGGGGAAGGGGGTCAGAGGGGAACAAAAAACGTCCAGCGCATTCACAGCAGAAGGCCGAGGGGAGTCAAAAAAGTGGGAGGTGGGGGAGAAAAAAAAAGGCCACTGTCCAGGGAAAACGGAGAAGGGCGATGCATCTCAGGACGTCACACGGGTAAGGAAAAACAAAAAAAAAAAAAAAAGAAAGGCGAACATCGGTGCGCGAAGGAAAAAAAAAGATGGGGGGGGGGAAAAAAGAAAACATTAACAAGTCCGCATACGGAAAACGAGTGGAAAAAAGCAAAAAGGAAGGGAAATGGGAAAAGATTTACGGGGTGGTAAGTGGGGCCTCGCATTCGATGAACCTTGGTACACCCACCGGGGTCTTCAAAAGTTGGAGATCGGGGGGGGGGAGGGAAATATGGCACGCAAGGGTGAAATGCAGGGAAAACAGACGGTGAAGTTCGGATTGGAGAGAAGTGGTAAAAAAACGGGCGATTACGATGTGGTGTTGTTGGGAACGTGGTTGAAAAAACGGGGACTTAGTGGTATGCAGGTGCACGGGGAGAGGGAAAAAACGAAAATAAAAAAAAATTGCTGTTATGGGGCACGGCGGGGGTTAAAAGTTGTGTCGAAAAGGGTGAAAGGAAAATTAGCAAGGGGAACGGTACGCAATCATCAACCGTACTGGAAGGGATGGGGGAATCCTCGAGCCGTCACTAAATGCAAGGGGGAAAAAAGAAAAAAAAGCCAATCGGCAATGAAGTGATCAAAAAGCCAAGGGGGGGAAAAAAAGGAAAAGAAAGCGACCCCCTTTTGTACCGAGCAAGCCCAAAGGGGAGAAGAAAAATTAGGGTTGAAAAATAAGAGGGACTGGGGGCTGAAAAAGGGAGAACCGCCAAATATGTCTTCGGAATTCGAGAAAAGGGGGGAACGAAAAAAAGAATCAAATGTGAGGGACAAATTCTCGAGAAAAACTGGCAAAGGCTAAAGCGGACTAAAAAGCAAGGAACTGGAGGAAAACAAAAAAGAATTCGCCGGCAAACCAATTCGGGACCGTAGAAAAAAAAAAAAAAAAGCAAAGAGGGGGAGTCAGACGGGGGACTGGGTCTATCTCAAGGATGTTTGGGGAGTGGAGGGGTGAGTGGGGGAACTATCCAGGTTTGGCCGGGATGGGGGCGAGGGAGGGGTTACTTGAACGGGGGGGAGTCGCACCATGAGAAAAGAACGCCATCGGACAAGGGGGAAAAAAAAAGTAGTTGCCTCAGGGACGGCAACCAATGTTCCGGACGCCGCCTCAAATGTACAGGAGGGGGAAAAAACGGAAGAGAAAAATAAAACCTTGGACCCGGAACCGCGTCTCTCAAATAGGAAAGGGGGGGTGAAAAGGAAACTAAAAAGAGTTACGGATCGGAAATAAAGGGGGTTGAAACGATCTCTGTAAAGGATAAACAAGGGAAAAGACTAGAGAAAAAAAAAAGCATTCTGAGAATTAGGCGCATCAGCGGCGCAAAAGACGAGACACTGCAGTAATTAAGTCGCCGAAAAAGAGGGAAGGGTTGTCGGTAGGAAGGGGAGTAGTCGGGCTTCGAATTCTAAAATTGGAAGACCTAGGGAGGGGGGAAAAAAGCGGAGAAAACATAGAAACCCTCTCTCGAAACAAAAAACAAAAAGGAAAAGAGGAGGAAAGTGTTTGGGAAACGTACTAAAAGAGCTCGCGGCAATATAGTAACAATCAAGACAGGGGAGGTAAAAGCTCCCATTGCTAATGTCTGGGTCACCGACATGCTCAGGGAGGAGGGGAAAGGACGCAAAATTGTCCCTTTGGGATAGGGTGGGCCGAAAAAAACCACGCTCGCGTAAACCCACGAGGGGGGGAAGACGAGAAAAAAAAAAAACAAAACCATTAAGATATCGGGGGTGAGGGCCCAGGACACGAAGAAAAGGAAGCAAATTTCCGCGCTTCACAAAAACAAGCAAAAGCTGCGGTACCGGTCACGGTTTTGTATTCAAGAGAGACAAAGGGCAGGGCCAGGAAGGGAAACGGCGGAGATCAAAGGTGCAACTGAGGGCGGGAGGGGAAAAAAAAAAGAAAACACAAGCGGAACGATGGCGAGTCCGACGGAAAAAAAAACAGTCGTTGAAGAAATTAAAACCATCACAGACCGCCAAGAAAAAGAAAAAAAAAAAAAGGAGTCAAAAAAAGGAGACTATCCCTTCCCCTGCAGCGAAAGTAAAAAAAAGTAGGAGAAGTCCATCCCGGACCGGGAAACCGGCAAAAAGGATTGTGGGAGTGAAAAGAGTTACTGAAAGTCCGCTTTTAAGAAACAAAACGCCGCCATAATCTAGAAAAAAAGGAAAAGGGGGCGTGCACGAAGCAGACAGTACAATCTGAAGACAAAAAGGAACCCGGGTATTAGTGAATGGCCCAATCTTTATAAGTTGGGGGGAAAAAAGGAACGGGGGTGCCCCCCATTTGGTAACAAGTGGCCATAAAAACGGGGGTAAAAAAAGAGACCGAAAGGGTGGTGGGGGGGAAAAAAAAGAATTTTGACTTGTTAATTCAAAAAAAAGACTGGGAAAGACAACAGTGCTTTGGCAAGAAAAACGCTTTGATACGCGAAGATATAAAAAAAAATGTAAATCCAAGAACCCCGAGGAAAACGGAGGACGAAAAACAGAAGAAACAGAGCAGGGGAGGGAAAAGGGCAAAAAAAAAAGGGGCCCTCAAACTTTTCTAAAGGTCGGGGGTGAGCAACCCCTACAAAAAACGGACATATGAACGACACCGCCTACACCAAGTTATCGGGAACGAAACACACAAAAAAGAGGATTCCATGGGACGCAAAAAGACGGACAAGACACAAGAAAGACGAAGAAAAAAGAAGGGAAACAGGATAAAAACATACAGTACTCAACTTAAGATTTTACTCATTTAGACCGGAAGAAAAAGATGGCCGAACGTGCACAAGAGCCTAGGAAAGGCGCCGAGGAAAAAAAAAAAAAGTTTGAGAGAAAGGGAATAAAGGCGTAAAAGCAAGTGAGGGACGTAAGGGGAGGGGAAAAAACCAAAAAAGAGAAGAGGCCCCACATTCTACATTGTGTTGGGAAGGGGAAAAAAAAAAGGGGGGGAGGACTCCTCGGCGGGGTCGACCATCGCCAGGTCGCACGGTGCGAAAACGACTTGCAGTTTTGTGGGGGGTTTTTAGAGCACAACAAAGGGGGAAAAATGAATATCGAGCCGCCGAAAGCAAGGAGAGGATGTTGACATCTATCCGGTAAAAGCACAAAGAAAAAGGGGAAAAGGAACACAATTCGCTGGTAGAAAAACAATGATCTATGTCGAATGTATCAAAAGGGGGGAATAAGCTGGGGGGGGTTACGAAAAGAAATTGAGAACGAGCAGAAAAAAATAAACAAAAAAAAGTGTGACGAAAAATCCTACAAAAGAATCCCATCGGGGATAAAGGACAGTAGTTCAGTCCTTCCAAAAACAAACGTCAAAAAGAATCAAAAAAGTGGGTAAAACCTGTATCTAAAAAAGTATAAAACAAACACAGAAAAAAAGAGGGAAAAAAAGTCATCGAGACCGGGAAGAGAGACCTGGAAACAACTAACTTGCTGAACAAAAACGGGCCGAGGTCCTCAAAGGAGTGGTAAAAAAAAACCAAAGCAAAAAAAAGGTGGTAGATAAACTCGTCATAATATCGGAAAAAAATAAAAAAGAGCGTCAATTAAGAAGTTGAAGAAGAAAGGACTCGCCTAAGGTCCGTTGGGGAGAGAAAAAAGAAAGAGAAAAAAAGAAATTACATTCTGATATGGGGCGCCTTAAAAAAAGGGGAGGGACCCGTCCAATACCTCCAGATAGTAAGGGACCAAGAAAAGAAGAAAAGGCGAGTAACATTCAACCTAAATTGGACAAATTCCAATTCCGAATCGCGGGAAACGAAGGGGGGGCGGTTGAACTCCGGTCAATCAAAATATATCCAGACGGGGGGGGGGAGTTTTTCCAAGGGGGTTAATTAGATCCGCAAAGGTGGGGGGGGGAAAAAAAAAAAACGACGGGAGAGTGGTGCTAGCACTTTCCACAAAAATCCTAACATGTTGGGATCGAATAAAAAACCCGATGACAAAAACAGTTGGCTCGATTGTCGAACTACAAGGGAAGTCAGAAACACTCACACGAGGGATCTCAAACAACACAAAGGAGGATGAGAGGATGGAATGTCGGGGATGGCCGCCGTAATGTCCCAGAGGCCAAAAAAGAAGACAAAAGGCAAGAAAAAATAAAAACGTCAGGTTCGTTAACTTGAATCAAAAAGAAAAGTTGGGAAGGGGGCTCCACAACGTGCAGTTCAAAAAAAAAAAAAAAGATTCAAATTGGGGAAGAGATTGATCTGTGAAGAAGGTACCCAAACCAATAAGCAGAAGTAACTTACGGGGAAGGAAAACACAAGGGGATTTATCACCTCTGGGACTTTTAAAGTCACGAAGAAAAAAAGCTGAGGTTGGGGGGGATGTCCAGAAAAAAAGACAAAAGTGGGGGAGGGGGCATGTGAACCTTTCGAAAGCCGGGGGGGGAAGCTATCAAAAGACAGAAAAAGAATCGGCTAAAAAAAAAAAGGAAGGGAGACATTGATCCAGAAAAAAGAAGGTGTTGTCTGACACCGGAGGGGGGGGAAGAAGTTTGGCTCTCAAACGGGATGATAACAGGTGAGGAAGTGTGAAAAAACGGGAACAAAAAAGGGGGATCTTATCCACTGCGCAGCACGATCAGCATGCCTTGTGGGGGGGAGAGCGAAGAAAGAAAAGCCGTCACGCAAAAAAACAAAAACAAACACCAAAAACAAGAAGATGAACGAGGGGACCAAGAAAGAAAATATTCTCAAAAAAAGGAAATCGCCCACTTTGGGGGGGGGGGGGAGGAAGGCGAGGTGAGGTTGGTGCTTCAGACTCTACGGACAAATGACAAAGAAAAAAAAGAGGGGTCGTCCACCGATCCAGCAGGTGGCAAAATGAAAAAAAAGAGGAAAAGCGAACAGGATTGGGCATGAGCAAAGGAGGGGGTAAGCGGGCGAAATGGGGAGGGGGAAAAACCCCAAAGACACTATGCGAGGGGGAAAGACTAGGTTGTGTGGCGCTAAAAAAAAAGCCAAAAAAAAAAAAAAAAAAAATACAAAACGCTAACGTTTTGCACAAAAAGAACCACGAGAAGGAAAAGGGTGACGAAAACAAAAAACACGAGAGTCCGAAAGAAGAAGAATTGAAAAAGGAAAAAACGAATTGACAAGCAACACAATTGTAAGGTGGGGGGGTGAAAAGCTTCCCGATGGTTCAACTGCGTGAAAAAAAAGGGGAAAAAAGACAAATTGCTGAACTCGCTGGAGAGGCTATGGGGGTAACTGCTTATAACTGGGGGGAAAAAAAATTGGAACAAGGAAGCCCGCGTGAAGGAAAAAGGGGGTATACGAAGGAGGGAGCCGATTGTGGCGAAATAAGGGGTGTTGGGGAAACGGGGGACATGTAAAAAGGTGTAGGGGTGGGGGGGGGGGAAGACGAAACGAAAAAGCCCGTCTGGTATTGAACGGCACATGGGGGGTCTCAAGTTTACGGAAAAAATTTAACAGGGGGGTCGGTACGCAATCAGACCCGTGAGGAAAAAAAAGCAAAAAGGTGCGACTCGAGCCGGTGCGGGAAAAGAAAAAAGGGGAAAGCACAAAAAAATAAAAAAAAATTTGGCTGCCGAAAGGTAAAAGAACAAAAACCGGGGGGGTCAAAAAAACAAACAATGCAGAAAAGGGATAAGAGATTTGTTTTTTTAAAGCAGGGGGTTCATTGGGGGAAAAGCCAGAGAAAAAACGAGCTAGGAGGTGGACCCAAAAATTAAGCCCGAACCGGGGAACTCAACCAAAAGGGAGGAGAGTCTTGCTGATTGGAAGAATGAAGAGAGAAAAAAAAAAAAAATAAAGGTGCTTTCGTCAAGTAGAAAAGAAACGATGCGGCGGGGAAAAACAGGATAAAAGGACTAAAAAATAGGGGTCGACCAAGCAAAGAGTACTGCCGGGCCGAAGAAAATGGGCGCTTCTGGAAGACTCTGGGATGTAGAAAGAACCATAATTCAATAAAAGGGGAAACTTTTAGGAGATGAAAAAAGAAAAAAAAGGGATCTTGGCGGACCTAATCCCATGGTTGTGACCGGTAGAAAATGAGGGGGGGTGTAAAAAGAGAATCCTTTCCTGGTTCGGCCGGCCACTAATAAAAAGTGCTCAAACCCAGAACGGGAAAATCTGCCACGACCAACCATTTAAAAATTGTGCCGGGGAAGCCGACAAGGGAAATGTGAAGGCGTGTGTATGACATAAAAACAAAAAAGGGCCCAACGCGTCATTTACCTCCTTTCAAAACTCGAATGCTGGTTGGGGGAAAAGTGCGAAAAAAATTGAAAGGACTAGCTTCGATGCGCCGGTGAACGGAATAAAGGGGGATGCGCACGGCAAATCTTGAGGAAAAAAACCCGGATAAACAAACAACAGTCGAGGATAAAGGGAAGACTCAAAAAAGGAATTTACTTTAATACAAAGAAAAAAAACAGGGAAGGGGTTGTGAGGGAAAGACGGGAATGGGAGGCTTAAAGGTGTAATTATGCTCTCGGGTTTCTGGTCGCAGTGGGGGGGAGAGGCGACGGGAAAGAATCGTCTCTCAAAAAACAAGGAGGGAGAAGGGGGGGGGGTCAGAGCAAAAACAGCAAAGCTTCGGCGAAATTAAGAGCGATGGAAAGGGGGATGTAAAAAAGAAAAGCCATTTGCTAGAAAGGGTGGCAAACCCGCACAACACCGTGAAGGGGAGAGGCGAGGGAAAAAGCAAGATTTGTCTTGGGACGTCGTGGAGACCCACGGAAAGAAAAGTTTTCCCAGAACGGGGGAACTGGGGGGTCCAGTAATATAATTGAAATCCACAAAAAACAGGGGGAGAAATCGTCAACACAGTTGAAGGTAAGGAGATCGTCAAATGAAATTTGGAAGATGAAAAGGGGTCAAAATTGGTCAGCGGGGTGAGAAAAAACACGCAACCAGAAGAAACGCTCCTGCCGGGAAAACCGGAGGGTGGGGGGTCACACAACCACGATCGGCAAGGGCAAATGAAAAAGGGCAGGGCGGCCGCCAAGGGGGACAAACTGGGGAAGAATGACATATTTGGGAGTCCGACGGGAAAAGAGTGCCGAAAAGAAACACAGGGATGCACAAAAAAAAAAGTAACTAAGATTAAAATCGGAACTCTCAAAAAATACCCGGAAAAAAAGCATGTGGAAGTACTCCAAAAAAAAGCAAAAATCCATGAAGGGATATGTCTCTGAAGAAATCGGAAAATGGAGGCTCAGCTTCCACTAAAAATGTGGCCCAGGAGAGGGGGGGGCCCTGGGGTAGGAATACAAATTTTGTCTGGAAAAATAGGTCACCGATTTTAAAAAAGGAGAAAAGGATAACGAAAGCATAAGGATGGAAAATGAAAGCAATCGATGGGAGCGTCGGAAGCAAGAAAGACGCTGAAATAGAAAAAAAACAGGAACAACGGAAGTTCAGGTCAAATCGGAAAAAAGAGCAAGTTATGGGTTAATCCAAATAGCTCGTGGGAAGGGGAAAAACCAGGTTTGAGATCCAAATGGAATTTTAAAGCGCGCTGGGGGGGGGAAACCGGTTTTGAAACCTGGACGAGAAAGCCCAAGTAAAAAAAAAAGTGCTTGCCCGCGGGAACGGCCCTGTAAAGAAAGAAAAGCAAGAAGAACCGAGGGCAATGAGGAATAAGAAAAAAAAAAGGCCCTGATGATTGCGGAACTAAAAAGGAAAAAACTTTCATACTGGGAGAAAAACTCGGGAGAACAAACAAAAGACCTGGGGGAAAAAGATAACACAAAGAGGGCTCACGGTTCCCGGAAAGAAAACAAAGCCGCCTCAAAACAAAAACTAGTCCAGAACAAGCAAGGGGAAAAAACTGAAAGAATCGTTAAGAGAAAACCTAAAAAAGGAAAGCACCTTCAGCAAATTCCCATCCGAACTAACTTAATTTCCGGGTTAAAAAAAAACAAGGGGGGGGACACAAAGAATCCCGGCCCCAATTAGATCTATCAACATAAGAGAACGAGGAGAAAAAAGGGGGGAAAAAAAAAAACATTTGCGTGAGCAGTGAAGAAGAATTGAAAACCAACCTTAAAAGGAAAGCTACAAAAAGCTGGACAGGGGAGAAAGTTGATGACGGTGGGACCGGCTCTGTCGACTGCGAAAAAATGGGGGACAAAGAAAAGTTGGAGACGAAACGTGAGGCGTTTGTGGGCGGTTTTTGGCGACAGAAAAAAAACGGGGGGAAAACAATGAGCCGAACGCCAAACGAGCTAAACTTTAAAAACCGAAAGGAAAGACTAAGGGCAGTCCCAGAAAAACCGAATAAGGACGGAAAACTGAAAGCCTTTATACGCCATGAAAAAAAGAAGGAATGAAAACGACAATCAGAGGGATCAACGAATAAAGGAAAGCACAAAATTGAGATACAAACAATAAACATCTTGAATAACTGGGGGGAAAGGGTTCAAGAAATGCGGGACGAGCAGTTCAAACGGTAAAAATAGTCGCGTAAGGGAAAAGTAAAGCAAAAAACCAAGCCATGCAAAAAAATCAGGGGAGATCACGGGATAAAAAAATTGAAAATAAAGGAAAACAAAAAACTCGAACAACCCGTGTATCATCAATTCCCCGTTGAGAAGAAACCAACTGGGCTACAGGAGCCCAGACCCAATAAGCAATGAAGTGAGAAAAAGGGAAGGGACGGAACCAAAGAGGGGAAAGCGGAGTAAGAAAAAAGAGTATAGACATAGGACAGGCTAATGGGTGGCGGCAGTAGAGGCCCCTGTTCCGGCCGAAAAGTAGTCTGGAGGACGTCTCGAAATACCTCCGTACAAAGAAGGGAAAAAAGGGTGGAAAGGACAGATTATCGTTGGGAGGGCAGAGGGGTGGGGCCTCCGGCAACAGCGTAAAAGAATTGAAATCAATTATCCGTGTGTGGAAAACAAGTAGGAAAAGGGGGGGGGAAATCGGGAAAAGAAGGCAACAAAAAAAGTGGTGGGGGCTAAGAACGTTGTCCCCGGAATTTGGGTGGCTAATGGGAGTCTGGGGAAGAAAGAGTTGCCTCGGCCCGTCACCAGTTGAAGGGTCTGGAAAAAAATTCCTTCAAAGCAGGCAGGAAACCAGAAAAGTACGGTGAAATCATCTCTCGTTCTGGGGTGTCAAAAAACTAAATTACTTTTGCGAGTAAAGAAAACACGCGGACTAGCGGCCATCCATAGCAAAAAAAAAAAGAAGAAGGGCACTCGAAAATATTGTGCGATTTCAACACACAATGCAGATCTCACCCTGACCCACTATCAAAATGATGTAGTGGGGGGGGGAATGTCAAAAACACAAACTTAGGAAAAACAGGAGATCATGGGGCAAAGCCTGATGCCGTGGATGTCCTTGAAAAATTTGGGGGAAGTGAAAAAAGCTGGAGAGATGGTAATTTCTTGATACCTAAGGGAGACAAATATAAAATGGAACCCCATAGCAGTTGGCAAAAAAAAAGGAGGGGGAGGATTCTATGAGGCGGACCCATTGAGAGGACCGGGAGTTCGTAGAAATTGGTCAGGTAGGGGGGAAGACCGGGTGGTCAAGATATGGGTTATCTAAAGGGGGTGAAACGTGATCACGTTGAAGGAAGGCCGGGGGAACACGGTATAGGAAAAAGTCACAGAGGTTCGGTAATGAGTAAAAAAGGGATCGCATAGAGGTTTGCTATCGCCGATATTAAGGCAAGGGGAACTCGTCAGCCTGAGGGGAAAGAAAATAGAGGGACAAGGTCAAAATAAGGGGACGAAAAGGGAACGCACCTTTGGGGCGAGTAATGGCCTCCGTTGGTCGGGCTCACTCAGTCAAAGGAGGGGGGGTCGGAGAGAGCCGGGATGAACATCTCATGGGAAAGAAAGACTCCACAAAGACCGTCGCAGTAATTTTGCATGAGCAAAAGGAGTGGGCAGGGGGAAAAAAAAGGAAGATCTCCTTGGAAACTATCAGAGCTCAGGACAATCCCAGGGGGGGTTTGGCAGACCAAAAGCAACCCCCCGCTAACGTCTAAAGGAATTGTTCGAAAGTGTCCGCAGAGTGACGCATAACGACCTAGAATGGCAAGAAATGGCCCTGGAGGAAAATTGAGTAAGTTGGATGCGCTTCGATCTTTCAATGGGGAAAGGGGGGCCGAAAAATTTTGTCTTCAAAACAAAGGTAGAGGGGACTAAGGGGAAGGCTGTCGAGGCTATTGCACAAGGGAAAAAGGGGAAAGGACAGGGGGGAAAAAGGGAATCTTCCTGTTAGGTGAGGGGGGGGGGGTACTGTCGAAGCGGGGAGAAGGCACAAAAGAGGGTGTTGCAGAAGGGGTAAAGGGGGGAACTGTCTTGTGTTAGAAGGCAAAAAAGAAAAAAAGATCGGAACTTAAGGGAAAAGTGACTTGTAGCACAAAAAACGGGGGGGAAAAAAGAAAAGTTCAGAAAAGTATGAAAAATTGTACCCGTGGAAGGGGAGCGCCAAACATCAACACGTCTAGCGCGCAAACTCGGACGCGAACGTGCTTTACAATGTGCACCTGAAGTACAAAAAGAGGGGAATGAAGAATACACGTTTCTTAGGGTGATGGGTAGACGCGAAAAACATCAGAGGGATAAGGATGTGGGGTCCAGAAACCGGGACCGCGAACTCGAGCCAAGAGTAATTAAAAGGAGCAGAAAACCCTGACGAACCCAGCCGGCCCAGGAAGATGTCTTCTGAAAAAAAGGGATCTGGCAAAGAAGGAAACAAAGGGGGACGTTAAAAAACGAAGAGAAAGAATTTGCGACTGAAGAAAAAAAGGGACTATTATCGGGGAGCAACAACAATCTCGAAGGCCAAGTGAAAAAAACTGGCGCTGTGGAAAGAAATAAAAGTCAGACGGAGTCTGGGGGGAGCTGTCATACCTTGTCTCCAGAAAAATTGGAATAAGGCAAGGGAGGAAGAAGAAGAATTGGGCCACGAAAGGGTGGAAACCAAATGTGACTAGAGCGGATTTGGTCGCCGATTTGAAAAAAAAAAAAGGGACCGAGGAAAAAGAGAATAACGAATGAGTCTGGGAAAGGAGCAAAAATCTTCCAACATT
>Ga0179593_1580762_pt1 | contig 11501 bp, 13 predicted proteins | sample CZODoug2_1_08_16_FD_185931 | JGI IMG/M metagenome (GOLD analysis project Ga0179593, IMG submission 185931) | Vadose zone soil fungal communities from Angelo Coast Range Reserve, California, USA - CZODoug2_1_08_16fungal (PacBio error correction) | ecosystem: Environmental > Terrestrial > Soil >...
AAGGGAGCGGCTGGAAAAATCGCCAAAGCGCCCACCAACAAGGGGAAAACCAGCCTCAGGGGGAAAGGAAAAGGAAAACGACCGGGGAAAAGTCCTTAACATGATGTTTCAAGGAGAGAAACTCACGAACAAAAGACGCTCGAGAGGTTCATCCGCCAAAAGAAAAAGAAAGATTCTAGGAGGCTAGTCCACAACCTACCCGTAAGGGAGGGCCGCCGCCGCGGCCCTGTACGAAAACAGAAAAAAGGAAAAATTTCTGAAAAACGCGATATCCGCTAGAACAGCAAAACTGCGTAAGGGAAGGAGGGGGGTGTCGCCATCGGATCTATAAGAGCCAGAGAGGAAAAGCGAAAAAGAAAAAAAATAGTTCTTCCGACGTCAAAAAGCGGAATCGTGAAGGGGGGGGGAGCACGTGCAGGAGATGGGGGGAAGGAACAAGCTGTACCCCAACGTGGATTTCTACAGGGAGGAATGAGAGAAAGGGAAAAGGCTTTTTCCGGTGCTGGGAGAAAGGAGAACAAGTGACTGCGGAGAAACCGGGGGACAGGGGCAGAAAATAGGAAAACAGGAGTCTACAGCGTATTACGGAAAAAAAAAGGCGTTAGGCAAAAAAAGTGTGCGCGCGCGCAGAGAAGTGAGGAGGGCTGCAGGAGGGAAGGGGGCGGACAACCTGTTTTGAACAGGAAAGGGGGAAGATCTGGCCCACGAAGGAGCCCAGAGTCGACAGCGCGTAGCGCGAAAAAGGACAAAAGCTAAAGAGCCGGAAAAAGAATAGGGACATAAGATCTTCGGCAAGGGAAGGAAGGAAAGACCGATTCCTTCACGAGGATAAAAACGCGAGTCGTTCGCGAACCAGATGAAGCAAGGTGGCAGGGTTCGGGGGGGGGATGGTCCTTGTCTCAGGAAGGAATGGAGAAAAATGAAACGTAAAAAAAAAAGGGCAGATGGGGGGAGGGTAAACACCAGCGTACGGAAGAAAGGGGGCCTTCAGTGATGCGAAAGAAGGCGCTTCATGAAAAGCCGATATGGAACGTATTGAAAGTGTTGGCGTGCCGTCCGATCTGGAGGGGGCGTGGGAGGGAAGGGGGAAACCTTGCGTGGTCGAGAAAAAACGTACCGGAGGTGAGGAGCGGCGGGCCGCTGTGGAAGGAAAAAAAGATGCGTTTCCCGTCTGGAAGGGAAAAAAATGGAAAAGATAGGCTCCAAAAAAGAGGAAAGAGGACCACTTTCCGCGGAAAAAGAGGGGGTCTAGAAGGAGGGGGGTCGCGATAAAGAAAGGGGAACCAACGAGCTCTATCGCTCAAGACAGGCGTATATGGAAACAGACTCCCGGTAGATTCCCAAGGGAAGTCCAGTTAAAGAAGAAGACCCCTTGTCTGCATAAGCAAAAAAAAAAAACAAACAAACACACGGGGGAGATAAGAAAAAGTTGTTTCACTGGAAGGGAAAAAAAGGAGGAATCAAGGAGCTGCCTGTAGCCAAAAAAAACGCGAAGACTCTCTCTCTCGACATCTGTCTCTACAAAAGCAGCCGTCGGGAAGTAAGTGGACTACTCTCTGGGGAGGGGCATGTTGCTCTACTATTAAAAAAGGGGATCTAAAAGGGGAAGCGCCAGACTGAACGAAGGCGAAATAAGGAAAAAAGTTGACAAGAAAACAGACAAAGAAGTGGTATGCCGGAGGGGGGAGAGACTACCGAAGGATCTATATCTGCCGGAAGAAGAACAGCAGGGATCCTAAAAAGAAAGAAATCTCCAGAAAAAAAAAAACCCGCATCCTTCAGGAAAAAAAAAAAGAGGGGGGGTTTACCCGAAAAGGAAAAAAAAAAAAAAAGAAAAAAAAAATGTTGACAAGGGAGGGAGGAAACTCGCCATAAAGGGGAAAAAGGCCAAGACAACAGAAACCCCTTATTAAAAGAAAAAGGATGTGTCAGGGGGATTACCCTACATCAAGAGGAGACGATTAGTATAGGGGAAGGAAGAAAACGAAAAAGCTTATTAGAGAGTTTCCTCAGCTTCTCTTGAAGAGGACCGGCTAAACGCCCTACGATTGTCTCCTCACAAAGAAAAAAACAGAAAAGGGGCGTCTTACCCGCAAAGAGGAAGAAACTGAAGACACAAAGCCTCTCCATAAAAAAAAAAGACGTGTTTCTCTCTAAAGGGGGAGGAAAGCCGCTCAAGAATGGTAAGGAGGGTCCGTCACTTAATCCTCGCTGTAAGATGAAGGTTCTAAGCGAAGGGAGAGCAAATGCTCCCGAACAAAAAGAAAAACCGGAAACATTTCCATCTGGAACTTCATCGCCAGAAACACACCGAGTAGACCCGTTGGGGGGAATGAGAAGTAATCCTCCCTCAGCGAGGAAAGAAGGAAAGGGGCAGAGGAAAAAAAGGCTTCGGTCTTCTGAAGGGAAGGACTTAAAGCGTATTTCTTATAGAGAAACGAGTACTACCGCAGAGGAGGTCCTGAGGTAATGAAGGGGGGGAAGATCTTGGCGCCTCTTCATCACTTCTCAGAAGAGGGCGGACCGGTGGGGGGGGGAAAAGGCAGAAAAAGGCCTGTAAGGGTGACGGAAAAAGAAAAGCCCTCGCATTGCGCTTTTCAGAGAGAACGGTGCGCAAGAGGGAAGCGTCCAACGCGTGAAAAGTTTGGGTCGGGAAAAAAGAAGGTGAAATAATGGGCATTAATTTGCAAAAAAGAAAGGCGTTTTCCGGGTACGCTGTACGGGAAAAAAAAAGGGAGGGCTAATCGCGGGAGGGTACACCTTAAGATCTGGGTCATCGCGAGAAAAAAAAAACAACAGGTCGGGAGGGAAGGAGAGCGTTTAAAAAAGGAAGTCTCTTATCAGGAACCAAAAAGCGCCCCTTCGAAGAAAGGGGAAGGGGCACGTACGCTTACGCCGGACAATAAAAAAAAGAAGAAACAACTGCAGGAAATATTTTAAGGGAGGGGGGGGAAATACCCTCCCGACAAGGCGAGCACTCTTTTGTACCGTCTTTGTGGAAAAAGAAAAGGGAAGAAAAAAAAGAAGAAAACTGCCTCAGCCAAAAGAAAGGGGACAATCCGACCCGTACTCGGCCATGGAAAAAGAACGGAAGAATTATCCCAAGGCGCAAACTAATCTGGAAAAGCTAGAATCCGAAAAGGCCCGTCGTACCTCGACGCGTTGAGGGGTACCTGGTCGGAAACAGAGAAGAAAAAAGGATCCTCGCGCCCAAAAAAGGGAAAGGAAGGAGACTTCCACGGGGAGATAGACACGCGTCGAGCTCTGAGAGAGGAGGAGGACTTAAGGGTAAAGGCAGAGTTCCCCAAAAAAGAAGGGGATCATCTATGAGGCGATGAGTTAAGGGAGGGGGAAAAAAAAAAAAGGTGCTGTTCGAAAGAGCTGGCGCATTGGCATGAGAGGACAAAGAAGGGATCGAACTCCAGAAAAAGAGAAAGGGAGTCCGAAAGAAAGAAGAAACATAGGCTTAGTCGTTAGCAAAAGCTGCCTAAAAGGGAGCCAGCGCGCAAGAGCACCCTTTCGGTCCTGAGCAAAAAAGGGCATTACTAGAGGGAATAAGGAAAGAATCCTCGGTACGCTCTTTGCCCCTGAGCGGGAAACCCCATTAGGAGAAAGAAGGAGGGAATGAGCGCGAGCCCCCAAGAAAGGCACCGGGTGGAGGACCACAAAGGAGAAAGAGTCGGGAGGTCACGTCGGAAAGGGAAAGGCCGTCGCACGTCGATGCCGAAAGGGAGAGGGAGGTTCGCGAAAGAAAGCCTGAGCTGAACGCGTCCCAGGGGGGGGGAGTCCAGGGGACCATGTGAGTCAACGAGACTTCAAAGTCGCGGACTTGAAAAAAAGGGGTGCTGTTAAAACACCAGGGGAAAGAAGGCGGGCAGGGCAGGAAGAAAAAAAACCTCGCTTCTGGAGCTGGGAAGCGATAACCGTCCGGATTAGAGAAAGGAGGAAGGCCGATCTCTACAAGGGGAAAGTGCTTTCTAGTCGCATAAAGAGGGGCGGAAAGAACTGTCGCTTGTGCAAAAAACCAAGTCGTTTAGTAAAATGTCGCACATGGTCTTCTAGCACCAAGCGGAAGAGAGGAAGGACTCTACAATTTTGAGAAAAGGGGGAGAGAAGGAGAAAAACTCGTAGAATGGGGGGAAAAAAGAAAAGAGGAGGCTCCCTGCCTACCCGCCGAGGAAGGAAGGGAGCTTGAAGTACCGAAGGCAGGGGCGAGACAGATCTACAAGAGTGAATTAAAATATAGCTGATGCATCGAAGAAGAGAACTGGACGTCATCTGCAGGCGGCATTTAGTCCTCATAAGGAAAAAAGCGTCCTACGATTTGCACCGCAGCTCGCCACATTGAGCGGAATCGCTTCGAGGGGAGGGAAGGGACGTGAGGCAAAAAAAAACATTTTATTCGAGAGGACCCATAGGTCGCTAGGAAAGAGAGGCTCTTGTAAGAGAAGAAAAGTTGATTGCCCTCTCCCGCAAGAAAAACAAGCCTCGGTCCTGAGAAGGGAGAAGGGAGCCCGCCGAAGGCATCGAGCAGGGAAGACCGACACTTAAAAAGAAGAGGGTCGCACGCATCCTCATTAAAGCAAGTTTACCCGCACCAAGTAAGGCAGGAATGGGGGGGGGAGAAGGCCTGTCGTACAGGAGCCACGTCGACAAGGCCCAGAGCCAAAAAAAAAGACAGTTTCCGCTTCATCTAGAGGTACGTGCAAAGAAAAGAGCGAGGCAAGCGACGTGGACTGCAAAGGAATAGACTTTCCTCACGATCTTAGTCCTACGGAGGGGGAAAAAAGCGTGAAGGCTCTCTCTCACGGCTTCGAGCCAAGAAGTGCTACCAGACTGGCGAGTGGGCCCATATAGGGGAAAGAACACCGGTTTCTAACCGTCTTTCAGAAAAAAAAAAACGCTCAATGAGTATCAGAATCGTTTCGAGCGCAACGGATCACCGCCGGTCAGGGAGAGCGGCACTTAATCCTAGGGGGAAGGCTGATGCGGGCGCTTCGATTTGAAAAGGGGGAGAGCATCGCCTGCCACTAAAAAAAAAAAAAAGCGAACAGCACCGGAAACATTCCATCATAAGACGCATATGAACGAGGGGGCAGAGGGCAGACGTGACGAAGGAGAGAAGCGCGGATCGCTTCAAAAAGAGGGGGGAAAGGACGGGATGGTTAGAAAAGGGCCCGTGACGTCGAGACTTCTGGGGGGAGAAAGCTGGGGGGAGATAAGGAAGATCGATTTGGCCTAAGAAGAAAAAGAACCCGCGCTTTCAAGAGGGACGCCGGGAAGAAGAAGGGGGGATCTCGCGCAAGAACACAATTCTGCGTGGAAGAGTGTCAGCGGAAGGGCGTCTTCTTCCTCCATGGGGGGACCGTGGACGATACCTGCGGCTGAAGTAAGGCGGCTCGTATACCTCGTTGAAGGGAGGAGAGTGCTCCGAGCGTCTTTTTCGGGGAAAAAGAAAAACTTTAAAAAAGGAAGCATACGACAGGGGTAGGTTTTAAAGTGAAAAGAAGGGAGGCGAAGCGGCGAGGGTGGGGAGGGAGCCTGAAGATCTTTTCCAGCGCAGAAAAGGGAGCAAGATGAAAAAAACGGAGAGGAGAAGAATTCACAACAGACGGAACGAGATTCCTCTGATCGCCAAAGCGCCACCATAGGGGAAAGACTACTCGCACTCTTTTGGAGGGGCCCTTACAACGACCTGGGAAGAGGGCAAATGGCCAAGAGAAAGTCTGGAGGGGAGTGAATACACGCCTAAAAGGAAACGCTTTTTCATCCTCCACGCTGATAAAAAAAAAGAAGAGAAAAAACGCGAGAGGGGACCATTTGCGGCCGCCAAGAGGACCTGAGAAAGGGAAGGGAAGAAAAGAAAGCTTAAAAAAATGCAGGGAAGAAAAGAACATCCCGTCTTACCGAGCGCTTAAGCTCTGACAGAGTTCCAAAGAGGCAGGGAAATCTTATCTAAGCCAAGCTCATCAATCTTGTCGCCGAAGGGAAAAAAAACGGCCCGAACCAAAAGGAAAAACCGTGAAAGGAGAGAGCGGAGAAGGAAAGTTCTTCACTCGCAAGCTTGTACAGTAGACTCGGGGAGAAAAGAGTTCCCGATGGGGTTCCGGCTGTCAGATCGCAGGACCCCGGGTGGCTGAAAGGCTGCTGACAAGGAGAAAAGAAAAGAGAGCGAACGCATCATATCTACACGGGAAAAAGGTTAGTGCGGGGGGGGATTGCGACTGGAGAATACGTTGCTCGCTCGCACAAAAAAAAGGATTTTCTTCTTCGAAAAAATTTGTCTGCAGTGGTTGACGAAAAAAGGGGATACCTCCTCAAGGGAAACACAAGAGCTCGCTTTCCCATGAAAAGTCTTGCCTACATAGGGACGAGAAGACCAAAATCCCTGCCAAAAAAGAAAAACGACCCGAAATATAAAAAGAAAGAATAATTTGAAGAGAGTCCTACGTGATGCCAAAGAAGCGATGGATACCACTCACGGAAAAAGGAAAAATGAAGATGGAGAAGGGCGGGGTGAAGGATGTGCCTTGTCTCAGGGGAAGGGCGCGGGGACCTTCACGGAAGCAAGTCAAACACGAAAAGGAATTGGGGCGGTTAAAAAAAGCCTTCTGGCCTGGGAGGGCAAAGCAAGGGAGAGGTAGCTTTTCAGGAAACGACGATGAGGAGAAAAGGACGCGGCCTTCGTCGCGGCTCTACCGATTGAAAAGGGGTCAGCGCCTTGGGAGGAACCCTCTCGTTATATGGTGGCGAAAAGGAGACGCCTGTGCGTGGCAAGAAAAAGAGCTAAGAAAAAGGCGCTAATCCCATGTAAACGGGTCTGCCTCGTCGAGCAATCGCAATAGTTAAGAGAGACCATGTTGGAGGAAGGTCTCTAACCAAAAAGGAGACAAAGCTATATACGAAAATCCTGCCTACTCCAAAGTAGATGGACTCGGAAAGGAAAAAACGCACAAAAAAAATAGAGTCAAAAAAAAAAGAAGATATGATGAGCGCCAAGGCAAAAAGTAAACTGACGTCAAGCGTCAGGAGAAGGCGTCGGCATGGGACAAAGCTCTCCTCGCGTGGGGAGAATGTCTCGGAAAAAGAACCGCCTGCTCGACACTGTAGGAAAAAAAGGGAACACGCGGAAGGGGGGCTCTACATTCAAAGAGATGTTATTCTCACAGGAAAAGCAAGGGAGCGGCGGGAGGGAACCATCTACAGAAGAAAAAATTTTTCAAGAACCAACATCTCAGGAGCGCAGATAAAAAGAGAGAGGAAGAAGGGGGAATCTTAAAAAAGAAAAGCCATAAAGTGATGGTAGACATACCTCAAAACGAGATCGCTCTTGCGAAGAAAGCATAATGTAACCCCGCCTTCTTGAAGCGGGTGTTTAAACTCACCAGCGGGAAAAAGGTGACTTTTACTAGGATTCCAGCGCATTCCAACAAGAAAGCCCAGAGCACCGCAAAAAAAAAAAAGTTCCCTCATGCGAGGGGAAAACCGACAAGGACAAAGCGGAGGGGAGCATCAGGATGTGTTGAAAAGAAGAACTTCGTATTTCTGAAAGGGGTGGGCCCTCACGGCAGAGAAGAGGAGGGTTCTCGCAGAAAGATGACTGTGGCGCCGACTGGTGGAAAGAGAGAAGCCGTGGACATTCTTCAAAACGAGAACCTCGTTCAATGCCACTTCATCCCAAAGGAGGACGCAGAAAACTATCTTTAAAAGATTATTCCGCCAGGAGATAAGAAGTTAAGGTCGATCGGCACGGATAACCTTGTCCATCAGTGGTGGGAAGGGAGCAGAGGGTTAGGGACAGGAGGACATCTCCTGCCACTGCGCCAGCAAAGGGGAGAAAACACCGTAAACTGTCGCAGGCAAAGCCTCATATATCCAGTAGAAGGGGGAGAAGGGAACGAATTAAAGAAAAGGATCCGCTCGAGCTCGACGGCGATTCGATGAAAGGCGGGCAAGGAAGTCGAAGAGAAACGCTTGATGAGCTTGCGCAGGGAGATATCTCACTAGGCCGAGATAAGAGCTTTACAAGAGCTCGAGGGAAAGGAACGTTCGAGGCTGATCCTCGCGAAGAGGCAAAGGGAGGAGTGTCAGAAGAGGTCCTCGCGTGCTGCCGCCCTGGAAAGGGATGGAGAAGACAGCTAACCTGCAGGAAAGTGAGAGATGATCCTAGGGACAAGACGTCCAACGAGAATAGAAAAGATTTTTCGGAGGGAAATCCGTCGCCTTGACAAAAAGGGGGACACATACAGTGCGGGAAGGCCATGAAAAAAGGGTGCCGGGAGGAAGATTGGCGATCAGCCGAAAGAGGGAAAACAGGGGGGAGGGACGTCTCGGTGGAGAGGAAAAAGATGATGAGGAAAAGCGAGATGATCAAAACAAAACGGGGACAAGATCGCACCGCTGAAACTCCAACAAAACAAAGGAAAAGTAGGGGGGCAGGAAAGGGGGGAAAATGTCGTATGCGGGCAACTTCCTGAACATGAGGAAAAGGGCCAACACCGAAAAAGCGTTGGACGTCTTGTTCTGAAAAGGAAAATAAAAAACTGAGAAAAACAAAAGGGAGAGAGGCAAAGCAACCCGTGACAACAAAATCCTCGCCCTGAAAAACAACGGCGGCGCCAAGAAGGGGAAAGATCCGCTCGAATTAGAACATCCCTGGGAAAAAGCGTGAATTGATACTAGTGGAAAAGGAATCGATATATAAGAAAGAGAGAGAAAGCGTGTCGCCGAAGACTTCTTCGAAAAAGAGACTGACACCAAGAAGGAGAAAGGAGAGGAGGAAGGATTACTGTGGACCCAACGTTGGAGTGGCAAGGGATCATCTATGAGGCGATAAGAATGGAAGGGGGCCTGGGCGGGGGACCCTGTTTGCTGTCCTCATTTCCGGAGGGAACAGGAGCAGAACAGAGCGTCGATAAAGAAGATCTAAAGGAGTCGGAACAAAAAAAGGCTGAAATGCGTTAGCTAAAATAAGGGGAGACGTCGGTCGCCCCTTTGCTTCACGGTCCGCAGTATCAAAGGCTGGTGGGAAAAAAAAAGGGTTCGAAACCTTTTATCAAAAAAGGGACCACGAGCTTCTCGATGTCCCCCATGAGGAGCAAGAAAAGGAAAGGGGAGCGTGCGGAAAGTGCGTCCCCCAACCCTCTTCACTGAAGAAGTAGGCACCGTGAGTGAAGAAGAAAAGTAGATGGAAAAGAATCGGTCGCGACCGTCCGCAGAAAGGGGAAAAAAGGAGGTTCGGGTTGGCGGGGGAGAAGGGGGGTCGCCGGGATGATCTGGAAACCTTCAGAGAAAGGAAGTCAAAAAGAACCGTAACTTGGTTCGGTTAAACAACCAAAAAAGAAGGGGCTTGGGGGGGAAGGGGAAACACGCCGCGCTGAAAAGGTAGAAAAAAACACAGAAAGGAGCGGGCCGTCGAAAAGCGACCGATTCTGAGAGACACTTGCTCAGAGACCCTCGCCGGAGAAGAGAAAAAAGAAATGACGCTGGTAAGCAAAGAGCGCGCAAGATGAGAAAGAAAATCCCATTTTCGACAGAGTCTCCTCGGGGGAACCTCCTAGCCTCGAGTATGAGGAAAACATGGGTAGCATCATCAGGACAAAAACGATTCGACAAACGCGAGAGAAAAAAAGCAGGTCTTCCTTGCTAAAGCCTTAGGAGAGGCGCTGACGTCCCCCCCTGAAAAGAGGGAGAAAAAGCTCCTCAAAACAAAAGAAAAGGAAGAGAGATGAGCGCCAAGGCGTATGAAAAAAGGGGGGAGAAAAGATACGGCGGAGTGAGGAAACCCGGCTCTCTCTTCTAGAGATGGGAGGGGTCGCTACAACCCACACAACACTCGCAGAAAGCAGAAATGGAAAGCGCCACGGAGAAGGGCCTCGAGGTGCTGAAAAAGAAAGGAAGACCGCAGGCGAAAAAAAAGACAACTGTAACCTCATCTAAAAAAAAAACAAGAACAGAAAGAAAAAAAGGACACAAACACATCTAAAAGAAGTGGATCCCTCTCCCAAAGACGCCAGAGAAAGAAGTTCCTTCTCGCTAAATCCAAGTAAAAAATGGATAGTCTCGACCGAAGAAGTGCTCCGCCCTCATCCGAAAAAAAAAAGGGTTTCAAAGAACGCCACCAATTAACTTGCTCTTAAAAAAGAGATTTAAAGCGAAGAAAAGCAAGAAAGCACCCTTGACAGTGAAAGAGTCTTACTTTCTGTTCGCGGGGGGCGGAAAGAATCCGTGGACGGGGAAAAACTACTTCCTCACTAATCTTATTGAGAAAAAAAGGACAGCAAGGCTCGGACGTCGCGAGAGACTGTCGCCCAGACGAGTGCGAACGAGGGGGGGAGAAAGCTCGTTGTCAGTATCGGAAAAGGGGAAAGGTTCGAAAAAAAGATAAATCCGCTCCATTCGGAGCAAAGGAGGTGCCGCAGTCCAATGATGAAAGAAAAAGCAGGGGTTTCGATCGCAAGGTAGAAAAAGAAAAGATCTGATGTGGCGTGCGCGGGAGGGGGGGGGGAAAGGGTCGATAAAGAAGGCCACCCCCCACCAAAAGAAAAGAATGCGAACACAAACTTACCGGGAGCGAATCATAGATGCAGGGAGGGGTTTACAGCTTGCGCGGAAAAAAGTAATATCCTGCAAAAAAAAAAAAAACTCTACTCTATTTCTATGAGCTGGGAAAAGAAAAGACCGACGCTACCAAGGGCAGGGAGACGGAGCGTAAGTTTCTTATAGAAAAAGGGGCCTAAGAACATCACTCTCTCGAGGTCCCGAAAAGTGGGGAAAAAAAGAAAGGGATGAGGGGAAATCGCGCAAAAAAGGGGGCAGACGTGAGCGGTAAGTACAGGGCAAGAAGAAAAAGGGCAAGGAGTACGTGTCGCGTTGTACAGAGAATGAAAGTCGAGCAAGGGGAGAAAAGGAAAGTTATGTGAACAAATACGGATAAAAAAAGACGGGTCTCTGGGATTGCAAGCAAAGGAAGGAGTGGGAAAGAATAAAACAGGTCGGGAAAAAAGAAGGGGGCAGTATGCGAAAGCGGCGAGATGGGGAGGGGAAGAAGCATAAGATAGAAAAAGACCTCGTTGTTTGATCATCTCTCAGAAAAAGGAGATAACGAAAACTAGGAACCAGAGCTGCCGGCTGATCAGGAAAAAAAAAAATTTCTCCTACCGGCACTCGGGGAATAAAACGCTTAAAAAAAAACGTATTCTGCAACTTCCTTAACATTAGACAAAAGAAAGGTGAAAAAATCAAGGCCAGAAAGGGGGGGAGTATGGTTAAATCTCGAAGGAGAAAGAGAACTGCTCGACCACGCCGAAGGAGAGAAAATAAAGGTCCCACAGCAGAACAAGAACCTCCTCCTCGGCCCTGTACGTCAGAAAAAAAGAAGTGCACGGAAAAACTTTTGAGAGCTGAAGAAAGAAAGGAGTTACGCGAAAAAAGGGCCGCCTTTTCGTCTTCTGCAGAGGAGAGCGAAGCCAAGCAGAGAAAGATTAGACTTACGGGCAATA
>Ga0179593_1623768_pt1 | contig 11501 bp, 15 predicted proteins | sample CZODoug2_1_08_16_FD_185931 | JGI IMG/M metagenome (GOLD analysis project Ga0179593, IMG submission 185931) | Vadose zone soil fungal communities from Angelo Coast Range Reserve, California, USA - CZODoug2_1_08_16fungal (PacBio error correction) | ecosystem: Environmental > Terrestrial > Soil >...
CTCCAGAAAAAGAAAACGAGAAAAAAAAAGAAAAACGATGAAGAAAGGGGGCAGCGCACCATGAAGGCTCCCTGAAAACCGTGTTGAAACGTGGAAAAGTAAGGGCAGAAAGAAAGAACTACAACAATTCCCTAATATACCAAAATCCTTGAAGCCCATTAACGAAACGAAAGGAGGAGGGGAAAGGACACGAAAGACAAAGGAAAGGAAAAGGGGCACAGGGGGTATATCCTTTCTTTGGAGGCCAAGAAAAGACCCCGGCGACCGTCCAAAGAAGAAGAGGGCGGATAAGGTATAAACTCCGAATCATCCTGCGTGCTGGGTTCCCCGCGATACATCCGGGGGAAGGGGAGTGGAAGCAGGCTCGTATCGGAGGAAAAAAAGGGGGGGGGAAAATAAAAAAGAGGCAAGGAAGAACTGGCAAAATAGGGGGACACATAAGGGCTAGCAAAAAAAATTCACAGGACAAAGGAAAGAGGGTGTCCTAGACGTTAGTAAGGGCGTAAGAGGAAATCATACGGACAGGGAAGGAAAACAAGAAAGAAAAAGGAGTAGACAAAAAGAAAGAAGGGGGGGATTTATAATCGTAGACCCGAAATGGGGCAAAAAAGGAGCCGGAGCAAACCGGAAACCGATCCCATGATGACGACGGGTCCATGGAGAGAAGGCAAAAACAAAAAAAAAAAAAAAAAAAAAAACAAAAAAAAAAAAAAAAAATCAAAAAGGAATACATGGGGTTGTGGGGGGGGGGGGGGGGCTGAAGAAAGGAAAAGAAAGGCAGTGGAGACAGGGAATTGGGGTGGAAACAAATCGCTCATTGGGATGGAGGGAAAAGAGGGAGCAAGGAAAAGAAGGGAAAAACCAGAAATCTCCTGCGATAATCCGCCATGCATGGTCCGGGAAAAAAGGGAAAACTAAGGAGAAAAGAGAGCCCCCATCCCTAGAAAGTGCGTATTGTTTGGCAAGCGGGGCGGAGAGGACAAAAAGAAGGAGGAAAAATCCGCGATGTCAACCCGAGAGCAAGACGACAGCTTCGAAAGTTATCGCGGAAGAGAGCAAGGGCCATTGAAAAAAAATCAGGGGAAAGAAGCATTCCCCAAGTAAAAAGAAGGAATGGGGGGGGAGATGGGGGTGTAAGTCCCGAAGGGCGAAAATCTCCTTGGCTTGGTTATGAGGACCGTCTCCAAAAAATTCGCAGATCATTAGACAGGGACCGGGAAAAATTCGGGGGGGAAAAGGTCGGAGAAGGGGGCAGAAATCTGAGAAAGGGGGATATCTTGTTTAAACCTCACAAGGAAAAAAGAGGAGATTGGCGGTGGCGCTAGGAGGGGGGGCTCTCATTCAGGTTGCAGGCTCACGGCCGGGGTTTTCCTGAATCCAGGCTAGGCGCGGAGAAGGAAACACTGGAGAAAAAAGAGAAAAAGTAGAACAGGGATGTACTCCCTCGAAGAAAGAATAGGGGGGGGGGCAAAAAGGGGGCTCCAATCTGACGGTTCTATCCGCACTATGGAAAGTCGCGACCATTATGGACAAAAAAATAGTCCTCAGAAAACTACCAGAAGGGGGGGAAAAAAGTTTGTAGGGGCAGAGATCAAAAGGGTCATTAGAGGGCGAAAGAGAGATGTTGACCTAAACTATGAAGGGAGAAGCATCAACAAAATTGGGGGGGCAGAGAGAAGAATCGAGAGAAAAAACAACAAACTTAGTAGTAGTAAAGAGAGATCTGAACTATCTGCCAAGCATTTTGCTGATGAGCCATATTGAAATAGAAGGGGAAAAAAAGCATAGAAAATCTCGAAAGGGAGAGACAATGAAACTGTGGATCTGCTATTCCGGCCAAGGAAAAAAAAAAAAAGAGGGGGGGGGGGTGTGTAGCTGCGCATCCTTGGGGTTTGGGGAAAAATATGTATATTAGAGGGGCGAAAGAGGTGATCTGGAAAAAGGTTTCTTGGGGTTGAGGGGAGGAGGACCGATGAGAGGGGGGCGGGGATCGGTGGCTGCGTTGTTTGGGGGGGAGGAGCAGGGGGAGAAGACGGAAAGTCAGATTGATTCATATTATAAAAAGGGGAGGTTAGAAGGGGAGCAAACCTGGGCGGACGAAGAGGTAAAAGGGCTCGAAGGAAGAAGGGGGGAAGGAGCTAAAAGGAAAAAAGGATATCACCAGGGGGCAGTGAGTATGAAGAGGAAATTGCTGATTCAAGAGGCGCGTAGAAAAAAGCGATGTCTTCGGGGGCCGAAAGGTTCATGGAAAAAACCGCTCTGGAAGGGAACTTACTGGGATCAGCAAAGAATAGGAGGCAGGAACCGCAAGGGCAAGAAGGGGGTGAAATGGAATTAGCACTCTGCATAACCACTTTCGAAAGAGCTCCTATTTATGCGGAGGTTGCAGCGGGGGGGGGGAAATAAGGGAAAATGTGGGTCTATAACAAGAGGCTGCAACAATACGCACGGTGGGAATGGAGATGAACGGAAAAGAGGGGACGGGGAAGGAAGATTTCCAATCTATCTGGAAGTAAGAATATGGCGCGGTCCAGCTTAGAAGGGGTGATCAGAAAGGAGGGGGTCAAAGGAAGGACAGGGACGCAGAGGGGCAGGATGGTCTTGGAGACGAAGCAAGAAAGGTAGGAGAAAAAAAACCCTGGGGAACTATATCATTACTCACCCCGGCGGAAGAAAAAAGGGGTTAACGGGTGAGGAAGCGAATGGGAAGAATAAATGACACGGAAGGATGAAAAAATCGAGAAAGGCGTCGAACGGAACGCAGGGAAAAATAGGGAAAATTCGCCTCAAGGAAGTCTGACTTCCCGATTAAAAGTACTAAGGGAATATGAAAAAGAACTTAAAATGTCCGGGAAGGCGTAGAAGGTCCGAAGGGTCAAGGAGGTGACAGATCCGTTCCCTAAAATAAAAAACAGGGCATGAAGAAGGAAGCTATCACGAAACAGATGGAAAAAAAATACCCGGCAAGGAGTTCCCGCTTGGACAAAGAAGGAGGCGGGGGGGGGGGATACGGGAAGGAAAAAAGATCAACATTCTTAATGGAGGGGGGGGAGAAAGGGCGGCTAGTATTGGGGGGCCCGTCGCGCAAAGCATTTAATCTACCAAGACACGGGTTCGGCATGCATAAATGAGGGGGAAAGTCCCCAAAAACAGAAAGGACGGTGAATGGTGCTAGGGGAAAGTGTGGGGTAAAGGATTACAGGGATCACGAATACGCAGAGGGAAGGGAATTTTCACTTCAGGACAACCTGTTGGTAAGTTGCTCAGAGAGAAGCAGGGGAGGGAAAAAGGGCCTTGGGAAGTGCGGTGGACCAGGAGGGAAAGAGACTCAAACTTATTATTATAAAATCTATATACGAGGCGGCGCAATAAAAAACACGGCAGTAGCAGACCGCCGATGAAAAAAAGAAACGGGAAAGCCATGAACAACGTAAAAATGAAGTGAAAATACATAGGTAAAGGGGAACGAGGAGGGGCCAACTTGTCATAATAAAAACACCCTTAGCCCATTAAAGACGCGCCTACCTCCGTATGTTAATGGGACAGGATAAGCAAGGGCTACCGAGGGGGGTAAATAAGTGAGGGAGAGGACCGAAGAAAAGGGACACGCCATGCAATTCGATGACAAGTGAAATATGAGGGCTACTATACAACTCCCGAAGGAATCGTGCTTCGGGGAAAAAACGGGCCTCAACTTGGACGGTTCCTTGGGAAAAAAGGGGAAAGTCTGGCGAAGGGGACAAGGAAAGGTTAGCGGGGATGGAAGCAAAAAGATACACCTTCAAACATGGGAAACCAGAAGTTAGAAAACAAAAGGGAGAACCCCAAAAGGAATAAGTTTCAGATGCATTTGGGAATATTCGTTAGTAAGGTACCAGGGAAATCGTTAGTCAGAGGAATTAGAGAGACGAAGGTAAAAGGATTTTGGAAAAGAAAGTGAAGTCGTCGATCGACCGGATTCTCTATTTTGGGGTTAATTAGACTTTTCGAAGGCACAAAAGGGTCCGGAAAAAAACCAAAGATGTCCGGACCTGGTTCCATTTCTAATCCTAGAACAGCAGAAGAAACCTCAGCTGGGAAAGAAAAAGGGACGCGGAACGGTGAACCTGGAATTCCATTCAGGAACAAAGCTCTCAATTGTAATGCCGAGGGGATCAGCTCGGGTCTCAGAGGGAACCTCAGAGTAATGAGAAGAGGAGGAGATGAAGAGAAGGCCAAAAAAAAAGTTGAGGAGAGGGAAGGGAACCGCTAGGGAGTTGTGGAAGGACCAAAAATCTCGAGGGGACAGGCCCTGAAACCCCGAAAACCATAGGGCATAATACGGAAAGTTCGAAAGGGGGGCGTGAACCAAGAAACAGGGAAGGGAGCCAAAAGGGAGACAGAGAGGTATTTTCATCATCCTGGGAAACTTCAGAAAGAGGCTGCTCAGCCGGGGAAGAATTCCGGCCCAAAGAAGCCTTTCTCTTTTCGACCGCCCTGATGGGGGAATCAGCAATGTCGTCATTACAGCGGGAAAAAAGGGGGAGGGGGCAGACGAAAAAGGAAACAACGCAGAGAAAAAAGCGGTTGCTTGGCCGGGAAAAACAGGGTGGGGGGCTCTATCAAACGGGTTTTCTAATACTGCCAGGTTCTCGCCGCTGATGCGGGCTCGCACTAAAAAAAGAACCAACGAAGGAAAAGGCACAGAAAAGGAAAAAGAAACCCTAAAGAGATCAGCAACTTGCGCTCAGCATTTAATAGAACATGGGGACAAAAAAAATGGATGCCGCAGATACCAAAACAAAGAAAAGCGACTCGAGGTTTTCCGGAAAACAGGAAGGGGAAAGGGATCGGGAAGGAAAAAAAAGGGGGGGTAGCAACAGGAGATTGGACAGGGAAAAAAGAAGACAAGATTCTCACGCCCCTTGATTGCAGGGGGAAACAAATAAACACAAAAAGAGGATGAAATAGAGAATGGACTATCTTCCAATTGCATGGTGCTGAAGAGGGGGAAAAAAGTTTGAGAGTACAGCGATCTAAAAGAAATAAGGAAAAAACGGGAGGATGCAGGTTACCGCACGTGAGGGACCGGAAAAACGCAAGTAGGAGTTGGTTTTGGTTATCGAGGCATCATTTTTTGGTCATAAGGGGCCGATGCCATGCGGAACGAAAAAAAAAGAGGCAAAACGAAAAGGGTCTAGTTTCTTTGGGAAATGGAAGTGAGCTGGGCTCGAGATAAACACGGCTGGCTCTTGCCCCAGTGGGTTTGTTTTTAGGAGGCCATGGAAGGCCAAATCATAAGCGCGAGGGGTCATAGGAAATAAAAAAAAGGGATCTAAAAGATTAAGACGCAAAGAGATCATACTACTGAGTTTGGTTGCCTTGGACTAGCGGAAACACGATGACCTGTGGAAAATTAAAAAAAGCGGGAAGGGAACACTTTTTGCTGTTAACCAACGCGCGGTCGAAAAAGGGGGGGCTTCTTCGAATTGGGATCCGGATACGTGAAGAAGGCCAGGATGAAGGGCTGTGAGAAGGAGACAAGAGAAAAAATCTCAATCCCAGAGCGGTAGGAAATAATTGGTTGTGAGAATGTGACCTGAATGCTGAGAAAGAGACCACTTTAGAAAAAAGCGACGGATGGATCGGTTGCCAGAGGCGGTCCTGGTAAGCATGGAGAATTTTTGGAGATGGAGCACACAACGCAAGTGGTGAGGGGAAAAAATTCCGAAGCGGTGACGTTGGGGAATTCATACTGTGACGTAATCGATCTGCCGCAGGAAGAGGAGAGACAAAACTCTATACCCGAGCGGAAAAATGCGACAATAAGGGGCGGTTGTGAAGAATTTAGAGAGGTGGCGCTTCATTCTGAAAGGCGTGAAGAGTGGCCCCCAAAAAAAAAAAAAAGAAAATGACACAAAAAAACTAAAGGAAAAAGGAAAATCTGGGCGAGGGGGAAAAAACATGGGGGTAACGAGAATTGGGACCAAGTGGCGTGTCTTAGAAAAAAAAAAAGATTATAAATTCACAAATCGGAAGGCCGGGTCGAAAAAAATCGCAAGGGATCCAGGGAGCGAGAAGAACGAAAAATCGGACTGCCGATTCACGAAACAGGACTGAGAGAAAACTAAAGAGGAAAATTCTGTCGGCGGGTGGGGGAAACTTTTTGTTCTCGTTCGCCCCATGTCAAGGGGGGCAGGGAGAAGGAAAAAAAAACCCAGAATAAGGGGACAGAGGAAGAAAAAAAAAAAAGCATATTCAGAAACAAACCCGGCAAAGGGAAAACCGACGGGGACCTAAAATTTACTCTGGAGTGGGATCTACCCTTATAAGAAAGTAGCAACATTATGAAAGGCTCGAAAAAAACTAGGAAAAAGCAAGGGAAAACACCTAACACGGGTTCGGGTCCGGCGAAGGTGGTGGGGGAAGTCCAAAAAACAACATACTGCGGTCAGGCGTTTAATGGGCTAACGTTTGAGATGCAGGGAGGGGTCAAAAAAACGAGGGGGGGAGGGCACTTCCATGTGAAAACACACGGGACATTGGGAAGGGGGCGATCATCGCGGGCGGCAGACTGGCCCGTGTTCGCGGTCACGAGAAATTGGCTCCGCAAGGATGGGGAGAACTCTCAAAACAACAAGAGGAAAATGAGGAAGGACAGGAAAATTGAAGCAAAAAAGAAGGAACCTCCTCTGGAAGAAGATGAAGCCAAAGTTTCATCTCCCCAGCTCAAATTAAAAAAAAAGGGGTAGAACAGAGGGAAGGTCCGAGCGACGCCGGGGGAAGACTACAAGATGTGCCCTTGAAGAACACAATCCGAGAAGACGCGCAGAAAAAGAAAAAGGGGTGGAACCAGCCGGGAGGGGGGGGTTATATACCATCTGTTGAAAGGAGAAGGCGAAAACGTCGAGCAGTCATGGAAGCTTATATGGGCTCGATACAACTCAGCATCATTCGGGCTTCGGTTCCCAAAGAGCTACTTCCTCCATTAGGGGTCACAGACTTGAAGCGGAGGGTGGACTAGTCAGTGAATCAAAGAAATGAAAAGGACAAGTTGAAAAAAGGAAGGTCTAGCAACAAAAATGAGAACCAAAGAATTTGACAGAGAATTGGGGTCTATTCGTTAGTAGCCCGTAATCTGAATTCATGACGGACGACGGCGAGGCGAATATAAAGGGGGGGGAGCGATTGCGCTTCGACAGGGGGGGGTAAGGAGGGTTTGAAAAAAGGGAAACAAAAACTTACTCGACAACACAAACCGAGCCCATGAGTCCGCCGGGTCATTCTCTCCGTCCTTGAGGAGAAACCTCGGCCGCGCTGGCGAAGATACGCGCCCGGTAAGACATTTAAAAGCCGAAAAAGACTAGGAGAGATGTGGAGCAGGCCAGAAAAGACACTTAGAAGGGACGCAAAGGGGCAGGAGCCAAGGCCATGGGGAATGAGTTCTTCATCGCAAGGCCAACCAAGAAAGATTGCGTAGGGGGGTGCAGCGCTGTTCCTATAAAGGGGCATGGGAAACAAAGAGAGAAAGAAAGGGGGGGAGACTAGGCGAAAGTGGTATGAGATCGTGCAGGTCATGGAACAACGGCCAAGGGGAACATCCCGCATGTTTTTCGAAGAGGGCGTAGGTTGGGGGGGGGGGAGACAGTTTTCTTACGCCGAGCAACGGCCGAGACATAACGGGGGGGGTCAAAAGAGCCCAGAAAGAGCAGGGTTACGGGGGGGGGGGGCCATTTCTTTGAATCACAAGGGCGCACATGACGGAGGGGGAGTAAAAAAATGGTGGGAGGGTTCCGCTCGCGCCCAATTAAAGCTAGAGTCAGTAGGGAAAAAAATAAGAAGCAAAGAAGGGGGGGGATCTGGAAAGGGGGGATAATACTTCACAGGTCTCGCAGGGGATGCGCCGGCTTCAGGAAAACACGAAAAGAAAAACCCCCCCAACCACCACAACACCAACCCCAACCGCAGCCATCAGTGAGAAAAAGAAAAAAAATTTCAAAAAAAAAGGAGAAACTAATCTATCACTCAGTTGGAGCCCAGCAAAAGAAGCCGAGACCGAGAAAAGGGGGATGCCGCGGGTTAGACCAAAAACCAACCCTAGGCGACTCGCGTTGGCCGACAAACAGGAAGGGGGCGGTGTCATCTATCATGGGGACGAACAGAGATGGAAAGGGAGAAAAAACTAGATCACTATTCACACGCAACTTTATTGGAAGATAGACAGATAGCACAGAGTAGGATAAAATAGAGAGAGATCTGGACTATCTGGAAAATTGCAAGCATTATGCATCAAATTTAATGGCGGAAAAGAAAGAAGAATCCAGAAAAGGGGGAGATTCAAAAAAAAAATTCACTTGGGTAGGGACACAGCGTAAAACTGCAGGGGGTGTTTGAGAAAAAGGGGCAATGCATGGGGGGTTGCATAATGGTCCTGCGAACAAAAGAGTGGGCGGAGCGAAGGCGGATCGGGAAACGGGGGGACAGGGAAGAAAAAAGGGGTTTCTTCTCATGATTGAGCAAAAGGGGGGCTTGGACCTTGGCGGCGGTTTTTGGGGGGTCAAAAAGGGCGAAGAAAAAAGAATCATCGGCGAGAATGTGATTCGTATTGAGAAAAAACCAAACTTTAGAATTAGAAACCCTGAATGTAGGAAAAGCTAAAAGGGGGACAATCTAGGGAGGAGAGCGAGTTGTTGTCAGGGGGCGCGAGCGAAACAAATTCCCCCATTTTCTGGCTTTCTGGAGGATTAGATCCCTCGGGGTCGAAAAGTCTAATGCGGAGTGAGAGTACTAGCCTTGAAGCACAGTAAAAAACCCTCCTGCTACTGCACGGGAAGCGACACTTGACGCCCATACTAAAGGAAGAATACTTTAAAGAAGTGCTGGAATTCCTGCGCAAACTCTTCTAATCCCCCACTTTAACCTAGAATATTTATTGCATCGGAGCGAGGTCACTGGTTTAATCATCGAGGTGGGACAAAGGCTGGCAAAAAAGACTCGGCTATCTGGGTGGGGACTTGCCATAGAAGATGAGGAAGTTGTAGGAAAGGGACGGATCTAGAAAGAAGGCAGGAATATCTCCGTCAGGAAAGGAGACCAGGTGATACAAAGGAAAATGAAGCGCTTGGAACTGATGGAATTCCAGGAAAACCTGGCGCGTCATTCTTCCTCCATCGAGGGAAAGGGAAAAAAAGAGTGAAAAGAAAGTGACCACAGGAAATCATGGGCGGGTTTCCCTGGGGTTGCGCTCGGCGAATTAGCTTGACAGTCGTAGGAAACACACAAAAAAAAAAAAAAAAAAAGGTGAGACACAAAAGACGGATAGACGAAATCGGGAGCGCCTCAAGATTTTGAAGAGAAGGGCAGCGAACGTCCGTGAGGATGCCGGTCAGAAAAATAACGAAAAGGGACTGAAAAGACCAGGAGGCGGTTGTGGGTACAGGTTTTTTGGGCTCGGCTAGAACCAAAAAGGTCAGGGGGATAGTTTATTCGAACGGAAACCCAGGGACATGAAAAATCGATCACAAGCAGATGCTGAACATACAAAAAGGGAACGCGTGGAGGAACCAGAAGGATGATGAGGGAGGGGGTATCGTATCCCCCAGTTTAATAGACGGCTCGGAAAGGGACCTCATGGAGGGGGCTTCTGGGACCAAAGCACTTATAAAACCTAACTTTTGACGGAGAACTTTGTCGGGGAAAGTAAACGAACTACGAGCGGGCGAGGGGGGAGAACGATTTTGGGGGGTATTATGACAAGGGGAAAAAGGGTTTGGTCAGTCTCGGAGCGAGAAAAAATGATTGGGGGAACGAAGGGAACACAGAAAGGATGGGGGCGGGCAGGGACCCAGGTAAAACAAACCAACCAAAAAAAGGGAGACATCGGCAGGGCGACTGTCCGTGTTCGGGCGGGTGGCGTCAATTGTTTTCGCCGCCGTCTAAAGAGGAGGAAAAAATCTATAAGAGATGAAAGAGGCTTCTCGGGAATCGAAAACTGCCCCGCGCCGAAAGGGTAGAAGGTTTCCGCGCCCCATGGGCGCCCTGACCAACTCGTGTTGTCGTTCAATAAAGTTGAAAAGAACCTTCAAAAAAAAAAATGACGAAGGGGGACCTTTCATAAGAAACCGGGGTAGCCTGAAAACGCGCCGAAATGGGGGGCGGGACAGGGAAGACACCGTTCGCCTGACGAAGGTAGGGGTATTAAATCGGGGGGGTCGCACGTCAAATAAACGCCATGAAGTCAATTGATAGGGTAGAAAAAGAAGAAAAGAGGGAGGTCGGTTCCAAGAGGATAAGAAGTTCCGGTAGAGAAACTGAGGGGAGGTGACTGGCGCTTGTCCATGACTGTTTGGCTCAAATCGGGATCACCCGAGTCCCTGCCATAGGGACCCATGAAGGGCGGGGGAAAAGGCTAAAAAAAAGGGAAGAAGGTCCATAAATGAGGTGGAATTGGGGAAAGGCGGTGAATTCCGAATCCTGTCGGAGAGGGACAAAGAAAAGAGGGGAAAAGTTGGCGGCTTCGACCCGCCTTCAAGTTTTGTTAAGATAATCTTTGAAAAAGCTCGAAAAAAAACATGGTAACAACTCTTCCTCGTAAAGGGGGGGGGGAGCGACCGGTCTGGTAATCGTGCATAAAAACAGCCCGCCTGGAGAAATGACGTCCCAAAAAGGGAAATTGGGAAAAAAGAGAGACGGGGAGGCCTCCTTAAGGGTCGATAATGGAACCGCTGCCAGATCGGGACCTGCGGCAGATATCCGGCATCTAAGCCGGAAAAAGTCACAGAGGGGGTACGTCATCTGCGGCCAACCCAGAAACATAGGGAGGTAAGGTGGCAAAGGTGGACCGAAAAAATCTCGAAACCAGGCCTCCCGCGCTGGGGGGGAAACAAAACTATATCAAGAAGCGCTAATGGGCAGAAACCATTTCAACCGGGAAGGGGAAAAGGGGAATCAATCAGGATTGTCGGGCATGAGTAGTGGGGCGATCAGGTTGGAATAAAAGTCCCCAGTAGCAAGCTTCCTACATCCTTGGCCTTGGTTAAGTAGCCGGCGCAATTCGGAAGTCAGGAAAAGGGAAGAATTTCGGGGGGTCACACCATTTCGACAAGGACGCAAAGGAGTAGAACAAAAGATGTTCCGCGAAAAAAAAACGGAACCACCGCTCGAGAGTTATTTGCGGCTGAAACTCCAATGTGGGAAAGAAGAGAAAAAGTTTTGAGAAGAGGATCCATGGACATCTCTCAGGAATGGGAGGAACCGAGAGAAGGGTCGAATAAAAACAAAAACTAAAAAAAAAGGGAAGAGAGGAGGAACTGGGACCAGAAACAGTGCGCCTAGGATCACCAGGGGAGCAAAGACTCACTAGGCATCTTATTCAAAAAAAGAAAGATACCAAACGAGGAAGAGAGGGGGGACGACCCAGAGGGGAAATTGGAGAGGAAGAAAATTTTGGGTCCAAAGGGTGGGAAAAGACCATGAGCAAGATGCAGAAAATCACCACAATTGCAATTGGCAATAGTGACAAT
>Ga0179593_1330054_pt1 | contig 11500 bp, 14 predicted proteins | sample CZODoug2_1_08_16_FD_185931 | JGI IMG/M metagenome (GOLD analysis project Ga0179593, IMG submission 185931) | Vadose zone soil fungal communities from Angelo Coast Range Reserve, California, USA - CZODoug2_1_08_16fungal (PacBio error correction) | ecosystem: Environmental > Terrestrial > Soil >...
GAAAGACCCTGAATTTGCTCAAGAATATGGTAGTAGTCCAAGAATGAATGATATGGAAATATCAAAGTTAGAATGCGCCGAGAAAAAACCTGACGGATAAAGGAGCCTGTCGGCGTGCCTAATAACTTGAAGAGTGAAGACAAGCACCCACGCGAGGGTCACCGCAAACAACAAAGCCCGTAAATGTGGTAGAAAAAATAGGAAGTCGGAACGCCCGCAAAGGGAACAATTCTCAAAAAAAGTTTTAAGCCTTACAAGTCGGGCTCAAAAAAAAGGGAAAAAACAGGCAAAGGGTGGATAGAACGCCTAGTAGTGAAAAAAACATAACAGCGATTGGGAACCGGGGACCAGGCAAGGTCGCCAGGTAAAAAAAAACGAACTGCCAGGAAGAGGAGGGGGAACCACGTGGGACCAGTGCAGGTAAAAAAAAAAAACTGAGAAAGCGTGAGAAGCACAAGGCAAGAAATCAGAAAGGGTTTGTACAGTCATAAAAAGAAGGGGCAAGAGAAGAATTAAACTATAAAAGCCGAAAAGCAAAAGGGTGCACACTAAGAAGTAACTTTATTGGGTAAAAAAACCAAAAAAAACGAGGCTCACGCGGGCAGCCCAGGGGAGAATTGGGCGATCAACGAAAATGAGGGCCTGTGGACGAATAGAAACCGACCACACAAAAGAAAATGAGTCTGGGGGGCGTAAAGTGCCCCCAACAAGGGGGGAAAAAGGGAAAAAAAAAAACCACACGACATGAATAACAACAGGGATGGGAAAAGGCCTGGAGAAAAATCAAATGAGTCGGGGCAGCATTTGACAGTTAAGGACCAACCAATGAAGTGCGAAAAGGCTTCCTTGCAATCAGACAACAAAGGCTGGAAAAAATACACGACAAGGGTTGCAGAAGCGGGTCATTGGAGGGGGGCCCCGGAAATGAAAAAAACACAAAAAAACCATCCTCAAAAAAAAAAAGAAGGGATAAACAGACACTAATGAAAAAGGCACCGATCACAGAACTTTTGAAAAGGAACCCGGGGAAGAATTTGAGCCTCGACCAAAGTCATGGACGCCTCCTTGGGGTGGGGCCCCAATATAAAAGAAGGACTCGGAAGGGTTGAAAAACATTCGAGAGCAGGCAAAAAACAAACCCTTCAAATCAAGCACCTCCTCCACTTGAGGGCAAAAAAAAAAAAAAAAGTGTCCCCTGAAAAAAGGGCGAAAGTAGGCCATTAAGTAAAACCACAGGAAGAGACCACCAGTTTTAACCGAAAGAAATTGACCGTCAGGAAAAACAAGGGGCCAAAAAAAGCAACCGGATGACCTTGGGGTCGGAAACGCCAAATGCATTCTTAGGAAAGCCAAAAAGCCACCGTTCAGGAATCGCACGGTGCGGCAACAAAAAGGATGCCAAAAATAAAGGGAAAACGCGCACACGTGTGGGCCGGATGAGGGATCACAATAGCACTGAGGGGGGGGGGTGCCTGACCGAAAAGGGTGGGCAAAAGGTTTGACTAAAATCGTAGCGAAAGGGGTTTTGCAGAAAAATTGGGGCGGCTGAAAAAAAAGAGGGCATAAAATAAAAGTCCAGCACAAGACGACCAGGCCAAAAGGTACGACAAAGGGTAGGAGCACGAATGTGGGAGGGGTGATAAAAACCGCTGAAGGGAAATAGACTGCGCCCCTCCAGCACACATCCACGAAAAACAAAAATAATAAGTAGGACCAGGGGGAAAAAACAAGACTGTCAAATGGGGAAGATTGTTTGTGGGGGGGGGTCACGGGACAAAAGCGGAAATGAACAACATGGGGCACTTAGCTGTGGGGAGGCAAACGGTAAAAACACAAAGGTTAGGGCAGAGGGCGGAAGAACCTTCAAAAAAATGAATCTTCCATGTCAAAACGGTGTTTAAAATGTGGTCGAAAGTAAAACTTCAAAAACCCAGGTGCCCCAGGGGTAGGATTGCAAAAGAATAAAAAAAAGAAACACGAAATCATCGCAGAAACCTACCAGGCACAGAAGTGCCCAATTTTTGTAAAGTGGCCAATCACTAAAAGCAAGAAATCCGTTTCGATGTGCCCATGGAGGGTTTGAACAATTTGGAACAGGTCAAGGATTCAAAAACGACTAAACACGGAAAAATCACCACGGGGCAAGAGCCCGCGGGTAGCAAGCATGGTATCGCATACGGAAAAACAACCGCGGCGAAACACAATATTAGAAAGAAAAAAGCACAGGACGCAGAAATTTCAAGCGAAAAACGTTGAAAGAAGCCGCCTAAGAATAGCACGCTGGAAGGCCCTAGAGCCAAATTGCCAAAGGAGTGTAAAACAGGGTGCATGTTTTGGTTTGGGGAACAGGACGGACGCGATTCCCGAAAACCGTGAACGAAAAAAAAACTGGACCACAGTACCCCATCACAAAAACGGAAGTTAAACGTGTGTCAGCGCGCAGAGGGTGTGGGCGGCTTGACAGGAAAAAGGCCGATAGACCGGGTGAGGGAACCAACTGTGGTGAAATGTACAGGAACGACAAAAGTGGGGGGGTTGCGGGAACGCAAAAACCGGACAGCGGAAAACTGTTGGAAAGGGCTCGAAAAAGACGTTGGGGGGAGGGGGGCCATGGCCCTTTGGGAGGAACAAAATAAGCACCAACAGAGGGGGCGCAAAAGGGCAATGGTTTAAGGCGGTCGGTTAAAAAATGGAACGACGAGTGTTTGTCTCCCGCGCGAATCTGAGAAAGACACGGGAGTTGAATGTGGGGGGACGCGAAAATGGAAAAACAAAAAAGAAAATAAAAAAAAAAAAAAAAAAACCTCTTCAGGCTGTCGAAAAGGGCCATCACACGGACGTTCGGCTTGTACAATAAAAAATAATGAGGGCTGTTGAAAACCGAAAGGGCATTTGGGAGCACAGGGTGGGTGCGAGGGGTGGGGGGATGATAGTTTGGAGAGGGTGTGAACTCGAAAAAGGTTCCCACATTGTGGGGGTCGGGTTTTGAGGCCGGGGTTCAAAGGAAAGAATATTTGCCCTTCCTAGAACACCACCGATCCGAAGTCTAAAGAGACAAGACACGGAGTTGGGTTCACAACGTGCAGGAAAGTGCATAAGTACGTGTACACCACCGAAATCTCAACCAAAAAGCAATAAACGGGAAACCCGGGGTTGAAATCCACAAAGCGAAAAAACCAAAAAATCCGGATTGGGGTTGTGTAGATAAGTCCAGAAGAGGGGGAAGCCAGCCGGATAAGAACCGACCCAGAATGAGGGAGGGTGAAAATGAACAATCGCGCAAACTGACTAACGTTTGATAAAAATGAAAACACGCAAAAACCTCGCACGTCCAACCAAACAGCGAGTAAAAGCCGCACCCCAAGAACAACATAACCGGGGGGGAAGGAAGGGGGGGGTCGTCCAAGGGGCAAAACGTCAAAAAAACAAAGATTTGTCGGGAGCATGCGTAAAGGGAAAACCGGGGAACAAATAAAAAAGGAAAAAAAAAACAGAGCCTGAGTACGGAAACAAACCAGGTTAAGACACAGGGGAATAGTAGGGAAACGCAAAGTTGAAAAAAAGGAAGGAAACCGAACAAACACAAAGAGATCATGCGAGAAGACAAAGAGAGGGTGATCAATAATCGTTTTGGGGGGGAAGGGTAGACGTCCTTGACGGGAACAGCAGATGGTGTGGAAAACCGGGTCTGTGGGGAAAATTTGGACACGGAACATAAAGCGCCCCAAAAAAGTCCTAAGTAGAAACGGTAGAGGTAGTGAAAGTCTGTCGTCTTGCGGGGGGGTGTTTTTTCTAATCGCAGATAGGAGGCAACAGGTTAGTATAAAATGAGAAAAGGCTGCTGAAAAGCGTTCTCATCATAGGGGGGCGGGAATGGACGGGAAGAGGAAAAGAGAAGGGGTAAACAGAAAAACGGGGAAAGTTGGGAAAAAATAATTGTTGAAACGCGTTCGTCTGTGGGGAATGGGTGAAAGCAAACAGGGAACAAAATTACAAGAACTTGGATTTTCGACGGCTGAAAAGCAAGGGCAGGGGGGAAGAAAAACGGAAAGAGACTAATTTGGTGCACCCCCACACCACACGGGGGTTTTTGGGTCACGAAAAACAGACTCGAACCTACCAAAAACCAAAGAAACAAAAGTCAGGAGGGTGGGACGAGGTCCAATACAACGGCATCGCAAAGGTACCATGAAGGGGGAACACGCGAATCAAACTAAGGAGCAGGGGAAGCGGGGGGGAGGGGAAGTCTGGCAACGGATCCAGTAGGGACGAACAATAGGAAAACGGCAAAGCCTAGCGGGAGGATAACGGGTAGGGGACCAGACTTACCCCAAGGGGACTACAGAAAAGAAAAAGCAGCAGAAAGAACATTAAACACATTGAATTCCCGCCATACTTCACCAAAAAACATCTCCCGGGGGCGTCGGCCCAACCACCTTCAAACCAGGGTGTAGTTGGAGAAAAACAAGCCGAAACCAAAAAGAAGCGGAGGAGGGAACGAAAAAGGTGGACACAGCGGGTGGGGCCAGACATTTTTGAAAGTGCAACTAAGCAAAATGGAAGACTGAAGCCCAAAGCCGGGCGACGTGGGACACAAACATGGGCCACTAAAAACAGACAGGGGGGCCGGAAAAAAGGGAGGGGGGTAAAGAGGTAAGGAAGGCCCTGGGGTCCCGCTGCAAAAAGGACGTGCAAAAAAAAAACGGGAAGTGAAAGGAGGGGGGAGGGGGACGCGCCCTGAAAAAAAAGCACCACGGGACTCAAAAAAAAAATACAGCGGAATTGAGATGAAAAAAGGAGGTCAACAAAGGGAAGGGAGGCCAGGCCTGCCAGAAGGCCACGCCCGTTAAGCAAAACTAAACCGCATGTTGTTCATTGCGATGGAAGGGGGCAAAGGAATGCCCTCGGGACGGGCAGGGGGGTTTGTAGTCGACAGCAAGTCAATGCGATTCTCAAGGAGGGAAAGTGCCCCGACCTGGGAAGATGGTGCAAAAGAAACCGAAAGCGAAAAGAGGGGGGCAAGCTCTTTCCAAAATGCTCCTAAGCTAAAATCGGAAACGGCATGGGCAATCAAGCAAAAAGGGGGGGGGGGGATCCTCGTTTCCCCCGGTCATAAAGCAATCAAAGAAGAAAATTGAGGGGGGCGGTAAATCCCACACGAACGACACGATCGCAACATACAAAATACGTCCAGCGATGGGGCATGTAAGGCCGGTGGGGCGTTCGAAGAAACACGAGAAGGTGCCTGGGGGATCCGCGCAGGGCAATCGCTTCTCAAGGGAGAAAAGGTGGAGGTAAACAAGGCCAGGGAATTGTTTGAGGGGGGACAAGTGGAACCTCCCAACCCCTTTGGGCACGAGCAGGAACCTGCAACGGAAAAAGGGACCAGGGACACCTCACTAAAACAAAAGAAGGGCGGTTACTTGGTGTTCCCGAAAAATGGGCCGCGCCGAAGAAAATTTTGACAAGGAAAGAAAGGTAGCAAGGGGCCTGAAAAAAAAAAATCCCCGGGGAAGGGGAAAAGAAAGCTAGGCCGAAAGCCGGGACGCAGAGGCAGGAAGGGACTCACAGCAAAATTGCAGGGGGGGACCGTAAAAGCAGCAAACAGTCAAGGATGAGAGAAAAGAAAGGAAAAGTACGAGTGGTATGAAAACCGCCGGAGCCGAGCAGCAGTTGAAGGAAAAATAAAAGGGGCTAAATAGAAAGAAGCGTGTGGATTGAAGATATCGACAAAACAAAAAAATAAAAAGGATGGTAAAGGTAGGGAGATAGAAGAAGCAACTACCTAGAGGCACTAAAAAATCCCTTATTAGGAACCAAGAATAGAACATCCCCGGGGAAGGGGGGGAGGCCAAGAGGAGAAAAAGGGAGATAAAAACACACAGGAGGTAAAAGGGGATGAAGGCCGGGTTTCGCGACAGCCAACATCCTTTGGCCTGGGGGGATTGGGGACCCAAAGGTAAAATCAAACAGACTGGTTTAGACTAATCCTGCAAAAAAAAAGCAACACGAAAACAAGGAACCTTCCAAAAAAAAAACAAAGTCGGGAAAGGACACAGAAAAAGATGGTGACAGGACGACACCAGTGGAAAGAAAAATCCGCGGCCCTGGTGGGATAAAAAGCTTGGAACCAACGCACGCCATAGACCTCAGTAAACACTTAACTAAGGGACAGGACACAAGAAAAACCCAGACCAACTACACAGCTGGGGTCGGAGAGGGGGTAAACCCCTGGGTTTTCAAACGTGGAGTTACGCCGACAAGGGGCCAGGGGAGGGGAAAAAAAAACAAAAAATTTGTCTAAAAGCACAGAAATGGGGGGGTACAATATAAAAACGACGCACAACTTCTAGAAAAGAGAGACCCAGGGAGACGAGGAAAAAAAAAAAAAAAACAGGCAGGGGGTCCCCTGGGTTGGAAACAAAGCCCACAATCTCACACCCAGAACCGGGGAAAAAGAGGGGGATAATGGGAGGGGGCCACTAAAGAGTCAGGTTGGGGCCCGAGAGGCCGGTACCAGCAAAAAAATGGGATTGGACTATAAGGACCACACAGGAAAAAGAAAAACAAAAACTAAAGGGCACTCCACAACCGACGGTGCATGAAAGAGAGTTCGGACTAAGGTGAGAAAAACCAATTTTTGAACAAGAGTGAAGGGACAAATAAAGTGGAAAAAATATCCGTCAAAAAATCAAAATACCCCTTGGGGCCTCAAAAGAAATTACGAAAAAAACTTAACGAAACCTTGGGGGAGGAATCGGGCAAAAGGGACGAACATGGGGGGAGGGACGTCACTGAAGATCAAAACCGAGGGAACCTAGGGATTAGGATGCAGGCACAAGAAAAAACCTGGGGCCATTGAGGGAAGGTAGTGGCCAGGGGACTTCGGGAAGTTAAGGCATCGAAAGGATACAAGTGGGGGAACAGGGGAACGTGGAACCCTAAAGGGGTTGGGGAAAAAAATGAATCAGCGAAAATCGTATGTGGAAACGCTGCACTAAACGCAGTCGAGAAACCCAAAGCAGCCTCCTCTTCGGCAGAACAGGTTGAAGGGAGGCAAAAAAAAAAGGGCACAGCAAGCGAAGAAGCACAAAAAGGAGATGAACCGCACACGAGGTACCCAGCGGATTTAGAAAAAATAGGTAGTACAAACGAAAGGGAAAAAAGCACACCAATCGCTCCAGGATGAGGTGTTGGGGGGACATACCTAAAGCCATTGGCTCGACACGGGATGTTACGGTCAAAAGATTATCCAAAAGGGCCAACAAAAAGAAAAACTAAACTGGCCAAAAGGGGACGTACGGAATGGGTTTGGACCGTCGGTCAAAGTTTGGGGCCGGCACTCAACTCACAACTGGTGGGGACCCCGAAAAAGGGGTGGGGGGGAGAGAAAGGGAAACCCGTTTTGTCAAAGGGGGGGGAAAAAGGGACACATGAAAAAGGTTGCAGACAAGATCCCAGCTTGGTCCCCGCACCGTAAAAAAAAGCTGTGAAAAACCAAGTGCAATCGCCCAGAACGACGCAGGGGCGCCCGGAACCTGGACCGACTATAAAAAGACACCAACAAAAGGAAAGAAAGAAAACGTGCACACGACAGGAAAATAGGGGTCAAAAAGCGAAAAAAAAAATGATGAAAGAAATGCCACGAGGGGTGGGGGGTTCCGAAGACCCAGTACCAAATACATGCCCCTGGGGACTGCTTCGGGGTGATGGTCCGGACGGGGAATGCTCTGGGGTGGAATGAAAAACCCAAAAAGAAGGCGAATTAAAAATCAAAAAAAAAAAAGAGGAAACACAGACGGTTGACCTTCCAACAATGAAGATCCGGGTTTATTAGTTTGTGTGTTGTAAAAGGACATAAACAGCAAACACACAGAGAGAGTTCCGCAAGTTAGCAAAGGCAATGAGTGAAAGCGATCAAACACAAAAAAAAAAAACGGGACGGCCTAAGGGTACAGTGCCGGGGGGAAAACAGGGGCGAAACTTAGAGCGTGGCACGACAGAAGGCAGACGGGGTGGAAAACGAGGAGGCACCACAAAGAGCCCCCAGCCGTGGCAGCTGTGCTAGCATAACAAAAAAACATGAAGGCGCGAGACAAAAAAAGAAGGTACGAGAAACCAAGCAGAGGCGCAGATTTCCTCCACGGACGAGCGCCGATAAGAAACCGGGGACGGGGGGAAAAGCCTCGTCTTCCAAAAAAAAACCAAACGGAAGAGGGGGTTACCAACGTTGCTTGTTGGGGGCCAGGGGAAGAAAACGCTAAACGACCATCCAAAGAGATAAAAAACCAATCGCTCGATTCGAGCAAAACCATGGGGGAAAGGCCGGGTGAGGAGGAAAATCACAAAGCCGTATAAGTACAATGTGCGTTGGCATGGGTTCCGGGCTAAGAAATTGGTTTTTTGATGGTCCATTAAACATAACGGTCTGGCAAAAGGGAAACTCGAAAGCAATCGGGAGGGTGAGGGGGAAAACACTTGGAAGGGAAGAAAAGAAACTCAAAAAGCCACGAGGGTAAAACAACCAATCGGTGCACGGCGAATGATTTGGGAGGTGATGTAAACAGCCAAGCTTCAGTGAAAAACGTGGTAGACGGTGGGAGGAGGGAATGGAAAAAAAAAAAACATCCTCAGCAAGAAAGCCTTTCCTTGGCGATTAAGGATATGGCTTACGAGGGGGATTTGCGGTTGGAAAAAAACCTCGGGAAAGGGGGAGGAGGGTGCGCGGGATGGGGGTTGTGTTGATTTTGGATTCACTATGGGGGAGGGGTTTCAAAAGAAGACCAGGGGGGTTCCAGTGGGGGGGCGATGTCTGGAAAGTACAGCCGATGGGGTAGTCAAGACCAGGAAGACAAATGAGGCGGGGATCGAGGACTCGGACAAAAAAAAAACCGCTCACCCACGCAGTAGGGAAAGGTAGGGAGGTAAACACGACGGACTATGCGGGAGTTGCCGGGGGGGGAAAAAAAAAACAACATCATCCATAAAGATTTGCCAACACAGGGGAAAATAAAAACAACAAAAAGTTAAGTCACAAACATCTAAAACAAACCAATGTGCAAGTAGTTGTTGGGGTCATACAAGATCACGGGGAAAGACTTCTACTCAAGAGCAGAAGTCTAGTCGACCGACTACTAACTGTTGCCGGTAAGAAAGGCCAAACTCGGGGAAAAACTTCCTCCCAAGTGGAAGACTACGAGGAAAAGCTAAAACGAAGGGACATAAATCCCATCGCACAGAGTCGTCACAACACAATATAAAGGGGGGGAGATCCGAGGGTCCTCAGAAGGACCTGGACGACAGACCTCTCGCTGCAAAATATCTAAGAAACAGCGGGTGGATTTTGTGTGGGTATGGATGGTTTTCAGCTTTGTTTTGGGTGGGGGAACGTCCCACAAAGCCATACAAAACTGGACACCGCACATATGTTGTGGGTAACCAGGTAGTACAACAGGCATTAAAGTTCCTACTCCCTTTCCTAAGCTCACAGGTAAAAAAAAAACAAAGCTTAGCTAATCGAAAGCTCCCCAATGACCGGAAAAGTAAAAGGATAAAACGTGCTAACTTCCTTTAAAAAACTCACAATCCTCCAAAAAATGGGCGAAGACTAAAGAAAAGCGATTGTATCCTACAAATGTGTTGGGGGGAAGAATGTGGGCAAATCCTTCCAAGGCAAGGTTTGTAAAAGGGCAACGGGGGGCTCCGGGAGGGCTCACGGTAAACCTACCAACGTAATAGTGAAGGGCAGAAAATGGGGGGAGGGGAGAAATGGGAATCAAGGCGTAGTGCAAGTTTGTAGAAGGTAATAGGCGCAGGAGGAAGCAGGTTTTGCAGGGGGGGACGTATAAAGAAAATGATGACTAACTCTGGGATCGCCTAATAGTCAAGTATGCGAAAAGATAGGATTTGGGGGAAAAAAAATCAGATTTAACTAGAGCAGTTTGTTGGGAACTAAAACCGGGTACCACAGGGGAAAGGAAACAACAGACGGCAACGGCGGCAAGGGTGGGTTTTGGAGTACGTGCGGAGAATCCTCAAAGTAGAGCGTGGAAAAAAAAAAAGAGATAAGTGTGCGCCGGTTTTCGCACAGAAATTAAGGCCGTCACAACCAGCCGAAAACCGCACGCCTCAAACATGACTTAATTGAACGGCCGGGTTCGGACTGGAGCGAAGGAACAGATTTGGGTGGTCAACCTAGGACCCTCCAGATCAAGGGGGAAGGGGGTGGTTTCATGAATGAATGACATTAACTGTAAAAGAAGAAAGGATCAGTGCAACTCGCGATCCGAAGGAAATGGTGGTGGTCCCGAGAGTTAAACGGGATTGGGTCTGAGAGAAGCAGTCAAGTAGAAGCCACCATGAAAAAAGGGGTGTGCGCAAGCAGTGGCCTTCAAAAGAATCACATCACCCAATAGGTCCTGGAAACAACAGACCCAGTTGAGGTCCTCAGCCTAGAAGAAAAAGAAAGAGCGGGGCCCGTTTGCCGAACGGCGTTGACGCCGTGGGCGCAGAAATGGGTGGGGGTGTAATGTTCCATAGAAAAGAGCAATGGCTAAACAAAGGAGGAAATGCCGACAAGAGGGGGGTGCCCATGCCAAGTAGGACGACGAGCTTTTTCAGAAGCCTGAAAAAGGAGGCAGGAAGTCCTTATTCTCGGCAGAACTTGCAGGCACAAATCCAAAAAAAGTGAGAAATGAAGGAGGGTCAAGAAAAGAAGCCTGGGAAACGCAGAAACCACTCCTGAGAGAAAAAGTGAAGGGGCCCATGAGGGGAAAATGGAATACAAAAAAGTTGGGGCAATGAAGTAAAGGAAAGAAAACCAGAAAGGATTCACAAGGTTGTGCCCAGTGGGAAAAAAAATGCCGCGTCCTCCCATCACCGGGCGGTGTGGGTGCTGAAGGGTCCCGCCCGTCAACCTGTCCCGTCATGTTCGCACTCCAGGGCTGTGCAAAACAGAAACTGGATAGGCAATTAGCCCCGAGCGAAGGAAGTGGGACCAGAAAAAGGGGCAAACCGCAAACCATACCTCGAACGCTCAGAGGTTGAGGCACGCAGACGGGGGGGGAGAGCCTAAACGGGGGGGACCTTAATAAACGTGAAAAAAAGAAAGACAAAAGTCTGGTCTTTCCAAGGCGAAAAATCCCGCACGGGACAAAAAAAAAAAATCGGCCCGACAAATGAGACAACCTCGGACTGGGGGAGGGAAAGCAAAGGGTGGCTGCAAAAGAAAAACCATTCCCTTATAAAGTGCCTTTCACGCCCGGGGCATCAGATGCTCCACATCGCAGAGGGGGGAAAGTAACCATTTCGCTGAAAAGGAAAAAGTGTGTACAAACAAACGGGGGCAAAAATGTGTTACAAGCTTACACACGGAAAAGTGGACTTTACAAAGTAAATCCTACAAAAGGAGGCGGGGGGAAGGGGGGACAAAAGCGAACGAAAAGCTCGCCAACGACGGTTGGGTCAGCAATAGGGCAGGCGAAAACCTTCCGCGGCCGAC
>Ga0179593_1507936_pt1 | contig 11500 bp, 12 predicted proteins | sample CZODoug2_1_08_16_FD_185931 | JGI IMG/M metagenome (GOLD analysis project Ga0179593, IMG submission 185931) | Vadose zone soil fungal communities from Angelo Coast Range Reserve, California, USA - CZODoug2_1_08_16fungal (PacBio error correction) | ecosystem: Environmental > Terrestrial > Soil >...
TGACCATCAGGTACAGGGAGGGGTGACAGCTATGGCATCAAACGTGGGAGACCGGGAGAGGTTGATGGTCACATCAAGACCTATCACCTCTTGCATGGAACCAGTACCATTTTAGAATAAAAAACATACGTGTAAAAAAACCATTGGAAGACTTAAAGGTGCAAAGCCGGGGGGATCGAGCCGGGGGCGCCATTGATAGGCCCGATTGCTCTTGCGGGGTGGGGCCTCATGAGAAAGGTATCAAAAAGTGTCGTATCAGAGAACAGCAAAGGAGACATTTGTTGGGGTAGCGTTCAGCCAGGTTGGAACCATAGGCAGAGCGGAACGACCACGGAGTCTCGACGAGGGTGCACGAAAACACACTGCGGAAGGGACGAGTAGAAGCCCTGTCCTCTGTTTCACGAAGAAAATACGGGCGGAGTTTCGCGCAAGGGTCTAGAGAGCGCCTGGGATGCACGAATGAAAGGAGGGCAAAGCAATTTGGGACGATTGACTCGGGTAGATCAAAGATGGCTATTTTGACGAAAAGAGACCGGACTATAACCCGAATAGGAAGAGGATTTCCCAACCCGAGGTACTGGATGCAAGATATTGAAATCGCAAGGTGCAATAAAACCCGCTGCGAACGGCATAGTGGGTTAGGAAAATGCATCTGTCGATGGGAAAGGGAGCCCCAGGGGGCTACCTGCTGGATTCTCGAAGACCCGCATATCAAGTCAGAGGGTTTGAGGCGAAAAGACGTACTGTGGAGCTTCAGTTCTCAGAGAAGACGAGGCGGTTGGATGGTTGAACAATATCAGAACTGGAAGGTGGCATCTTCGACTGAATGAAATCCATGCTGCGGCGAACTGCGTGGCGTCTTTACGAACGGGACGGGACTATAGTCAAATATCAACTGACGCAGTCGGAGGCTCGCAGCTTTAATGTTGACCAAACACAAGGGAGTGTCTGCGAAAAGAGTCAATAAAACGTGAGTCACCATCCGAACTCCGTGGGGGCAAGGGGTCTAAGAGGCTTCCCTGAAGAGACACATCCAAAGAATGAGGATGGGGGTGCAAGTGACTCTGAAGGTCTTCTAAGGTCAGCTTCGGTAAGCCTACAGTTTCTGGCAGGCTTAGATAATGGAAAAGAAGGAGACGAGATGGTTTGGTAGTAAGAACTGCACCAAGAGTAAAGGAGTGGGGGAAATTACGAGAGAGAAGTCCACGGAATACGAGTTTCCAGAAATGGTCTGGTTAAGTTAATAGCCTTCAAGTTAGGCGGAGACCACCTGTTAATTTCGTTGGGGAGAAGAGAGAAAATTCAAGAAAATTCCCTGGGAAGGGGGCGTGGAAAGAGAGTGGGACCCCTTAGAGAATAGAAGGGATGAACGTTGTAGTGAGGATTTCTTGGAAAAAAGTGATGGACCGGAGACGAAAACCTTGGAGAGATATTCGTAAAAATTGCGGCAGGCCGAGAGTGAATGAGATGAGTGAAGGGGGGCGGCGACAGGAAGAGAACTAGTGTGCTGCGTTGCTGGGGGCGGTCATAGCCGTCGCAAGACTCGGTAATAATAATCCAGCAGCAACACATGTAGCAGGTGGTGGGAGGCGCTGGATTTCGAATGTTAGCGCATGCCGGAAGATCCGACTGAGGAGCGACTTTATCTGGAGGGCGAAGGGGCGAGAGGACTAGAAGAATAGAAAGAGCGCACTGCTTCTTCAATCCAACATGCACCATCCGAGAGGACGCGAAACCTCTTGAGACCAGCGAAACAGAAGGGGGCCGTATCCCACACCGCATGCAGGTTGGGAACGGAAAAGGGGTCCTCTTCTAATCCCAGGTTTCCATGAGACCGAATCAGATAAGCGAAGCAACGAGCGCAGTTTCATGAGAAGAATCGCAAACGCTCATTTTCACAGAATTCGCATGCGTGAAAAGGAGCACTGTCAGGGGCGCCTACCAGTAGATCCGAGGAAATTCAAGACAAATTTAGAATTCAGAAAAGGAGCTTAGTCCGCCGACAAAAAGATTCCACATCGTCGGGAATTTCGAACGGCTTCTTCAAATAATGAAAAAGGGATGGGAGAGAAAAAAATGAGAGAGATCGTAAATTTTGACAGTGGAATGAATTTCCGGGAGGGAAAGGAGAGGAAGATTGATACTGTCCACAGAAGATCTTTGGTGGTGGGAGGGAACTCCATGATTGCGAGCGCGAACGAGACACGATGATCGGACCTGGAGTCCTTCCAAGCCCTAGTACACCGAAAGAAATGCCGGCGCCCGGGCTCCATCCGCCAGTCAAAATTGGGGGTGCAGAGGACGAAGCGCGCTGGCCCGTGCAGCAAGAAGAACGCAAGAGGGGTTTGCCGCACAAGTAGAAATTCTGGATTCTGGTTGTTTAAAAACAGAACTTGCAAGCGCGTAGCCGACTGGGGAAACAAGCTGATGTCGGGTTGAAACCGAAGGCATCTGACGAGCAAGGCCTGAGGGTAGTATTCGTCAATAAACAAACTAACCCTCGAGACAGGCAGCTATGTATTTCCAAAACCGATCTCCGCGCAGGAACAGAGGCGGATTCTCAGACCAATGAATATGTGGAAACTGGTCAACAGTCGACTTCCACCAGGTGCTACCGTAAAGAAGCCATCCGAGAAAAAAATGCATCACGCCAGGGAAAACTCACTAAATATCCGGGCGGAGATAGATGAAAGGTAAAAAGGCTTAGTTCCACGAGCCGATGACAGTGGGACTAACCACCACCATAAAAAAGAGGGAAACGGGTAAGGCACCTGCGTCAGGAACTACACAAAAAGGTGAGGGGTAAAGTGTGCAGAAATGATGTAAGGCATGGACAGGGTGAAGTGGCAAATAATAAAAACGCGATTGGATTCACCTTACAGTTCCACTTCTTGCAGGGGACCAATGCGTCGGGGAGAGAAAGTCAGAGGAGACCGTGAGGAAAGGAACCCTTCAAGAACTAAGCTCCCAACTTCGTGAAGTTACAGTCTCGTCGATCACCTGCAACAAGCTTCTCTTCGCAGCACCTGAGGGGGGAAGGGAGTAGTAAATGCTCGAGGGACCGGAATCGAAAAAAGGTGGCTTCTGGAGTTTCCAAAAGACAAGGGTGTGACGATCTCCTTTCGGCGGAGGAGTCCCACGAAAGCCACGGAAAAAAAAGGCCAAACTCGCCACAAGGAGGGCAACATTCACGGTTACTCCAGGCTTTTCTCACAGAAGGGAACAAAGGGGATGTAGGAGTGATCTAGGGTAAGAGGGAGGGGAGGGAAGAGGGGAGAGGGGTATGGATGAAAATCAAAAAAAATCGGGTAATCATTCCCGCGGCACTTTCAAAATCACCTCATGCGGACGATGGTCAAGTAGGAAAGGGAAGAAAACATAGTATATCAAAAAAATAGGGAGCAGCACAGACCGTCAGCAATGAGTCTTTTGAAAGAAAAGATGGTCATCTTGTCTAACGTTGAAGGTGTCCTCAAGTACAAGACCTAGAAGTGGACAGCCAACATTTGAACCGAAAAGAAGAAAGTTTAAACTTACGGAACCGCATGGACGGAGAAGTTGACTGGTGCTAGTGGGGGAGTGCAAAGGGGGGTGGGAAATGATTGTCCGGTGAACGGAAGCGTCGGACCGACGTTTAAAGGAGCGTCCACAACCGTGGCGAAAGGACGCAAGGGAATTTTGGTAGAAAGAGTCAAAAACAGGTTCCAGATGCAGAGCTTCGTACATCAAACCACAGGTCAAACGAACCGGGCCTAGGAGGCACTGAGATGCGGGCGTGATCGTAATAAACACCGTCCTCTGGCACGAAAAAACGGTCGTGCAGGGAGAAGGTTGCTGAGTAGAGAGAAATCGGGGATTGATATTGGGACTGGGCAAAACGCTACGTTAGCGGGGGGTTCACCCGAGAAAGGTGACGGAGGTAAGAATGGGACTCTCAACGCAAGCCTGGACGAGACCCACACTCAGGGGGCGGAAGAGTTTCCCAACACCAACGGGCGCAGGATATTTGTGGGACAATGGAGAATAGCATCATGAAAAGGAGGAGTCAGCGCCCGACGGGTGAGGAAACAATAGGTCCAATTCGAGTCGGCTCGTGGTATGCATACCGAAACGAAGAGGAGCAATGAAAGGGGGAGAGTCAACGTGTTGACGGGCGGATACGGGTAAATCGGAGTCAAAGAACCGTGGACCATGCGGATCTGAAAAGTGTCAATACTTCAGGTTCGCCGGAGAAGGAAGAAAGAAGGGATCGTAGCCATATTGCAACCACGAGTGCGCTGTGAGTCATTGGAGAGAAAAAGAATTCGCTGAAGAAGAGGAGAGGCAGGCAAAGACAAGGCGCGGGGCAGGGACGAGGAGAGCAGGGCGGTTTTAACGAGCTACTGTGAGAGATAAAATCAAGGGGGGGACACGACGCTGACGGCCATTACATAATGAGAGCGTGGGGAAAGGGGAACATCAGAGGATACGACTTCTCAATCATCAAATGGCGATGAGAATAATCGCAAAGGGGCGGGGGATCCGGAAGAGGACTGTAAGGCTTCGTGCTCAAAAAGGCCGGGTGACAGATCATCCGTGCCCTCGCGCGCGACCGAGGGGTGGAGTGGCGAGGTCAAAACATTGAAAAAAAAAGAGGAATCTCTTTTTCTTGACATTAATTAACGCAATGACGCGGCTCAAGAGTAAACTTCCCAGGGGGTTGTTCAACAGCTCAAATGGAAGGGGAAGCCTGGGGAATCTTGGCATTGGACTACGAACATAACAACCTTCAACGCAAATCCGAAGAGCATGGGCGGCGATAGATTTTCGGCGGGTCGGAGCTGAAAGAAACAAGCGCAGGAGACCTCAGGTCGGTCGCGTGTGAACTGCTCGAATGTGCGGACGGCGGAGGACTCATTGGAAGCACAGTCGGCATTCTAAGATTTCGCAAGAAGGGTGCTGGAACTGGGGAGGCGTCATGGAGCTATATCAGATTGAACGCGGATTATTGAGGCCGGGATGTAGGAGGAACAGTTAAAACGCACAGGAGAGTCGACCGGTTAAAGAAGGGAGGGGTCCACGCCTTCACCAAGCGTCGCCGGTGTTGAGACAATACTGCGCACTTCGGCGTCGGGGACGAGAAATTATCGGCGAAAGTGGCAGAATGCGGATCTTGAAGTCCAGTTAGCGAAATTTCGTAAACATGAGGAGGAGAAAGAAAGGGTCTCACAAACTTGGCACTGACAATCGCCTGCCAACCTCCGGGATGCTCAAGTCCAACCACGCTTCATCCCGGCAAACACATGCCGGAAAAACCACCGGGGCGAACCGGGTGATGAGGACGTGGAATAATTCCTCACTCCACGGGGGAAAGGAATCGGGACGCTCTAATTCACAAATAGACCAGCCACCGAGTCAAAGGAAGAGCAATACCCTTAGAAAAGGGGGACGAAATCAGGGACCCAAAAAGCACACTCATATAAAGTCATCCACGGCTGCTTGCGAGTGCGTAAGGACGGGACGAAAGATAGAGGGATCCGCATGAACAGACAGAAGAGGACAGACAAACAACTTCTATCTTCTGATGACGAGCTTGTCTCGTCCGCCGAGCTAACCCCATATAAAAGGAAGTTCTTGAAAAGGGTGTCGCGTAGAAAGACGGGAAATGCTAAAAACAATAAGGAGACTCGGGGGGTTAAAATACACTTGAGGGTAACGGACTAGGTGGTGACTGCGAGAATCGTACTGTCAAGAGACGGAGTGGGGACACTCGGTCCTCAAAGCCCATCTTCTTGCGTAAAAGAACAGATAATCAGGAAATGCGGCATTTCAGCCCTAAGGGGAGTTACCGAAAAGATAGGGTAGGCAAGGAAGGGGGGGAGAAAGGAGATCAGTTTGAGATTGAGAATGGACGTTGAAAGGCGCTGGACACCTTGCCAAAAAGATATGCAAAGGGCTTACTCAAGTCTCTTCGGAAGATCGCCGCACATTAGAAATCTGTGGGGGGGACATGACTTTATCCGCCATCAAGGATGAGACCAGAGTAATCAGGGGGGATCTTTCCGAATCAGCAGTCTGCCGCAAGAGGGAACGAGGTTCCCGACCAACAGCGTCGCTCTGCTCAAAGAGGAGGCCAAAGTCCGAACGGGAAAGTCGACTGTCATTATTCTCACAGAACTGATTTGTTAACAAACATAACGACAGGAACTTCCGAATCAAAGCCGTTAAAGCAAAAGTCAGAAGCCCGGAGGTTCGCGGTCAAAAAGGAGAACACGCTTGGAGAAGCGGCGGGAAGGCGGCGAGGGAAGAAAAACACAAACAGAAGTAAAATGTGGAGGGGGTCAACTTCCGTGGCGTAACGAAAGCGCCACAACCCTTGAAGGGGCACGGGGACGCAGCGCGCCGAGAACGCGTAAAGGGCCTGAACAGGTGGGGATCAAAAATAAGGATGGCAAAGGTCAACCGAATACGTCCCCACCAGAGGCGGCACTCGAAAAAGCCAATCACTTCAATGTTGATCACCGTCCTGAAATCAACGATACAACAGAGCGCGAATTCAACCGACTCCACTTGGACGAACCGTCGGGTAGAGAGATCACCGAAACAAGATGATTTTGCAGATGAGAGAAAACCGGTCGAGTAAATAAGCTCTAGACCAAAGGTCAAAAATGGGCTCCCGCTGCTGTCCAATCGACTACGACCGGTTGGGAAGTCGAATTGCGGCGATGGAGGCACAACAAGCCAAGGATCGGCATGTGCCCCTCCACCCATCGAAAAAGCTTCGTTTATCAAGTAACTCTTAGTACAGACGATCGACCAGTCTTAAATACACTTTAGTTAGGACTTGAAGGGGGGTATCGAAATGGGGGAGGGTAAGTGAGGGGGGGGGAAAGTGCAGGGATTGTGAGAAAGTCAAGCGAAACGGTTCAACGCGCAGGCGCCAACCATAGCTGTCCAAAGACCTCATGCTGGGTCAAAGTAGTTTCTGCCGAAAAGAGAGAGATACCAACAAAGAAGAATAGCCGAACAGGCAGAAGACATGGAACAGTCGGAATGTCTTTGGGTCGCCGCGGGGGGAGAATAAAGTTCGCTGGTGTTTAAAGACAGCTATAAAGAAACTAATAAGCAAATAAAGGGTCAAATCCATTTTCTGATAACCTACATAAGACTTCCGAACGGGGGGGGTACCCTTAAGGGGGAGAACGCATGGCCGAGGGGAATAGTGGCTACTCTGGGATGGACAGAGGGGTTGTGCTAGAAATGGATATTTACCTGGGACTTGGGTGGTAACGTACCAGAAAAGGTAAAAACACAGGTAGTAGTATGAAGAAGCACTTAATGTTGGGGTAAAATGAGAGGGGAGAGAACGGTCATGCTCCAAGGGTTCTCCCGACCTCCCGGGGAGCAGAGCAGCTCGGGAGGGAGATTTATACTCTAAAATATTTTAAAAATGGGGTCCCATGCGTTCTATCTAAGGCTAGGGATGACTCATACGGAGACATCGAGATGAGAAAATTTGGGGGGCCAGGTCAAAGGCAAACGGGAAGGGGAGTGGGGGGGGAAACCGCACTAGATCAGTACTTGTGCGGCCAATCGCTGGCTGTTGTCAACAAACCAAGACATCCCGGAACTAGAAACCTCCTATCCATCGGCATAGGCAGAGGGAAAAGGTCAAGGAGCACTACTATCTGGTTTACCGCCACGGAAATAAATGAATAATCGAGGTCCAGCCTAATTCTGCTGTTCGGAAAAAAATGACCGGCTGAATCAACGGCACGAGCGAAGAGGGGGAAAAATTTCACCGGAATATCCTTCGTGGGGTAAGTGTAATAACTTGTTAAAAGGGATGCTATGGCTCCGAAGCACCAGGGGGAAACTTTCTTAGGAGTTCCCAAGGGGGGAAAAATTAAAAGGGCTCATTCGTATAAGATGGGAGTGTACTGACGAGACGTGATCAAATTAAAAAAAATCTGGCCATCGGAGGGGTAAATAAGGGCGTCCTATCTAGTGTTACGAACTGGGAAAGACAGATTCGATTCTGGAGGACTCATGAGCAGGGTCAGATCCGCATAAAATTTCCTTGGGGGAGAAACCAACTAGAGGCGAACTCGAAAGACAGGAAGTACCCTATACAATCTGCATCTCGGGGGGAGGGGTCACAGCCAATTCAAACCGGACAGTCGCAATGACAAATGAGGGAGATGGGGGGCATGCCGCCGGGCCGTCGAGGGAAAAAAGCTTCGGAGAACTACTTCTGCAGGGAGGGCGGCTAGGGAACTGTGCTCGGAGCAGCGCAATTTCGAGCAACACGAAAGATTTCTCTGTTCAGGGACATAAGATTACTAAACGGAGACACCCTTAAAAACGTCCTGTTCCCGACAACAAAAAAGGTCTTTAATACTGCAGGGGGGAAGGCAAAAAGCCTTTGAAGGGGAAGGGGGCAAGTACTAGATAATCCTTGCAGCATGTCCCGACGATATGGGTGGAGAAGGGGGCGCGGACAAAAGGGAGCGGGGCAGGCTAAGGGGTACTGGGAGGAGGGGTTTATCAGGGACTGATGGGCCTTGCGAGGGGCAGAACGTCCGCTGAAGGAGGCGAAATGACGAGAAGTTGAGTGGATACTAAAATGAATTGCTGGGCGCAAAGGGGAAAGAATCGATGGAAGCTTGAGGGCGTTGAAGTGGATAATTCGGGGGGGGTGATATTTCTCGACGTGGGGAAAAAAAAAAAACTCTGGATATATATGACAAGGCAGCACCCGGGAAAGGGTGGATACGCTAGAGGGGGGAGAATTGGGGGGAAAGGGACTCGTATTGTTGGTCGGAGGAGGATGCAGAAGCAGGGGTAGCAGTCCTCTCTCAACAACAGAGGGGAAGAGGAGATATCAGACCGACTTCAGGAAGATCCAGGAAGAGGGGAAAGACCAGAGGAATCAACGCAACGCCTAGTCACATCGCAACCAGGCAGAAGGGACAATATACCACGGCTACTGCCGGGACATGCGTAATACTGTAAGATGCTCCGAGGGGGGTCGAAGGACAAGCGAGGAGGCGATGAACGAGTCACATGCAACGAAGCGCAGATCGATCCTCTGATAAATCGCGAAAGCCCTTCGAATAACTTTTCCAGAGCAAGGAGCAGACGAAAAGAGCAATCGTCAGCGGAAAGCGCAATGAGTCCATACGAGAACCGCCCGAAACCAAAAAAAACCTCAGCTGATGCGCGAAGGAAGTCGCCGACAAGCTTCTCGAATGCGTCGGGAAGTTCTAGGGAGGAGCGCGTAGTAACCGGTGGGGGCTAAAAAGGAAGATCGCGTAAATGTTGAAACCGACCAGAAATGACGCTTTCCGGGGGGAACAGGCACTCGTCGTAATCGTAAGTCAAGAGAGTATTGTGAAGGTGTTGAAGGGGGACCGGCTCGATAATTTCGCTATCGGGGCGCAGATTATAAAAGGGTAACAGTGGCAAAAGAAGTAGAAAGGTACCGAAGGAAGCCGGCACGCTAAGGAACGACGCAGGGATTTGGGGAGGTACGTGCCAGAAACTTCTACGATCTTGGTGATCCGTCCAATAGGGGGAAGAAAGTTAGACTCAGCGTCGTGTCGGTAATAAAAATAAGCTTTCGTGGGGGGGGGGGAACAGGAACGTCGGATGAAAACGACGGAGCAAAGGGTCATCCGCAGATCCGCTGCGGCCGCAAGCAAAGGGAGTTAATCCTGAGGACAAAGTCACTGCGGCGCCGATGGGGCTTAAACTCAGTCGGCAAGCAGAAACGCATGATCAGAACAGTCCGGGATTTAAAACCCTGGGTCCCAGATAAAGAAGAAGCGTTAAAAAGGTTCCTGAGAAAGGAAGAAAGACTGGAAGACACCGTTTCCAACGTCAAAAGAATACACCGGGGGAAATGGCCTATAAAAAAGTCGGGGGAGGAACGCGCGGTCTACGCGCTAGGAGCAGGGGAAAGATGCCCCCCCACCGCGAAGGTTAGAGACGTGTTGGGAGGAACCTGATAGATTGAAAAAAGGCTGAGACCGCATTACAGGAGTTTGAAATCGGGCAAAGGGCTCTCCTATCTGAGGACGGGTCTCGTCATCATCTCTTGTGTTGGGGGACCTGGATATGATGTAAAGGGTAAAAAGGTCCTGTTGATCCAAAGCAGTACTCGCACTCGCACGTCAAAAGAATTCGTATCCGAGAATGAAAAAAAGGGTACCCGGTCTCAATTACAACAGACTCCACTGAAACATACCATAGGGGGAAACTTCTTACGCGAACGAAGCACTGGAGGCGACCCGACACGAGACGGGGGAGGAGTAAATTAAGACCTAGTAACAGGAAAGAAAGCTAAAAAATTGCTCAATTAGAGGAGTTCCTCGACTAAGAACCGGAGGCCTGCGGACGGGAAGACAAATTCAGATGGCCAGAACCACCAGGAAGATAACACGATAGCAACAGTAACGGAGGACTCATAGATTGGTTTGCTCAACAACTTAAGGGAGGTCAAAAAGTGAGGAGCTTCGAGGTGGAGGGGGAAAGGGGGCGGTAGGGATAGGGGTAGCGGGGATGGGGAAATCACGAAAAGGTTATCCTCCCGCGGCGGATGCCATGAGGGAAAACACCGGACTGGGTCAATTAGGAATGAGGAGAGAGACAACACACGGATGAGGGGATCCTAAGGCGCAGGAATAAACTGCTTCCGCATTAGTGAGGGACACTATGGCCTACTAAGCGTGTAGGATCCGTTCTAAATGGGGGTGAACCCAGGACTATCCCATCCTTAGAACCTCTGGAACAGACCAGGGTAGGGGGACATATAAGCAATTCGTCCCGACGTGTAGGAGCGAGTAAGGTGAGGGGGAGCCGCGTGGGTTGGTGGGAGCCATTGATATTGTACCGTGGATCAGGTGTTTGCCTAAAGGGACCGCAGCTATAGGAACACCGGTCTTAAGAAGGGACATCCAGCCAGAGGATGTTGTGGAATAAACGAGTCAATCCCTTGGGGCGAGCGTCAGTTAAAGAAAAACGGAGCTCACTATTGGGGATAAAGGGAAGCTGAGGAGGCGCGGCTCTGTCAAAAAATGTCCCACGGGGGGTGGTGCGCCGGAGGGGGGCGTCAATATTCAGGGCGGGACGCATCTGAATCAAAAAATCCTGGGGGGAGGGGAAAAGGGACTACATTCAACGCAAGGGGGGAAAGAGACGTGCAAGAGGCTTGTCTGAGGAAAAAAAAAACTCAGCAATGACTAAAATCGACATCAGCTGCCGATAAGATGGACACATGGGGAATGCAATCAGGATAAAAGGAAGAAAGCCCGGGTCAGAAAAACGGAAGACTCCGACTTAATGTTGAATACAATATTTTCCAAGTCGAACTCGGCAACTACGTGGAATAGACCGCACATACCTACGCTCATTGAGGACTATAAATGGGTGGGACGGCGTGAGAAAAAGGTGGGCTTGTAAATTCTGAAGGGGCCGGATGCCCGGAGAGGAACGAGAGTAGAGGGCCCCATTGGTGGTA
>Ga0179593_1724917_pt1 | contig 11500 bp, 17 predicted proteins | sample CZODoug2_1_08_16_FD_185931 | JGI IMG/M metagenome (GOLD analysis project Ga0179593, IMG submission 185931) | Vadose zone soil fungal communities from Angelo Coast Range Reserve, California, USA - CZODoug2_1_08_16fungal (PacBio error correction) | ecosystem: Environmental > Terrestrial > Soil >...
AAAGTAGGCTCTTTTTGGGGAAAAAAAGGAAGGGAAGAGCGCCGACCTACGCGATTAACCTTCCCACCACGTTTTCCGGCGTACCGGGGAGAAAAAAGGAAGAAAAAAGAAAAAAGGAAGATCTACCTTCGAGAAGGGAAAAAAGGGGGTTTTTTTCGGCATAACACCGACATTCGTGCAGTAGATCACTTCTCTGGCTGAACTATGAGGGGGACCATCGTGAAAAAAAAAAAGGGAAAGATAAGGAAGATACGAACTACCATTCTCACTTTTGCCGCTAGAAGCCCACTAAGATGAAAGCAAAAGGGGGGAGAGGAACGCAAAAAGAAAAAAAAGGGGAAAGGGGAGAAAATGGCCGCCTCTCTTCACCATCTCGATCCGCCTTCTCTATTCTTAGGAGAAAACAAAAAAAGAGAGAAACCGCAAGGGGAAGGGGGGGGAAAAAAAGAGGGGGACAAAGTTTCTCGCCCCACCAACTTCCATACACATAACGAGGAAAAAAGGGCGCAGGGGGGAAAAAAAAGAACGTTTTTTTATTTAGGAAAGGGAAAAAAAAGGAGCTCAGGGAAAAAAAAGGGGAAGAGGAGGAGAGGGCACGGCCGTAGATCGCCATTTGTCCCCTTGAAGTAAAAAATTCCTTGCGCGGAACCGTAGGGGAAAGAAAAGGTTTGAAGGGGAAAGGGGGGGAAGGGGAAACATGAGGTGGGTCTTGAACTTCTTTGTCACCCACCTTCCAGGAGTGCAAGGGGGGAAAAAAACAGGAGGAGGGGGGAAAAAAGAAAGAGGGGAGGGGAGAAAGTCTTCGCCCGTCCTATTATTCGTTGACGATGACGAAGGGAGGGAGGGAGAGAATCGGAAAAGGAAGTCCGCCCTCGTAGGTTCGTGCCCTTTTCGCCTGCGAACGGGGAGTTACCAAACGCAGGAAAGGAAAGGAAACGATAGTAGGGGGGTGAGGGAAGGACCCGAGGAAGCCAGCTTCTTCATGATGGAGCCACTGCTGCGTCCAGCTCCCAGGAGGGAAGAGGAAGAAAGTGTCGGAAAAAAAGGGGGAAAGGAGAGGGGGGAAACAGGGGTACTGTGGTGTTTGTTTCCACAGTCATACCGGCTTGTTGGCTTTGCGACCGTAGAGAAATCGGAAGGGAAAAGGGGGAGAAGGGGGGCCATAAAGGGAGGAGGGGGGAAAATTTTCTGATGCGTCTTTCCATCTTTCCTCCATCGACAATAGGTGGTGGGGGGAAAAAAGGATAAGGGAGGAGGGGGATCGTCTACGGGTCGTGGCCTATTTTCTCGATGCGTTGCCGAGGGAAAAAAAAGTCTATTGCGGAAAAAGGCGGAGGGCTCTTCCCCTCTCTTTGCTCTGGTACCTTCTTCCATAGAACGCGGAGGAAAAAAGATACTCGGGGAGGGGAAGGAAAAAGAGAGGGTGCCGATCTGCGCCGTCTCTTCCTCCGTAGGTCTTGAGGCCAGGGAGGGGGGGGGGGGAACTGCCCGGGGAAAAAAGAGGAAGGGAAGACGTTCGCAGTCCGGTACGTGAATTTTTTCTTTCCGAGGATGACGCGTCAACGCCCCGGACGTGAAGGAAGTGGAGGGGAAAAGGGAATCTCCGGAAGGAGGAGAAGGGAGGAGTTCGGCGTTCTCCGCCATCATTCCTCTATTTTATTCTCTTATATATTAAAAGATGGAAAAGGGGTGACTAAAATGGGGGGAGGGGGGGAGGGACCGGCTGCTCTGACACTTCGCCCTTTAATTTCCATCTGAAATGCAAGGCAGGCGTCAGGGGGGGGGGGGGGGGGGGGGGGGGAATTTATAATGAGAGGAAGCCAATTATGCTGACCACAACTTTTCACGTCGTCAATAATCGGAAAGGGAAAGGGTTGCTCAGAAGGAAGGAGAAAAAAGGAGAAAAAGGGAGGAGCCACAGCTTCGTGCTCAGTACTCTCATCGCCTCGAAATGGGAGAAAAAAAACACCAAGGGAAAAAAAAGGGGGAAGAGGGAGCTTCCCGCCTCTTGGATTTTCTTATCCCTCCTGTTTTGATGGAGGCTTGAGTCCGAAGGGAAGAAAAAAAGACTACGAAGAAAAGAAAGGGGGAGGGAAAAAAGGGGAAAACACCCGAAATACACCGAACCTTGGATCGTTTTTCTCTATTCATATCTTGGGCACCAGACGAAAAAAGAGAAGAAAAAGGAAGGGAAAGAAAGAGGAAAGAACGGGGGAAAAGAGGAGGAGGAAAAGAGCAGATAGAGCCGACCTCGATACCAGAGGTACGCTTTTCCTCTTGGAAGAATGGAATCGCGCTAGCAATTCAGAGAGCAACCTCGATACAGGAAAAAAAGAAAAAGAAAAAGAAACTAGTCGAAGGAAAGGGACGAGGGGAAAACGGGAGAAGGGGTGTGGATTACGTTGGCGCTTCATCTCACCGCTACTTTTACCTCCATTTACTCTTTATTCCCTCAACCATACGCGAGAATTAAAATGGAGGGGAAAAGAAATTAGGGGGGGGGGAAGAGAAAAAAAAAAAGGAAAAAAGAAAGGGGAGGGGGGCGCCAAAGCTCATTTAGATCTTAATCTCTTATGCCGCCTCCTAATTATTTCTCGACATAAAGGCGGGGAAAGGAGGAGAAAAAAAAGGAAAGCTCCTTGTAAAAAGGGGGAAAAAGGGAGCGCAAAACGAACCATTACCTGTATATCAGAAAAGGCATTTTAAGCCTACACTATCTTATTTTGTAACTGCAAGGCTACCCCCAGTCTCCTAATATTCAGGCAATCGACATAGGGGGGAAAAAGGAAGAAGGGGGAAGTTTTGTAGGGGGGGGGGGGGAAAAAAGGGGGGAGGGGGAAAAGGAAAGAGAAAAGAACACGCTTTCGTTAGGCTTTCTGCCTCGTAACGAGTTATCTCCCGCAGCGATGGCCCAGACTGTCAACGTCACGCTGGTTTCGCCCAGCGCCACAGAAGCGAGAGAAAAAAAAAAAAAAAAGGGATCTGGGCCATCGCGGAGGGAAGAAAAAAGAAGGAAGAAGAAAAAAGGAAGAAAAAAGAAAAAGGGTCGTGATCTCATGTCACCGCTCACCTCTGGTTACTCACCAATACAAACCGCCGCAGAATAATGCAACCGGGACAGGGAAAGGAAGGGGGGGGGGGGAAAGCTGGGTTTACAATGGAAGGAAAAGAAAGGGAGAGGAAAGGGAAGGGAGATTCCATGTAATGTCGTTTTGCGAGCCGTTGTACCATCCGCTTACATTCGCTCAGTAGGTCGGCTTGATCTTGGCAAAAGTGGAAAAGGGGAGAGAAGGAAAGAAACTGAGCTTGGGAAAAAAAAAGAAGAAGAGAGGGAAAGCATGGCGACCGAAATCAGTATTTGTGCCTTGTCTTCCTCTTTCCCGCGGGTGAATTCTCGCGTCTGGTGGGAGACGAAAGGGGAAAAAAGAGGGGAAAGAAGAAAAAGATCCCTTTTCAACAGAAAAAAGGAGAAGAAAAAACAGAGCATCGTTCGAAAGTTCTATCTCCTCGACTATTGTCTTAATCTTGGCGTAGCGAGGGGGAGACCGAAGGTCCCCGGAAAAAAAAAGGGGGGAGGAAGGTCGGCGTAGAGATGATCTGCATACAGCCTTCGCTGCCCGCGTTGACCAAGACAGGAAGGAAAGCAGGAGTCTTGTGAAAAGAGAGGAAGCGAGAACGATCATGTTCTGGTTTCTTCTGGTGTTTCCCAATGGACAAGACGTTCTTCCTGTCTTCGGCGAAGAAGGGGACAAAAAACGAAAGAAGAGCAAGGGTGAAAGGAAAAGGAAGGGAGGGAAAAAGATAACGCCTCCACTCTTCTTCTTTCCTCCGAAATTTCGGAGGAGAAAGAAGGGGGGGAAACCCCAAAAAGGGGGGGGGGGTTGTTTTTTTTTTGTAAGAATGTTCTAACAGGAGAAGGAGGAAAAGGGGGCACCTGGAATCGCGTCGCTTCACTTTCCTCTATTCTTTCTACGTGGAATAAAAAAATTGGGAGGGGGGAAGGTTATAAAGAGGGAAAGAGATGTTCAAAAACTTCTCATGACTACTCCTTTCACTTTCCTCCTTGCATTTAAGCGGAGAAGTGTAAAGAGAAGCAAGAAAAAAAAATTGGAAGTCAGAAATGTCCGAACTACGTGGCAAATCTTTAATATCATCTCCTACCATGCGGCTGATGGAGGAAAAAAGGGGCCCAAGGAGGGAGGAGAAGGGAAACGACTACTAGCGCATAATTCCCCCCCCCTTCACCTTCATTTCTTGACGAGTGAAAAGAAGGTCCCTGGAGGAAAGGGAAAGGAAAGAGGACGAAACAATTTCCTTCATTACAAGTATCCTACAATCTCCGACTGAGAAAGAAAGAAAAAGAGAGATCGGAAAAAAGAAAGGAGGGAGATAGAAAACGAAGGAATCTGCCCCTTTTCATTCTTTCTACTGTTCTATGGTCACCTTACCATCGAAAAGAGAGGGGAAGAAGAAAGGAAGAGAAAGAGGCCCAGAGAAAAAAAAGGAAGAAAAGGGGGGAAAAAAGGGAGAAGAAAACGACCGATCCGCGCTGTGCAATGTTTTTCAACAAACGATTTCGATGTCGGCCCGCTGCCGAAGAGAAGAAAAAAGAAAAGAGAGGGGGAGTCTGGCAGAGGAAAAGGGGAAAGAGGAGGGAGGCAAAGGCCACACAAGCCGTTCTTCCTGTGCACAAACACCACCCTTAACCCATTTCTGGACCGCCTCTCTGGGCCAAGTGGAAGAAAAGAGAGGGGAAAGGAAGAGAAGGAAGGAAAAAGAATGGAAAGTGGGACAGGCCTCAGTCTTCCTCACATTAATAATCTGATGCCGCCGTTAATTGAAGAAAGAATAGAGTAGGAGAGAAAAAGGACTGGGGGAAAGGAAAAAAAGGAAGGGGGGGAGGAGAAAAAAAAGGGGCACGACCTACGAGGGCGGATCTCCGCGTTCCAGATTTTGGGCGAAAGGAAAGGAAAAGAAGAAAGGAAAGAAAGGAAGAAGACTTTGGAAAGAAGGGGGGGGGGAAGCAGAAGTGAACCGGACGTGAATTAAACTCTTAACTCCATTAATTGTGGGTGACAATACGTTTCAAGACAAAGGCAAAAGGGGGGAAATTTCACCTAAGGAAAAAGAAAGGAATGGGAACTTCAACGGGACATGTCGATCTACGGCCGTTGCGAATACGCCGAAGGGAAGGGAAGAGGAAAGGACGAGAAAAAAGGGAAGCTGGTGACCAACCCTTCTTCCTCTCCTTGGTACGTAGAAAGGACAATTGGGGGGAGAGAAGGGGGGGAAAGAGGGTGCCTGCCTTCCGTATCCCCTTGTTGGCGGTTTCCTTCAACTTTCAAAAGAATATCAAAAAAAAAGCTCAGAGAGAGGGGGAGGGAAAAGGAAGAAGCACGCAAGGGCGGCCGGGAAATAGCTTCGCTTGCTTTCTTTCCGGAAACAGGTCTTCTGGCACCGGGGGAGAGGAGAGGAGGGGAAAAGAAAGGGGAGGAGAAAGCAGGGGGGAGCAGCGCTGTTTTACGCTCTTTCCCTCTCTGTAAAGGAAGTAATAAGAGAGGGGAAGAAAGAGAAGTGATCTACTGCATCGACTTTCGTTTGTGTCCGAAGGTTTGCTTTCGAGAGTAAAGGGGAAAAAAGGCTTGACAAAAGGGGGGGGGGGAGGAAGGGAGTAGGAGTGCGCCCCTGTACTTCCTTCCAACCTTTTTTGTCCTTTTAATCTCTTAGGTAGGAGAGGAGAAAAGAAAAAAAGGGCCGAACATAAGGAAAAGGAGGAGATATCAACACAACACCGTAGAGAGTAAAAGATATATATATACATTTCTTGATGTTCGGCAGCGCGAGGGGGTGGGGAGAAGGGGGGGGGAAGGACTCGATTAAAGGGGAAAAAAGGGGGGGAAGGCGTACCGGGGCCCCCGGCCCCCCACTCCGACGCCCGCGCACCAACACCGGGGGAAGAAAAAAGGAGAGAAGGGAAAAGAACACCGAAAGGAAGAAGGAGAGAACTTGCTCTTGGCTTACCTAGCGTTCATGGAGAAAAAAAAGAGAGCTGGAAAAAAGAGGAGAGAAAAAACCGACGATCGAACCAGACCATTCCTCCGTTGCAGCTAGAATCCCCCTACGATACGCGCAATCGGTGCCAGACGCAAAAAGAAAAAAAAGGGGGGAAGAAAAAGCTCCCCGAGAGGAAAAGAGAGGGGAGAAGGATCGATGCTTAGCGACCCACCCACCGGCTCGGGGAGGGAGGGCAAGGGGGGGGAACCTCGTAAAAGGGAAGAGGAACAAAAAAAGGAAATACACTCCCCTCTGTCTTATAGCTTTCAAAGGAGAAGAAGGGGAGTGGATTCGGAGGGGGGGAAAAAGGGGAAAGGGATGGTCTTGAAGCTCAATTTCCATTCTTCGTATAGAAGAAGGGAAAAGAGGAAGGGGACCTTAGGGAAGAAAGGAAAGGAGAAGGAAGAAAAGGGTAAACCATCGATGTGGGTCTTGAACGTCTTTGTCACCCCCTTCCTGCCGTTCAGGAGTGTCAAAGGCAAAGGAAGGAAAAAAAAAAAGAATTTTCGGAAAAAAAAAGAGAGTGGAAGATGCCCCACCACTTTATCCGTGCCGGCCATTTCTCCACCATCGGAACGAGGAAGAAAAAAAAAAAGAAGAACGGGAGGGAAAAGGGGGAAAAAGGAAAAGGGAGAGGGGACGCACCAAGGAGCGCTGGTGAAGACGACCTATAGTATTGTCTGCATTCGGTCGTCCATCCAGCTTCTTCATGAGGGGAAGAAGGGAGGGGGAGACCATAACAGATAGGGGGAGGGAAAAAGGGGGGGGAAAGAAGAGGGGAAAGAAGGGTAGGGTGGTGTTGTGCCCACATTAATAACGGCTTGTTGGCCTTTGCCGAACGATCGAGGAATAGAAGGGAGAGGGGGAAGGAAAAATTGTGATGGGGGAAAGAAGGGGAGGGAAGGGAGGAGGGAGGGCCGCCATCTACAATCTTTTTTTTTCCAACCTTGCCCCAGCGCGGATCTGTCGTTGGATCGTCCGACGGTGTTGGCCTGGGAGAGAAGGGGGGGAGAGAAGACTGAGGAAGGAAGGGGGGAGAGGGAAGAGAGGGGAGATGGTAAAGGATGCCATAGAATCGTCGAAGCCATGCACCGTGGGCAGATACTAGGGTAGGGGAAAGAAAGAGAAAAGGGGGGGGTAGTTCGAGAAGAGGAGATGGGGAGGATCCCTTGTCCTGCAATGCCTTTTCGCCGCTGGCATGAAAGAAGGGAAAGAAGGAGGGGCATCGCCTGCCGGAAAGGGGGAAGGAAAAAAGGGGAGGAGGGGGAAAAAAGCGCGCCTTCCTTGGCGATGCGGTCATGTTTTCTTGCTTCCTCCCATCATGCCGCGATGGTATTCGCTGATAGTAAAAAGAAAGGAGGAGGAAGGAGGGCTGACACACGGGGGAGAAGAGGGAATGCCAGTCGGAAATGCAAGTTCTTCGTCTTATAATTTTTTTGAACATCGAGGGGGGGAAAGAGGGGAATTCACGGAGAGAAGAGGGGGGAAGGAGAGAAGAGGGCCTGTTCGGAAAGAATGCTCAGTAGATCCGCACTTAGAAAATTTGCCGGAAAGAAAAGAGGAGGGGTAGAAAGGAGCGCCGAAAAAAAGGGGATCCTCCACATTTCGGAGGAACAACCGCGCGCTGGGATCGTAGCTGCCCGCCTAGAGGGGAAGAGAAAACTTGTTTGGGGGAAGGGAAGGGAGAGGGGAGGGGGAAGAGGTGTTTGTTGGCCCACTTCTTGCGACGAGACAGGCCGAACGTCTTGTCTTTGTTGAAACAACCGAAAGAAACCGACCTTGAATCGGGAGAAAAAAAGAAAAAGCGAAAAAGAAAAAAAAAAAAAGAGGAGGAACTGCTTGGTCCAAACGCGGGCAAGCCGCATTGCTGTCTGCAAGCTCATCTCTACGCCGAACTCGATAAAAAAAGGGTAGGAGAACTCGCGAAAAAAGGAAGGAAAGAAACGCGAAGAAGAAAAAAAGGAAAAACGTCGCGGCGATCGACTTTCGAAGCGCGGCTCCGTTGTTCGCCTTGACAGGGGAAGACTTTTACCCGGAAAGGAATGGGGGAAAAAAAAAAAAGGAAAAAGGAAAAGAGGAATACAAGCACAAGATACGGATTTCTTTCTGCCATAGTTCCTCGATGATACGGCAGGTTTTCGGGAGCCCAAGGAGAAGGGGGAGGGAGGAGAGTTTCGAGAAAGGGAGAAGGAAAAAAGAGGAGGAAGGGGAAGGAGAAAAGAAAACAGACTGAGCGCCTGTACAGCGGATGGGTAACAACGGGCTCGCAAAACGAACATTACATGTATATCATAAAAGGCGGGAAGCCGAACACGAGCTGATGTGTTGGAAGGGGGAAAAAAGAAGGAGAAAGAAGGGGGGGAAGCAAGGTACAGTTAGGAATTATTCCTTGCGGCGGTTGTATTGTTATTCACCAGAGGTGATCGGTGACATGAAGATCACGCCCACGCTGGTCCGTAGGCTTTCTGAGAAAAAGGAGGAAAAAAAGTTCTCCCAGCGGAAAAAAAGGAAAGGAGGGGGAGAGGACGGGGCGACCCAGCGTGCCGTTTGACATCCTGGGCCATCGCTGCGGGCAGAGTAACTCGTCCGAGCAGAAAGCCTACGAAATCGGGTCGTGATCGGGAAGAAAAAATACCACCCCGAAAGAAAGAAAGGGAAGGGGAAGAGTTTTGTCCCGCATGCCTTTGAAACCACTATTTCGATGTCCTGAATACTTCGTCTCTGGGGGTTAGCCTTGCAGTACAAAAAAAAAAAAAGGAGGGGAAAGGGAAGTTTTTGGGGGAAAAGAAGGGGAAGAAAGGGGAAAAGAAGGAGGTCGGCTTGATCTTTCCATTGCCATCGGTGCTCTCATGTCAAAGCCTGGATGTCGAGAAATCCGTCGGGGGGAAGGGGAAGGGAAGAAGAGAAACGGAGCGTTGGCGCCGAACCTTGCCTTCATCATCGCGTCACTCATTGCGACCTAAATCAGTATCTTGTGCTGGTGACTTGACAGAGGGAAAAAAAAGGGGGAAATGTCACTGGGCGGTCAAGAAGAGAGAAAAAAGAAAAAAAGCATTCCTCCCGTTCAACAATTCAAGTCTAACCACCTTCGCCTCTTTCGAAAGTTCGATCTCCGCGACGATTGTAATTAATTGGAGGGGAAGGGGGACGCTCGGAGGAGAAGAGAAAGGAAAAGTATCACGAGAACAGCGTCCTCTGTTTATCGAGTCGGCGTAAGATGGACTGCATACAGCCTGCCGGCTGCCGCGTTGGAAAAAGAAAGGAAGAGGTTCTCGGGGGGAGGAAAAAAGGGGGGAAAGAAAGCTGCCATCGAGAAAACGAATCCAAGGTTCCTGTTTCTTCTTTCCGGTTGGTGTCCACAAAGGAAGGAAGGGGGGAAGGGGTGCAAAAAGGGGAAGAAGCCGAAGAAAGCCTATCAAAACAGCGGAATAATAAAATCCATAGGCGGAAATCTCGCTCCCAGCGCGCGTGTCATCAAAAAGGGAAGAGGCTGGCGGAGAAGGAGAAAAGAAAGCTGCTGCTTCCAATTTTCTACTGCGGAAAGAAAGGGGGGAGGAGAGTCGCGAAAAAAAAAAAGGAGGGAGGAAAAAAAAAAGGAAATTGGTCTGGTCAGCTTATTGGTTCTATACTTTACTATACATAGGGACACATCTATTTTCAAAAAAAATTCTCATGACGACGGCAAAGAGGAAAGCTAAGTGGGAAAAAAAAGGAAAAGAAAAAAAAACTTGGCTCATCATTTCCGACTAGTTGGCATCTGAATATCAGCGCCTACCCCATCCGCGGCAAGGAAAAAAAGGAAAAAAAAAACGAACCTAGGGGGAAAAAAAAGAAAGGGGAACGACACTACCGCATCAAATCCTGCCCGGGCATTTCTTGGCCGCGTTCCATACTCCGGAAAGAAAAAAAGGGAAAAAGTAAATTCGGAAGAAAAAAAAAAAAAAAAGGGAGAAAGGGGAAAGGGATCAGACATCGTCCGAACTGCTCAAGCCCTACGGCTACGTCGACGGCGCAGATCGCAAAAATCATCTTGGCGATAGCAACGAGTATCCTTTGGAAAAAAGGGAAAAAGGAAGGAGTTTCAGAAGGGAGAGAAAAGAAGGAGGGAAGGAAGACGATCCTCCGTATCCCCGAATCTCCTCAATTCTCTCCAATTTTCGTCCCGCGCAACGTCATCGAAGAAATAAAAAAAGGTCGCCCGAAAAAAGGAAAAAAAGGGAAAAGGGGGAAAAAACCAACGATTGTCGATGGCTTCCCCCTCTGCCGCCTCATCCGAACATGGATCAGCAAAGAAAAGGACGGGGCTTGGAAAAAGAAAAAAGGAGAGGGGAGAGGGAGGGAAACGGCCAACAATCCGTTCTCCCTTTTTCACCACACCACCCTTACCCATGGTCTGGAGCGCCATATAGGGGGAAAAGGAAGTTATGACAAAAAGAGGGGGAGGACGCACATTCTTCTCCATCATGACGAAGCTGTATAAGGAAGGAATTCGTCGGAAAAAGAAAGAAAAGGGGAAAATGTCCGGGACGGTGGTAACTCCCCCGTTCCGCGGCTAAAGGGAAAGAGAAGAAGTCCGAGGGGAGGGAAAAAGGGGGGGGAAAGGCACGATCACGCCCGGCGGCATCGTCAACGATATCATCTGCGGGCTAAGACTTCTCCGCCCGACGTTTGGGGGAAAAAAAAAAAGGGGAAACGAGGAAGGAAGGTGGGTGACAAGACGTTCAGCCCCCTCGTTGGTTACAATTTCCGGCCGACTGAAAAAAAAAAAGAAGGGACATCACGAAAGAAAAGAGGAGATACGCCGACTGGAAATTGAGCTTCCAATCCCTCAATGTCACCTTTTTTCACCGGGCACCGGGAAAGGAGGGCCGCGGAAAAAGGAAAAAGGGAGGAGCCTGGATGCGCTATCATACCTAGTTTCTTTTTTTATTTCCGTTTTGGGGGGAGGGTAAAGGACTAAAAAAAAGGGGGGGGAGGGGTCCCTTCAAACGGGTCAAACTATCCTCCCTAGCCAGGTGGTGGGTCGCTAAAGAGAGGGGGGGGGGGAAGTGTTGCAGAGAAGGGAGGGGAAAGGAGAGAGGCGCGTGCTTCTTTCCTTAACATTTCTTCTTCAAAAAGCCGGGGGGAGGATATCGCAAAGGAGGGGGGGAGGGGGGGGAGGAAGCCGGCGTCGGTTTGTCGCGCTCTGTTTAACGTCTGGCGCGGGTAAGAAAAAACGAGAAAAAAAAAGGAGAGACTGCACGACTGTCGGTGTGGCGCTGGGTGCGTCGCGCGTCCGGTGCGACAGGGAAAGAAAAAAGTTTAAAAAAAGGGGGGGGGGGGGCGCCGGCGTTCGGCGTGCTCCCCTTTACTCCTTCCAACCGTTGTTTTCCGGTTTAATCGCGGAGGAAAAAAAGGAAAGACCTCGGAGGAAAGAAAAGGGGAGGCAGAACATCACGACCTGTAT
>Ga0179593_1272645_pt1 | contig 11499 bp, 12 predicted proteins | sample CZODoug2_1_08_16_FD_185931 | JGI IMG/M metagenome (GOLD analysis project Ga0179593, IMG submission 185931) | Vadose zone soil fungal communities from Angelo Coast Range Reserve, California, USA - CZODoug2_1_08_16fungal (PacBio error correction) | ecosystem: Environmental > Terrestrial > Soil >...
CCAAGTCTAAGGACGCAACTTCCCGCCACTAAAACGCGCAAGGCCGCTGTCCGTATTTCGCGGGCGATACTTGGGGAAGTTGACAACACAACACGATGTCCGGGCAGAACCGGATTTGCGAATTTCGGACCTTGGGCGGAGAGGGGAGCCAAGGGTTCAAGCGGTAAAGTCACAAACGCAGGCATCCAGTTGGTGTGAGTGGTAAAACAATAAAGGGAGACGAAGAGAAAACAAGGAGGGAAAGGCGGGATGTCAAGATGGGATCAAACGTGTATGCAAAGGGGGGATGGAGGAAGAAATGAATCTCGCATCGGGAAAAGAAAAGCATCAATGGCATAAGTTCGCAACCACTCTTCTCAACCATGAGAAAAGGAAGAAAAAGTAGCGGCGCGGAAAAAAAACTCGCTGTGTTCGACTAAATCGGGAGAGTCCCGGTTTCGTAATAATAGAAATAGAAAGTTATCGGACTCTCTCAGAAAGTCAACCAACAAAAGCTGGTCGAATGGGGGACTAGGAGACGTGCGAAGAAATAGGGAAACCACACAGGGTGACGAAGAAGAAGTTAAGCGGTAGCGGAAAAACAGATGACTAAATCCTCAAAATTTGAAAGAAGTTCAGTATAAAAGGTACAAAAACACGAAGACGGTCGAGCGAGTCCAACAGACGGGCAGCATTCATCAATAAAGCGGGGGGTATCCCAGCTCCGTCATAAAAGGTCAAATTAAAAAGCATCGAACAAACACATCAGGGTCAGAAGGGGGAAGAGGAGGGCCTCTTAGACCTATGAAGGGGACCAATCTGGCAACCACTACTTCAAAAAAAAACGATCGCAGTCCCACAGAACAGTGGTTTTAAAAATCATTTGGGAGGCCTCCAATCAGCTCACTAACGGCAGAGGATCCACAGCAACCTACAGTAAAGATTGGAATAGTTCGAAAGAGGTGAGAGACGTTGGTTGCCAATCTTGAAAAGAAAGGGCAGGCGAAAATCACAACGTTGAAGAGGAGTCATTAAGCCCGAAAAGCGGAAAGGGGTCGACTCTACAAAAAACAAGTAAAATCCATAAGTGCAAGAGAAGGGGGAGTTGTTGATCTTAGGTAAATCCGTCGCTCCCAGCCCAAGGTCGGCCAGGTGGAAACACATTGGTTTTCGGCGAACGGGGAAAGCGAAGGAGACAGCATGGAAAAACGACATTCCACAGCAAAAAAAAAAAAAAAAAAACGTGGAACGGAGGGCTGAAACCAGGAAACAAAAATGTTTGGCCCCCCCCAAAAAGGTGGAGCAGGGGAAGTTACGGAAATCAGGGGCCTCAAATTGCCCACGTCGAAAGATGGGGGGAAAAAGGATTCCGAGATGAAAGGCGGCATCAGAAACATTGGTTCACTCGGTCCGCCCGAACGAATATAAACTTAAATGTATCTGACATCTTCGTTTAAAGAAAGGAGGGTGCGCCCAAAAATGATTCTGGAGAGCAAGGGGGAGTTGACAAGGGGGCAATAAAAAGCGGTAAAGGCGAAGTCCGGCCTTCACAGCAAAAACTCAAATCTTTAGGGAATTTCCTGGGGTAACCTCGGATGGCAAAGGGCCATCAAGGGCAGGGGGCACCTTGGGCGTGTCCTTCGTTATAGGGTACTGTCGGACGGTGGTGAATTGCCTAAACATCCTTACGGCCGGGGTCGGAAAAACGCCTTCCAGAAAGAAGGGGGAAATAAAGAGGAGATATTCTGCGCGGAAGCCTTTCACCACTCGTCTCTTCCCGATGTATATCTGCCCCAGACTGGGAAGAAAAGGCAAGGGGTTGGGCACTAGGCAGATTTGTGGGCAAAAGGCGCTTATACGGTATGATCGAATTCCAAAAGGGTCTTAGGGCAGGGGTATTCCGGGAATATAAAGATCAGAATACAAAACTGCGAGAGGGGATTTCTCTCTTTTTGATTAAGAGGGGGGAAGTTTAAGGGACAAGGACTCTAGAAGGGTAGGCAGGGAGGAAGACAATTGGAGACGGGGGAGAGGGGGAAAAATGTTCCTCCTTGACAGCGTGGATCGCCGGCAGAAAAATTGAAAGGGGGTTTTCACGACGCTATGAGGGGACTAACCACAGGTTGTAGCATGAGGACCGAGATGCTCAAGGAGTCCGGCCTTCCGGAGTCTGGGGAGCGTCATACTTAACCCCCAAACCAGTCGCAGGGAAGGGACGGGTTTATTTCGAAAGGCCTTAGCAGCGCCTTCAAGGAAGCAATAGGAACTTTATCTAAAAGTCCAAGAAATGCAGGAGAAGAGAGGAAACAAAACAATAACACGGAGAGGAGAAAGGAAAAGAGATCGGTGCATGGTTGGAAGCGGCTCAGAAAGGGAAAGACGAAGCTCAGGTCTTCTGGCGAACCCTCTAAGGGTGCTTGGGGGGTGCATGGATCCAAGTACGAAAGACGAGAAGGACGCGCGAAGGGGCTGCCGTGGTCAAAACATCCCGTTTTCAATCCATCTCTGGAGAGAAGGGGGTCAGACGCCGGCTGGCAAGCTGAAAGTTTTTCCAGACTCGTAAGAAAAGGCGCCAAGTAGATCAGATAACCGCCAAAGGCAAAGATGAAAACCGGGCCACTTGACGCGATCTTTAACAGTTAAACCGGAGGGGGAGAAAAGTTTCCTAATGCAAAAGCTGCACCATCGCGAATGGGGGTCTTCATTATCGCGATATGGAAGAGAACTTGAAGGGGGTGGCCGACGCCATTGAAGACAAAGAATCTGCGATCGCAAAGAGTAAGCGAGATTTACAGCTCACATCGGGTCTTGTCCACACGCAACCGAAGTAAAGAGGAACCGTAGTAAGGCGAGAGTGGGGGGGGTTTCGAATAATTAAGAGGATCCAGAGCGGAGGGAGGGATTTGGCAAATATCGGAAGTAAGGGATTTCGATTCTGAACTCGAATAAGAAAGCTAACATCTCCTCAAGGGGAAGGGATGGTAACACTCTGGACACCTCCAACTGGAAGAATGAAGCTATAGGTATGGCGAGCGGCATGTCATATGGGGGAGGGGGAAAGTCTTCCTTAGAGAGGGGGGAACACTGCACAGTAAGAACGATTCTCTGAGAGGCCGAATCAAGGACTGTGAAAAAATTCCAATACTTTTTATACTATATTGAAGGAGGCTTTTGAAAACGTGCTTTAACTTGAGGGGGAGGCGCAGCGGAACAGACGAAGAATCCGTACAAAAAGGCATCGGATAGAAAGACCTGGGGGCCATTTTAGAATGATGGGTGCATCAAATTCACGGCACCTATGCCAGGGTAAAGTGGAAGGTTTACCTCATAAAAGGGAGAGAGGGGGCAGGAAGGAGTTTGAACGGGATTCTCATTACTAGTCAGAGAAAACGCTGAGGTTCGATGGAAAAGCCACGCTGAACGGTGTGCATGGCTAACTTAGAGGAAGATCGAAAAGTCATCAAACATTCCTAGTGTAGAGCGGGGGACGATTTATTCATCGCTCCAGAACCTATTAGGATTTCTTTACGACTAGTGGAAGGGAGGTCGCGGGATTAGGGAGGGGGGTGCCGTGTGAAAGAGAGGGGGGGGGGTCACAATCTATCAATCTTGCCTGAGGGCATGGCTTCTTGTAACAAGGGGAAGTAAGGTGGATTATCCGGGGTAAAGGAGGGTGGGAAAAAATGTGAAGGTGGTCCCACCTGATGGCCGCAGAATGTAGAGGAGTGCTTTACGACGTCGTTGGGTCAGGGAAAGAGTCAGGAAAAGTTAAATAAAGCCCGGGCAGGGACCGTGGGGAAAAATTCTCAGCAAAGGATTTGGTCCGTATTCGTGGAGGGGAGGGTCGACTCTTACTTCAGAGAGATGATTCGTATATCTTTAACGCGAACGCGAGTAGAGAGGAACAGTCGAATAGCGCTTATTTTCATCATTCCTAGTGTGGTGGGGAGCGGCAAGGAAAAACCGCTGATTACATCCGAAGTCCCAGGCTGGTTGGGGCCCGGGCATAGTTCTGGAAAACGGTGGGGGTGGATGATTCTAAGCAAATGCTGCAACTGCCTGACTCCCTCGCTACAAAGTGAAAGACGCGACTTCTAAAAAAATCACCGATCTATAATGGCGAGTGATTATCGAAAAGATGCTGTGTGCCGACGAAAAAGCTAGTGTAGCGAGAAGGCTGACATTGTCGTTGAATTAAGAAGGGGGGGAAGATATGCATTATGGCTGGACGGCGGCAACCCGGGGAAGCTTGTCAAGAGCAGGACGATCTCCAATAACCGCGATCTCAAATAAAAAAGCTTTAGATATGGGGGGCAGGGAAAAAAAGATCGCTATGGCTGGTTATAAAAAAAAGGATGCCCTGCGCAAATTTGTACATTTCTGTATGAAGGGGCAGCACTCTGAACAGCGAGAAAAATCAAGACAGGGGGGGTCAAAAGGACTTCAAAGGGGAGGTACGGACATGGGGTGGGGAAACGTCACGATTCAAAAAAAAAAAAAAGTCAAAGAGTCGTAATCAGAAGTACAAAAGGGGGAGGGAAAAAAGGGGGGGCGGAATCAGGTGGGCTAGAGCTGCCCGAGGCCGGTGGGATTCAGAGAGGAACAACAACACCTTATTATTAAAATAGAGATCCCAAAAAAATGATCCGGAAAAAAAACGGCTGCGAGAGAGAGGCCTGGGAAGGGGACATCTTTGAGGATATTAGATCGAACAGTTGACAAAAACCACCAGAGTGGACCTTTCATAAGGTCACTACTATGTCATGGGTTACCAGGTCGAGGAAGGCTAAATGGGGTTCCAAAGGGAAACTCCTCTAGAAAAAAATGGAGGCAGCAGGGCAGCCATGGGTTCGTACCGCAAACACGAACAATCGCGCAAAACGCTCTCACCAATCTTCAAGAGTGAATGCAATAATAACGGTAGGAGCAGTCTTCCAAAGGAAATCGGTTTACCAAGAGGGGGGGAGAGGACAATGGGACAAGTCGCAAAAACGTAGAGACCTGTTCCCATGGAAAACAACATGTAAGAGGGAGGGCGCGAAAACGCGCTGTGATTCTTCTGACCAAAGCATATGGGAAGATACTATATTGGAGGGGAAAAAGAACCGCAGCTGACTATATCCACCATGAAGAGGATATTATCGAATGACTCTGATCGTGCGCGGAGAATCCGAAGGGGGCGCAAAAATAAGAATGACCAGGGCTGTAATCTATTTATTCGAGAACTCCGAGGTAAGGTTAATGTCCGTAGAAAAAAAAAAAAAAGAAGAAGGGCTGCACACCATCATCGCAAGAAAATAAGGGAAGATTTCAAGATTCGCGCTAAGAAAAGAGCCGATTATCCCAGGAGCTCTCTGAATAATTCGGCAAAGAAAAGAAAAACAGATCCAAAACACACAAAGCAAGGTGAGGGTTTGGGTAGTTAGATGGCCTTGCGGGGAGCCGTGGGAAAGCCACGCCGACCAAGAGGGTCTAAGACTATTCAAGAGGGACCCAGAAAGGGACAAAGAAGTTTTGGTCCACGAAGGTTTTGCTGTTTCAAGAACACTCCATTCCCCCATCTACGTGCAAGAAAAGAAAGACGACGCGCAGGATGGGAAAAGTTGGAGGGCAGAAGGTGATAGACAGTTGGGGGGGGGGAATATCACTTTCAATTCACCAATAAGAAGTTCAAAATATCACAAAACCAAAAGTGGGGACGTCTATGAAAGACAGAAAAAAAGAGCGAAGCGGAGCTAGAGTTAACTCTCGAAATCAAAAAAAAGAAACATCGTCATCTCCATACTCAATAGGATGTTGGATGGGTGCGATAGGAGGAGGACAAAACGCAAACACGCATAAGGTTGCGTAGAATGGGTGGAGGAAGGGGGAAAGAGGAGGGAAAGCAACACCACAGCCGAATAGCGACCATCTGAATTAGCTGCTGCGGGAGCTCAGACCTGGGGAAGAAGGGGGTTCAGAGGGACTGAATGGTCAAAAAGCACCATCAAGGGGGAGAAAAGGTTCTCATTATGAACGAGGAAGGGGGTTGAAGGTCAGGGAGGCGTGAAGCTGACGTCAGTGCCGCAAATCAGTTTGGGAAGGCGATCAAAAAGAGAAGGCATTCTTAAGAAGAGGAGGGACTAAAAAAGGGATTGGGGGGAAGCACAAAGAGCGCGCGGTCTCTGAAGTATGGGTGGGGAAGGGAGGAAGCAGTCAGGACAAGGTCCTTAAGCGCGGGATTCATTGGAAATACTCTCTTAAAGGACAGGAGACGCAATCGGGAGGGTTTTTGGCACGGGGGAGGAGAAAGTCGGGGTCGTGGGGGTCGAACTTGCTTGAAACTGGCGTAAGTTATTACTTAAAAAATCGATTGTGACAAATCAGGTATCCGGAAGCCGGGGGAAAGAGGCAATTCAGGAAGAGAGGGGGGAGGAAGCGGGAGGGGAGAGGATGGGAGGGAACTTTCAAAGCCACTTGTCTCAAGGACCGTCTTAAGCGGTCTCTCGAAGAAAAAATGGAAATTACTGCTTAAAAACGGGACCTCTTGAGATGTCTGTCATCTTCTAGGGACGTAGGATTTGGGGTATGGGCTTCTCTCTGCTCGGGGGGTCTAAAACGGTAAAAGAAGGGTCCAGGTGGCGCGGAAGAGCTGCGAGTATCAGACGACCCATGAGAGGTCGTCAGAGCGTGAGTGGGGGGAAAAAATAAAGAATGGGGCTGAAGGACAGTCTCTCTCGCAACGTGCAGGGATTATTTACTTTTCGTTAGAGGACTGGGGAAGGACGGAAGGTCTAAAGGGGTCATGGCAAAGAGGGAAAGGCGTTATCTCGCTTCAATTAAACATTCGGGTTGTGGGTAATCCGCGAAGCTGGGGGTACGGTTGATACAGTCAAAGAAAGACTACCAGGGGAAAGGACACGGAAGTCGGGGCGTTCAGTAAATTGAACAAAGAAAATGCGAGCTGGATGGGTGGTTGCGATCTCCTTGAACGGCAGGGTTGTGCAAGGCAATTAGCAAAACATAAAGGAAGGCGATCAACAACAAACCTATTTATTGATTGCAAAGGGTGATTGTCTGATGATGGAGGCTCCATTGCCGGGGGGTAACGCTGAAGGAGATGCTGAACGACTTGGGGGCTAAAAAGAAGAAAGAAGGGGGTGTGGGACTTGTAGGATATAATAAGCTCAGAATCTCATAGTTCTTACTTTCGAAAGGAAAGGAGTTAGAACCAAATGAGTTCAGCGAAAAGAACAGGGTCAGGAAACTTACGTTGCGGTTATCGCGGGGGTAATGATCCTTTATCGGAGAGAGTGAGGACGCATACTAAACGATCCTCGCCCGGGAAAAGACAAATCGAGTATCTGATGGGCAAGGCAAAAACCGCTTAACTTGGTGAGTGCAAAAAGGGGGGGGCAAGGAAAAAACATATTAATACTTAAAAGAGCGACACAGTCTAAAAGGGGTGGCGTTAGATATGAGGCAGATGATAAACAACTCAGCTCAAAAGAAAATCGGGGGAGGGGGCGAGGGGTAACAAGAATATTCTCTAATAATAAGCGAAGGGACAGCTCAAAGTGATGCGGGTTTTTCCAAAGAGGAGAAAAAGAAAGGTCCTGGGACTAATTCAGGAGCGGAACGGAGGAAAGGGGGAGTTTTTCAGACGGGGTGACGCGGACTATAAGTAGAGGGAGCGGGTACGAGAGAAGTACGGTGAGGAGTTATACAAGCAAAACCAGTATTCAGTCTTACTCTTATATGAGGTAACACCGGAATGAACCTAAAAGAGGCAATCGGGCGGAAACGCCCGCATTGGTCTACCTCTCTAAAACGGGGGCATGGACGGCAGCGAAAGAAAAGACGCATTCTATGGAGTGCGCAGGAAATGGCAGAGTAAGTACCGTTTGCATGGAGGGCAATGGGGGCAAAAGGACGTCACGAGTTCTTTATAAAATTCAAGAGGAGGGGGGGGGGGAGGGACAAAACCAATGACTTTCACCACACTAGCAGTACAGAGCACGGCTAGAATTGAAGTATAGTTGGCGGAAGAAGCGTAAGACATGTTTGGAGGCGGTCAGAAGACTCGAGGAAGGAGCAACAGGGAGGGAAGAAGGGGGCGATTGGAGCTCCATGAATGCAGGACACGGTCCTAATCTACGCAAAAGCGCAATTCAGGAGACAGGGGAACGGTCTGGGCAAAAATATAGCCTGGACAAAAGCGGGTAAAGCGGAAAAAGGATCTCTAATTCTCAAACGCTTGGGAGGGGAGGGGGGAAGGGCAAAGGGCGACCTGGGTGAGGGGACGCGAAGGAGGGAAGGGATATCCCTCCAACATCGAACCCGTTGAGAGGCATAGGTGGACGCTGGGAAATGGAGAGAAACTCGTAAACAGAAGGGCGAAAAGGGGTTGGAATAAGAGGAAGTTTGGAAAGAAAATCTTTCGGGCAAGGTCGGAAGGGGGTGAACAAAAAACAACAAAAAAAAACCACAACCAAACCCAAACGAGGACGTGTAAGGGCCAATTTAACAGAAAGAAAAGAAGAATGTGGCGGCTGGAACTATGAGCGATGATGACGTAGAGGTAGGGTGGGGGGGGCTCGGAGGTGTCAAAGGGGGGGAAAAAGCGGGGGGGAGGGGGGAAGAGGGGCCGCGGCCTTTTCGGAGGTGCGGTTCATACTTCGTGCCCATTTCTTAAAAGGTTGACGAGACTCCATCGAGAAAAGGATTGGGGGAGAACTTGGGAATACTAAGACACTTGGGTAGGCTGGGGGGGGAAAATCTGAATTGCTGATCCTAGGCGAAGATGGGATACGCGGGAGGATATCTGGACTCCAGCGGAATGTGGGGCAATCCGGAAAAATGGGTTAGACTGAATTCTAGGGGGAAAGATATACATACGAGGCTTCACCAAGGGAGAAAGGGGCTTGGCTCGATTGTCCATTTCAGGAGCAAACAGGGGGTGGGACGAAGTCTTAAAAAAAACAAAACTTCATGTTCGATGAGGCAAAATCTCTTCAGGTTGGGTTCGAGGAGGGGGGAACGTAGAGAAAAGGAACGATTGTAGAGTAGTAGACGAAAGAGACTTGTTGGTTTGCAGGACTTAACAGGTCGGGAGAAAGCGCGGGTAGATTCGCAGGGGTTTCGGTTGTCAGAGGAACAGAGTTGCGCTGGGAATGGGGCGTGAGGGGGGCAGTAAAAAGGGACTAGGGGGTCTACGATATTAAGAAAGAGAGAGAAATCCCTGTCTAGCTAGTTTCAACCATCTTAAGCGAAAAATAATGAATCTGGTGGCTATTAGAGAGAAGGGGGGAAGTGGGGGGGGACGTGGGTTACATCGTCTCCACGGGATGGGGGGGAGGTTTATGAAGGGGAGGCACTCGGAACAAGCCCCGCTCAGCGAAAAAAGGCCCATGATGAAATATAGAAAAGCTCGACAGACGGGTGTGAAAAAGTTCGATCAAACGTATATAGAGGACTTCAGGGGTTGAAACTAGTGGAAGGGGAAGGTGTTCAAGGGGCAGGGGAATTATCTACTAAAAAAAAAAAAAAAGGAGGAAAAGGGAAAGTATAATAAGGGACGGAAGAAGGGAAGAAAATGAGGAGAACTACTCAAAAGCCGCTGTCGTATTTCCTCTTAAGGGGAAATGTCTTTGGACTAAAGAGGGAGGAAGATGGTCAAACTCAAACTACAGATTAGGGTACAGTATCTAGGGATTACGAGGGGGGAAAGAGGGGGGGACAGGTCACGTATTAAAAAATATTTCAGAGAATGATCGCTTGTTTAAATGGAAAAAAAATCGACGAGATCTGGGGAATCGACAACAAAAAATGAAGGAGAGGATTTTCAAAATGGGGGAGGCGGGGAGAAGGGAATTGGCCACATGAATAGCGGGGGAAAAACGATTCCCTCGGGGTGCAGTAAATGACTCTAATTGGTAAGGGACTTCAAAGATGCGCAGTCGCAGAAACGTTGGAAAGGGGAAACGTCTGCAGGCCAGAGGGGGACGGCGAACAAATATAAGAGTTCGAAAGTAAGAAAAAGAAAGTAGATATGTTAGGTATGAACTCTCGAGATAGGGGGATAAAGACTTCAATTGCTGCTCGAGTATGTTTAGAAGGGGGAGGGCTTAAAGGAGGAGGGGTAGGCAAAGCAAAAAGGTGGAGAACGGAAAAATTTGCAACATAGAAAGCAGGAGGGGATTCAGATTTTTAGCTATCACGATAAGGAAAGGGAAAAGTTGTAGCCGTCAAATAAGGAGAAGATAAGACATTTCAAGGAACGGAGGAGGTCGAAGCGATGGTGGGGTGGGTTAAGAACGTAGGTCGGGAGAGTTCCTTCGATAGTCCTCTTGCTAACCAATCAGAAGAGTTAATAAGGAGGGGGGATCATGACAAAAAGAAGAAAACCAAAAGGGGGGTCTTAGAGAAGTTGAAAGCAACCAAGTCCTTGGGCCGGTTGCTTCCGGGAAAAAAAAACTGGGGAGAAAAACCGACCTATGCTGCGGAGTCTAAGAAAAACGATCAAATGCCTGCGGGGAAGAGAAGGGACGGAGACAAAGGATGGGGTCAGGCTGAAATAGTTTTGTAGGGAATCACTCCAAGAACGCATATGTCTAAGTTCATGAGAGGGGGGAGGATAATGAAGGGAAATGAGGTGAGCCTGAGGTGATAGAGTTGTGGGCCAGGATGAAGGTAAAGGGGAACTGTCCAATAAAAAGGGAAAAAAGGAAGGTATGACAACATTCTCTTGATTCTCAACATGAAGGAAAACGAATCAGGGGTGTTTCTATTTCATCAAGAAGGACCCAGGAGTCAAAAAATACCCTCGTGCGGATCCTATTACCTGGGTAGTTATTGGTAACTTACGGGGAAAAGAAGAGAAAAAGCAATTGCAAATTTCAAAGGCGGATACAATCGGAAGGGAAGGGGGGTCCTTGTCTAACTCACGTCAGGTTGCAGCCCATGCAGTACAAGTTCAAATCGGAGGCGGCTAGGCACGGGGCGGAAACGGGGAAAATACTATTGATTGGGAGGTGAAAAGGGAAAGGAGGGACTGAACGCGGAAGTTCGAAAATGGACGCCAAGGGGATAGCAATCATCATTGTGGGGGGACGGTCAAAGGAGTCACTGCGGCTCAAAACATGGTGTTGGCTAGAGAGGGGAAGACCCATTGATATGCATTTTCATCTCAAATCGTCCGGGGGGGGGGAGCTAGGGGGAATTAGGGGGAAGGGTCCGGGAAATGAAAAATCTAACTTGAGTGCAAGCTTGCAGATGTAGGGGTGACAGCTAAAAAAAGGAGAGAGTGTCGCGCAGGAGGTATACGTAGGGGCGGAACAAAAGCTGCAGTTCGGTTCTGTGTTCAGCTAGGACAAAAGTCCAAACGCATGTTTGAGTATGCGATGAATGAAACCTAAATCTTTCATTTTGATCTGGTCCCAAAAGTGGAGAAAATCAGAGGAAGGGGGTTCGCACGGGAGGGTCCAGGAAGGAAACTAGGGATAGGTTTCGTGATGAGCAAGATTCAAAGGAAAAAAAAGA
>Ga0179593_1328534_pt1 | contig 11499 bp, 27 predicted proteins | sample CZODoug2_1_08_16_FD_185931 | JGI IMG/M metagenome (GOLD analysis project Ga0179593, IMG submission 185931) | Vadose zone soil fungal communities from Angelo Coast Range Reserve, California, USA - CZODoug2_1_08_16fungal (PacBio error correction) | ecosystem: Environmental > Terrestrial > Soil >...
TTACCAGAAGCAAACAGGGGACGAACCAGCGTCGAACATCCGCGGCGGAAGGACGGAAGGGGGAAGGATCCCGACTGGCTCTTCCGAATTACGAGACCCCTTTACTATGGAAAGAACTGGATCACGGGAACTGTGAAAAAAATATCCAAATATCGAGAAGGACCTAGCGATCAATGGAAGAAGACCTGGTAGTCCAACAATCGATGGAGGGGCAGACAGGGAAAGCGATAAAGAAAGAGCCGATCTCCCATGCCCTATCTAACTCAGGAATTTGTAATGACGAAGGAGGAGGAAAGAAAAAAAACTTTTGCTGTCGGAAGGGGCGAGGAGAGGTACCGGGGCCTCGTTTCGAAATCCTGTCGACGCTCGCTAGCAAAGAAAGCCTCCAATAAAGAGAAAAAGCGGTAAGCCAAGAGAAAGAGAAAACCGCTCTGGGCGCGCACCCTCAATAGTGAAAGATGAGGGAAGCTTGAAGGAAAAGGGGTTGAAAAAGACTCTTTTTGCTCTACCAGCTCACAAGCCTCTTATAGGAGTCCATCGAGATTGGGGGGGGGAGCTAGATAGGGGAAAAAACATAGCTTAATCTCATATACCCTCCGGAGGAAAGGGAGGGGAGCACGATTGGTGCTGTTGCGAGGGGCGTATTGTAACTTTGAAGAGAGGATAACCCGGGGGAAAAATAGGCCTACCAATTACTCATTCTTAGATAAGAAACAGGAAAGGAAAGGAGCGTCGAAGGGGTTGTACCAACAGGGGGCGTTGCAAAAAAATGACTCACTGTTACGAGGAATAAATCAGGGGAGCGTGGAGGAAAAAAAGTATATGTCCCAAACCTGTAGTGTGGAAAGTTTGGGGGGGCGACCCAGAAAAAAGCTTGGCGTCGTCACCGACACCCAATCTAGAGAAGAAGGTCCGACTCTTAAAGGCGTTCATGCAGGAGCGATTTCCCCTACTTAAGAAGGAGAAACAGGGGGGGCCGAACAAGGGCCTGCATCACTTCCGCCTTACACGAGAGCCTAAGAGACGTCGTTAGGTTTACATGGTGGAGAAAGGGAAGTAAAGAGAACCCATCTGGGGATTACGAATATAAAAACGAAAGAAGAAGGAGCAAAGCGAAAGCAATCGGAGAGGGGGTGCCCGGGGAACCCTTTTTGCGGAAAAACGACCTTCCCACTACCTAAGAGAGGAGATGACGAAAAAAGGTCGAAAAAAGGAGGTAACACTAAGAGTGCCATAGAATCAAACCTCTCAGTAGGGTTGGGAAGGACGGGAGGGAACCGGTCATGTTCTCCTTCAGAGCTAGGAAGGGAGAACGGGAGAGGGCGCATCGGGGGGCTTCCCTTCAGCAGGCAGGGGGGACCTTCTAGAACATGCATTCACGGAATACTGAGAGAAAAAGATCGAGAATATAGCTTCCAAAAGTTTAGGAAAGGGAAACTCGGAGGTTACATCTCCTGGGAAAAAGACTAGGAAAGTCACTATAAGTTCCATGGCCTCAGTCGAGGGGCAATCATAACTTCCCATTTAGTAGCTAAGAGAGAATCCGACTGCTCACAACTACTGAAAAAAAGATGGGAGTCATAGGAACAAGAGGAAAGGCGAGACAGGGGTGATGACATGGCCAGACCCCGACATACCTACGAGGAAGGAGGGCTTATAAAATCCAAAACACCACGGCAGAACATGGGGGGGGATTGAGAATTCTACTTAGTGCCAGACTCACCAGTCTTGCAGTGGAAACGAACAAGCCGATGGTGCTTCCGCTGTGTCTGGGCTGTAGCGAAATAAAGAGAAACAATAAAAGCGGCAGAAACACGAAGTGGGCAAAAACCGCCTCTGGGGGGAAAAGAAGGAGAAGGTATCCCCTTGTAGGCCGACATAGTGTAAAGAAAAAAAAGGCAAGAGGTGTGCACAAGGGCTTCCACCGTTATGGTCGGGGGGCCGAAATGCCAAAAAGAATAAAATTGTCAAAGAAAAACATTTACGAGGACGAGGACCGGCGGGAGACCAGAGGGGGGGGGGGGGTGTTCACAAGGAAGACCAAACAGAAAAACAAAAGTGAGATCCTTCACTCTTAGTACTGAGCCACCCTCAGGACAAGGAGAGAACCCGCAGGAGGTCAAAACCCGAAGAAATGCTAGCTGGGGCCGAATGGCTCTTTTGTCGCTGGGAATGGGCAAAGGACTGCGAGTGGATGCAAACCACTGAAGGCAAGGAAATTCTTCCTATCCCCTTAAGGAGCCTGGAGAAAAGGTAAGCTTTCAGGAGGGAAAAAGCTGAGAAGAAGGGAAGCAGAAAGCACACCATCCAAAGCACATACGAGAAGTGATAAATGTTTCTTCTCCAACCAGGGGAGTTCGCGGGACTGTCAAAGGGGGAGGGAAGGAGGGGCGCTGAGGCTCTATCCACCAGAAAAAAGGGTCAACCAGGCAATCGGACTGCGGAGAGGAAAAGACAAGTCAAAATTTCTCGAAAACAGGGAAACGAGGGTTACCTGACACAAAGCGTGGGGAGAGACTGCAAAATAATGGCCCGCAAGCGGCCAACATCTTTACAAGCAAGCTTAAAGGCAGAGATAAGGGCCGGCTCCTCGGTAGGCGGATGAGAAGAGGACAAACAGGACCAATACCAGATACGGATGAAAGCGAAGGGGGGGAGTCCGAATCGTCCAATCCTATACAGATAAAAAAAAAAAACGTAGAAGAAAAATATAGAATGTATAGGGGAGGGGGACGATGCCACCAAATGAAAAGGAACCGCGTGAAAGCTTTTACGACATGTGCAGGTGTGCGAAAGTAAAGAGAAGCAGCAGTGAGCTTCAAGGGAAAGAAAGAAAGGGCATAAGCGAAGGGGGGAACGGGGGGTCGTAGGAGGCAAGAAAGAGGACATTTGGCCGACGTCCATCGGTGGAGAGCGGACGACACTCGGGGTTGAGGATGAGGTTACGACTTGTCGGAAGAAAAAAAGAAGGGACGTTGGGAATTAAAAACGCTTGATCAGGGGGTTCTCTACACAACGCTCGGGAAGAGCGGCCTTACCTAAAAGGACATGAAAGGGCCGGGAACACCACGCATGAGATTGCCATTCTTTGGTAACGGCTGGGTTGAGCACCCGTCTAGGAAGGCGGGGGGCGCATTTAACGACATGAAACTCGACGGTCGGCGCCGCGAATTTCCGACAGGGCGTGCAGCTTCAGGTGTAACGAACTAGCCTATAGAGGAATACGGAGGCCAAAGAGCCTCAGACACTACGGGGTTCGGTGTCGAGGTCGTTTCAGTGCAAGAGGGGTCCTTTCGAAGAGGGAGACAATGGGTAATCAAAAGCATTTCAGAGAGGAAAACGGCCACGTTCCCGGGTGTTAGTCCCGGGAACCAAGAAATCACCCTCATTGGAGAAGGGAGGTCACTGGGGGGGAATATTGAAGGTCGGCGGCCGCCAACCGGGAAGAAAAGTTGAATCTGCTTATTTCAGAGGGGGGGAAGGAACAAAAAGTTCGGCCGCGCAGAAGGAAAATTCGGGGAATAGTGCCGCGTTAACATGGGGGGGATAGGTTGGGCTCTTCATACACGCCAACATGGATACCGTTGGAGCGAAACACCGGGGAAAGGGGGGCGGACCTGAACGACGAAAAGCCCCTCAGGGTCTTACCTATTTTGAAAGAGACCGACCTCAAATAGGGAGGTCGGGCTCTTTCACACAAAGGGAAAGGCAGAACCGAGCCGGGTCAAGATCAGTAAGCTGGTCCCAAGAGGTGCGTTCGGCAGCCTCTTCTAAGCAAGAAAAGGGGGTTAGTGACACAGGCAGAGAATGAAGAAATGAAATCGAGGGGGGACGCCGTCATAGGAGGTTCAGTTACTGTGCAGCCCAGGTCTGTACAGCACCTGGAAAAAACATTTTAGCTCAAGAGGGATAACAGGGGCGGGCCTGGAAACAGTAAAAAAGGTTCTCATCAGAACTTCGACGTCAACGGAAAGCCACGAGTGCGCGACATTGCCCTCCCTCTCTCTCTAGCCCGGCTCGGAAGGGGGAGGGTTGATGGATACGCCGGCAAACCAAGCCTACCTCCTCTTTTTGGCGTAGAAACGAGGGGAAGAGAGAAGATGGAGGGGAGTGGGGAGAAGAAGATAGAGGAGGGAAGAAAGCCAGGAGGTGCTAGCGAAGGGACGTGTGAGGGAGTATCAGATGGGCTAAGAGGGTGGGGAAAGGAGAGGGAGCGGTGTTAGAGGAGAGGGAGAGGGAAGGGCGGTGGGAAGGAGGGGGGAGGGAAGGGGGGCGAAGGAAGGGAGTTGGGGGGGAAAGAAGGAGAAAGAAGGCGGGGAGGGGGGGGAAGGGGGGGGCCACATAAGTGAGAAAGGATGGAGGTAAGATGAATGAGAGGAGTGAAAAAAAAAAAGAAGAGGTGAAATAAGAGGAAAGAGAGGAAGACAGGGTGAAGGTACAAAAGGGGGGGACGGAGGGGGGAGAGTGGAAGAGGTGGAGGTGGGAGGAGGGAATTAGAGGAAGGAGGTGCAGGGGAACGATAGAGAAGCAAGGAGGGGAGAGTGGGCAGGGGGGGGTAGAGAGGACGGGGGGAGGGGGTGGGCGGGGAGGGAAGAGGAGCAGGAAAGCAGAGGGATGGGAAGAGGAGAGAGGAAGGCGCGAGGGGGGGGAAGTGGAAGGGAGGGGGGGGGGGGGGAAGAGAAGGGAAAGAGTGAAGAAGGGGGGAAGGGGGGGAGGAGATAGAAGGGGAGAAGGGGGAGCGAGAGTGTGGTGAACGGGGAGCGAAAGTTTGAAGGGAGGGAGCGGAGTAGAGGGTGAACGAGAGAGAGAGGAGGGAGGGAGAGGGAGAGAGCTGGAAGACAGGTTGGGTGGGGAGGGAGAAGGGGGACAGGCAGAAGTAAGGAGGGGGTGGAGTAGGGGAAGATGAGAAAAGAGGAAGGGTCGGGAGGAGCAGGGGGGGGTAGAAAGAGGGAAGTGGGGCGAGAGGGGGGGAACGGGGAGAAGTAGAAGAAAAGGGGGAAGAGGAAAAAAAGAGGGGAAGGAAGGATCGGGGAGAGGGCAAACGGGATCGAAGGGAGAATGGGGGAGGTGGGAGGAGGGGCGTGGAAAGTGGGGGGGGGGAAGTGCGGGGAATACGGAGGAAGAAAGATGGGGGCGGAAACGGGGGGGGGAGAGGAGGTTGTTGGTAAATCGGGGGGGGAGGCAAACTGGGGGAAGGGTGGGGGGGGAAAAGAAATGGGAAGGGGATGGGGCCAAAAAGAGGGGTTGGTGAACGGAAAGACAAAGGGAAGGAAGAGGTTAAGGGGGGGAAGACGGTGGGAGAGGGGAAGGGGAAGAAGGGGAGGGGAGGAGAGGTAGATGAGAAGGGGGGGAGCAAGGAGGGATAAGCGGGAAAAAGAGGGTGTAGGAGGGAGGACAAAGGCCGGGGGAGGGGGGAGTAGAAGAGGAAATAAGCGGCGAGAATGGAAGAGGATAGGGGGGGGGAGGAAAGGGAGAAAGGGAAAACGGGAGGGAGGGTTAACAGTGGGTGGGAAGTAGATGGGGGGGAAAAGAGAGTAGGGGGAGGGTAGTGAGAGAGTGACGAGGAAGGAGAAAAAAGGGAGGGGGGGGAATTTGAAAGGAGGGAGGGGGGGGGAGACAGTCGGAAGGGGGGGGAGAGGGGCAAGGCTTAGTGGAAGGCGACGTTGAGATGATAGAGCTAGAGGAAAGGAGGAGAGAGTAGGAGGGGAGAGAGGAGGCAAGCGGGGAAAGGAGGGACGGGAGGAGGCAAAGGGGGAAGGGGGGAATAGGGAGAGGGTGAGGGCAGGAAGAAAGAGGAGGAAGATGCTTGAGGTAAGAAGGCGAGGGGACGGTTAGGGAGGTGAGGGGTGGGGAAGAGGGCAGACGGAGAGGGGGGAAAGGGGGGAGGGAGGGGGGGGGAAGAGGTCGCGATGGGAAGGGGGGGTGGGAGGTAGAAAGGGGGGGAGTAGTGGGAGAGGCGAGAGGGGGGGAGGTACAAGAAGGAAGGCAAGGTTGGAGGAAGGGGGACGGTCAAGTGGGGATGTAGAGGGTAAGAAGGGGGAGGGGAGTAGAGAGAGAGGGGAGGGGGATGAGGGGGAGAAGGAGGGAAGAATGGAAGAGAGAGGAGGGAGGGAGGGAGGGGGCAAGGGATAGGGGGGAGGGGGAGAGAAAGTAGAGGGTTAGGGAGAGGGGGAGGGGCATAGGGAGGGGCGCTTTGCGATAAGGGGCGAGGCGAGGGAAGAAATCCGGGGGGGGGAAGAGTGACAGAGGAAGTCGTGGGGGAAAGAGTGGGGGGGGAAGTAGAATAGGAGAAAGAAGGGTAGGGGGCAGAATGAGGGAGAGGGTTGGAAAGAGGAGGGGGTGAAAGAGGAGAGTAGTATTGAGGGGGGTACGGGCGCGGAGAGAAGGGGAAGGAAAGGAAGATAGGAGGGATGGGAGTAAAGAGGTAGAGGAGGGGGGGGAGGAGGACAAGCGAGGAAGTGGAGGAGTAGGAGAAAAGGGAAGGGGGAGTGGGTGCAGGGGGGGTGCGGAAAAGAGGAGCGGCAAGGGGGAGGAGAGAGGGGAGGAGAAGGTGGGGAAGGAAAAGGGGGAGGGGGGGAGCGGAGGAACGGGGAAGGAGGAGTAACGAACAGAGAACAGAGGTCGCGGCAGAGGGTAGTGAAAAGAAGGAGAGGAGGGAAGCGAAAGGGGGGAAGTGTGGAGGTGGGAGAGAAAAGGGGATGAGGAAAGGGAGGGGGAAAAGGGGGGTAGGGAGGGAGGGGAACGGGGCAGGAGAGGGAGGGAGGAAGAGGAAGGTGGGGGTGGTAGGGGGCAGAGGGTGTGAGAGAGAGTCGCGGCTAGGGGAAGAGGAAGGGTAGAGAGGAAGGACACCGGGAAGGGAGGCGGGGGGGACAGAGAGGAAGTAAGAAGGGGGGATTCTACGGGGAGGAGGGGGGGGCGAAGACGATGGGGAAAGGGGAGGGGGGGAGGAAGGCAGAGGGTGAAAAAGGAGCAACGGAAAAGAGAGGGGTTTTGAACAGGGAACGAGAAGAGAAAGCAAAAGGTGAGGGGGGGGGTAGAGGGGAGGAGGGGAGGGGGGGCGAAGGGGGAGGGGCGGGAGAGGTAGGGGACAGGAGGGGGAGGGGGGGAGAAACAGGCGTGAGAGAAGCGGGGAGGAAGGGTGGAGGAGAATGGAGGGTGGGGGCGAGAGGGGGAGAGTGTGTAGGTGAACAGGGGGAGAGGTCGAAGAAGGAAGGGAGGAGGGGGGAGGAGGGAGGGTGGGGGGAAGGAGGGAGGAGGGAACGGACGGAATATAGAGGAAAAAGGGATGATATGGTGGGGGGGGTGGGTTTGGGAGCGGGGGTGGGTGAAGGGGGGGGGGGGGTGAGAGGGGAAGGGAGGGAGAAGAGGTAAGAAGAGAAGAGGGAGATGATAGCATGGGAGAGGTCGGGGGAGAGAGGGTAGGATGAGGGAGATATTGGGATAAGGTAGGATAGGGAGCGGGAGGGGAGGTGTAAAGGAGGGAGGTGGGGGGAGGAGGGAAAAGGGGAATAGTTTGGAGGGTTAGGGGGGGGGGGAGGGGCGGGGGAAGCGGAGGCGAGCGGGGAAGAGGGCGCAAGACATTAGGGTAGAGGGTCGTAGTGGGGGAGGGACAAAGGTGGGGGGAGGAAGGGAGATGGGAAAGATGATAAAGGAAGGGGGGAGGATAGTGGGGGGGAGGGTATGGGAAGAGGGGTGAAGATGGATAGAGTGAAGGCGGGGGGGGGGGGAGGACGAGGGAGGAGAAGTAGTGGGATGAAAACGGGGAGATCGGGGTGGAGGAAGGAAAAGAGGGGTGGAGAGGGGGGAGGGGGTAGGAAGAGAAAGTGGAAAAGGGTAGGTAGGGGGGAGAAGATCAAAAGAAATGCAAATGGGGTGTGGTAGGCGAAAGCATGGGAAAGGGGAAAGGTGGGAGAGGAAGGGTGAAAAAAAGAGGGGGATGGAAGGAAGGAGAAGCAATAGGGAAGGATTCAGAGAGGAAATAGGGGGGAGAAGGCAGAGAGGGAGGAAGGACTAGAGGGGGAGAGGCAGGGAGGGGAGGAGATGGCTGGGAAGAGAGGAAGACGAAGGAGGAGGCGGAAAAGAAGAAGGGTAAAAGAGAGATGAGAGCAACTACGAAGGTGAACGGAGTGAGGAGAAGGGAGCAGGAGGGAGAAAGGTGTAAGGGAAAAGAGAGTGAGGGGACGGTGAAAAGAGAAGGAAGAATATGGAGTGAAGCAAAAGAAAAGTAAGGTGCGAGAGGAGGAGGATAGTGGTTGCGAGAAGAGGGGGGGAGGGATTAGGGGGGGGGAATGAACCATGGAGAAGAGGAAGATGGTAAAGAGGGGGGGGGGAGAAACATAGGGAGGGGAGGGAAAGAGGAAAAGGATCTAAAGAGAAGGGCAAGAAGGTATGTTTAGGATGGCGGGGGGGGAAGAAGGGGTAAGGAGAAAGGGGGAGGTCAAGAATGAGAAAGGAAGGGAAAGGGAAGGAAAAGAGATGGGAGTTAGATGGAAGGAGGAAGGGGGGGGGGGGAGTAGGGGAGGAGTAAAGAGGGTGGAGTGGGAAAGGATACGAGGAAGAAGATGGGGAAAAAAGAAAAAATACGGGGGAAAGTGGAAGTGGAAGATAGAAGGAGGAGCGGAGAGAGTAAGAGTGGCGGAGATGGAGAGGAGAAGGAAAAAGGGGTGGGAGATGGGGGGAGAGGTAGTAAGGAAAATAAAGAAAGCAGAGAGATGAAAGGAGGCGGGGCGGGGAGGCGAAGGAAAGGGTAAAGGATAACGTCGGCGAAGAAGGGTGAGGGCGGTAGGAAAAAAGTGAAGGACTGAAAGGGGGGAGGGGAAACGTGGGATGGGGTGGAAGCAGGAGGGCGGCGGGGGGAGTGAAGGAAGTGGCAAAGGGGAAAGGGAGGGAAAACCAGGGTAGGAGGGAGTGAAGGAGGGGTGGAGGGGAAAAGGAGGAAGGAAAAGGAGGGCGGGAGGCAGGATGGAGAGAGAGTAAGGGGGGGGAAGGGGGAAAGAAGGGAAGGGAGGGGAACCGGGGAAACGAAAAGGTAGGGGGGGGAGAGGGAGAGAAAACGAAAGCAGGGAAAAGGAGGAGAGGGAAAACGGGGAAGATGTGGAGGGGGGGGCGAGGGAAAAAGGAGGAAAGGGGGGGGAAAGAACGATAGAGGCGTTCACGAGAGGAAGGGGAGAGGAAAGGAGGGGAGTGGGCAAGGAAAGGAAGGGAGAAGAGAGAGGGGAAGGGGGTGGGGGGAGGGGGGGCAAGAGAGGAAGGAGAGGGTATAGGGAAGGAAGATGACGAAAAAGTGATGCTAGAGGGAAGGGTAAGAGAACGGGGTGATGGAAGGGGGATGAAGAGAGGTGGATGGAGGAGGGGAAAAAAATGGGAGGAGGGAGGTGGTCTAGGGAGGGAGAGGGAGGAGTGGGGACGGAGAATAGGGGGAGGTGGGAGAGATGATGAGGGAAGAGAGGATGGGGGGGATAGGGACGGGGCAGGGAGAGGGTAAAAAAAGAGGAGGGGGGGGGGATGAGTGGGGAGGGGGGGGGAAGAGGGCAGAAAGGGGGTGAACAGCCGAATAAGAGCGGAAAAACACGGTGAGAAGAGAGATAATGAAGCTGGAAATAGAGGAGGGAGTGAGAGGTGGGAGGAGAACGGAGGGGAACAGGAGGGGAACAATATGGGCGAAAAAAGGGGGAGAGGGGGGAAAGGAGGAGGAAGTAAGGGAGGGAGGGGTGGGGGGGTGAAGGAATAGAGGTAAAAGAGTCGCGAAGAGAGAAAGAAGAAGGGAGAGAGGGAGGGGGATGAAGAGAAAGATAGGGGTAGAGGGGGAGAGATGGGGGGGAGGGGGAGAAAAGGGGAGAGAGGGAGGTAGGGGGCGGGGGGGCAGGGGAGAGGGAGATAGGGAGCGAGGAGTCGCAGGGGGGGGGGGGGTAGATGGGGGATGGAGGGGGGGGAGGAGGTAGGAAGGGGTGGAGGAGCGAGGGAGAGGAGGGAGGGAGGGGGGCGAGGAGGGAGGAAGGGAGGGGGAAAGGTGGAAGAGGGAGGGAGGGGGCGTAGGGGGGATAGGGTGAGGAGAGGAGGGTGTGGAAGAAAATGGTAGGGAAATAGGGGGGAGAAAACCTAGTTAGAAAAGGGGAACATAGCAAGCTAGAGAAGGGAAGGGGGAAGGGAGGAAGCAAACGAGGGGCGTCGGGGAGGAAGGGGAAAGCGGAAGGAAGGAGGGTAGGGAACGGTAAAAGGGTGTCAACAGGGGCAGGGGGTGGGTGTAACGGGGAGGGAAAGGGGGGGAGAAGAAAACGTAGAAGGGAAAAAGTTTGAAAGGGGAGGGAGGGAGGGAGGGGGAGGGTGCAGGAGACAGAGTGAGGGGGTGGAGGGGGAGAGGAGACGCGAAAAATCGAAGTAGGAAGAGAGGAGGGGGAGGAGAGGGGGTAGTAGAGCCAGCGTGTTGGGGGTAGAATAGCGGACGTGGGAGGGAGCTTCTGATCACGTCTTGCATGAAGGAGGTCGAAACATTGTGAGGGCGTTTCGATGTTGAGGCGGGGGCAGGAAGACGGCTCGGGTTTGCCCTATTCAAGTAAAAAGGCGGAAGAGAGAAACTTTCAAAATGGAAAAAAACAAGCAGCGGAGAAAGGACGGCGCGGCAGGCGGAATGAAATCTCAAAGGGAACAAGGAAAGAAAAGATCACCGGAGGGAAAACCGACAAATCTGTCCTCGACATGCACAAAAGGAAAACTAATATGAAGCGGGAGCATGTCGTCGCCTTAGCCAAACAAAGGAAAAGAACGGGGCACTGCTCAAAAAAGCAAAGCTTGGAACTGAGGCCTCTAAGCGTTATAAAGAAAAATTGGTGCCATAAAAAGGTACCAAACGAAAATAGAAAGAAGGAACGCTAGCCGAGGGGGGGGTGGAAGGCATGGGATACTAGGCCTAATGTCATCACCAGAAGACACCGCCCAGAAGCAAGAGTCCCCTTGTCTCTTCATGGTAAGACTGAGTGAATACTCTCGGCCAGATAGTCCCTGGTTGATTCAGATATAAACGGCGTGGGAAAAAGGACGCACCACGGTCGGCCTTAGGGCAATGCTTCCGAAGGGGATAGAGGTAGAGGGCCGACGACCAATCCGCAGCATGTCGGACTACAGTGGAGGCTTTCGATGATGTCGCATTGCGGGAAAAACTTTCTACAAGGAGAGAGGGGGTAGACCAGTCTGTACTAAAACCCTCAACGGAAGATAGAAAGAAAAGCGAAAGGAATAATGGCTCCGATGAGTAAGGGTGGACTCGGGAGGGCGATGGCGGCCCCTGTCGGTAGCTATCATCTCGGCGAAAAACATGTCGTTTCCTAACAAAGACCTAAAAAACCGGGGGAGCGTAGTCGAGAGGGTCTAATCGGGGAACAGCTCCCGGTCTCCTAGTCACCTTTTCGAGGGCCAGGTGGAGCAGCTAGTCCGGGATTGCGAATCACAAAAAAGGTCTTCCTCCGCGATAGCGAAGAAAAAGTGGTGTCCAAGCAGCTCGTT
>Ga0179593_1346564_pt1 | contig 11499 bp, 14 predicted proteins | sample CZODoug2_1_08_16_FD_185931 | JGI IMG/M metagenome (GOLD analysis project Ga0179593, IMG submission 185931) | Vadose zone soil fungal communities from Angelo Coast Range Reserve, California, USA - CZODoug2_1_08_16fungal (PacBio error correction) | ecosystem: Environmental > Terrestrial > Soil >...
AAAGCGGTTAGGGGTCAACTCAAAGGTGGCTGTAGGCCGAGCCAGCTCAGGAGGTCGGAAATAGCAAACCGCCTAAGACGTAATGGAAGTAGGAATATGTGGAACCCCCAAAAAAAGTCGAAAGAAGTGTTTTGAAACGTAAGCGCTATCTCAAAAAATTCAACGACCCGAACAACGGCGAAACGGGCGCGACATCGGCTGTTGTTCTGAAGTTTGGAACACAGGAAAGAGAAAGTCTCGGGAGCTTTGGAGAACTTCGGAAACGAATGGGCTTTCATGATTCAGCTTACACGAGGGCATAGGTTCGTTGGAAAGCTTCGAGGGAAGATAAGGGAGGGGCAACGAGGAAGTGGGCGAATCAAGTTTCAGCCGCGGCAAGAGTTCAAAAAGGGTAGGAGGGGGAGAAAAGAAAGGGAAACTGGAGGGGAGAAACGCTCAACCCGGTGGCGGGGAGAGCAGAGGCAATACTCCTCAAACTGTTCAGAAAAATCACAGAAAAAATCACATCTTTTTTGCGAAGTGCGAGGAAATTTAGTTGAAATTCCAAGAAAAAAGGGGGGAAAGAAGTCCCGAGCGGTGACGCGGCTTACTCGAGAAAAGCCCCCATTGAGGAGCCTGGTGCAAACCACTGGTCAAATATTTTCCGAGAAATGGGGTACGGCAGATGGGAGTGGTTAAGAAAGCAAGCGGAACGAGGATGGGCTCGCGCAGACGCAAAAACAATATCTCATTCCTCCGCAGGGACCGGGGAGAGTACGCTCGGCGGAGACGTTCCCGTTCCGGACTTACGGAGAAATGGTACCGGTTCTGGGATGTGCAACCTGGGAGACAAAAACTTTGCGACGCAAAAGGGATTGCATTCAGCCGGAACGCTGTGAGTCCAAGTCCGGAGCAAGCTCCTATCTGGGGGAGGGCGCGAGGGATTAGTTCAAAAAGGGGAGCAAAAAAACTAGAGAGCGGAGAATGCGGTGAGATGGGCGGGCAGGGAAATTGCGAAAGTTTCTGCCGATTTGACGGGGAGAGGGGGAAAGAAACCTCGAGGCATCTCCTCGTAGGGGTGGGGAGTTGGAGTCCGTCGCGGGCGCAGAGACAAAAAAAAAAGGCCACCCATTTGAAAAAGGGTCTGTGGGCGCAAACGGGGTGTTGAAAATGCGTCTGCTTTTAAAGAGAAAAAAAAGCTATTCGCAGCCATGGAACGCAAACATATTGTCCTAAAGAAAAAGTAAAGGTGTAAAAAAAAGGAAAAAAAAAAAAAAGAAGGAGGAGGAAGTCCCGTAAAGGTTTCAGAGTGGGGTCAGTACAAAGGGCGAAACATCACGGGATTGTTTGGGAACCTACACCTTTTGAAAAAGATAGCGGAGTATCCCGCTGCTGGGGGTGCCAGCGTGAACATCTCGTGGGCTAATCAATTCATGCGTGTAAATGGGCGGGAGGGGAAGAGAGGTCTTTCATGAAATACTGGCTAGAAGTATGATAAAAAAAAGAGGGAAAGCAAAAGGAAAAAAGACGCTCTAGATTTAAAGAGAATGCGAGGAAAAGGAAAGTTCGCGCAGGAATAGGGAGCACAAGGGAGAATCCTCCAACATGGGGCGTGGGAAGGAAAAGACGGGGGCGTAACCAATCTGGAGAAGCGCCAGGAGCAGAAGAAAAATACGGGCACATACGGGTTAAGCCCTATCGCGAAAGAAACGGAGGCCTCATCAGGAAAAAAGAAGCTCGCCGAGGGGGGTCTTGAGGACAGGGGTTAGGGGCCGAGCTCCATAATAGAACAGCGCGCCAAAAAAGCAAGAAATTCAAACAAAAGTGAATCGAAGTCCCAACGCAGGACTGTCGTCGAGGACGCCGAAAGGAGTGCCTTTACCAGCCAAGGCAGGGACTCGGGGGGAAGAGGGCACGAAGTCGAAAACTCGAATTTGGTCGCGCTGGTGACGCCGTAGCAGCCTATCCGACCGTCTCGATAAAGAACGGAAAAGAGAAAGGCCCTGATCGACTACTCCCTATAGAGTCCAAAAAGGGGAAGAAGGGAAGCAGACTCATACACGAGCGGCGCGCAAGCGCTCGCGGAGGGGAAAACCCATTCTCAAGACAAACTAGATGAAAAATACCCGTTCGGAAAAAATAGACCAGCCGCGTTTCGAATCTTCGGAATCAAGCGTTTCAGGGGACATGACCGCCAAGTGGCGTCACGGAGGAAAAAAGGGAAGCTATAATAATGGGACACAGCAGTTCAAAGGGAAAAATCTTCAAAAAAGGAGTAAAATAAAAAAACCGGACTGGGGGGGGGAGACAATCCAGAGCCCGATAACAAAAAAATGCACACAATAGAAGCATACAAAAAAGAAAGATCGTAAAAGGCAAATAGGTGGGGACAACGCTCTCAAGAGACCTTCAAACTCTCATCGGAAAGGAAACGAACGAAAGGCGAGAGTCTTCTCCGGCAAGATCAAAGTAGAAGAGGCAAGGAATCAAGCTATTCTCTGAGAGAGGCAAACCATAGAAACAAACTTATCTACTCGCTGAACGCGACACGACGCCGCATAAAACGAATCCCGGCCGCCTGGGGTACTGGCTCGGCGGAAAGCAATCATCAAAAAATAGGTATTACCCGCTAAGGCGATTCCACCATGCAATCATCAGTCATTCGCCGAAGGGAAGAGTCGTATGAAGAGACTGCAAAGTTGAGGCGCAAGGAAGGAAAGGAAGCAAGGTTTTTCCACGAGTCGCGAGGGGTTCCCAGGTCAATTGTGCTGACGAAAGAAAGATGCAAGCGCGACAATCGAAAGCTATAAGTGTTTGGGCACCTGCAGCGTGAAAAAACTCCGCAGTGCCTAAGCAGAAGCTCTCACACCGAGCGTAAGACCGTCAGCTCAAAAACAACAAAAAAAGAGGATGAAAGTAAAAGATATTCCGCAGTCGAGGAAACACTCAAGGATTTTCTTGCAGAGCAGTTCAACGGGCTTGGAACTCGGGGAGAGGGACTGAAATATGCGATGATTGTAGGAAAGCTTTTATAGCGGCGAGGACCTGGCCGAGGGGGAAAAGAGAATGGTAAACGAGCTGAGGAAAACATCTAGGGAAAAGTCATTGGCGCCGCAACGTGGGGGGTATTCTCTGGAGTTGCAAGAAAACCGGCAAGCGGCGAGGATGGGGTCGTGATCGGGACGACGGGGAGGACAAGATTAGTATACGCCGAAGGGGTCTTAACCACTTCGGGAAGGGGTGTTTCGAGCTGGGGTGAGGACGCGGGTCAGCGAGAGAAGTGGGGGGAAATGAGGAAGTAGTTCGGAGGGGTATCGATCGAGAAAAAAAAGACGCGGAGAAGAGCGCTTCGACTTGAGGCTTGCCGAATGAGGACGATAGCGGAGGGGGTTTCGGGGCAAACCCGCGGAAGAGGGGTTTGTTGAGGCCGAGGGGGGAGTAGCGGGGAACTAGATGGAACGTTTCACGCGAACACTTTTTCTTGAGGATGGTGCCGCGCGGGTTGGTGGAATGGATTTGGGATGGTCGTTGGAGGAAGTGGGTGGCGAGAAAAAAGGAGGGAGGTTCTTTTATGTAAGAAGGCACTGGGCATGAATGAGGGGGGGTCGCCAGATATGGAAAAGGGAGGGGGCAAGACAAAGAGCGCGTTCAAAGATCAGTCTTTACACCGAACTCAGAAAGCACCAGAAAAGGGCATGAAACGGGGCGTCTGTACTAACAGGGGCGTATATCTGGATGCATAGAAGTTTTCTCGTGGAACGGGGGGTATTTCAGGTTCACGCAGGGCGGGGAGCGGGGATTTCCACGTCGCGTGGGTCGTAGGGCGGTCCAGTTAAAAGGGCATGGAATCTCGTAGGCGTCGCGCTGAGGGAGTAGAGGGGGGGCCGTTTTTTCGTAGAGGACGGGGACGAGCCTTTCGGAGAACGGACCAGCGGACTGAAAAATTCGAGAGTCTAATGATGAAAAAATTTGCTGGGGCCCTGCGACTCGGGAGAGAGAGGAAGGAGACCGGCGGGGTGGGGGACGCAAGTATGGGGTGAGCCGTTGGGGGTTGACATGGGTTTTTTCCGGGGGAAGGTAGGCGAGGCGAGTGAACCACTTGTTCAGAAGCAAACGAGGGTCGAACGATAAGGTTGTAGGTGCCGAAGTGGGACGGGGCGACCGGGATACCCGTATGGGAAAAGATATTGGTCGTGCGAATGGTAGTAATCCAAGAAGGGGGTGTATCAGGGCAGGAGGGGGCGTCACTGCCGCACCAGGTCGGACGTTGACAGTGACAGGAGCGATTCAGAGGGAAACCTCAGAATCTCGTCAGCATTTCAACCAGGTGCAAGGGTTGAAAAGTCTATTCGCGGAAAGCTGTCCCACTATTGTGTTGGAAGATACAGGAAAGTCCTGCTACCAGATCAGCAGCTCTCGACGATCATAGTAAAAAAAAGGAATTTAGGGAACGCGGAGAAAAGCTGTCAAAAGGGGAAACTAAAGCGGCGATTACTAAAAGTATTCCGTGGCGGTGTGCCAAAACAAATAATAGGCTGCCGGACGGGGGGCGGCACTTGGAAGACACACCAAGCAACCCTTCCGTTCATGTACCTTTTCGGAAGCGAGCCCGGAAAGCACGAAAGACAATTGTACGGAGGTGCGGAAGATAAATTTCACAATGTTTGAGCAACGATTAATAAGTTTCCAACTGGGCCGTCGTGACAGCGTATCAGCGAGCGAGGGAAAACTCTTGTCCACGCGGAGCTGGGTAACCTCGAGGGGGAAAGTGCAACAAATCGCGACCCAATAAGAAGAACGACCCTGGCGCAATGCCCTGGCCAAACCAGAAACCATCAAGAAAGCATATCGTCGAGCGGCTGAGGGTTGGGGGGGGACATGAAAAAGGCCCTCACGAAAGCAAATAGAGGCGAGTGCGGGGGAAGGGAGGCGGGGCGGACAAAAAAGTTTCAGACGGACACGGCTGAATGGGAAAGGTTCGTCAAGTTTGAATCGCCAAGGTTGCCCGGGGGAAAGGGAAAAAAACGCATCAATAAAAGACGGAACTGAAGCGAGAGCTGGACCCGCTGAAGACCAGATTGTACGAAAAAGACTTGGGGCGATGCTTACGAGAAACCGCATAACGACGACAACGCGGAACCCCCAGAGGGAGATCCGGGCCCATGAACCTGAAAATACCAAAGGGCCGGGAGAGTTGGAACGAAAGGAAGCGCATGTCGAATCGGGCTGAAATCGAAGGAAAGAAAAACTTGTCGACCAATGTGAGAAAAACTGTAGGGAAGGAAGGAGGTATCAGGGAGGTCATCGCGGTCTTTCAAGAGGAGACGACAAGCCACAAAACTGTGATAAACGGCCAGTTTGATGTCCAGCCGACAACGAAACCGGCAGTAAACCCAAGCTGTGCTAAGGTTTAACACGAGGCGCGGACCTTTCAGAAGGCATCCCACAGATACAGATCCTTGAGGGGGAACGAATTCCTAAAATACTCTGGGTAAGTACTCCGTAATGACCTCTAAGGAAAGGTCGGGGGGCCGAAAGTTTTCAATAGCAGCTACTTCGGGAGAGGGTCGTGCAAACTCACTACCATCCAAATAAAAATATTTTCAAAAGCATAAGAGGTTTCGAGGTACTAGAAAGATACGGAGGGACTGGAGTAAAAAAAAAAGCAATTTCTTCGAATTCAGGGTTGGTCTACCTTCATCGAATCGAAAAAGGCACAATACGGATGTTGGAGGAGGGGGGTGGAACTAAAGGGTTGGGGGGGGTTCGGACTCCAGAAAGTTTGAAAAAATGAGATCTCAAAAAACAAAGGAGGAATGGAGAAAGGTAATAAGCGTTTCATTGCTCAAATTGTGTAGACGGCAGGAGAACAAGGCGGCGGTCTCCAGAACCATCCGTGGCTTGTGAAGGTTGAAAAAAACTTCGGGGGCTTTAGACCACGAAGAATCGCAAGAGAAGTGAAAAGCAACCGTCTCGCGCGATAAAAGTTCAACAATCCTACCCGCATCTGCGGGGGCAATACCTGGCGTTCGGTGAGGTGGGGGGACGACCTTCAAGAAGGGCGAATTCGACCTTTATTCCGAAGCGGGGGTTAGCAATTTTCAGGACTTACTACACAAAGATTGTTAGGAGTATTAAAGAGGCGTATCGGAAGATTGGGGCATGCGCAGCTGGGAGGCGCAGAGGTTGCAAGACGACAATCAGGAAAAAATATTTTGCGATAGCCAAAAGGCGGGGGCACAAGGAAACGTGAGGCTTACGGCATAAAGCAGCTGACCGGTCGACCGCGGACCGCTGCCGCCAGCAAAGGGGGGGTCCAAAATTGGCGTCAAGTTGGGTTCAGAAGTACCCAATGAGCCCGAGGGGAAAGCGCGATAATGAACTCGCTCACCGCTGAAAAGACTAGGGACTGCTGACAACGGTAAAAAAGATCTGGAGACGAAGTGTTACGGCACGGAGGAAAAGGTCCGGAGCCGGCGCGGGGAACGTGAGGGAACGCAGCACTCTCGGGGGAAAAAAGAGTCTCTGCAATCCCGAAGACGCAGGCGGGAAGTTGGGAGATGAAAAAAAGGGCTCGCGGTCGTCAGTTTGTGGCGGCGGAGACTTGGGACGTCACAACGACTGAGGGCGGGGAAAAAAAGGGCCCGCAAAGGTGAGAAAAAAAAAAACTGTTTCAAAACAAATTCGCCTGGAAAAAACTACTGAAAGGGGGTACCAAGTCCGGGGCAACGCGCACTATCTTGTTTTCGATGGCTTGATGGGACAAAGGTGAGAGACACGCGACTCATCTGAGGGAGGAGGGGGGGGACTTGGATATGGGGTTGGGCCTGGAATTCATTGGCCACAGGATGGAGGACGATTGGGAGCGATCTGTGGCACGAAGAGGAACAGCTCCCAGTCGTTAAGAGGGAGTACCATAGCAGGCGAGACGTCACGCAAAGGACCCCATTGAAGGTTCAAGGGGAATACGGTGCTCAACAATGAGTCGTAGGTCGGGGAAGGGAAGCGGCCCGCATGGTTATTCGGGTATGGGAAAAAGGGCAGCCTGTGAACGCCACAGCATGAGAAGATCGCGGGGGTGCATAACCAAAAGGGGAAGAAAAAGAAGCTTTGTTTGGGGGGGAGCAACAACACCGGTGGAAGCAAGATCGGAGGAACTTCAGCCCAGGGCAAAGGATGGGAAAGTCGTAAGAGGAGGAAAGAACCTTCGAACTGGGGAACTATGGTCAGATGTGCGGGACAGGAACACAGTTTGAAACGATGCCTGTCTGATAACCACAAAGTGAAACAAATGCAAAGAGCATAGATTTTAAAATGCGATGGAAATGACCAGGCATGGCTCGCAGGAAGGCGAAAGGCAAGGGAGTCACGTCCGAAGTGCTGCGGAGGGGGACGCTCGATTCACACGAGCTACCTTCGCCAGGACATAGAGAAGGCAGGTCAAACATCCGGGGGAGCCCGTCGAAAACTTCGGAAGGAATCGAACTAATGGAAGACGAAGGTCGGGGAAGAGGTTTGTCTTCACAAGGTAAAACGAATCGCCGACAAATCAGGCAAGACCGCCATGTCAAAACCCTCAAATGCAGTAAAAAAAGAAGAAATCCTAAAGAGGCGGCACGAAAGTCGAAAGACTGAAAATTCTGAACCCAAAAAGGTTGACCGGAATATTCGCCTGCTAGTACCGTCAAGCGGACGGGAAGGAAAGACCGCCTAATCCCTGACCGTTCGAGACGAACCCGCTTACGCTCCGCGCCCCAAACCCCAAAGGAAAGAGAAAGACCGAAACAGGGAAGGAAGTCAGCATCGACACAAACGCTTCACTCATCGCTCTGCAGGAGGAAAATACTCAAACAGGAGGCATCCACGCGAAGACGAACTTTCTACCGCGCCACTTTGCTCAATAGAGTCTTTCATCTTTTCGGAAACCGCTTGAAAAACCCCCACAAACCGCAGCGTTGAACGGAGAAACCGCTTAAGCTAGAATAAAACCATGTAGGCCTTTCCATGACACGCAAAAAGAAAGTTCTTAAAATCCAGCAACGCCGATTGACGACCAAAATCCAAAGGAGTCACAACAGTACCCAAAAGAAGAAAAAAACATGCGCACAACCATAAAAGATAAGGGGGGGCAACGCTCCTCATCACCTAAACATGAACGAAAAGAAACTCGGCGGGTCTATAGGTCGTCCGCTGAATGAAAAGGATCACGGCGAATAAGAAGGCAATCTTCTTCTCGAGAGATACAGCCTAAAGCAACGGAATCTAACTCAAAGTGCATCTCGCCCGAACGAGCCGAACACATCTCCAAACAAAGAATCAGAAGAAGCAAGAAACAGCGCGGCTTCATCGGCAGAGCTGATGGAATTACCAGATCTCGAGTCCGGGCCAAATCCGACGCTGGTCGAAAACCTGGAACTCCGTCGTATACACCAAAAAACAAACACCCCCAAGAAGAGACTTCAGCGGCAAGAAATGGGAACAAGAGAGGGGTACTCGCTGCCGGGGTTTTCGATGTCAACGAGGACAGGGCGGGGAACGAAATCGGAAAATCTCAACACCGCCTCGATAAAGGCCGGCAGCGAGGGAAAACAGGCGCTCTGGAGGGAAACTGCAGAAGAAATACGGAAAAAAACCGAGCGTCCTCAACTCAGGCTCTCAGGACAAAACAAAAAAAAAAGGGAGAGAGAGTCCGCCATATTACGAGGGACGCCGTAGATGGAGTGAGGCACTAGCGGCGTCCGTGGGCAGGAAAAACAAAAGGTCGTTGAACAAAACTTTAGAGGGGCTTGGCACGATTTTTCCAAAAGTCTCCTCCAATGGCTGATAGGGAAAAACCCGCGGGAGGAAACAGACAAGTCAGTGATGACGCACTTGGGGGGTTCGCTTTTCCTTGAATACAAGGATGTTTTCTCTTCGGACGACAGCGTCAGAGTTGGTGGGAACATTGGGGAGGGGGCGTGGGGATAAAATATGATGGCTGAAAATGATTCATTAATCCGATGGGGACGGTGAGGAAAGTCTTCCTTATTGTGTGGGGGGGCGTAGGAGAGTGTGGCGGGGGGGAAGGTTCGGGAAGAGGGGTGTGATTTGAAACGGATTATTGTCTTTGAGGAGATAAAAATATGATAAGAAGCGGGGGGATTCTGACGGATGGAGGTTTACAGGGAGCGGACTACATAAGGGAGGGTCGGGTCCACAGGGTTGGTTTGAAGGGCATCATTAGGAAGTTATCGTCTTTTGCGGGGTTTGCTCAGCGCGCCGATTGGGGGTTTAATTTTGGGACGTTGCGAGAGATTTGGGAAGGACAGAGGTGGATGGATTTGGCAAACGTTTCAATGGAAAATGTCTTGGGTCGCCGTGGGAGAATTCAAAGTGCTTAAAGCGTTAACGAACGCGGGAGGACGTTATAGCGGCTGAGAACGTGGGGTCACTAAGAATTGAAACGTCGGCGGAGATTGGAAGAAACGTGCTTATCGGACTGTGGGATGCCAAGGGGTGAGGAATGGGGGCTGGGATTTCTTTACCCCGAAACCTGAGTGCGCAGCGCTGGCGATTGAAAAAAGGTAAAAAACCAAATTCCGGAGGGGATCGCCGTAGCGTGCTGCGGGAAAGGAAGTGCCGTCAGTGTCAAAGGGGACGGAGGAAAGAGTCGTCGAAGGCGAAAACCAAAAGCGACTCGTTCTATCATGTGGGGGCGAATCGGGCAAACAAAATAGGACTAATTGGGCAGCGGCGAGCTCCCTGAGCTGCGGTTCGCGTTGTTGGAAATTCCAGGGAGTTGCTACGTGGGGTGGGGAATGGCGGGTGGTGACCTTAGCGAGGAAAGGGGATGCGATTAGAAGAAGCAAAAAGAATAGCGCGTTAGAATTTTGTTCGAATGCGGAGAGAAATTTTTCGCAGGATCGGGGTTACGACAAGGACGGAGAGAATTTGTGAGCCTGGCGAAGGGGAGATTCCATCGTTTGGCGCCGCGCTCCGCCCAAGCCATGTTGGAAAGGAACCATTCGGAGCTATTCCTGCGAAAAATCGGCAATCCACGAAGGTCTCAGCCATTTCGCCAGGGAAATGAGAAGGGGGCAAAAGGAAACGTGTCCTAGGGTTGGGGTTTATCAAACAAGGGAAAAAAGTAGTTCAACTGCTTACTCTCGGAAAAGCATCCAAAGGGGAATTTCGAAGGGTAGACGCGACGATGGGGCCCACGACGGGAAAAAAATAAAAAGAGGACTTGTCTACTGGGGTATAGAAAAAAGGGTTCCGGAGACAAAAAACATAATCATGGGACGGGGGCGGCATAACGGGGAATGAGAAGCCCACAAAAGCGAAACCAATTCGTGATCATGTCAGATGTTGGGCCAAGCGATGTTGGCGGGCAGAGGCGCAGGAAAAGGGTTAGCCCTCGGGGGTAGGGAACGATACATGCTCAAAAAAGTTGGGCGCAACGTTCAAGAAAAGTTTTCCACTGCCTGGCGGGGGGGGAGCAGTATAGCCCGGTAATGGACTACAATCGGACATCACACTCCGAGGGGAGGAGGCAAGCAAGTGCACAAGCAAATCGAGCAAAGGCAAACATCCCCAGGACGCAAGCCGACCATCCGCCAGCCGCGTCAAAGAGTAGGGAGACCGAGAATTTTGGAACCAAAGGAACTGTAACCAATGGGCGCGGACGCCAGGACTTCGGTAGACAAGTTCAGCGGCTGAACCCGGCATATGGAAGCAGAAATAAAGCAAGTTGTTAGTGGGAAAAAGATTGAAAATGGTGGGGCACCAAAAACAGAAATTTAGACGCAATTCCCAAACGCGATCCGCCGAGCAAAAGTCATCTCACAAGCCGCTGCGTCTCCGGATTGGGGGGCAAGAAGCTTGTTGCAGGATCGGAGACCGCGAGCCGCGAAGGGACGCAGGACACTCGGAGGAAAAAACTTTAGCGGCCGGACTGAAGGGAGAGACTTAGAACGGTTTGAAGAGTTCAGCTGGGGAAAGCACGACGCACGGGCAAGCGCGTACGGCGGGAATCGGATGGAGAAGACCAGGCGGAAAAAGCTTAGTGCGCTACGCTGTCGACAGGTGACACAGGGGGGGCTTGCGGGAAAAAGCCACAGGTGTGCGGGTTGGATAAAAGAATTGATTGTGAACAACTATCGGACAAAGGGATACCTGCCGAACGTGGGCGAGGGGCGGGGTTGTGAAAAAAACGGGAGCAATCAGTAAAAAATCAACCGAATCAGAGAACAGAACGATCAAGGAACGGGTAAGGAGCCGAAGAGGAAAAACCGAATGCGGAACGGTGGAAGGAAGAGGAAGCGACTCTCGAGGCGACCAAACTCAAGCCATAAGAACAGACAGGTATGGCTCAAATACAGACGTGCGGGAGTGGATGGAGTGAACGGCGCGAGTGAAATGAGCATGTCGACGTCTATGGCTGCTGGGGAAGGCAAAAGAATCGAAATTGGCACATCAGGGTGGAGCGGGGATGGATTTACGACGCTCGGAACAGCAAATTTGAGAAAAAAACGAAGATAG
>Ga0179593_1423327_pt1 | contig 11499 bp, 9 predicted proteins | sample CZODoug2_1_08_16_FD_185931 | JGI IMG/M metagenome (GOLD analysis project Ga0179593, IMG submission 185931) | Vadose zone soil fungal communities from Angelo Coast Range Reserve, California, USA - CZODoug2_1_08_16fungal (PacBio error correction) | ecosystem: Environmental > Terrestrial > Soil >...
TAGGGATGACTAGATCCATGATAGGCGACGCGCCGTTTTAGGGGGGATATTCAGGACATTGGTTCTCTGGGTGAAAAGCTTGCAAAAGCGGGGAGGAAATAAAGGAACTCGGGAGGAGGAAGGAAAAACAGAGTCACTATCGCCTGAAGAAACCGGGATATGCGACTAGACTCGCAAGTGTCTTCCACACTCTCATCACTAACAAAAGACAGGGGGCGGGGGGGGCGGGGGAACCAAAAAATGTCTGTGGCGGCGATGCAACCGGCAGGAGAAAAAGGACGACAACACTCTCGTAATACGTAGGGGTAGGAATGAAAAGCGGTCGTAAAAGTGAAAGAGCCGAAAGGCCACCTATCAGGAATGATCTACTATATCCCAGTCGGAGAGGAAAGTGAAAGGGGGAGATCTCCTAATGAGATGCAAGCTGGGGTGACAAGTGCATTCAACCGGGAAGAAAGTATCCGGATCGTCCGACAAAGGAACGGGAATGTGAATGAACAAAGACAAAGAGATGAGGGAGAGGTAATGGAGCTGTGGGCTAAAGATAACGGTCTCTAGGGGACAGTAATTTTATCTCTAGAGAACTGGAACGGTGTGAGTAAGTAAGAACGAACGAAAACGCCTGAGGAGCGGGGGCCGATATAGTAGGAGGAATCTTTTCGTGATTTCAAGGGGGGAAAAGGACAGGGATGGATTCTACCTGTCTATCACCTCGATTAACAGATTGAAGCAAGAGAAGAAATCCAAAAGCTCCAGCTTGCTCACTCAAGGGTGAATCTAATCCCAGAGTAGTTCATGAACACGAATCCCAATAGACAAGGGAAGGCAGAATGTAATCCGACAATAAAAACAGAGCGGTAGGAGATTATCCACAATGAGGGCTCTGAAACAAGTTCCCAGCGCGCCCCCACTCCATGAGACCTTCAAAAATTTATCGGGAGGAAAATATGATTCATTAAAAAAGAGGTATATTGGGGGGGGCGCTTTTCACAGAACCTGGGTGAAAGAAGGAAGGGTTCACAAAAAAGGGAAGGCAGCCAGACCTCGATCTGAAAAGCCCAAGCCCGAAACGGTTGGAAAAATAACCCGGCATGCGGGACGCCACAAGAGAAACGAAATAAACAGTCCACCTCCGCGGCGTCTCAGCAGGAGTGTACTACGAAATGAAGTCCGACAGAAAGGATCCCAAGGAAACCAAAAGACAGGAGGAGAAAGAAAAGAGAGAGGGGTTGCGGAGTACTTGGGGGTACTCTCTACCCGAACGCACGAGAAAAGACGTCCTGGAGGAGGTGGGCCAGCAGCACGGATCTTGTGGCTCAGGGAAGCGTAACTACTTTTTCGAACCGCACTGCAGAGAAAAGGAGGGGGGGTCGAGATAGAGACAGGAGGCGGTGGGGGAGACGAGTAACCGGTTCCATCGAAACAAGAAGGTTGGTATAATTCACAAAAAAGTCTATCTACTACGTTTTCTTAGAATCTTGCAAAATCGAACAATGCAAGGCGCAATCCTGGGAGGCGCCCAAGCTGCACTCCCTGGGTGTAAGATCGACCCGGACACAAAAAATAGGAGGAAAGAAAAAAAATCGACCCCTAGACATGGTGATCTAGTTGACAGAAAGTAGGGAAGACGGTGCTGGAAGAAGTAGCACTTAGAAAAAGATATCGGTACCTGTCATATTCAATATTCTCGATGGACGACGCAGGGTTGGAAGAAAATCTGAGGAACGTAAAAAGTTAAAGAGGAGCAATGACTGGTCTCTGGGAATAGGACAAGCTCGAGGCTCTTCTGCCTGCACGGGCGCACCCGTTCAGAGATTAGAAGGACAGCGAAGAAAAAAGGCAGGAGAAACTATGCCGGCTCGGGCGACAGCTCACAGTACAAGCACGACGAGAGAGGTTTATGAACCTTCAAAAGGGGACGTCGCAGGTATCCGAAAAAAAAGGGATCCCAAGGGGGGGGGTTACCGGGAGAAGGCATATATGCAGGGTCTCTCGGGGAGGAGAAAACTCTACATTCAGAAGGGCTCGAAGCTTGCTCTCTTCCTAGAAGAAGTTGGGTTACTCCGAGGAGACCGCGGGCAGGGGTAACTGGAGCGATACATATATTAAGCATGTGGGGGGGGGTAGGCAAGCTTCATCGTTCATCTCCTACACGCAATCTGGTGGGAACCTCCAAAAAAAAAAGATAGAGGGAAGATAGGAGGGATGAATCGGGGGAGAGCACAGACTATTCGAGATCTGGGAGGGGCACAGGAGATCGTGGCTCTATCTTCACTATTCTCGGGTTATCCGAGCCTGCACCGGAATGCGCAAAAAATATACAAATGGAGAGGACTACGAGATAGACACTCCTATCATGATATCTCGCGTGCCGACAGCTGTTCCCCCTTGCTGGACAAACTGATCGCTCGAGAACACCAAGGATATGGAGAAAGAAACTCAAGAGAGATCTTATAGCTCTATTTAATCCCTAAAAAGTCCTTTACGAGCTGTAAAATGTCGCCGTCAGCTAGAGGAAGGGGGAAGAGAACCGCTAAATATGAAAGTGATTCGGTTCTCTCGGTTCACACTGCGACCGGCCGAGGGTAAAGCGCAAAGCCGATAGGAGAAGAAAGATAAATCACTCAACTCCTAACCCAGAGAGACGTCAGTAAATCCTATGGAACCTACACGTCGTGGTTCGGGGGAAAGGAGGAAGAACCTTTCACGCTGCTCTAATGTTACGGCACGGGGGGTCGGGACAGCCTACTTCTGGGACATATGCCGAAAGGACGGGGTCGTGGTCACACGCTGAGTGTCTGAGAAGAGGTAGAGGGTACCACCAGGACCTGAAATTCTATGTGCCGACGACGCCCCAAGGACTGATCTCAAAGAAGGTGGTGAGGAGGGAAGGATCACAGAGACCGCGCATAGTCGCGGCAGCCCCATTGACCATGCAAAAATCTGAGGGGAGAGAAGGACCACTTGCGCGTAAGGGGGGCTTCAAAACAGGCAACAGAGAGAGCTTTACACAGCCTCCGGAAGGAGACGACGACTCAGGACTTCAGAGATAAAAAGATGTTCAGAAGCGGTTAGGGGAGGGTCAGCGGTGAGGAGAGAAAGAAGGAGAGCAGAAGGAAAAAAAGGCGAGAGGAGGACCAAGTCGGATTTATCAGAATCTCACTGGAGGGGATCGAACAGCAAGGGCCCGTCTCACAGAAAGATTCAGGCACGAGCAGAAAAATTTCTCAGAGAAAAAAGGAGAGGAAAAGAGGAAAGAAGGGGGGAAACGGAACAAGACGAAAAGAGGAGGGGTTCGGATCGGTGCGGTAGAAGGAACGGCTAAATGGGTGTTCGAAATACAGGAAGGGGTAATATCCGAGGTTTTGCATCCTGCGCTCAAAGGAAAAAAGACGAAAGCTGAAAGACCGAAAGTAGGGGAGAAAAGCGCAAGGGGGGTCGCGCAGGTCAGAAATTCCTGTAAGTAATCGCTATAAATCAAACTCGCCTCGATGTTGGAACGCGGAGGACACGCGAAAAAATGGACGGCCGAGGGACAAGAGAAAGGGGGGAAAGGGTGAACGGCCTCTTCCACGTATACTTTGTCTGGGTATCAAGGCAGCAGAAACACCAGGGGCGAGACAATTCCCGGGGAAAATGGGTCGTAGAGCACCTTTGGCACCGGGTTTTCGACACCGATAGACGAAGAATAGTGGAAAAAAAACACCGGCATGGCAGCGAAGTAAACCGCTGCAGGCGATCGCCTGTCTACATATGGTAGGTTAGAAGAGAAATAGAAGGTCAGGCGTCCGGGCCGAAGCAAAGACGTTGTGAAAAATCCTTCATCTCTCGGACAGAGTCGAGGTCGGCTATCCTAAAGGTGTCAAGACTTTAGAGACAGAGAGACGGCGGTGGACTAGGCCGGAGCCTCGGGTCAGCAGTGAGAAAGAGATCACGACCTAGACTCTTTTCAGGGGGAAAGACGGCGAGCTGACGGGGCGACGGGCACAAGCGCGAAAGAGGGGGGCTACTTTATGACTCAAAGACTCGCCAATATTATCCGGAAAGCGGGAAGGTGACAGGTTCGGGGACGACATAGAGGGGGGGAAGAGTGGCAAGGATAAGTTAAGGACCTCGGGTTCCGGAGGCGTCGAGAGATCAATGAAAACGGCAAAAGCGAAAAGGGAGCGGAAGCACAGGTGTTCAGCGGGGGGGGGGAGAAATACAGGGGATCGGTTAAACGGTGACTGCATCTCTCCAGTAATCCGTCAGAGAGCAACGGGGAGAAAAAAGCCGCGATGACGAAAACGAAGCTATTCTCTTAGAGTCTGCACTCATAATCAGAAGAGGGAAACCTAAATAGTTTGGGGAAGGGATGTACAAAAGGTGACGTGTAGTCGGTGGGGAAACCGCTTCAGGCATCCAAGAAAGAGGGAAGAAAACTCTGAGGAAATAGGAGGATGACCTGGAACTTCGGGGCGGACACCGAGCTGCAGAGAACCCATCTTAGAAAGTAGAGGAAAGGGACGGGGGAGCGTAAGCGAAATTGGGCCTACTATCTATCATCTGTGTGCAGATGTCAGCATTAACTGTGTCAATGAACCAGTGATGAAAAAAAATGTTCTAACGGGAGTCGACCGAAAAGTCTTTCAGGGAAAAATAATAAAAAAATCTCGTCGGGCGATGTCTTGCTTGGAGAATATCTGACAGGTTAGCGGCGATTTATTAGAGGCGCTCGAGAGGACTGAACGGGTAGTAAGCAGCGAAACGTCTTTCTATCGCTCGGGAAAGGGACCCCGAAGCTCAAAGTTATATCGTGAGACTCCGGTGTGTGCAGAAAGGGGAAGGTAAACAAGGATCACCTATTTCTCAATAGAATGGGGAAAGTAAAAGAATAGGCAGAGGGTAGAGTCGGAAAAGCGGTCGCTGGCTGCCAGGATAAAAAAACGGTTTCTCATAAATTTACCCAGCCACGACACGGCGGTGTGCGGAGAGAGTTGAAGAGTGCTCAGGCACAAGGGGGGGGGGGGGGGCCCCCAAGCGACCTGGCAAGTCTGCCAATTAAGGAGCGAGAGGAAAGTTGAAATAAACTTGAAAACTCTATTTTGCCTCGGGTTAAGAAAGAAAAGGGGGGAGGAGACCAGGGTGAAAGAGCAGAACCCGAATAATCCGAGATCTACCAGACAGCGAGCAGTGGTGAGAGAACCGTAAACTTGAACGCCACTCCCTCCCGCGCGGGAATACCTCCTCGGCGTCTCAGTCGGGAGGGGGGACGATATGGAAGACTTGATCAAAACCTCACAAGACTCTAAACAAAGTTAGAAAAGGATAAGGGTTCGTCGATGGACGAAAAGAGGGGCTTACGCGGACATCGGACGGTCAACCGACCGTACCCAGTTCGGGACCGAACACGGATGTTCTGTTTGTAGAAGGGCTCGGAAAGGAAAAGGAAGGGAGCTTCAAAAGAAGGAGATACACAAGGTGGCTTTCTAATAAGATGCGGGGTAGCGAGTGAACCTGTTTCGAAACAGTTCGTGTTAAAGCAGGGGGAACCGGAAAAGATAAGTGTGAAAGGAAAAGCGATATTTTCCCTCATCGACACCAGGATCATAGTCCTGGGCTCACCTTGGTCCCATTTGATCGAGAAAGAAAGTTGACGGAACAGGAAAAACTCGGGTAGAGGGAGAGAGGATGAAACGACCCCGAGACGATCGTCTGTTCATCACATCGACTCTGTGATTGCCGAAGGTCCGAACGAGAAGAAACGAGGGAAGAGGATGAAATGCGAGATGAATGGCAAAGTCGGGGTGAGAGGACCTTTCTCGATCGGGAAAGATCCTGAACCCTCAACGGTTTGACACTAGATCGCCCGCACTCCTGGGGAGGTCGTATTCGGGGAGAGGATGGGAGAGGCACACGTTCAGTCGAGGATCCCATTCAGAATGATGAAAATGCTAGACCGCTGACCAGAGCATCCACTCCCACAGAAAGCGATCTTTGGGGTGGGAAAAGGGAAAATGAACGGGGGTCGGGAAAGGTCCGGTGCCAGAGGGAACTTTTCATCAGCACCCAGATGCTCGCGCTCTCTCTCTCAAAATAACTCGGCAGCCGACATTGAGGAGAGTCAGAAAGGCAGGATGGGGGGGGAAGGGAAGTCGGTTAAGCTAAGGGGCCTCAGTACTACTCCGATTCACATATTGGGCGGCCAGAGCTGTACCAAAGAAAAACCGGGTTCATAGGAAGGGGGAATACAAGCACAGCTGGGGGTGAACAACCCCCCGCATGACGGAGAATGAGCGTTGTAAAACCTCTAGGTCAAGAGAGGCGGCGTTGAGTAAAGTGAGGAAGAGGTGAAAAAGTTACTTCGAGAGGAAGGGCTTAAAGGGGTAAAAAGATCTGTCGCATTATAAGCACAAAGAGGAGAAAAAAATGAAAAAAGCCGCTAAAGAACGGTCGAGATTCTGCCACCGATAGGGGAGATATAAGAAACGGCCGACCGGGTGGCCTTCTCAAAGAATGTCATTCTCACGCTCACGTGTAACCAACACTCTACTCTTCCTAAGGAGCTCGATGGAAGAAGACGAATCTGTAAGAGTAAAGGTGAGAGCGTCAGACGCTCTTTACCGGAAAAAAAAGAAAGAGAAGGGTAGTGCGCGAGGTCTAACTTCTAAAGGGACGCGGCAGATCGTAACGGGGGAATGAATGAAGAGGCCGTGAAAGGGGGGGAAACATGCTTCTACTCGCAGCCACCAATATACTAACTCTGGCGCGAAGCATTCTACATCGTGTGTCAATAAAGGTAGAAAAGAAGGACCTCTGATCGGACTGGAAAAACAAGATGTTGTACTTTACGCGGACTCTCTCAAGGGGGCGGTAGCTGGCCGGAAAAATTTTGAGTTTCAGGGGGGGGGGGGGGGGGTGTGGGGTGGGGGGGGGGGGGGGGGAAGATATTCTCGGAGAAAAAATTCCTTAACTCATAGTTTGCGCGACTCTGACACCCTTACTTAGTCACATAGTGCGGAGGTCAAAAACCGGATCAAAAAGAAAAAGCATGAGGGGAGAGGGGCTTCCACCAGCCCCGGCCCTCAATCGATGTGCCTCCGCCCTTGCGATTGTACTAATTTCACACTAGAACCTGTAACCAAATTAATTACAAGAAAGCTGGCGAGAAGAGAGCGCAAAAAGGGCAGAAGAAAAAGATGGGAGCTACGAGTTCGGGTGTCAGCGGGGGTTGGGCTGGACTCTCATGGAAAAAATTATCTCTTACCACTTAGAGAGATGGGGTACACTAAACAAAAAGTCTCCTGGCGGCGAAAAAGAAAACTTGTCAAGCTGAAACCCACTCAGCTTGACTATCTAAACGTGAAAACAACAACATGTAGGTTGCAAGATATATGAAAGTTTGGCAGGCGGGGAAAAGAATACTACTAGGAGGGGGGGGGGGTCGTGAAGCTCGGGGCACAAAGTGGCGGTGGAAGCACGAAAAGTTTCTGGTGATCCAAAAATCTCATGGGTACGAAGATCTGCAAAATCGCAGAGAAGAACGAGAAAAAAAAACGCGTCGAGGGGGCCATAGGGGGGGAGCCTGGGGGTACGCGGGTCTTCTCCTACGGACGGTTTATTTTACGCTCAGTAGAGCGCGAGGGGGACAAACGGCTCCGACACGCCAGGGGAACTGGAGTGAGAGGCTCGATTGGGAAGGGGCACGGGGATGTTAAAAACGATTCTTGTATAAAAAGTCCAAACAACTAATCATTCGTATCAGAGAGGCGAAATCTACGGTTAAGGCTGAAAAGGGGGCGGACACTAACCTATATAAGGGAGGTAAAAAAAAAAAAACCGCAGTAAAGTCTATTAAAAAAACTAAAAGGAGATCGAAGGAAGTTAAGGGGGACCACTGGTGAGGGTCATGTCTATGGGGACAAAGGGAAGTGCATGCCCGGGCAGGGCCTCAGACCTTGGTACGAAGAAGGAGGATCCGGAGACAGAATCTCTTGGTGCTAAAAGAGGGCAGAAAATGGGTTGCCGCTTTCCGGAACAGGGTTAGACGGGCCGAGGAAGTGGGAGGAGAAGTACCTATCTCCTACCTCGACGAGGGTCGCGGTTCGCGGACCATGAGAGTGAAGAGATGGTCTGCCAGGAACATCTCGTTGTGCTCTAATAGAACCTCGAGCTAACTAGAGGATCTAGCCGGGAGATACTGCTAAGGGTCGTAATCGCAAGGTTAAAACATATCTGGACGAAAAGGAAAGGACTGTGACGGGAGGGCCGGGCACGACGGAAAGGTCCATTAGCGGATAAATCTTCAAAGGACGCTAACATGTTTGCGCTTGGTGGAGAAAGACGGGGAAAAACAGACGGGATTAACTTGACCTCTCGTCCTCTAGATATCTCACTAGCGACTGTAATAAAAGGGGGGGGAGTACGCGAAAAATCGACCTCGACGGCACGGCTCCCTAAAAACGAAGAATCTCGAAGAAAGTCCAGAACGGTTGGGGGCAGGTGTCCCAAATTGGTAGTTGTGAGGAGTTTCACTGCGCTCACGCAGGAACTAAAGACTATTCGGATCGGCGGAGCCGGAAGGAGGGGGAGGCTGGGGAAGGCACCCGAGAGGATGTAACGGGAAAAATAGTCCTTCTAGGGGACTGAGAAGGAGGGGCCTAGCCAGAGAAGGGCTCAGACAGCTCTAGATCGGGTGAGACGGAAGAAAGAAGGAACATTGGATCCTTGGAAGAAAGGATTAGACCTGGGAAAGGTTCTGTGAACCACTCTCTCGGTCGGGCTTTACGAATGGTAGAGAAGAGGGGAGGAAAAGAGGAGGGCACGCGCAGTTATAAAGAGTCTCTCGAGGGACGGTTGTCGCCTCTCCGGTATAAATCAGGAAGGGAGAAGAAGGGGATCCGTCAGAGGGCCCCCAGGTGGAAGGATGAGACGGCACAGCGGGCATAAAAAGGAAGTCACCAAAGAAGCAACAGGGTCATTCCTCTCAAGGGTCGCCGAAATAGTTGAAATCCTTTTCTAGCTGCGGACAAAAATAGTAGATGGAGGGAAAAGGAAAAAGAAAACGGATACAGTGTTCAAGAGGAAAAAAAGGGTACTCAAACTCGACAAAGCTTTACTCAATCTCTTTCAAAGTATGAGAAAACACTGGACGACTACGGCCCCATAGGAGGAGAGGGGGACGGTGATCGAGGACTGAAGATAGGAGAAGAAAAAAGGAGTCTCCAGGGAGTTGGGAGGAGGGGAAAAACACGAACCCTGGTTGAAAGAAAACCAGTTTTGACTGAGCGATCCACCGCTCCGCTTAGAAAAAGACAACAAAGGGGGAGGGAGATCAAGTGCGGGGGAAGAATCCAACGTGCAGGGGAGGGCTAACCACCAATCCTTAGGGGGGTCCGACCGAGCGTCTCAGATAGAGGTGAAGGAAGAGGAGAGGACGAAAATACTCGGACAATAAACTGGAAAGCTCTCAACACTGCGGGAAGGAGAGGTATTGGGTTGGGTCCAAAAAAGTTCTTTTACTGGAGAGAAGCTACGTCAACGAAGAGAGAGGAAGAAGAGAGGCAGTCCCAAGGAGGACTTAGTACAAGGAGAAAGAAGAAGAGTTGGGGGGACTAGGCTTCACGATGAATTAAAAGTTGCAGGGAGATATCGAAGGAGGGAGGGGAGAGAAGGAGTGAAAAGGGTCGTCGTCAAGGGGGTCGTGAGTGAATCAGGGCAAACCTCGAGAGAAATGAAAAACTTGGGAGGAGAAAGATCTTTCAGAATATACAAAGATTCTCAAGGCATGGAGAGGACAGGAAGTGGAGGAGCACGAAGGGGTAGACAAAAACACCTGTGGTAGAATCTACATAAACTAGCTACCAGACGTTTGATCTCTAAACATGATCAGGGGCTGGAAGGAAGGAGAGAAGAAGCACGGAGGAGAAGACAGAGGGAAAATGAGGGGGAGATTCTCTAGGAAAAAAAGGTGGAGAAGCACAGCGGCGACGTCTAACCTTTCATCCGCTGCGGGGGGACGGAAGGAGTAAAAGAGAGCGGGGGAATCGCCGAATGGGCGTGCGTCAGGGGCCGGAAGCACGGTCATCTAGAGGCAAAGCTCAATCACTTCAACGAGGAGAGAAAGATAGGAGGAAAAAGCGAAAGTGAAGAGCAGAGGCACCAAAAACAAAACCACGCTCTATCTTATCAAGGTCATGCACGACACGTTAAAAATAGAAGATAAATTTAGCCATGTGAGAAGGGGGGGGGAAGAGGATGAGGGGGACCCAATGCTCAATCGGGGAAATAACTCTAAGGCGTAGGGGCGAGAACAAGTCTCAGCAGGCTGTGGGGGGGGAAAACCGGTTAAACCGCGCGTCAGGGGCCGAAGCCAGGGGCTCGGAAAGGAATACGCAAAGTACGCAAACCACAAACGGTTGCACTCTCGCGCGCACATGGGGGAATAAGACAACCCTCAGAGGGGGACAGATGAGAGTGTGAGAAAGGAGGGGAAGGGAGCAAGATTAAATGGAAGTAGTCAAAGGTCTTCCATGTCATAGGTGGTAAGTAAGAAATAAAGGAAGGATAAATATCTTTCAAAAACCGAATCAACAAACGAACAAATGGCTATAAAGCGCCTACTGGAAAAAGAATCTAGCTCGTACACGAACGGCCGCCGCCGTGACCTGACAAAAAAATGATTAACACTGAAAGAGAAGGAAAGGATAAAAAAGGGCAGAGCAGCGAGCTACGGAGACCGAGCGCGAGCCCGATTGGAAAAGCTCACAGAATGGACGTGCAACGGGCCCCGTCGGATTTAATAACCTCTAGAGGGGCTAGGTCGGAGATGGGCGAAAATGTGAGAAATTCAGAATAAAAGCACGGCGCCTAGATGGACGCTAAATCTTACTTGAAAAGCATACTCTCCTACCCACTACGTTCATGGGTCTAAATCTATAGAAATGGGGAGTGGGTAGGGGAAAGTCAGAGAAGAAATTAAGGCAGCGAGGGAGAGGAAAAAGGAACCAAAGTTGCCTGGACCTGACTGCATGAAGACCTTGGGACATCTCAAGTCCAGCACGGTGTGCTTCAACTACCTCCCGAATGGAGAGGGAAGAAACAACTGGTATCCTTGAACTTCAAGCGCGACGAGAAAAAAACCTTCCTTAAAAAGCGCCAGATTGGGGAGGGCGTCCGACCGAAAGCTCAAATACTAACGCTAAAGTTCACAGTGACCGGAAAAAGAGGGAAGAGGACTGAACCTTGAGGCAGGGGGCAGAGCAAAAGCTTGCACCTCTAACATCTCGCCAATCGCGTGTACACACCAATCAAAGGAGCGAGCGACAAACTTCGAGCAACAATATTGTTCCAGAAAAACAAGTTACTGGTATGTTAAGGGGAGGGGGGCCAGAGAAAAGCCAACGCAGATGAAACTATGAAGGCCCCTGACGAGAATAGTGGAACACAATAGCCGGGAAATCGGCGAACCTACGGTGTTGCCAAGGAACTACCCTAAGGAGGTTTTAATGAGCAACGTAG
>Ga0179593_1575585_pt1 | contig 11499 bp, 14 predicted proteins | sample CZODoug2_1_08_16_FD_185931 | JGI IMG/M metagenome (GOLD analysis project Ga0179593, IMG submission 185931) | Vadose zone soil fungal communities from Angelo Coast Range Reserve, California, USA - CZODoug2_1_08_16fungal (PacBio error correction) | ecosystem: Environmental > Terrestrial > Soil >...
CGGGGGGGATTAAATGCAAAGTTCCGGTAATAAGTGCGATTATGATTAGACCCGTTGCACGGGGGGGTATTCTTTGCGTTTCGACAGCGTTGGAAAAATAGAAAAACGTTAATAATGGACTCAAAAGACCGCATCAGCGCCAAGACAAAAGACGGATCCGCGACAAAAGTGGAAAGATTTAAGAAATCCCAAGGGTTGGTAAAAAGAAAAAGGGAAAAAAAAGAAGGAAATATGCCTGAGGGGGGAACCCACCCGGAAAGCAGGAAATGAAGGAGCGATCCCTCCGAGCTTCTGAGTACCAGAGAAAACCAATTGAGACTAATTCGCTCCGCGGGCTGTATACTCATGACAAGTGTCGTGCAAAAGTTCGAAAAACTATTTAATGAAGAAATCCTGGGAGGCCTAAGGAAAAAAGAGGTAGGAGCAATTCCGGGGGAGCGTTGCAGTAAATAGTCGGGCTCCAGGTAGGAGGGGGGAATCGGTTGATTGGAGCGCAGAAGCCGGGCGGAAAAGGGAGGAAAAAAGGGCTCAGTAAAAAGGTGGGTTGTCTTCGAAGGCCGCAAAGGGAGTCTGTCATGGACTAGATTTCAAGGCCCAAAAAAATGCAGGTGTAGATGCGGCCGCAATTCGACTAAAGGATCAAGGAATTGATAAGAAGGGGCCCCCAGGCGCGAGAAAAAAAAAGAGAGCGGTTGCTGAGAATGAGGTCTGCCGGTCGAGAAGGGAGAGAAAAAGTGACCAAAAGGAAAGTGCGCGTGCCGCCCGGTTGTGAGTCCGGAGGGGGAAGAGGGAGCAAAGGTATGGGTGGGGACCGTGGGAAAGAGTCGGCTTGTAAAGTGAGCCAATGAGAAGCTAAAGGGGTAAAGGGAAAAAAAGAGGGCGCACGGACACAAAAGGAAATTTTGCAGGCCGCACGTCCGATGAGGAAAAAGGGGCCCATTTGCCGATATAAAAAAGGAAAAGAGGCAATCAGACTGGAGCGGGACACCGGAGGGCGCAATGTAGGAGAACCCATAGTCCTGCCCCACCCTTCGGGCGGGAAAAGAAATCAAAGAAGATGAAATAGGAATTGGCGAGTATGATTAACTGAAATGCAAGAAAGTCATCGATATCTTGACACTTGGGAGTTAGAACGTGCTTGTTGGGAGGGGGAAAGATGAAGAGAAAAGTCCCGGGCCCCTGTTCGAGCCCCTGAAAACGAAAAAGAAAGAGAGGACTGGGGTCCAAACGACTGAAAATCGTGCGGCGAGCAACTGCCAGGGTAAAAAAAGAAATGAGGGGGCATCGCAAGCTCGGGTCAAGCAACCGGAAAAAGAAACCAAGGATGGCGGCGACGACAGATTCCAGGCCGCCAGGGAAAATGAAAAGAATTGGGCCATGGGGCAAAAAAAAAACCAAGTCTAGGGGAGGGGCCGCTAAAAGCCCGTCGGGAGAAACGTTGACATAAAAAACACCGGAGACGAGATGCACCTGCTGCAAAATCCTTCAAGGGAGGCGAAGGGGAAAAAGGGGGAAAAAAAAGAAACCAAATACTCTCGCCCCAAGAAGATTTCAGTTGCGGCGAGACGAGGGAGCGTAAGTAAAAGGGTCGTAAATGGCCAGGGAAGGCAGCGCAAACGGACCAATGAGGACCGCATCAGCTTTTTGGGGGAGGGACCGAAGTAGAATCCAGAGAAACACACAAAGGGAAGGTTCCCTCAGTTGTCGAGTTGGTACCTACAAACAGCAGGGAACCGTAAGGGAGGCGGCGCGCACTCGTCAACCATTCCCAGATTCGGGAAAGGCGACCAGAAAACGGCCGCCGTTTTAACAGGAAAGTTCAACCAACAGTGGGAAATTAAGTTCTGAAAAAGTCACGGTGATCTCAGCCGAATCTTGTGGGGTTGGAGTGGAGGGAGGGAGAAGCGGTCGACGATAGTTTCGACAGGGGGAAGGATATAAATGTCGGCAAGCACAGGATCTCACAGAAGGGGCCGATGAAAAAAACCAGACTCTTTTGAGCTGCTCTTTGCGTGGGGGGTACTTACGTGAGCGGGCGGTCCAAATAATGGTGCTTAGCTCAACCACAACAAAGGAGATTGAGGAGAAGAGAATCGCAAATTTGCGGGGTATCAAAAAGGGAAAAACGCTGTGGGGGCTGCCCTCCCAAAGGAGAACAACAAAACAGAGTGCGGAAAAACGAACTTCACCAGGGGGAAACAGAAAAGCCTTAACTTTGGGTGGTACCCCGGAAAAGAATGTGGGGAGAACAAGGGAGTAACCGAAGGAATACACACCTAGGAGGGGTACCCCCTCCTTACTAGGTCGGGGCAGCGAGGGAGGAACTAGCTCGGCTCGAAAAAATCCTATAACTATGTAAGGTGGAGAAAGTTCGAGCCTCTCTTCGTGTGAATGCGGCCCTGGGAATGCCTTGCCTCAGGTCTATCGCTTGGAAACCTTGGGTGCTGAAGCACAGAAAAAAATTGAAAAAAGAAAAACCGCCAACGACCGGTTCCGGCCGCCAGACTGCCCAGTGAGGGTGAATAAAGAACAAAAGGGAAAAACGGGGGTGGTTTCTGATCGAAAGGTTGCATCGGGGCGGGTGAAGAACGGAAAGAAAAGCGGATTGGGCAAGAGTCTGGAAAATGAGGGGGGGGACGGAGAGCCCTACCAGGGGCAGGAGATTGGGAATGGTGGAAAAACAATGACACAAGCGGGCCAGTCCGAAACCACAATACAATCAGAGGAAACCACGGAATTTCAGTCCGCCAAGGTCGAGGCAATCAGAAGGAAAGCAGCGGGGGCAATCCCGGGAGACGTGAGAAAAACGACGGCTGAAACGGACTCGAACGCACACGAAACGAAAGGGATTGCAAACTGCAAGTCTCAGAGGAAAAAAAATGGCAGAGCATCGAGCGCAAGGGGCACATTCAAAGAAAAAGTATCGAGCTAAACCTTGGCGAAAAAAAAAGAAAAAAAACTATCACTCACAAACTGTCTATGTCAGTCCCTGCCGACTGGGCCTAGCAGGAAAAGAAAAAGACTTCAGGGCGGGACCAGCCGTCGGACCAGAGGATCAAACTGGGGGAAAAAAAAAAGAAAGTGGGTAAAAAAAAACCAATGACAAAAAGCCTCGCAGGCCTATCGGCAGGTGCGGGAGGCGCAAAGTGTGGTAGAAGGGACGAAACCCTTCAAAGAAACCTATCAAGGATCAGGGAAACCTGCGAAAAGGGAAAACGAATATGGATGAACGAGAGGTGTGCGCACGGAAGTGGTGGCGGAAAGAGAAGCCGAATATGACCCCGCGGATGAGAGGGGTCAAAAGTATCCGAGAGTCACGGGATAATCCGGCAAATGGGGGGGCAAGAGGGGAGGTTACAGGGGCGGGCGCAATGTCCATCGGGACTATTCTGTAAAACCCAAAGTGGGGAACCATCATTGGGCTGCGTCAATTGTTCAGGGGGAATCACCAAAAAAACCAGAAGGCACTCACTACGGGAAAACTAAACGACCGCACGCCCCAGATAAAAATAAACCGGGAGCGCCCAGGGGTATAAGGCGACCAAAAAAGACTAGATTCGGAACCAGGGAGCCAACCAACAGAACAGACGAAAAGAGGAGGTTCGGGGTAAAATACTGACATCAAACATAATGCACGCCGGACGGGCAAAAGCTGCTGCCGAAATGATCAAATCAACAAAAATGAATTGCTGTTCAAGAGACGGGAGGGAAGGACTGGAAAAAAACACCTCAGAATCCACCAGGCGCGACAAAATTGTGGACAAGGTCTGCCCAGGGACGTACTCGGCAAAAAAACCATAAAGAGCGAAGGATCAGAATGTGTAAAAAAATCCCTCCGCTAGACTATGGAAGCAAACATTCAAACACGGAGAGGAGACAAGAGGAAAAACAAGGAAAGGGGGAGCGCGGGTGGGCGAACAGTAAGGGTCGTATTCATCCGTTCCACGAAACCAAGGATCACAAACAGGGTCGGGACTCCGCTGGATCGAAGGGAAGGGGGGGCAGGTACATGCTTGTGTAGGAAGCTGAGTCAAGAGGAGAGGAAGTGGGGATTTTAACTGATACTTGCACATGGGGAACTCGGTAAAATCGAGACCAGGGAAGAGAAGTTGGGGGTGCTATTTAAATCGGGTACAAGCTCGGTGTTGAGGGAGTGAAAAGGGGCGTTCCGTGGTCAGGAAAATTTAAGAAAAGAGGGGACAGGCGGGAGCAAGAAAAAAAAAAAAAAGTTCTAAAAACGCGGAAAAAAGTGGTCAAATTCAGCAATAATAGATCGAAAAGAGGGGGTGATATCAACGCGGGGGATGTTATCCTCAGAAAGGGACAGTAGGGGAGAAATGGGAGCAGCGCGTTGAGAATGAATTCAATGAAAAAAGGGGGGAAAGTTGGAATAGAAGGAAGCACCGGGGAACGTATCTGGGGGAGGGGGTTGGCGGCCTGGCGCCCGCAATGGACCTAAGGGGAAAAGGCATCATAGACAAAATAAAAGCACTACAGTGGAAATAGATACAGAGAAAAATGACTCTTTTCAAGAAAGGAAAAGAAATCAAAAAAGGGGGAAATCGAGAGGAGTTTTTACAAGTGACGAAACGGAACCCGTGCCGGAAAATCCGTTCGGGAAAAAAAAAAAAAAAAAAAGAAAACGGCTACGATCCAAAACCCAACATGAAACTCCGCGGGAGAAAGCACGTTCGCCATTTGACACGACTCACCGAAGGAAAGCTCCTGCGGATTTTCGTAAGGGCATCCTTAGGGGGCAACGAAAAAGAGACGAGGGTCACGGTCACGCGCCCCAAATGTTAAAGATAGGGGGGGGAGTATACAGTCCAAGCCCGGGAAAGGGGTCTGAGTCAAAGTGGAAGGAATGCAATGCATGCAACTTTGCGTAACTGAGCTCTGAAGTAGAGAGAAACTCAAGGGCCGTACGATAATTCGATCTTTAGAAAATGTGGGGGGGGACGATCGTGGAATTGGGGGCCTCCGTCGGGGGGCCTTATGACTATGGGTAGAATGGGGATGAACCCTTAGTCAGGTGAACCGGTGGAGGGGGAATGGTCAGAGATATAACAGTGGGGCCGCATACAAGTCGCAGCTACGCAAAACGAAACAGCGACCCACGGTCCAACGTTCCCAGGTAATTGAGGCGAGAAAAAGAAAACTGGGGTGACGTAGGGGTGTACAATTGAAAGAAAACCGAATGGAGGAAGCAGGGGGATGTGCACAGAGGGTGCGCTGGAAGGGAAGACAGAATTCGCCCCATTTCGTTGCAAATTGAAAAAAAGGTAGGGGTAATAGGTCTTTAAAAGAACGAGCAAACGCGGGGGAAAACCCAGAACACATAGTCAAGCACCCAGGTCGATCAGGTATCGGGAAGGGGACATGGAATGGGGAAGGTATCATGCGACCGTGTTCAGACGTTGTAGACGTGATGGACAGATCAACACCCGACGAGATATCTGGGGAAAGTTTCCGGACTTTTTTTTTTACGAAAAACTTCCACGGGAGGACCACAAGGCGGGAAAAAGCGAAGAGATTGGTGGGGGACACTCGCCCTTCAACCACAAAAAACAAAAAAAACAAAAGAAGAACGGCAGGGGGGGTGAGTAGAAAAGGGGAGAGTGGCAGAAAAAGATCGGCACTGCAAGGGACTTTAAAAAAAAAAAGGAAGGGGCTGAGGGATTAGAGGGGAGACGGACAGAACCCAGAAGACTAAAGGGGAAGAAAATTCGCGGAGTGGCCAAAATAGTAAGCGCGCAAAGCCAGACGAGAAAGGGGGTATGAGAAAAAAAGGGGGGAAGAGACGATTATCACTTGATTCAAGAAGGGAAAGAGTGAAAAGACCTGGAGGAGTAAAAAGGTCAGAACGACGCCAGAATGTATTGGTCAAGAGGCGGAAAAGAAAGGTGTTAAATAAAGGGCAAAGGCTGGGTGACCATGGGAAACGCAGCGCCAACACCAATAAAGGATGGCAAATTCCGCTTTCGGCGGCCGGGAGAAACCAGAAAAGGAACCAGAAAAAAAGGTAGGTGAGATATCCACAGGGGGGGGTTGGGGGTCCAGGGGACGATGGGCCGTAGAAACGTAAGTTTCCGGCTTCTTAGAACTGGAAACAGGGGTAAGACCATGCAATATTGAGGGAACTAAAAGGCACCGAAACCGAAAGTTTAAGTCGGACTCTTCGCCAGTCTGGCAGGGACAAGAATGGAGCAAGCCGACTTGCGCACAGGTGAAGTAAGAGAAGAAAAGGAAGTCCGACGAAACACTTGCTGCCCGCAGGTCCCAGAAAGAGGGGTCAGGGGGGAAAATCAAGAGCAAAGAAGAAGCCGAGACACGAAAGTGGAACCAAATTGAGATGGGAAACATGAGTTTGAAAGGCTAGGAGTTTTCCAGGGGAAGACCACCAATCGGGGGAGGAAGGGCGGTAAAAAATAAGTGCAGGGGGAAAAGCCTCACAAAAACGGAAGGGGAGGGGAGATATATACGCAAAAAGTATGTCGACAGCCCCAAAGGAGAAAATGGGGGTACGGGACCGCGTTCTAGGAAAACAAAAGCGCACACAAAGCAATCTTCAGCGCCCGGCAAAAAATGGGAAAAAAAAGAAAGCTCATCATGAGTGCATAAAAAGAGAGGACAAAACAAAAGACGTTGGACGTACGACTCTATAGTGGACCTAAAGAAGACGTATCTATAAAAACGAGCAATCTTGGGGAGAAGCTCCTGAAAAAAAGGTTGGGGGATACGGGGGCCTATGTCCAGGGGAAAAAACGAAGGCGATGACTCTTCGGGTTTCAACCGAAGGGGGCCCAGGGAGCTCCGCCTTGAGAAAGAACTAGGGGGAAGGAAAGCTCGTCCAGGTCACCGGAAAAACGGGAGTGTCCCACTAGTCGGGGCCAAAAAGCACTTTGAAAAAGTAACAAAAAAACCACAGGGCTCGTGGAAATACTGTTGCTTGAGGTGCTTCTAAAACTGAGAAGGGAGAAGACGCAAAGGAATGTGCAGGACCACAAAACAGAGATGTTTGAGGGGACGAGGAAAATGGGTTTCCTATGGTCCAGGAAAAAAGGTGCAATAAATGGTTTTCCGAACAGTGTCGCCTCAACCCGAGACCCAATAATTGTCGAGCTAAACGGCGGGGATTAGAAAGGCAAAGGTAGAGGGGAAAATCAAAAACTGCAGACATAGGGGGACGGAGGAGGGTATTGACACTCACACTAATACGACGGCCGCATGGCTTTTGAAGGCGGAAACGCCCAGAAGGGGGGGGGGGGGGAGGGTCACTGAAAAACTGCCCGTCACGCTGGGGAGAGAAAGTCGTATCAACAGGGGGGAAAACATGAAGAAAAGATAGCACCACCGCGGCGGAGGGGGGGGGCTAAAAGAAACTCTAATTAAAGACACCCGGTGGAGGGCCGAAGATTTCGATTCAAGACTCACTAAATGGAAAAGAGGTAATGCCGCCTCTCAAAACAAGGTTGACAAGAAGACTAAAAAACAACAATCTTAAGAAGACAAGGAGAAGACAGATAGGGGGGGGCTGAGAAATCGTCAATTGAGACAAAATGACGCCGACATTGAACTTTCAGAGGGATCCAGTATAACAAAACGGCAGGAACGAGTCATACGGCTTGTTGCAAAACAGTACTGCAAAGGTAGAAGAACGCTGGGCATAAGAGGGGGGGAACTCTTTTCAGAAACCAAGATTAAGGCATAAACAAATCGCACCAAACACACGGCAAGGGTGAAGAAAATAACTACATGCAAAATTGGGGGAAAAAGGGGCCGGGGGAAAAAGGGTCGCACAGGGGGGAACTAATCTGCAGCAAAACAAAAAAGACATAGAAGAAACCACTCGGCTCTGCCTCGGTGCCAGAGGGGACATGCAAACCCCAAGAATGTGCCAAACAGCCGTAAAGGGTGATCAATCCTCCCGCAGATACGGACCAAAGAGGGAAGTTGAGAGCAAGGCGGAATGTTACGAAAAAAAGGGGCAAAAAAATTCGAACCCCCAGAAAAGAAGGACTACCACAACCGAAAAAAAAAAGTGGAGGGCCGAAAAAACCGAGTTTAAAACAACTGATAAAAACCGATAAACGTCCAGGGAGAGGGGAAAGTCTGAAAAAGGCAGGAAACCTCATTTGGGGCAGGGGGGGAAAACAAGGTGTATAGAACAGAACCTAATCTATGCACGGGAATAGAAAAGGGAAGCGACTAAAAGGGGTCCAGACAGTGAAAGGGGCGGAAACCAGAATCACTAAGATTTCCCCAGAGAAAGGATTGGGAAGAAAATTCCTACTAAAACGGAAGATAGGAGCCGAATCGCAAAGCGAAAAAAGCGGCGAGAGGGGGATCCCGTATCAAAGAAAGCGGCAACAGTGTCAAAAAGAGAAGTCAAATTTGAGTAGACAATAACCCGAGGACAAGAAAGAGCGTCAAGGCGACCTTGAGGAAGGGGGTGGTGGAAAAGATGATCCGCTCGACTATGTCCCGGAACAATGAATCCAGCTTCGGTCTAGGGGGGCTTCGCTGGGACCCCTAGGAGAAAGGGTCAAAGGTTTGGACTGGAGGGCAAGCGGCCACGAAAGGTTCTGATAAATGGTCTGGAGAGGGGGGTGAGGAAGAGAAAACGGATAATCGAACCTCCCAGAAAGCGTGCTAAAGAAGGAAAAGAAAGCGAATTACGCTACAAGTTTCTCATCAATGAAGTTGAAGAAGAAAATAAGGCAGAGATTGATCTCGAAACACGGAGGTCTGTATTCCTCAAACAAACACACTATGGGGCTTAGAGAAAGAGTCGGGAAAAGATCAATGAAAAGGACGATATTCTTAAAGGTTGGGGGGGGGAAAGCCAGAGAATGTAGTGACGCCAAGGCAGGGGGAAGATCAAAAAAATGGAGGAGGGAGGAAGTCTCCAAAGGGTCTTAATTCCATGTCAAAGAACGGGGAATAAATAACTGCTTGATACAAAACGCGGGAAGCAGCAAAACAGGGTGGTAAGAAGAGTGGGGTCCGGGCAAAGAAAGCACACTTTTACTTTCTCTGATCAGGTAGGAAGGGAAAATACCCGGGAAAAAAGGATAAAAACCAAGTCGCGTATGCGCATGGAACTTAGGGGAAGGCGGCGGGCTAATCGAGGACGTGAAAGGGTTAGAGGAAACTTCGTGAGGGGGACTCATACAAAAAACAGAGGGGCGTCAGAATGAGAAGGAGGGTTCGAAATCACGTCCGAGAGGGGGATCTCACGTGTTGGGAAAAAAGGAGATAGTAGTGAGACTGTCAGAGGGGGAAGTAATATGAAAAGTATGGAAGCGAAGCCGGGGGAAAAAAAAAAATGGCGAAAGGGGGTGGTACGCCCGTGGTCAAGCGGGGGAGGGATCGAGAATGGCAGGGGGAGTGAACAACAGAAGAAAGAGGGAAAGCTTGGTCTGGGGGGCGAAATGATGCCAGGAAAGAAACCCTGAGGAGTAAGTGAAGGGGAAGGAACAAACGGGGTGACATTCAGATGTCATAGCAGGAAGGGGGGAACAGGAGGGGTGGGGGATGGAGGGAAATTCCAGGTTATAGAAAAAGACTTGGGGGGCCACAGCGTAAATAACAACAAGATTACAAAAACACACGCGGTTCATGCATTGGTTTAAAGCCTTATCGGTTGTAATATTATTGGGTAACATATCTTCTCTTGGAAACCCTGGAAATGGAGAAATCCTAAATGTAGTTGTTAAGAGCCATGTTGGTTAGCGCCGTGAGGAAATTCCCTCTCGGGGGTAAACAGTGACGCACACCATACAGTTTGAAGGGATATAAACCCTGATTAATGATGTCCAGGGTGTTGGAAAAAAGGCCGAGAAGACAAATTCAGATAAACAAGGGAGTCCGGCGTGACGACGAGAAAAGTCTCGGGGAAGAAAGAACGGAGCGATCCGGGTGAAAGAGAGGGGAGATCAGGCCAAACGAAATAAAACCAAAAAAAAACCGTGAATCGGATCAGAAAGCTATCGGGACCCAGTCCTAGGGACTTGAAAAACTAGGACCAAAAGAAGACTGACGAGGAAATGAAAAGAGTGCTGTCGGTAGGACAAGGTGGGTACGGGGACCGAATTGATTCGGGAAAACCCTTGGGGTAAGGGGCAGGGTGCACGAACAGCTCATCTATAAGGAGGAGGATACAGGCCCCGGAGGGGCGCTCAAAACTCCATTGGTTTGGGGCACTAGGGTAAAGAACTCAAAAGTACTTAAAAATGGCGGGGCTAACTCACATGCATTAAGGCTGATCGAGACACCGCGGCCCTGACGTATCGACTTCAAAGGTGGGGGATACCCCGAGACAAAAGGAGTGGGGCAAAGATAGAAAAGAAGCCGACACTTTAGGGAAAGACGACTGTTTAGTCAGAAAGAGCAGCAAATTACCGGCAAAAGGAAGGACGCACTTAGCTTAATGTGATTGCAAAGAAACAACTTGTAGGTCTGACTAAAAGGAAACCGGCAAGAGGACCAGAAAAAAGTGTTGGGGGGAGGGAGTTCGCAATTTTGGGGAACAGGAAAAACATAAGGTGCAGAGAGAGTCCTAAAAAAGGGGGGGGCATAAATAGCTCGAGGTTTTCGGGACTGAAGAAACAGAAAACACAAAGGGATCGCAGCACAAAAGGGTTGAAGGGCGATCCCATTTTTCAACACTGATGGGACTTGGAAGGGCGAAGTGGAACTGGGTCAAAACTCGGGGCGGGACGAAGGACCGGAAAAAGAAACAGTGAGACGGAGCCGCGCAAACGGTAAAAAGGGGGGGAAAAAAACGAAAGAAAAAAAAAACGGACGGACGAGGTGCTCTCCAAGGGGGGCCACAGGTAAGGAAGAAGACATGTACTGAAGCGTAGAGAGAAAGTAAAGGGGAGTCGAAGTATGGAGGGACACAAAGGTGCTTGCGTGCCCAAACCGATGGCTGTTGTGAAAGAAACTCGCCGAGAAGCCGGAGCAACATCCTTAAAGGAAAAAGAATGAGCGGGGGGGGGAAGACGTTTGGGGTGGCTATAAGGCTAGGGGTTACTGCAAAAGGGGGAGGGGAAAAGACGAGGGGAAAAAGAAGGCCAGGGCGGTCAGGGTGCGGGTAAAAAGAAAAGAAAAGGTTCGTAATCTAAAAAACAAAACACGAGGAAGGAGGAAAGATATCAACTTAAAAACATTTCGAGGGTGACAAAAAGCGGAAGACAGCCGGGAACACCACCAGGAAAACCTAACATCGTCAAATATAGGAAAGGCCCGTCACGTGGGGACTTGACTCAAAGCCGGCTTAAGGTTGTGCAGAAAGGAAGGACCAACAATCGACAGACGTGCAAAAAAAGGGAAAGACTTACGGCAAAGGGGGAGAGTTGCACCTTCGCATCATGGCTAACGCACCAGGCTGAAAGGGACTATGTGTCAAAAAGGCTGGGAAAGACTGGGGCTAGCACAAGCGGACGAGGGGGTTCAAAAGGGTGCAACGGTCCTCTAAAGAAGGGGCGTTCAAAA
>Ga0179593_1727985_pt1 | contig 11498 bp, 12 predicted proteins | sample CZODoug2_1_08_16_FD_185931 | JGI IMG/M metagenome (GOLD analysis project Ga0179593, IMG submission 185931) | Vadose zone soil fungal communities from Angelo Coast Range Reserve, California, USA - CZODoug2_1_08_16fungal (PacBio error correction) | ecosystem: Environmental > Terrestrial > Soil >...
CGCAAAAAAAAGGGAAAAAAATGCCTAAGGGAACCATGGAGAGAACCGTTCAAGAACAGTCGAACCTTTCTAAAGGCCGACGGACTTGGGGAACCAGCGGAAAAAAAGCCCGAAGTTCCGGAAAACTAACTCGCGGAATTAGGGGAAAACTCTAACGGGAAAAGCAGCCCAGGAAAAAGACATGTCTTGTTTACCTGGAACTAAATAGAGATAAACAACAACAACGTTAGGAAAGAAGGAAAGGGGAAAGGGCTGAGTTGGAAGGGGAGGAAAACCGCTGATATTGAAAAGTTTATGGCGGAAAGTGGAGAGGCCGGAATTTCTGCAGGACGTGGGGAGGGTGGAGGGACAAAGTAAGGGCTTGGGGGGAGCTGAAGCGGAAGGGATAGAGACCGTGGAAAAAAAAAAAGGGTTACCGTAGAAATCGTCGTTCTTTGCTTAAAGCTTTCTAGACCGCTGGACCCATGTGCAAGGAAGGGAAAACCGGCTATCGTGAAAAAAAAAAGTTAAAGGAGAGAGGTTGGGAAGAGATAGCAAAACGTGTAGTCGTTCGGGGAGGTCCCTTAGGAGAGAGGCGAAGGGGAAAAGACCCACTTTGTCCGTAACCGATGAACGGTGACGAAAATCATAGAGCTTCGTAGGGGAGTCTTTACTTAGAACGGCTCCATCTGAATCGGTCAGAGCAAAAGGGACGAAAAAAAGGTTGAAAAAACCCGGAAATTTTTAAAGGTGTCCACCGAGGGGGCAAAGAAATCCAGCGCTGCAGGGTAAACAAAAGCAATTTCGAACCTCGTAAAAAAAAACTGGAGGTTCGAGAAGCCGGGACGCACGGATGAGGCGTGCCCTCTCAAAGAGGTGGCCCAGGTTCGAGGGTGGAAAAATAAAAGAAGGGAGTTAGTAACAACGCCGGAAGAGAAGTCTGGGTGAAGAAAGAGCCCTTCAACATCCGCATAAAAAAGGCAGCTGAAAGTCGCCAAAGATGGGACGTGAAAAGAAGAAAAAGAGACATGAAAGATGAAAAAAACTTCTGCGAAGAGGAAGAGCGCAAGAAGAATATCACGTTCTTCGCTTGCCGTGAGAAAAAAGATCATTTAAGGGAAACTGCCTCTGTCTTTGATGGCTGAGACCCTTCTCTGAACCGAATACCGCTCAAGCAAAAATTTCCAAGGAGTTGGAAGACTATTTCGTGTGGGGAAACGGATCGATGGATAGAGTGAGTTGCGTTCACATACATGCCGATCAAATTCGGGCGCATAAAGGAAAGTCCAAAAGAGCTTGTCGCTAAAAAAAAAAAGTACTGACAAATGACCATGAAGGGTCTGCTGCCGGGGACGCCGAAAAAACGCATTCATGAATTTGGGGTGAGACGTGCTGGGGAAAGAGGAGAGGAACCCAGGAGGAGAGGGGCCCTTTGAGAGGATTCCAAGAAAGGGCGGGAAAAGAGTCCAGGCCCGCTCTCAGTAAAACGAGAAAGGAACCAAGATTAAGAAAAAAAGGGAAGGTGGAGTATCAACGATTCCCGAGGAAACTGCCATGGGGGTGGGGGGGGGGTTGGGGGGGCGGGAGGCGAAAATAAAAAAAGCTTTGCCGAAAAGTGCCAACGAAAACCTTCAAAAACGGTCGTCGATCTCCGTAAAAGACGAAGACCAGAGGCGAAAAAAAAACCTCCGACCAAACACGGAAAGGGAGGACTTCAGATGGTCTTAATCAAAAAAAAAAGAAAAAAATAAAAAGGTTACTAAAGACCGTCAGGGTGGCGAACAAAAACCGGTCAAGGCGAAAAATTTGAACAGACGCACTTGTGATGGAGGGGGGCCATTAAAGCGAATAAACCGAAAAAAAAATAAAAAGCGCCTCGAGAAGGAAGGGTTGCTGGCTCAACCTAAATCTGATAACGGAAGTCCTTAAAGGCTTTGCGAGCTTCAGGGACGGGGGGAAAAACCGACACCTCGTCGAGAAAGAGGGAGACGGTCCTCGCTATCGCCGTTCCCTAGGGGAGGTTTGGAAAGTGCAGACGGGGGGGGGAAAGGTCTGAAAAAGGAGAGAACAATGTCAGGTATGGGAAAATCGATTCTCACAAGGAAAAGGGATCTCTACGCGCATTTTCGAAAGCGCTGAAACCAAAAAAATGAAAAGGAAACAAACGGGGAGGGTGGGGGAAGAGGAGGGCTAACATGCGCGGAGAGATAGAAGCGTAAAGGTGAGAGAACCATTCATAAATGAAAGACGGGGGAGGGGGACGCGTCAAAAAAAAAGGGAGAATGTGAAGCGGCGGAAGCGAAAACTCCATAGGTTGAGGAAGGTCGTTCGATGCTCAAACAGAAACCAGAACGACGGAATGGGCAAGGGGGGGAAGAGGGCTGAGCCAAGAAGGCGACCGATGGCGTGCTGGAGGGGGAGTGGAGACCCAGGAAAAGGGGAAGAAAGGGATGATGAGGTCCGAGCGTTCGAAAACTGAAAAGAGCCGGCCCTTGGCGAAAGAAGGGAAAAGAACCGACAGAATTCCGTGGAGGACCTGCGTCAAGGAGACGTCAGGAAGGTCAGAATAGGAAAGAGGGATCAGTCCGCAAACGCTCGACGTTGGTGGACGGGACCGGGCAAATAGGCGGGTACTTGGCGGGTCGTAAGCAAAAGGGGAAGAGGATCGCGACAATGGGCAACGAGGAGGGGGGAAAAAACGGCCCGAAGGCAAAAAAGGAATTCCTAACGAGGGCGTGATGTCACTCGAGCTGAGAGGAGAAAGAGTTTGCCTCCTTTTTTCCTGAAGAAAGACAAATCGCGGCGCAAATCCTCCGAAAAACTTCGAACCCAGAAGGTGATTCGTAGTCAAAAAAAAAGAGCGAACTCTAAGGGGGGGGGGGATTTGAGAATCGATCTAAAAAAAAAGAAAAAAGGGGAGAGTTTGAAGCCGCAGGGAAGGGAAAGCGCGCCCTCGAGAGAGAGCTATCTCCTCCATGAGGATTCGACCTTATCAAAAGCCCAAAAGATATCGGGGGATTGGAAGGGGAAGAAGGTTTCCGAAGAAAAACCCGCATTCGAGGAGGGAAGAGTTTCTTCAAAAAAAAAATCGAAGGATCGGGTGAGACGGAGAAAAGAAAACCCAGAGATTGCCGAAAAGCCTTTGCGCAGAAAAGGGGAGAGGAAGTAAACACTCCGAATGACGGATCAAATAATGATGAGACCCTGTCCACAAGGAAAGTGGCAGGAAGCCCTCTGGGGAGAAATAGAGAATGAACCAGAAGGGGGGGAGGGACATTCCACGACAAACGGGGAAAAATGCGGGCCGTTGGCGGGAAAAGGGGACGGTTTGCCAAAAAGGGAAAGGGGAAAAAAGACCAAAAAAGGTGGAAGAGATCATTCTAAAACGAAAGGGAAAGTGCTCGGGACAGGAAGAAGATGTTCGAAATGGAAAGACACGCGGGACAAGGGGAAAAAACGTTGGGGAAAGAAAGAAAAAGAAGGGGCCGACAAAAAGGGAAAATCGCGGAGGGGAGGAGGGAGAAAAGCGAATGTCCGGCGGACTAGAAAAACGGCACGCGGCGCCCGAAAGCCGAGACGAGGAAGGTAGGAGAAAAAGCATGTACGGAACAGGGGGGTTCTCTCCGAAAAGGACGCTCCGGGAAAGTACATGGGCACTGCCGCCTACACGGGTGGGGATCATCTCCGGCACCAAAGAAAGGACGTGCTCAACGTTAGAAGGAGACGAAAAACTAAGGAAGAACAGTTGGAGGCATTCTCAGCAAGCAGACCCTTGCCAAATGCCTGCGAGGAGACGATGCCAAATGGGAAGGAGAGGAAACATGAAAGGAGGGGGGAAGGAACCGAAAGGAAGTGCGAAAAGAAAATGGGAAGGGGGAATTCCTCCAGAGAAATAAAACTTAAAAGAACTCTCTGAAATATCAGCGTGGGGGGAAAGGGAAATCATCCCATCTACGCACTAGTCGTTGGAAAGGGGGAAGCAAATCAACAAAGAAAGAGAGATTAGGGAAAACCCCCATCCATGGCCAGTGGAGGGCTGATTTTTCATGGGAGAAAGAAAAAAGGGTGATATTTCCGCTATTTGGAGAAAGTTTGATGGATCTGAAAGGGTGCAAAAGGGGGGGGGACGTTGTTGGGGGAAAGTCTCTGGAGAGACAATTTCAGGTGTCGGCACATCCAGCGGCAGACAACTGTTGAAATATAGAGACCGGTCTCAAGGGGAAATCGGGAAAGGGGAAGGGAAGCTTGCGGGAGAAAAAAAAAGTGAGCCGTGGGGTTGAAGGAGCGTGCTAGAAGATACGAGGACGGAGTAAAGAAGTCCGAGGAATTGTGGGCCGGAGTGATCAGGGAGACAGGAGAAAGGAGCGGCAGCACAGGAAGTAATTAGAACAACGGAAGCGCCGTAACGGATCGAAGAGGAAAGTAGGCTCATATAGCTTAGGGAGGATGTCGTGCGCCGCGTTCTCATAAAAATAGGGACGATGTAAGTTTGTAGGAAGGGGAAAAAACGTCCCATGGGGTAAGAAAGGGTCCCCAACAAGAGGGAATGGAAAAGAAGGGAGAGGGGGGGGCACGTAGAAAGGGTCGAACACTTAACGCACTGGCATGTAGGAGAGGGGAAAGCTGGTTCATTAAAGGAACGGGGGAGCCTGATGAGTTTCAAAGCCTGCCCTAAGCGAGAAAAAAAAACGAAAGGGTTAAATCCAAAAAAAATTCAGTCGGTAAGAAAGACCGCCGAATTAAGCGTGGTTCAGCCGCGGGAGATCACCATCCGCATTCTCGTCAGGATAGCCCAAATAAAATGGATTTCCAAGTCAGACGGGCGGAGAGAGAATTCGGAGGAACTCTGAAAAAATCCTGACGACGATATCTTGGGTTCTTCTTCTCTAAGGGAGGGCGAGAAAAATAAGAAAAAGATGGGAAAAGGATCTTAGAGTGCGGCCAAAATCTACAAACCGAAAAATATAGAGGGGGATTCTGTTCAAGGTTGAGAAAGGAAAAGCAGGAGGAAGAGAGGGGGGAAAAGGAAGGGAACTGCTTCGCCAGAAGGGGGATTCAGAGAGAACAATACGATCTGGTCCCCTGGGAGGGGGCCGCCAGCTTTGTCAAAAACTAAACGAACTTAAAAAAGCGTTGAGAACGGGGAAAAAAATGAAAAAGGCATGACGTTTGGTTCAGGAGGAGGGAATGATACTTAGGGAGGCTAAAAGGAAGAAATGACGCAGGGTTCTCTGGATGGGGAAAAAGGTCGGCAAAGAGAAGGAAAGCTCTCGAGTCAAAAACTATCACTCCAGAGAGAATTAAAAAAAGGGACGAATTTTCAAAAAAATGTATAGCTACGAAAAACGCTGCAAAGGGAAAGGGGCGACCCTCAGGCACGCCTATTGAAAGAAGCCACACAAGTCAAAGGTAGAGGGAGGGTGGAAATTACAAAAAGCGAGGAGAAAGCGCCACGGCCGGAACCTAAACATCGGAAAAGGTGCGGGCGTCGGTGGGGTCGTCTGGGAAGAGGAGAGAGCAAAAAACGGAACCGATGTCGTCAGGTTTCGAACGGAAGGAAGGGCTAAACCATGACCTCAAGAACCGATGATCGGGAAAAGCCTCGAAGAAAGCTACGAAATGGAGTCGCCCGCAGAGGAGGTCTGGCTCACCGGAAAGGGGGGAAATAGACGAAGACGGGGCCAGGTGGACTAAATGAGGAAGGGGGCGAGTCTGGGAAAATCGGAACCGCGTCGATAAACCTATGGAACCATGTCTACAAGACCCTTCAGAGGGGCTTTTGGTCTTCCGGAACGGGGGGCCGGAAGGGGAGAGGCTCGCGTTACGATCCAAGAATGGAAAGGGGGGAGGGGGAAAAGTTACGAAAGGGCCGTAAAGATCTCTCTCTCAGGAAGGTGAAAAAACTGCCATAAACAAGGATAGGAGGAAAAAAAGGAAAGAGGGTGGGTTCGCGAGGGGAAAAGACGCTGATGATATGACTTCTTAAAGGAATCAGTCGGGAATCGCAGACGAATAAACGAGCCTAAAAAAGATCAGATCCAAAAAAGAAACAGCGAGACATGTAGAAAGAGGTGGACGAGGTCGTCGATGAAGAGGTAATAATCGGCAGCGCCCAGAACTACGATGCGAGGAAGAAGTCGATAAACGGTAAGGTGGAGGCGAGAGACCGAAAGTCTTCGGGGGTTCTTGTAGAGGGGGGGAGTCTTTTGCCTGTTGAGACAAAGGATCTCAGGGGATCCGCAAAACCTGAAGAAGGTAGAAGCCCCGTCTTGGCGCGCTCGATGAAAAACCTTCTGGCATTACTATCAGAAAGAAAAGCCCCTTTCAAATGGGGAAGAACTCGGGCTGAAGAGCCGGCGTGAAAAAAAGGAGACATCGGGGAAGGCGTCTGCCAAAACGTCCACTAGCCTCTCGAAAGGGGGGTGGGGGGGAATCACGAAAAAGAGGCAGGGGTTAAAAAGAGTATCGGAAAAAAATCCGGAAGGCAAGGTGCAACGTCCCGAAGGGCGACAGAAAAAGTGTGAATTCCTCGAGGGAGGGGGAGAGTGGAACTCGAGCAGGGAGATCGAGGGGGGGGGGACCTCAAAATCAAAGGAAGAAGTCGGGGTGCCGCCGAGTCCTAATGCAAAGAGGAACCAAACTTCCTGAATGTTTAGGGAGACAAAAGACCGAGGATAAAAGGGGGGGGAAAAGGGGAAACACACCCTTAAAAAGGGCGCAAAGGGGGGGACCAGAAATTGGAAAGCGGTAATTTGATCAGGGAATGAGAAGTCGTTAACGCCCTCGATCAATATATCGTCAAGAGGGAAGGGAAAAGCGGGAGAATAGGGGAGTCGTGAAGTTTCCGACATCAACAAATAGCTTCTGCTGCCTCGAAATAGGACTAGACCTCTAGGAGATTGGGAGCATCGGGGGGGAAGAAGCAGAAGAAACCAGGAACGACGGATCCTTTGGGAAAGAAAGAAAGGGAGGAAAAAGTTGTCCGCCGAATTACTGATCAGTTCCGAATGAAAACACGTTCCAACAAGACTCCGTGGGGGGAAAACTTGGCAACAGGGAGGGGCTGCTAATGGAGGGTCTGCCAAAGTTCCCAGGCACGCCCAGGGGGAGCTTGCGGACGTTGCGGGGGGGAGGGGAGGCCGGGGTACAGGGAGGGGAGGGAAAAAGGGAACACCGTGAAGGAGTTATCCTTGAAAAAGAGTCGCGGGACAGACGAAATTTTAGAAAAGTGGACGAGCAAGCCTGGAAGAGGAGGGAGAAAAAATAGGGAGTGGAGGGGGAAACAGCAGGATGGATGGAAAGCCCCGACAATCGCGGCGGGCGCTTTGAGGAATTTGCCGGAGGGAAGATCAGCCGCGCGCAACAAGGAAAAAGAAAAATATGAGGAGTCGGATATGGAAGAAAAGGCAGGGGGAAAACAGAAAACGTGACCGACTAAAAAAGACCGTTTTGATAAAGAAGGCACCACAAAGGTAAAAGGAGGAATTTCAATTCTTCGCTTCTAGAAGGAACAGCTAGCCCACATAAGGGGGGCAAAAGGACAACGCAAAATCTAGGACCGATGAAAATGCTGAGAACCGGCCTCTAATCAACAGTCGAACAAGGAGGTGACAACGAAAAGGAAGGGAAAGAAAACGCCCATTTTTCCGGAAAAAGGCTACTCGCGGAAGAATCAAAGGGGGGAACCTGGAAAAATAGCCAAAAAGAACGCACGTGTGGGACCTGATTCAAGAAAAAACAACGGGAGGGGGAAGAGGGAATATGAAAAAAGAAAAAAAACAGCCATCAAAGGGGGGTCGGGGAAAGAGAAACCGCTGAGAGTACAGTTTAGGCAGGACCGGGATTCTCCTTGCCGGAATTTGAGGGAAACAGGCCACCTTGGGGGTCGGTTTTGAGACAGAGAGGAGCTTTTTTTGAAAAATGTCGTGGAGGGCACCGAAACCGAGGAGAAGAAGGGATACCGGGAGAAAAAATCGGCGGGGGAAGCATGCCTTTGTGTCAAGGGGCTTGGCGATAAGCTTGGCAAGGGGGGAAAAAGAGGGAGGGCAGGTGTTGGAGAAGAAGGAAAAAGCGAGCTGAGAAAGAATTTGGGGAACGGAGAGGAGCAAAAAACGTGTATTAGAGCAAATATTATGGAAGCGGCCATCGAGGGGGGCTTATAGAAAAAAAAAAAAAAAAAAAAAAAAAAAAAAAAGGCCACTTGGCCGTTGTTAACGGGATTCGTTCCTATTCAAAAACGAAGAAAGAAGAATAAGGGGGACTAAACCGAAGAGGAAAGGGATCTCTGAAAGCACCGCTATGGTTTTGAAAAGGGGTTGAGGGGTCAAGGGGAGGCTCATGAAAAAGACGGTACCGCAACGGCTGTCATAGAAAAAAACCATCTTCCGTCTGTCCCAAATGGGAAGGAGGGAATGATCTGTGAATGACCGGAAAGAGGAAAAGCCTCTGAAAAAGACCGCCGAGAAAAAAAAAACAAGCTCTAAAAAATTTTCCTGGAGGTTGGGGGGGGAGACTAACGCCCAGAAGGTTCAGGGAGAAGCAGCAAGAAGCGCGTCGATCTAAAAGAACCACGGAAAGCGCGAAAATCAGGAAATGATCACTGAAAATTCACACCCTGTCGCCCTTCTTCTCAAAGGATCCAAGGAAAGAATATCTGGTTTGCATGGGGGCTGAAAGTAAAAAGAGAGGGAAGAATGAAAAGCCTGAGAGGACGGTGATGGGCGGCGAACCAGACGACCCCCGACTAGATCGATTGTGGGAAAGGGGTGGTGATAAGGAAACGAGATCGCAGGAGGGCGGACCTCTTCGCCAATTAAAAGCAAATTCGGCTTCGAAAAAGAGAACTGGGGTCCAGGTGAGGAGACCAGGCGGGAAACGAGCGAAAAAAAAAACATTCTCGTTCGAGCATGCGTCGGGGGGAAAGCCGGCACGCATTCAGGAAGTTTTGGGGACAGGACTGGGAGACGACAGATCTAAAGAAAAAAGGCTCAGGGAAAAATCTTGATGATAAGAGAAAAAATCACGGAAGGAACCGCGTTCCAACGAGAAGAAAGAGGAAATCAAACCGGCCGACAAGGCCCCGTTCGGGCCGTGCAAAAGATGGCAAGAAAGGAGACCGGGGGGATCTACAAGGAAGGAGCTTGAAAAGCAAGCCTATTGCCGGAAAAAACAGTCCCACAACACGGAAGGGTCGATCGTCTCTGGGGAGGATGAAGAAAATAAATAACTAACCTGGAGAGAAAAGAACATAAAGGGCAACGCAAAGGGGTGTTCCGGCGGAGCATGCTGCATGAAAGAGGGAGCCCTCTCGGAGAGCCATACGGGGAAATAAGAGATTTAAAAGCCTGAAAAAAGGGGCATTCTAAAAGAGGTGATGGCGAATTTACCATTAAAATGAAGAAGAAAACGAAAGAGGGGGGACTAAAGAAAGGATTGTGGCAACTCTAAGGGGGGATAAAACCGCGAAACGCTCATGTCTTTCTGCGGATCGGAGGAGACGATATCAGACCGATAACGAAATAGGGGATACAAGGAAGGACCCTTCGGGGGGGTCTTCGAAGGGTTTGCGAGGCCCTGGGACGAAGGCGACTGCAGTTAGACTCAATTTGCTGCGAAGGTGAGAAAAAGGAGAGACTAAACTACGCAGGGCGTAGACCAGAACCACCCTTCCATCCGAGATAAAAAAAAAACGGGGGAGTAAAAAAAAGGGAACCTTGAAGGGATTTCCGAAAAAAATAGATAGGACGCAAAGGGAGTCGTATCCATATGCCATCTCAGCACATTTGAACTAACCGGAATGAAGAGAAAGCGGACCCCTAAGATAAGAAAAAGAAGAACAAAGTCCTCAAGGGAGTATTCGATGGGGATATCGTCAAGGCACTCCATAACTACGAGAGGAGCGCTAAGTCGATTAAGGGACGTTGAGCCAAGAAAAGAAGTTAGTAAAAGTCTGGGAGGGGGTTCATAAAGCACCAGTTTAGGCCGGGATATTGCCGCAGGCCGGCGTTCGCCACCAGTACTGAGTGAAAAGAAAGGGCTGAGCAGACGTCCTGAAGCGCAGCTGCCGTCCGAAAGGGAAGTGGTGGGGTAAGAGGGACCTGTCGAATTAAAAAAAAAACGGTGGGCGAGATTAACAGCCGTCCCAAGGCAGAGACGACCGTGTGGGGGGAGGGGGGGTCGGGAAGGACAAGTCTTGGGGGTCGGGCCAGGAGGTCTTGAGAAAGAGTGTCCGGCCGAAGACGCCCGAAGGGGAGAAGAGGGGTTGGATTCCTCGGGGAGTGGAATCGACGCGAGCGCTGCCGCGACTGAGGGCCGCGTCGTGTCCTTAAAAAAAAGAGAAGGAAAAGCTGGGCGAGGAATGTCACGCCAGGGGGGAATGCGTGAGTGAGGGTCCCCCGTCCGAAGAGAAAAAGAGAAAAGGGGGGGGGAAGGTGCTTCGCTCGTCGTCTTATAACAGGAGAACCCAGAGTAAATTGAAACAGATAAAGGGGTCGGAAAAAAAAAAGTCGAAAGGGACATCTCCGAAAGACTTCGACCGTATAAAAAAGGGAAAAATCAGAGAAAGAGGTCTTGTTCTAAAGGGGGGGGGTAACGCCGAAAACCACAGGGGAAAGAGCAGAAGGACTAGAAGGCCATACTCTTCTCGCAGAGTGCAATCGCAGGAGAACCCCGAGCATTGCGCTCCAGAAGGGATAAGGAATTTCCGGGGGAGACCCAAGTCAAGGGGAGGAGAAAGGCAGAAGTACAGAATAATTTGTGCTCTCATAGAGGAGGAAAAAGCAAGGCCTCGAGGTAAGGGAAGGCCGGGGGGGGAGGAACCCGGAAGGGCGTAGGAAAAAAAAGCCAAAACGACAACTGTGTTCATTCTTGGGGGGCGGGAACACCGAGGCCTTTGGCCCTCATAGGAGGGGGGGAAAGAAAAAAAAATCTCTGGGGGGTTTTAAGGGAAAAGTACTCTACATGTCCAGTGGCGCAATGACCTGAAGATTGTTAGAAAGGGACGAGCAAGCCTAGACAGGCGTCGAAATAGGAAACAGAGGGACGAGACTTTATAAAAAACATCTCGAACTTTCTCCGAGCGGGGAAAAGTGGCCGAGAGAGCAGTCCCTCGGCCAACTAAGAACCTACGAAGCTCTATGAGAGAAGGGGAGAGACGATCCGTGCGTACACCAAAAGGGGATACGAAAAAAAGATGCCGGAAGAAGAAAAGGCGCATCAAGGAAATGCACCAAAACAATCCTCGGCGCCTTTCAGTCGACGAGAGGAGAAATCGCCAACGGAAACAAGGCGAACGGGGGACAGTTTCCAAAAGGAGAGCAAGGACACTGGGGAGAAAAAAAAAGAATTCATGAGACCGGTAGCGAGAAAAATCGAACCTGTCTCCGCCGGTGCCGAAATTGAAAAAGCTAGCAGAGAAGAAAAAGACCCAAAGAAGTGAAATTGGGGGCACTGGGAGGGGAAATACAAAAAAGGGGAAGCGTGAGAAATAATCCCAAAAGAAAGAAAGGAACTGGAGCCGA
>Ga0179593_1418807_pt1 | contig 11497 bp, 12 predicted proteins | sample CZODoug2_1_08_16_FD_185931 | JGI IMG/M metagenome (GOLD analysis project Ga0179593, IMG submission 185931) | Vadose zone soil fungal communities from Angelo Coast Range Reserve, California, USA - CZODoug2_1_08_16fungal (PacBio error correction) | ecosystem: Environmental > Terrestrial > Soil >...
GCAAGAGGAAAATTCTCCACCGAGGTTGAAAGCCAGAAGGCGCACTATCACCGTGAAAGGCACTCCTGGGGGGAAAGGGTAAACCCTACTTCGGTAGTGGAAGTAGGAGAGTCGCAAATCCCAATTGTAAAAAAAAATTTGCCAAAATCATTATGGAAGATCTCGACCTTGGAGATGTCGGCCCAATCGGGATAGAAGACCCACCAACATGCGTAGAAGCGTCGAAGGGTCTGTTTAAGCCAAAGGTTGGTGAAAAAAGGGGGGCCGCAAGGGGTGGGGGATGTCGCCTAGAAAGGAACAGGAAAAAGCGAGGCACCATGTCGGGACGGGATTAGCAAAGGAGAAGTATGGGTGGTGGGGGTCGGATTCACTAATTAAAAACGGTAGTTGAAAAACGGTAGCGGGCGAAATGAAAAGGGCGAAATAAGGCTGCACAAATCGGAAAGCCGTTGGCAGCGAGGGACCGGGAGAAAAGAAAAAAGAACCAAAGGTCGTTCTGATTTAGGCAAAATACGCCTGGAAACGATACAGGCAAAAAGGCTCTATTGAAAGTCGTACCGATAGGTGTACGGAGTCCGTCGCGGAAGTCATTTGAGGGGTTGGAACCAATTTTTTATTCAAAGCGGCAAAAAAAAAAAACGGGCAGTCTGTGACGTGAAAAGTTGATTAAGGAAAGTAACGGAGTGAAGAAAATGGCAAATATTCACCAAAGAAAATTGACAGAGGAAGGGGGAGACGGAAAAGGGGGTGTCGCGACAGACTGACAATCAGTCATCAGGTGAAATCGAAGGGATTTGGAATGATCTTGAAGGGAAGGGGTACTTAAAAAGGCGGCCCCAGGGCTCGATGTAAAGGACCCAACGCCACCAGAAATAGAAAGGGGAGGATAAGGTGGGGTTGGGGCAAAAACTAGCCGGCGGGGATTAAGTAGGAAAAAAAAAAACAAAGGGGTCAGTATGGGTTTGTCTTAATGGGGGTTATTTCCCTGGGATCAGTTTGAGAGGGAGATTGCGGAAAGGGGGGGGGTTAACAACAACGGACTTTCTTACCAGGGCACATTGCCAAAGCACACAACGAAAGGAAAACGGGAGCGATCCAAAAGAGCGACATCTGAACGGAAGGGTGACACACGGGTTAGAGAAGAAGAGGAGGATAGAACATGTCTTCTATTTGGAATGCCACAGGGTACAGCAACCAAACATCAACTCTGAGGGATCAAAAAAGAGATCGCACTGGGGAAAAGAGACGGGGGGGGATGGCGCAAATTACTAAAAAAAGCCGGAGTGCAGGGGGAGAAAGGAGGAGAAAAACGGTTATATCGCGTTGTGAGATAAAAGAAGGTCAGCAGTGACACCATTGCTGGCATTCAGGGGGGAAAAAACATTTTTCGAAAACAAAAATAACTCTGGGCCCGGAAGCTGGTCAAAAAAAGAACGGAAAACGCGTAAAGGGGGAGAGAGAAGAGGGTATGAAAGACCGACATCCAAAGTGGAAAAAGTGCGTGTGTAGGGCCTGCATATCTGGAAATAACTAAATAATGAGAAAGGTAAAGACACTTAGAGAAATGGGGGGGCTTGGCGAATCACTCCACAACCTGTCAAAAAAAGAAGACAGGGGCGGCATCCGCCCCAAAGTCGAAAAAAGTAGTGTCCAAAAAGGATAAAGGCTCAAAGAACTTCTTAGCAAAGGGGGGAGGCAAATAGACGCATGACGGAGAAAGCTTGTGCTCCTGGGGTGACGAACGGCAGGGAAAAAGGAAAACGCCGGTTGAGGCCTTCCGGCTTTTTGGAAGTTGAATCGCGGGGGGGGGGGGGGGGGGGGGGGGTGAGTAAAGGGAGGTTCACAAATAGTATTATGTCAGTTAAAACCACCTCCGTAAAGAAAACAATGAACCAAGTATTTCTCATTTGGCGCCCAAGACCTGGCATTGGACATATAACTTGAGAGGGGCCACTGGGGTAAGAGAAAGGGGCTCGGCCAAGAGGAGCCTACTTAAGCTGGTAACTTCAATATGAAAGAGAAAATGATTCCTGAAAATCGACAAAAAAGCTCAAAATTGTTTCAATAAGGAAACCGGAGGGGGAGGGAATCTAAATACGACAAAAAAGGCAACAGAATCTGAAGGGAATAGAAAAAATCAGCTCCTAATTCCCTACCTTGTTGGGAGACAAGTCATCAAAATTTGGGTGGTTGGGATACCCGAGAAAAGAAGGAAAAACTCCGAGGTTGGGAGGGGGAGGGGGGGAGGTCTAATTGAGGTATCAGGAAAAACTTCTACGTATTGGAAGGTACCAGAGATTCATGTCAAAGGGGAAGCTCATTCCTTTCGCAAAAAGGGAACGGTATCCCGGACGGTAAAAAGTAACTACCTAGGTAGGCCATCTTGGAGAATCAAAACCAGTAAAGAGGAGGGGTTGATTCCGGTGGGGATGGTAATTGGTGAGGAATTCGAAGAAGCTGGATAAAGAAGAGGGTTTCCACCAAGTAATAAAAAGAGGACGGCAATGTGGCACCGTTAGCTCAGGCTAACCTTTTTAAAAAAAACGGTGCTACCTGCAGGCAAAAAAACCGGGGGACATTAAAAAGGTAAAACAGTCGGCGTTAGGAAAACAGAATGTCACGGTGGAAATAGACCCTGGGGACCAAGGGAGGATGTACGGACAAAAGGAGATCTCTCCAGCAGCGAGGACAAGACGCGGAATACAAGAATAATCATAAATCATTGGTGAACAGGGAAACCGTTGGGAGAAGGAAATGGACCCGCGAAAAAGGAAGAAAGGATTGAACGGGTGTAAAATTCCCAAGCAATTGGCTGATCGGAAAAGGGGACAAAAAAGTCAGGGATGGACTGAAAACTAGCACCAAAACAGAATAAAATGAGTGGGGGGAAAAACAGCCGAGCAGCTCTAGTGTTCGAGACCAAATGAGAGGGAAATTTCTTAGACCTGAAAGGGACATACACAAATGAGTAAAGACTGGGGGAAAGGAAAAAAAGAGAAGTGCCGCAGTGATAGAGGGGCCATCAGCAACGCGGACGGCGTGAGCACCAGGCAGGACACAGAGTGAGAAAATGGAGCGCTTGTGGGGGAGTGGAAAAGGGGGGGGACTAGGGGGGGGGGAAAAGAGGGAGAAGAATAATCACTGTTACGTATGCGTAAGAATTGCGGCAATCAGAGATAAAAAACAGAAGGAGGAAAAAGTTGCCCTCAATTTTTAAGAATACGGAGGGCTGATGAGGGATTAAAAAATTGTAAAACTTAAAACGAGAAACCAAACTAACCCGCGGACCAAGAAGAGAGAGACCCCGGATGTATGAGCATGGGATCACAATGTGCTGATGTGCAACGAATAAAACGCTAAAAATCGCACTCGCTGATGCTACCTCATGGACGACAACGGAAAGAGCTGGCCAAACTGAGGAGAAGAAGGGGGAAAAATTGAAAATATTCGAGCGGAGAGAAATTGAAAGACATCAATTTTTGAGAGCAGACTTAGGGGGCTCAATACAAATGTCGAACCGGTTATTTGACGGCCGAGGAGCCAGCAATCAATGGAGTGGAAAAGGACAGTGGATATGAAATAAAGTCAAAGGTTACACAATTAGTTAAAGAAGTATGCACAACCCCCGTTTGGGAATACAGCCTCTACCCAAAATGCCTATCTTTGGTAGGCAGAGAAGATTGGCAGCGAAGGACTGGTAGGTCTCGCTACTACTCCCTGTGTTCACTTCAACGCAAGGCACCCACGGTCTGTACGTCGACATATCCTTTTACCGAAGTGAGACTACTGATTTTATGAGAGTACACTGGGTAAAGAAAAGAGGGTCACATTGAGAAATGTCTACACATCTTTTTGGGCGGTAGAAACCAGGGGGGGAAAAAGTGGAAACGCGAAAAATAGGTCAAACTTTGCGTCAAATTCACATGGGGGTAACTCATGAATGTTCCCCCCCCAACAACCCAACCCAACCCCACAAAAAAACCAACCCCCAGACCTTGACGGGGGGGCCCATTTTAAAATGGAGTCCCGTTATTACTCTAAGTCGAAGCCGGAGAAAAAAAAACTGCGTCAAATAAAAAGGGGCGGAATGTAAGAACAACTATTACTTTGGATGAATGGAGACCGGAAACATTAAACAGTCCATCTACCCGCCAATAGAAGGCCTTTAGGAGTTCTGGGAACTTGAACTATACCGTTCCCCCAGGGAAGATGACGAACGCAATGAGCCCGAAAAGATTTACAATAAGCATGGGTACTACCAAAAGGGAGAACAAGAAAATCAAGAGATGCGAGAGCAAAGCAACTAAAATCATAGGAGAGAGGGGAGGTTTGATTATAGGATATGGTCCACAGGCGATGGGAACGAGCGTTGGTAATAGATCCGAGGGGGGTGTAGCCTTATGAAGCGGGGCTGTGGGCAAAAAAGGTCAGGGGCCGGGTCAAAGACCCGAACTACATTTTACGTCGGAAAATGGCTTTGGGGACCAAACCTCAAGGGGGGGAAACAAGGAAAACTTTGGATCGTGAAAAAAAGAAAAAGAGGCGGCACTGGGGTGAAAAACGTTTGGCCAAACAACCCAAAAGAGTTCCGGGTCTAAGGGAGAGGGGGATAAGACCCCGCGGATAGTTTACTGAAAACGAGTCGCCGACAGAGTTTAACGGGGGGAAATCCCCAAAGAAGGGAAAGGGAAAACATCGGAGGGGATCACTGACTCCATCCCTGGGCTGGAAAATAGGAGGCAAGGAGACAATTTAAAGAACCCGGTGGTTCGGAGAAATGAAATAAATAAGGATGTACGACACAAGGCACCGCGAATACGATAAACGGAAAAACACTCTGCCGTCTAAACAAAGGAAACACGTTTACATGGCGAAACACAAAAGAAGAAGAGAGAAGGTTGACCGAGAAGAGAGGGAGACTAAAAGGAAAACCGGCGCGAAAAGACTGATTTGAAAATTCAATTTGGGGGGGAAACAGTACCAATTGGGAACGGGGACTCCTCTGAGGGGTCTCTCTTGACATTGGAAGGGGAGGAAAAAACAACCCTACCAAAAGGAATCTAGGGAAGAGAGAGCCGACAGCGTCGGAGACAAGGACCACAGCTGAGCAGCAATCCGGCCCAAAAGGGGTATGTGTGAGGGCGTCGTAAACCCTGGGGCGGGGAAGCCGTTAATTCAATTCCCACAAGAGGGGTGGGGAGGGCAACCAAGGGGGGGGTCAAAGAGAGCATTCTGGAAATAAAGATAAAGAATTCGGACCCTATTCAGTCCGAGACGAAAAAGGCCCACAACTTGAAAGAAAGGTTCGCCGCTGCGAAAAACCAAATCACGAACCGAGGGGGGTCGGTGATGCAAGAAACCGTCTCCTTGCCAAAGGAAGAGAAGAGTCTTGTACAGTCCCGTGGAGGAGGGGCAGAAAGGTTGGAAGATTAAGAGCTAATATCAGATAATAGACATTAACGGGGTCCGAGTGGTCATTGGAACTCGACGGAGTCAAAAAAAAGACTATTCCTCTATTTGGCTTAGTTGGCCACTTAGCACGCAGTGGGGTGATCAGAAGGGTATGTTAAAAACGACAACAGCTCAATCCTGAACAAAGGGAAATCAAAAGAAAAAACATTATTCCTTAAGGGAAGCAGTCTGGGACAAAGGGTTCCCTAGAAAAAGTGCTCTTGAGCTGGGAGGGGTAACCCGCGCGACAGCCAATACAGAAAAATAGCAAGAACGAGCGAAGGATAGGGGCAGACCGAGGAGTAGAAACGTCTCGCCTCCTCGGCTCCAACTTGTCCCTGTCTGTGTGTTGGGGGGTCGAGGCGTAGACTCTATGGGGGCTAAAAGGACCAAAAGAGGGGCGCCTTTCAAACCACCGTGGAATGTGACAGAGGGATTCCGGGGCGCTTTGGGGAGGAAAAAGGTTAACACGAGCTCCGAAAAGAACGGTCTACAGGGAGGAAATGAGTTGGAAGAGAACATCATCAAGGTAAGGGTCAGAATCAAGAAAAGGAAAAATATGTCCAAGACTTGGATAACTTATTCCGTTGACAGGATGTGAAACTTGATAAACCAGGGATCAATTAGACCGAGGGGACGGAAGGTAATTACACCAGATCCGGGTAAGAATCGAATACACCAAAAACAATTAGGAGATAAATAGAAGAAGTGACGTTGTGGAAGAGGGAAAGGGAGGGGGGTCGAGACACAAAATAACAGCGAGGGGGAAGTGGTCTTCTAAGGCCATCGCTTGAAACGAGAAAGACGATTTTTGGGGTTCCGCCGGATGGAAGAAGAGGTTCGGAACCAAAGGATAAAGGGGGGTTTTACCCCTTTAGATGGAGGCCGACTGACCCACCCATAAGAGAACGTTCGTAGGATTACTACATGAAATTGGAAAAAAAGGTCGATGAAATTCTAGAAAGAGCCGCAAAAGGAGGAGCCTGGCACAAGACAAAAGGACATTAACCAGGAAACTGCGAACCCGAGGGGAAAGCTCCATGGATTGGGGTCAGATCATAATTGAGAACCACCCTAAAAAGGCTCACGAAGAGAGAAGATTGTGGAACTTAATTGGATCCGGGAGCAGACGGGACCTGAATACAATAATAGGGGGACATTCACGGTAGAACAAGGAGGGGGGGAGAAGGAAGGGAAAGGAAGTGTGGGACGAATGCCTAAAATGCTAAAAAGATGGGGAGACTTGTACTAGAACTTTTCAGGATATGGGAGCAGAAAGAAGATAACCTCGGGGGAAGGGAGGGGAACGGCGAGTAAGAGCGATCACCGCAATAAGATCATTCGGAGGAAAATCTCTTTTCGGATTTAAGGACATCGAAATGACCTCAAAGGACAACTTAGGGTCAAATCGAGCCTTAGGGGGGAAATAACGAGAAGCAAAACTGGAGCGAGCCACAAGCTACGGTTTCAGAGGAAGAGTACCATAAAATCCGTGAAAAAGAACTGTGAGGGAGGGGAAAATGCGCAGAACAGCTTCTGAAGTGATGGTTCTAAAGAATTCACAATTTCGCAAGGGAAGAAAAAAAAAAGGCGACCTGGGAGGTTATCAGGACGGAGGTAAAAAATCTGACGGTTTTCACAGCACAACTCAAAATAGCTGGACGTCCAGCCTGCAACCCGGCCCAATCAAACTATCTCCCACGCCTTGCGAAAGAAGAAGAAGGGGAGAGGGAAATTGGGATAAAAACCATCCTTCAGGTCTCAATAAAGATTAAAAAGCAGACGAAAACACAGGTGGGACGGGAAAATCCTGGTAGATAAGGGAGAGGGATTCGATCAGGAGAGATGACCTGCGTGGAGGAAGAAGGCAAATGCCAAGGGATGGTTTCGGTATAAAACCGGAAGGGGACCAAAGGTTCCTACATCTTGACATCAAGGCTGCTGAGGCTGCCGAAAACGGGACCTTGTGTAGGTTTCTGAGTGGCTTCTATAAGGAGAACGTGGGGGATTACTATGGCCCGGAACGGGGGGAACACCGATATCTAGGCATGGTCAATAGCCGATAAAAATTGGGGAGGGGAACAAGTGGGTTCCGCGGTGCATTCTATTTTGAACAGAGGCAAGAGTTTTGAATTGACCCTTCGTAGGAGGGACAGAGACCTTATCGAACAGTAGGGGCATACGTGGAATCCACAATCCACGTGAAAATTATCAATGTTACCGATAACGGATTGTAACTTGCTAGGCAAGGAGAAGCATAAGGATCGACAATTAATTTTTGGACTACTAGCCAAGGGAAAGCGAAGGAAGGAAAACGCTTGTAAAACGGGCTTCAACACTAATCTTACATTTGGGTCGGGAGTCAGGGGGGGACCGAGAGGGGAAAGGGGGTTGGCATCACGCAGCTGCGGGTGGTAAAACGGGTGCAAAAGAAGAAAAAGGGCAGGCACGTTGGAGAGCCAAAGAGGTCGTTTCATCTAAGTCACTGGTCGTCGATATTAAGGAGGGTTAACTAAGGGAAAAAAATTTGAAAATGGGGGCGGGTGTTTGGGGGAGTCACACTGGCAAAAAGAGAGAGAGGAAGTAGGAGTGCTCCTGCCCACAACCCGGAAGGAAGCTCAAAAAACTGGGGGCGGAGAGAGGGGTTGTGTGGAGGCCACTAAAGTGTATGGCACTGATAGGGCCCGACCTAAGGCAAAACGATCTTCCGGCGCGGAACTATGTCGAGAACTGCTAATATGAAGGCAAAATCTGCTCGAGAGGAGGGACACAGGCTCCGGAGAAAAAAAAATTTTTTAGTCTATCCCCCCAGGGGGGGAATTAAATTCTCTCTTCCTGGGGCAAACGAATCCAAACGCACTGGGACCTAGTTCAAAGCGAGAGAAGAAGAAGGCTCCCGGATCCCCCACTAAGCGCCACCGATTAGATAATTTTATATATCGTCCCATGAGAAAACGCGAAAGGAAGAGGTCTCGAAAGGCAACAAACCGGAATTAGAGGAAGTACTGACGAATTTCGGGTCAAAAGACGCTCGGCCATCAATGTTGGGTGTGATTAAGCCTCAAAATGAAAGAGGTAACCTCCACGGAGGGGTCAGACAAAGCACCGACCTCTATGAGAGAGGGAAGGGTAAGGAGAAGATTGTCTGAGAGGAAAGCAATGCCCCACTTGCTTTAGAAAATCTCGTTCAAGAGAAGTCGAAAAAACTGATGCAGGAACGGAAATTTTTAAGAAAAAAGGGCCATTGGTTTGCGGAAAAAGGAATATAACTCAGAAAAAGGAGCATGGGGTAGAAATGTCTCTGAAGGGCTTCTGACGGAAACAACTGAAAGGGTTAGTAAACAAGCAAGCCGGAAGCTAAAGGCCAAAGAATGACTTAAAGGTTCAGAGATGCCCCCAAGGGGAACCGGGGACGAAAAAAAGGAAAGCGGAGCTCACTACAATGAGAGGGGGCAGATGACACAAAACACAAAGCGCTAATAGTGTCACTAATTGGAGCCGGACCAGATGATGGTAAGGGACGACCCGACGGTTAACGTAGGAGAGCGAAAAATCTCTCTGATAACCTAACCGAATCATCAATCATCTCGGGGTCGCACTCGACAGGGAGGCTATATCGGAGCATCTCTCCTGTGATGAATGAGGAGGGGGGAGTATGTTGAAAGGGAAGAGCTTGATAAGGCATGGAGGGACACCCTACTAATCTCTCGAGAAGACGGCGAACTCAATCTGTTAGTGAGGCTGGAGAGGGGGACTCGTTCCACAAACTGGGGGAGGTAGCGCACCAAAGAAAAAAGGGACTTCATAGACCAGGACACGCCTGAAAAAGGAGAGTAGAGGATGTGGGAAAAGAGAATTCCTTTTCCAAGATTAATTATGAAACTCCGTTATGGGCATGCCCGCGGACAAGGTAAAAGGAGGGGAGGGGATTAAAGGTCTCCAAAACCCAGACTTGCAAGTAATCTCTCCTACGGGGGTGAATTCCCTCTTGAGGCAGGGGGACGGAAAATAAGATGATGTTATCTTCAACCAAGAAGAGAACCGCACAAAAACACGGTCTAAACGAGGGGGAAAATGTCTACTTCGCAGAAGTTTCGAAAAATAGGAAGGAAAGAAAACACCTCCACGATGACCGAAGAGAAGCCAAGGGGGGAGGAACAACAACGCTCACATAAAATCTGGGGGGGAGAAATCGCTATTACCGGTCGCCTAGGATAACCTCGTGCACATTGGGGGGGATTCGTAGGAAAAGAGAAATAGAAGGGTAAGGGAGATGATATTTTCGCCAAGGCAATGGGCTCCACTGATGAGGGCGGGGCTACGGTTATACTTGTCTGACCAGACCGAGCCCCTTCTTCCGACAAAACAAAGATTCAAAGAACACAGGGAGTAACGAGAAGAGGTACGGCAGAGAAAGGTGAATCCCTCATAATGAAAGAAAGGTTCGCGTATGCCCCTACGCGTCAAAAAAGGAACTTTAACTGAGAAAGAAGGAATTCGGGGGGGTCATGGTACGGGGAACAGGTGGTACGCAAATTGGGGGCAAAAACCTGAAAAACTACTAAAAATCCAAAACTCAGTGAGGAATGAAAAAAAGAGTTGTCGGTGCATTAGAGGGGGTCAAAACAAACATCCGTGAAAGGTCATCTACCAATACACGGGTGCGAGCGATTCCTAATAGTGGGAGATTGCTCTTTGGGATTGAGTAGTGTCCGAATGGGTTAGGGAGCAAAATCTGAACGCGCCGAGAGGGAAAAAGGGAAAAGCTTTAGCAGGAAAAAATCTGACGCCCAATTGGGAGAGGCACTTTGCCATTTTCAAAAGGGAAAGGAGTCATTGACACGTGGGTACAAGAAAGTGGGCCCAAGAAAAACCAGGAAGACTTCAAAATTTCAGCAAGTTAAGAAGTCTGCTCTGCGAAACGAACATGATATGGGAAAGGAGGGGTAGCTAGCGGAGAGACCAGAGAAAAGGGTGGTCGGAATAGATTCAACATCGCAAAAAAAACCCAAAACACCCAGTGAGGCAACTCAGTACGCCCAGCCCGAAGCGGAAGTCCCGAAAAAGACGGAAATCGCAAAACTCTGTCGGTAAAAGTCCCTCGCCCTGGACAGGGTGTCAGGTCCGGCCGTCTGGCCACCCCCCGGCTATCGGGATGTGTAGAGGGGGATTCAGAGGAAAAGGGGCGTAGATCATCTAAGGCAGGGAATAGATGGCTGAGAAGACAACGTTGTTCCTATTCAAAGAAAACGGCAAGACGGGGGGTTTCACTTCTTTCAGGTCAAAAATGGGGGGGGAAACGGGGGGAAAGTTACAGGGGGGAGGGCAAGACAGGAATCTGGCTTTCCATCCCACGTACATCTTTCTGTGGCGTTTCAACGGAGGAGACCTATGTTTCCAGAAGGAGGGCAGTCATTTACAAAAGAAACTAGAAACTGCGCACGCTTCAAACCAAAAGGGGGAACACAACTGTAGGGAACTAGGGGAGGTAATTTTGCTCTGGATCTCTAGGAGATTGTCGGAATCCAACGACGGAGATCGCAAGGATAGAAAAAAAGCGGAAGGAAAAACAATTCCCTAGAAACGGAGAAGCGACGACTGGGGAATGAACGGTTAGAACTGGGGGAAATTGGAGAGATGGGCCATAAGGGATTGTTCTGACGCCCAGCCTTAATGGAATGGGAGCAACACTGAAAGGAAAAGGTCGGTGGTAGAGGTCAAAGGACGGTGAGAGGACGAGTAGTATAGGCATAAAAACGACGAGGGAATGGGGACTCCTCTTATCGTGGAGAGAGGGACTTCAGAGATGGCTCAACATCACCACCAAAAGGTAGAAAAAACACGATTCCATTCTTGATTAAACCCTCAAAAAACCGTGGAAAAGGGGAGAGGGGGGGGGAAGGGTGGCACAAACACCACGCAAGTTAAGCCTTCGGTGGGAGAAATCTGAGGGAAAGAGATGACGACGCCTGACCCTGGCAAGGGTAGAGAAGAGGGGCTGTTCTCACACAGATTATGCTTAACGGCGGCGAGAAGAACTCGGGTT
>Ga0179593_1669611_pt1 | contig 11497 bp, 13 predicted proteins | sample CZODoug2_1_08_16_FD_185931 | JGI IMG/M metagenome (GOLD analysis project Ga0179593, IMG submission 185931) | Vadose zone soil fungal communities from Angelo Coast Range Reserve, California, USA - CZODoug2_1_08_16fungal (PacBio error correction) | ecosystem: Environmental > Terrestrial > Soil >...
AAGGGGTCTCAGGTCTTTGTCCCCTAAGCGCTCCTTCGCGAGCTCAAGAAGAGGTGACTCATGACTGTTTCCCCTTGGGAAAAAAAGAGAAGGGGAGAAAAGGGCTTCGCTAGCGCGGAAGAGAGAGTCAGGAAACCGAACTTGGGACTGGGCTTTATTCCGATCGCGCTCCCGGGACGTTTAGGAACAAAAGAATTCTTTTCGTAGAAGGAGGAAAGGAAGAAACAATCCTAGTATGTTTCTCGCGAACTGTCGGAAACGCGCATCTTTCTGTTAAAAATAGAGAACCGGCCTGATGCAGGCGTAGGGTGCAACCTGGCCGCATTGAAATCCAAAACGCTCTACGTGAAGGGGAGGGAAACATTGATGGGCCAAGGAGGGGCAAAGAACGTTGGCCGTTGAAGCCAGTCCAGGACTTCCGTCCAGTACCTCGGGAAAAGAGAGAAAAAAGGGGGGAAAAGACACTTTCACCGACATGGGTCACGCTAAAATGTACGGTCCCTTTGCCGTCGCCCTCGATAAAAGGAAGACCAACTTCCTTAAGAAATGCGGATCAGCCATGGCCAGCAGTCCCAAAAAAAATGAACGGTCTGGGTTTCGCCAGGCGAAAAACCCTTTAGGCGGAGAAAGACCAAGGCTCATCCGTTAAGCGCGGGAAAGGCTCCTGGAGGGCCGTCTGCTGCGAAAAACCAAAGGCTGCTTTCTGTTCCGCCACCATGGAGAAAAAAACACGCGGCGTGTTGGGGTGGGGGGAAAAAAAAAACATCCGATGGTGGCCGTGTTTAATGTACCGTCAAGATAGGAGGGAGGGGGGACGGGGAGGCTCCGCTGCCAAAACGAAGCGCTTCTTCCAACGGCCCTCTTCCCGCTTCCAAAGAAAAGAGGGGGGAAAAAAACCTCCGCCTCAGGAACCTCGCGGCTGAACCAGGACGGAAGGTCGCAGAGCTTTGCATGGCAGCGCCTGCTCTGCGGCGTCGGGAAAAAATTGCGAAGAGCCGTCGCCCTGGAGAAAGAGAAAAAGGGACGATCGCTTCATTCGAACACACGTTTTACGGAAGCTGTGACAAACCTTGGGCGACGCCTACCTGTTTCGAAAGAAAAAAAAAGGAAAAAGAAAGGAGGACACGAGATCGACACTGATCGTCGAGGCCTGGCTGCCGTTCGACGCCCCTATCGGCTTCAGCGCGAGGAAAAAAGAGGATGGCGACCAGTTCGTGAAAAAGAAAAAAGAACTTGCAGTCCACTACCAACGGCGTAAGTTTGGGTTGCCGCCAACCCGGGGGGAAATGGGAAGGTGAGGGTGGGAACAACAATAGAAAAAAGGTTCTCTCCAGAATCCAGTGGGGAGGACAAAGGAAAGAGCTTCTTCAACCGGGGGGGGGGAACGAAAGGGACTCGAGAGGAGAAGAGGGGGAGCGATCTTACCAGATCGGGGACGCGGAAAACAACTTCGTTCTTGTATCATCTTGCAGGGAGGGAACTCACCTCGTGGCACGGAGGAAGGAGTGAAAGATGATCCGCCAAAGGAGGTACTATCAACTGTTAATACACAAAAAAAAAAGGGACGCATCAGATCCGCGCAGGTTGTTGAGTCTCTGAGCGCGGAAAAGAACATCGATCACACTCGTTTTAAAAAAAAAAAAAGCAGATAGCGCTTCGCGCCCGCGGAAAAAAAACAAGGAGGTCTTCACTTCACCGATGCAAAAGGGGGAAAGGGGGGAGACACCAATGGCGTTCTCGAGCGGGAGAAGTGGAAAAAGATGTACGCCTGCAACGTGCGGACGTCCGTTCAAAGACTGGGCTGTCTTACGTTTTTCAGGAAGGAAAAAAGAAAAAGACCAAAGAGAGTGGCGGACCGACGTAACGCCGGTCCGGAGATGTCGAAAAAGGTCCCTAAAAACCCGTGTTCGGCAGCTGTATCCTCTAGAGTCGCCTGCACTACCACGGGGGGAAAGGAAGACAGGAAAAGTCGTCGTACTGCGCCGCCAGGACGCTTATCTCTACCATCACGCCCCGAACACTGAAGAAAAATGGCCGTTCACGAAGCCACGGGGGAAAAAAAAGAGAAGGTCCGTACAGCATGTATGGCTTCCCCCCTCCACATAGAACCGGGAAAAAAAAATGGTGGACCTCTGCAGCGCCCCGGTGGCATCCGGTGACGTCCCGTCCGTCTTCGGCGAAGGAAAAAGAAGGGGGGAAGGCGTGTTGCTCGAGGTGCTGAAAAAAAGAATGAAATCGGGCCGAAGGGGTTCACCCTTTCTCAGAAAAGAAGAAAAAGGAGGAAAAGCAGAAAGCCCGCGTGGGAGGAGAAAAATCAGCTTCTCCGCGCCACTAGGGAAAGCCCCTCTTCTAAAAGGAGAGTTGAGTCTGTCACCCACGGGATCAAAAAAAATAAAGGGAATCTCTCTATACACGACGCTGCTTGCAATCGGCTCGAGGAAAACGGTTAATCCTTCGTGAAAAAAGGAAATGGAGTAGGAGAACCCTGTCTTGCCGACGTGAAAACCTTTTCTACCACCGGGAAACCGTGACTCGCTCTGTTAGGGAAAGAAAAGAATTGCCTTTCGTGGCATTAGGTTAAGGAGAAAAAGTCTGGGTTATTTTCTCTTCATCGCGCGAAGTCGAACCTGCCTAACTCCAGAGAAGGGAAGAGAGGAGGCGTCCATCTGGACGAAAGGAAAAGGTGGAGGAGCCAGCTTTCGATGGCCTTCTTCAACTGGCGAAAGAACCCCTGTTTTGAAGAAGAGGAAGAAGAAAGAAGAAGTAAAAGTGTGCTGCGAATGACGCGAGCGAAATACGAATGTCACTAGACGTCTCTTCGAAGGTCACGGCCCGCTGCTGAAACCGACTACCGCAGAGCAAAGAGAGAAAAAGACAGGCAAGAGTCCTCTTAGCTGGGGGTGGCTAAAAAAAGACTTTGAAAGCTTAGGGTTGGTTAAAGACGGGGAAGTGTGAAGAGGTAAACATAACCCTCTGCCGGCGGAGAGAGAAGGTCAGCGGCGCCCAAAGAGAAGTTACTGGGGTTCCGTTCATCTCTCCTGTCAGAAACAAAGGAGCTTGTTTTGTCCCCCCCCAAAAAAAGAAGAGGGGGAGAAGGTGTCGGCACTCCATCAAGCGCGAGGGTGTAGAAAAGACGCGAGCAAGCCACGCTGCCTCTATCGTGAATCAGGAGAAAGAATCAAGTGTACGGGAAAAAGGAGACTGGCTCAACAAAGCCCTGCCGTGTATAACTGCCTGGCCATGGAGAAGCGGAACTTCCTTTGGGGGTGCAAACTACCACCCATCATTCTTTAGGAAGTCAAAAACGACATCTGGCGCCCTCCCGGCGGTGGGAGGACGCCTCCATGTGAAAAGGAGTGAAACGGCAGTATCTATTGGATCGGGGAAAAAGATCAGTTGGAACTTGCTTACCCGAGGCCACCCTGTAAAACGCCAAGAAAAGGCCATCAGGTTCCTCTGACCAAAAAGAAGGGGGGGATCCATCACGCAAGACCCTGGCGCCATGTGCGGAGACGGCCGTTTCTCTACTGTAGGAAGGGGGGAGGCAGAGACCCGCAGAATCTAGACGGGGGAGAAAAGAAAACATCCCGAGGACTGTAAGCGGTACGCTTGGCCTAAAAAAGATGGAAGATGCGTTATGGTTTCGCAAAGGAGGTTGAGACCGCCCCGTTATCGCGATCGGCATCAGCGAGAACAGCGCCTTTTCGCCAAATCCTCGAGGGGGAAGAGCTGCTCGCCGGTCTCCGCGAGGGAGAGAGACCAACAACATCATGCAATTCACCGAGGGCGGGGGAAAAGCTCGCTAATGAGCGCTTCGGGAAAAAGAAAACACAGGAAAAAGGGGGGAAATTATCTTCTCAACAAAGAGGATCGGGGGACCCTTTCCCGTTTTCGTCTTCGGTGAGGAAGGAAAAAGAGCCCATACCCCCACTCGCGAAAAAAGGAAGGAGGGGGACCACTTTGGGGACGAGCGGGAAAGGACCGGGATTTGGCGACCAGGCGCTGGGCGGCCGAACTTGGAACAGGGAGAAAGGGATCCCGGGCGGATCTTTGCGCCGAAAAGGAGGAGGAAAAAAAGAGAGGTCGGGAGGGCGGACCGTCCTCGAATCAAGGAGTACAAAGGAAAAGAATAAAAAAGTCGAGCTTCTGCGGGTCGCGCATCGGGCTGGGCAAAAAGAGGGGACGGAGCCAGTCGTCCAGGTCCATCACCTGAGAAGGGGGAGGGGAGGGAAATACCCCTCCGACGGTATTGGTCAGCGGAACCTTGATGGCCAAGAAGTGGCCGAGAAGCCAGTTCCCACCTGCTGAACGCCCTTCTCTCCGGCCAAAAAGGTTTATCCGACACCTTTCGCAAAAGGGAAAAAAAGAAGGCGCGCGCCAGATGGTCGGGCCCGGTTGCCGTAGCCCGTGCGGAGACCCAACGGCCGTCGCTTTACTCGATGCGCTCGGAAAAAAAGCCCTGTCGGGGGAGAAAAAAAAAAAAAGAAAAACGTTCTACCGTACCAAGGGGGAAATGCATCATCCTTTTCACGCTCGCGGCAAACCGCGGGTCCGTCGGCGCGAAAAAAACAAAAAACCACCCCGCGAGGCCGCCCCGCCATGCGACAAAGCCACTCGGATATGGTTGTTGACACCCCACGCTCCCTCCTACTGTCAGGGGGAAGGAAGGCAGAGGCGTACATAAGGGATTCTGCACGCCGCTTCCCGCGTCGAAAACGCTTCAGGAGAAGGAGAGTACCTCTTCCCGCTCCCGGAAGTAAAGCACACCCCACCCCTCCGAGGTAACCTACAGGGGGAAAAAACAATCTCAGAGGACATATTCTGCCAGCCAGCTCTTCTGCGTACGGGAAAAAAGCAGCGTGCCTTTACATGGAGAGGAAGAAAAGTGGCAACTTGCTTTGTGGAGGGTCGGAATAGTCGGGAGGGAGGGGAAGACAACAATACACTTGTTACGGCTCGGAAAGATTGGCTTCATCTTAGGGAAATACCTTATGTAAACCGACCGTTTCCCCATTGTCGACGGGGACTGCCTCTTCCACGGAAAAAAAGGGGATCGTAAGAGGGACTCCGCATAGGAGAGGGAGTCGGCCGGTTCTACGCCCCTATTGAAGCGATGACTATCCCCCAACCTGAGGACGAAAAGGGGTAAACTTCACTATGCCCGCCCGGAAGATAAAGACCGTCACGGGTCCGCCGTTTGTGGGGTGGTCGAAGATGACGGTTGCAACAATCGCGGGGGAGGAGAAAACCATTGGATCCCGATCCCTGGGAACGCAGATGACGTGATCTAGCGATGCAAGCCTCGGTCGCGTCTCCGAGTAGGGACGCGTATCTGGGGAAAGAGGGAGCATCGGGGAGAAAAAGGTCTGCCTCACCTTATTGCCTGAAGATTAGCCGCCACGTCGGGGGAGGGGAAGACACCCGACTGCCTGAGAAAGGGGACGCAGATCCGCGCTCGGTCAAAGTACTGGATCGATAAGGGGAATCTTCAGCAAACATCGGAGAAAAGATCCGCATAAATCGCGCTGCGCCCGGGAAAAGGAATTAAAAGGGCCGTTTCTTCACCTATTCCAAAAAGGAGAAAGGGTCGAACACCAGGACGTCTCAAAGGGTTAAAGGTATGTGGGAAGCCATCCATGGTACTACCTGCGAAAGGAAAAAAAATACAAGGGGGCTCGTGACCTGCCTCTCGCGACGCGGGGGGATGGGAAAACGGTACGCAGGTTCACGCCCCAGAGCGTGGCGCGACGTACGCCGGTCCGAATGTCGAGGAAAGACGGGGGGGAGTAGAAACAAACAGGAGTATAAAAGATAGAGATCGCTTCACGACCACGGGAAAGGAAATCTCCTGCCCTTCTTACGTCTCTCCAAAGAGAGAGGAAAAAAAGAAAGAACATCCCCGAACACTAAGAAAAAAAACAAAAACTTTATACGGACGTAGGATCTCATGTCGAAAGGAAAAAAAAGACCAGATAACAACGTCAGACCGCTCGAGAAGGTGGAATCGGAGCCCCGGGGGAAAAAAGAGTGTACTTACCAAAGCCTGCGCCGCAGCTCGATCTGCGGTGGAACCTCGTTGGGGAGGGGAGGGGAAAGGGAAGGAGCGACGGCGGGCTCTCGAAAGAAGTAAAACATCTGGCCTACGGTGACGGAATAGCGTCCCCTTGCTCGGCACAGGGAAAGGGAAAAAGCACGCTAGGCAAGACTGAGAAGCACCGGAAAGCTCGCCGCGCCACTATGGATTGCCGAACGATCTCCCTCCCGAAGGGGGAAAAGTAACGAGGTCCCCTATCATGGTAAGAATAGTAGGGAAAATCGCTCCCCTCTCGTCCCGTACACCGAGAGAGCGGGATCCCTTTATTCTGGCGAGAAAAGGGGAAAGGAAAAGGTAACAAGTACTCCCAGCCGTGACCCCACGTCTACCCGTGACGACGGAAAAACGTTGAGCTTTCGGAAGGGGAAGGGGGGGAAGTGCAAAGAAACTGGTAGTCGATCCTCGCTCGAAGCCGAACGGCCGAAGGAAGGGAAAAACTTTGGGAGACAGCTGACTACAAGTTGTCAGGAAGAGGCCCGTCGAGAAAGTCAACTGGTCAGAAAGTAGAGAGTGGTGAAGAGCTCCAAAGGAAGTCCGTAAACGTGTTGCTTGGGCAAAAGGAAAAAAGAGGCCCGTCCGACCGTAGTCAAAACGTGCTCTGCGCGTCGATGTGAAAGGATTCGGCTCAAGAAAAGAGCAGGGCGCTCAGGGAACATAATGTCCTCTGAGTCGGCCTTCAGGAAGACGTAGCTGTTCTGTTGGTGGAGACGGGTAGGTGAACGGGAAGAGGGACGGTACAAGGAGCGATCGCTGTCGACGCGGGAAAAGGAGAAGGGGAAAAAAGACAGGGCGAGGTCCGCCTTCCGGGAAAAAAAAACCTCCGTCTATGTGTAGCGTGTGGTGTCCCAAAAAACACGCCGCTGGTTGTCGAAATGGCTCTCTGTTTCTCGCCGCCCCGGGCGATCCAGCCCTCTGAAGGGGAGGGAACCTTAAGGAGACGTGATCTCTCTCTTCAAGTGTTAAGCTCCTTTCTCAAACAGGGAAAGAGGGAAGAATGCCTGGCCATGGGCGAGCCGCGAGACGTTTGAGAAAACAAACCAACTTTTATCTATTGCTACGGACAAGGGGACCGCGACATCTGGCCTCTCCTCCCAGGCGTGTGGTCGAAGTTCCGGTAAAAGGGCATATCTTTGGCTCGAGGTCCCTGAACCAGTTCTGGACTTTCTCCCGGGAAAAAAGGGGAAAAAAACCGGTGCCATCAAGTTCCGCTGACCAATAAAGAGAAGAACATTCTCATGTGCTGGACTGTACGCCTGCAAGGAAAAGTAGTGCGTTCCCCGCCTATGCAAAAAGCAGAAGCGAGAAAACAACCCCCGGGTGATCTAAGGGGGGACTTCCGGGATCGAGTACCGGGACCCTAATCCGATGAGGGGCGGGTTGAAGACCGGGAAGAAGACCCGGGAGCGCGCTCGGCATCAAGCCAGGGGGAGACCCAGCTCCTGGTCTCCCAAGAGGAAAAGGGGGCACAGCTTGCGCTCCTTGGGACGGGAAGGGAGAATCCGGGATAATGATTTTCCACCTATTTCGGGGAGGGGGGATGAAACTCTAGCGAGGCGAGCACAGAAAACTTTAAAATTGTAAATGATTCAACACAACGGATGGGGGAAAAAGGCAACTTTCCCCTTTCACCGTTTCGATGTTGTCCCGAATGCCTCTCCTTCGCGAAAGGAAGCCTTAACCCTCCCTCAGGGGAAGGGGGGACAATTGTGGACGAGCGGTGACAGAGGAGGCTCGCATGCCGTATCTCGATGGCGGGGGAGCCGAACTTTTACGGGGGGGGGAAGATAGATCTCCAGGAACGCTAGGGTTAACCCTACACCGGGGGAGGGGCTTGCTTCCGTTAAGAGAAAAAAGGAAAGGCCTCGTTTTTCATCGAGGAAAGAGTGGCTCTCACGTGCTTGGAGAAAAAGTCACCCGGCCGAGGAAGAAAGCGCACAGGTTACGTTGAGGGAAATAGGGGGGCAGCGTACCCTTTATTGCCACGCGGGTGAGGGGGCCTCTTTAATCCAGTTCCCGAAAGAAGGGAAAAAGAGAAAAAGGGAACTCGATCCTAATCTGATATGAGTTGAAATCTACTCCGCCTTTCGGCTCGCCAGATGTCGTGCCCGGGAGACTTATGTTGGGGGGGAACAAAACCCAACTGGAGAGACTCTCCCATTGCCAGGAGAGCGGTGTTGCGCAAAAAACCGGACACTTGCAGAGCGATGAAAAATCCTCCTGTTGCTCTTCTGGCAGCTTGAGGGAAAGGGGCCGGGCGGGCGCGAAAAAAACGACTGCGCACACCATGCGACACCCCACGCGGAGGAGTTGTGGGAAAAAGAGAGAATCGACTGTCCTTGTTAAATTAAACGCTTACTCGAAAGCGCCTCGCCCTCTTCGAAAGAGGAGGGGGAAAAACGGAATGTTCTGGGAAATGCCCCTCTTCCTCTGAAACACGTCTTGAAAAAAAAAAAAAAACCGAATCCGACATCTCTGCTGACCGGGGGAAAATAGTACATCTTCGGCAGTGCCCTGGGAGGCGTCGTCGGATGAAGAGCGCGAAGTCGCAGCAGCGGCAAGAAATAAACTCCCTTGAGCATCACGGGGAAACGGGAAGATTACTATCGTCTTCCATTAAAGAAAGGGGGGAAAGAAAAGAGGCGTGAGCTTCTCAAACCGGGGGGCAAAAAACCAAGTTGAACTGCCCTCTAAGACGGCAGGGAAAGAGGGGAAACTTGCTCGTCATCTGGAAGAAGGGAGAAAAAGAAAGGGAGTTCGGCCGGTTCGACGACCCATCCGGCTTCAAAAAACCTTAAGTCCGACCATTTCTGTCACCTTCACCTATGCCAAAGGGCGTGCAGGTCCCACTACACAGGGGGGAGAAAGGGAAGAAAAGGGGTGGTGGTCGCCAACGGCTGGGACGTACGGTGGAAAAAGGGATCGCCCATAACAGTGGAAAAAAGAGGGGGGAGTCAACCTTCGTGTAAGGGAACGAGCGGGGAAAAAAAGTGGGGGGTCTCTATCGATCTTACATTGATCGGGTGTTGCCTAAGAAAGAAGCCGGGCGATCATCTTTGCTTCTGCGAGACCTTAAGAATGAGAAAAGGGATGAAGAGGGGAGAACGATAAAAAAGGGAATCCACTACTGCCTGCGCAGGACGCCTCAATCCTTCTCTCCATCACCGTCAGGACAAAGGGGGGGGGGGGAAAGGAGCCGATGGAATATGCAAAGGCTGTTAAATCCCTCATTCGCTCTTCGCGCCGCGGGCCAAAAGCCGTTCTTCAACCGGGAAAAAGCAGGCAGAAGGTCGAAAAAAGGAGCGTCTACGTGTTTTCTCGGGAAGGGAAGTGCTGACGTGCTTACGTAAGGAGAGGGGGAAGAGAAAGGCCGCTCGAGAAAAGAGGAAGGTGATTGGTCTCTCTTTACGCGGGGTTAGCCCCATATCGTGGCGGCGAAAGTACGAAGGGGAAAAAGGAGAGTGAAGAGCAGCCGAGACACACCAAGTTGTTCTTGTCAGCGTAATCTCACTCTCCACAAAAAGAAAGGAGGGAGACGCTTCAAGACCACGGTGGAGAGGAAGGCCAAGGGGCGTCCTTCGCCGGCCACGCTCTGGGGGAGGCCTCACCTCCAAGAGGAAAAGAGTCTCTATCAGGCCGGTCACGAAAAGCCGCATTTCTTAGCATCATGGCTTGCTTCCCCCTCCCAGAGAGCACGCCCTGGGGGGAAAAGGGAAAAGACCCGTTGGCATCGGTGCTTGGGAAGACCTTCGGTCCCTTCCGGCGGCGCGCAGCTGCGGAGGAGGGATGATGATTCCGCTCGCTTGCGATAGAGGGGGAAGTAAGGGGGGGAACCTAGCGCAGGATCTTCTGAATCTCAGGCGCTGGCGTACCTCCCTCTAATCCCGACGGGGGAAGAAAAGAAGGGGGGGGGGAAAAAAAAAAGGCAAAAAAAAAGGGAGGAGCCTGCTCCACTATGTGATTGCCGAACCCGCAAAAAAAAGGGGTCGGGGGGCACAACCTATCACGCGTCACGAGAAAACCGAAATCTGCTTGCATCGCTCGAGTCCCGCTCGGAAGAAGGTAAGCTATCTTGAAAAAAAGGAAGAAGAGACGGCATGCAGTTGGTGTCCACCGTCACGTCCAAAAACCCCCCCACGTCCGACCGTGAAGAGAGGGGGGGGCCCCGCACGACAAGAACCGTTCCTAGTGAAGGTAACGAACTGGGTCCTGAAGAGGCGCTCTGAAACTGGGGAAAGAGGCAGAAAGCCATTGAACACTGGGCGGAAATCTCTTCTAGCAGTTTTCGAGAAGGGGAGCCTTTCTCGAGGAAAAAGGGGGGAACAGGGAGGGCGTCGACACACCGGTAAAAACCGTCTTGTCCCGCCGTAAAACGTGGGAAAAACCGATCGGTAGGGAAAAAGAGGAACGAAAAGCCCGTTGAGGCTCAACAGGGAAAAAATCTTCCCCTCGTCTTCTCTGTCGGCTCTTCAAGCCGCCGTGCATAGAGAAGAAAATGCGCCTATTCCGCTTAACCGAGACTGTTCGGATAGGGAAATACTTTTAATTTTTAGCGGGGAGGAAGGTGGAAAGAGGAACATGAAAGCCAGCGCTAACTGCGGGCGACGAAAACCGAGGTCTATTCCGCTCTTCCGGCATCTCGCGCAGGAGGGGTATGGATCTTTTTTGTGTCCCAAAAAAAAAGAAGGAGGGTGGTGTGTCGCATTTTTGCGGAAAGAAGAAAAGCTGCTCCCTGCCCGCTCGTCTATCCAGCACGCTGAAAAAAGGAGGAGCCGTTTTTTTCTGAGAATAGAAGGAAAGAGGTAGGAACGTTTTCGCAAGGGCGCAAGTTAGGCGGCCTGCCATGGGCGAGCGCATCAGTAAACCGGTTTGGGTTCCGAAAAAAAAAAAAGGGGAAGGGGGAAAGAGGAGGGCGACGGCACGTGGCCCGAAATCTGGAAGTGGAGCGCCCATTGTCGGGAAAAGGTAACTTCATATAGAGGGGGGGGAAAGGGGGAAGGGAGAAGAGGGCGTTTCAGCAAGGTCGGGAAACTAAGAATAAAGCCATCCGCCGCACCGCGTGTCCAAAGAACGTCTGAGTGGTATCCGATAAAAGAAAGAAAAGGGGACTGGACCTGTCCCCTGCATCCGCGGGAAAAAGAGGATGCGCGACCCGCATAAGCTCGAGAAAGAGGACGTGTACTCCTTATCTATTACAAGGGGAAAAAAAGGGGGATCTGGTTCCTCAACGACGACGGGGAAAGGAAAGAGAGCGCTTCATCAAGCCCATGTCAAAAACTGGTCGCCAAATCCATCGGAGTACGAAGGAAAAAAAAAGAAGGGACACGAAGTAAACAATTGCAACATCAGAAGTTGTCCAGTGTGGGGTATGATCCGCGAAGGAGCGCTTCGGGGAAAGGGGGAAGG
>Ga0179593_1332396_pt1 | contig 11496 bp, 11 predicted proteins | sample CZODoug2_1_08_16_FD_185931 | JGI IMG/M metagenome (GOLD analysis project Ga0179593, IMG submission 185931) | Vadose zone soil fungal communities from Angelo Coast Range Reserve, California, USA - CZODoug2_1_08_16fungal (PacBio error correction) | ecosystem: Environmental > Terrestrial > Soil >...
AAACTCCAAAGGGGGGCTAGAGTCGGAAAGTGGATTGTCACCTATGAAGGGGGGGAAGAATCCAACTGGTAGGTGAAGAAAGTTCTGCTCAAAGGAGGGGGGGGAGGTGGTGCTCAATGAACTACTTATTGGGGGGGGGGGGGGGAAGGAATAAAGCCAGAAGACTAAACCGGAGTCTGGGCCAGGGCGAAGTAAATCAAAACAGTTTTCATGTTATATCGGAGTCGATCGGAGAGTCCACCGGAATTGGTCAAGAAGGGAGTAAGGGCAGTTCAACATGGCGCGATGGGAGTGAGGTGATCAGGAAAGGAATTGGCCGGAGCAAAAACAGAGGCAGAGAAGGGGGGCCGCGAAACCTTCCATGTGCTGGGCCTAAACCGGCCAACAAGAAAAAAGACACCAGAAGCGGTGGGACTGATGACATACCACTTAGGGGAGGGAAGGATCCATGAGGGGACCGGTCCGAGGGAAAACATCGTTCCAGTGATGAGATGGATACCTCAAGGAACAAAATGTATCTGCACGAGAGCAATTTCACTGACCGAAATAACCCCCGTGATTTGTTTACTCTACAAAAAAAAACACCAAAGGAAGGAAGGGGAAAGAAAGAGGTTGCACACAGGGGGGGAAATTCGGGAAGGGGGAAACGGAGACGAAAGGGTCGGTTGGGGGGCCGGAATGGTGCAGCACTTGAACGAGGGGTTGGCAACAGGAACTAATGGAGATAAACAGTCAACACAGGCAAAATAATGGTCAGGCATATCCACCCGCTTACGGCACGGGAGGAATTGGGGGGAGGAGATTAGTGGGAGTGTCCCGGGGTGAAGACCCGCGGAAAATCTACAATAAGCGGTGGGAGAAAAAAAACCGAAACGTTCCTATAAGCACAAAGAAAGAAAAGGGGGGGAAAGGTCTCAGGTCCTCAGAAAGGGGAGGGGGCCCCTCCAGGGCGATCACAGTTCCTGCAGTCAACCTGAAGGGTAGAGTAGAACTTGCCCTGTCTAGTATAATGGCTTAAACAAAGAGCTCCCCGAATCATAGAAACACTGGAAGAAAAGGCCCCAAATTTTCTCCGGGCTGACGTAAGTATGCGGTGATAAAGATCGGGGGACATCAAAAAAGGGTAGCGATCTGTGAAATGTGAAAGACGACCGTCGCTTTGGGGAAGGGACTACTACTGGGTGCGCGAAAAAAAGAAAGGTGAAGGACTACGACTCATCAGAGACTATAGACTTGATCCGGCGTCGCGAGCTGGGCATGGGGGGAGTGAACTAAACAGAAAAAACATAAGCATAAAGCGCGCAGGAACCTGAAAATCACAGGAGCCATGCAGAAAAAGGGGGGGGGGGGGGCAGAGAGAGGGAAATTTGGAAAAAGTGGGCAATCATCTACGTCGAAGCCGTAATGAAAAAAAAAAAGAAGCACCCGGCAAAAAGAATAACCGAAAATCTTCGTAGCTTGTCTAATGCTCGGGACGGCAGGAAGTTTAGGCACACGATCAAGCAATCGGAAAAACATCATATGGGTACGCGAAGGCCAAGGAGGCACCCATCTCCCATGGAAACGTTGAAAGAGGAGAAAAAGCATAGAAACCTCTGCGAAAGTCTTACTCGGCAAGAGCATCTTCCAGATGCGCCAGCCAACGGCAATTGGGATGTCAAAAGCAGGGAGAAAGCAAGCGATGGCACATCCATCATCGAAAAGGAATGGCACGCAAAGAATCTCACGCCAGGGTCTCACAGACTGAAAATTCTTAGGGGGCAATGATCGCCTCAAGGGGAGGACCAATCTAATGGCGAATCAAGGAACTTCGGGGAGGCCTCAAAAAACAATGATCGGCCCAAGAGACCAAGATAGCTTCTCCGCAGCATTTAAGACGGCGAAGTTCAAAGAAGGGGATAAAGAGGGGGAAGGAGGTTCAGCGGGGGAAGGGGGGGGGGAGGGGGGGACAACGGCTCGCTATCCTGAGCCTGGAGCGGCCTCCTCACAAGCACAGCAAACGAAGGGAACCAGCAAGAGGCAGCGTGGCAAGGATCTAAACGCAAAAAGTGCGAGTGATCTCCAGGGGAAAGAGGGCCAACATTATTGATCACAGAAAAAGGGGGGGACATTTTGTGTTCTACAATCTCAGGTACGACAAGTGGGTAGGGGATCTTGGGAAAGGACCGAGAGAAAAGCCCTCTATCGGGACTGAAGAAAAGATATTGTCTTCAAGCTAATTGTGATGGAGACAAACAAAAACAGGGGGGAAGAGTACCTGAACAGATGACACCAAACATCTTCTTAAAGTGAAATACCAAGGAAGCGCGCATGTTGTTTCCAGACACACAAAAGTGGGAAAGGCATGGAGACAAAAGGGGGGGGGGGGGGGGGCAAAGGAATGAAACGAGGGGCTAGGACGTCACGATTGGGCCTAACAAAACTCATAGCTGGTCACCACCTGGTTTTTTTTGGAACCAAGTGTATGGCGGGGGAGAAGGGTGGAAACCAAAAACGGGGGGGGGGGGACAAAAAATTAATGGGTACAATATCAACAAGGGGGAGGGGGGGGGGGAATATCCAACCTTACAGGGAAAAAAGGAAACTCCCAAAGGAGGGGGGGTTGGGGATTCCAGAAGCAACTGGGGGGGAAAGGAAATGATTCTGAATTTGAGGCCTTTTGTCTCAGCGAACGGGGGAACCATCTGCTAGCTGAGAACGAACTCTACATTCTCCAAAAAACCGAAAAAGGATTTGACGAATGACCCGGGGCAGGATGGTGGAAGAACGGTGGTGCCCTCGAAGACACGCGTTTAATTATGATATATTGGAGCAAACAGAACCAGAAAAAATTAAAAGGACCAGAAGGTATGTGCAAAATTGGCGGCTCGACGATGAGGCGGAACGGAGGTGGAGCGTGGGGCACAAGAAGTTTTTGAACGGGAAGATTTGGTCACGGAAAATTGGGTGAACGGGGGGGCCCTGCTTGGGGAGTAGTCGGGGATCCAGCGACACAGCCCTAGGAGATCTTAGGCAAAAAGAGAAAGTTCTAGGCTCTTGGACTTCGCCCAAATGAAGAAACACGCAGAGGTGGCACATCAACGGAATTATTAGGGGGCATAGGGCTTTCTGACTAGAAGGGACCGCAGCTGCTTTCCGGGGAACTTGGAAAAAAAAATAAAGGGGGCCAAAAAAAAAAAAGGGGGACTTCACACAATCGCAGGACCCGCGTCTGGAGTACCTGCTCTGTCCAAGCTTTAGAAGGGATCTCTCTCAGAAAACAAAAAAGGATGTAAGGGAAGAGGGGGAGGGAAGAAAAGGGAAGACATCTGGCCTCTAGATTCCTGAAAAAGAGAGTGGCCGGTCGGGCGACGTCTACTGGAAGTGAAGCAAGAGCGGGAAGCAGGAGGCGCAGGACCAGCAAAAAAAGAACGTTTCATAATGCGCACCACCTCTCAAGGGTTCTTGGCAGGAAAGAGACCTGACGGGTAGAAAAGAAACTGGAAAAACTGATCAAAAGGGGGCGATGGGGGATGAAATTTCAAACTACAAAAAATTGGAAAATATGACAACACTGTAATATGCCGAATCTTACCGAAAAACTGAACGAAACAAAATCCGCTAAACGAGCAAAAAGGCAAATCAAAAGGCAGAACGTTCTTAGTGTTGTACCGGGGCGGAGCTTCACGAAATAAGGAACCACATTCAACAGAGGTGAAATTTATAAAGGACTTTCACACTAGGAATTCACGTTCCCGGAATATCCACATTTTTGGGAAAAAGTTGTTGGGCCGGGGTAGAAGTAGATCGGGTAACTCGTCAAATGGGGGTCACAGGGGAAGGGGAAACTGAAATTCCAGATGATCTAAACTCAAAGAAAGATCCCACTACTTACTGAAAGGATGAAAAAGGTTTGGGCGGGGGAAAAGACAGGGGGGTCAGGGGATGGACTTTAACACCGTTTCATGGGGGGGGAGATTCAACCCATTTTAGGGGAAACTTTGCCCCGTTTTGTTTTTTTGTTTGGGGGACAAAAGAGAGAGCATCTCAGAATCCACAGGGGTCAGAGAAAAAGAGTGGAGGGGGATTGGGTCTCGTTGTGCCATATGGGGGGGGGGGGGACGGAAGCCTACGTCGGAAGGAATTTGCACGGTAAAAGTGGAGGGGGCAGGGTCCGAAAAGGCGGTTGTGACTAGACCGCGGGTCGTGGATCTTGAAAAATATCCCGGGTCTGGTGACTCATCGACATATTTGCTCCGGGGGGGGGGGGGGGTGAAAACAAAAACGGTGAAAGGAGGATCTTTCTGTCCAACCAGCCAAGGAGCATGTCGTATTTTTCGCCGAATGTGAAGATAATCAGCAGTGGGTAAAGGGGGGAAAATCCAGTTGGTTATCACGTCAGGCAGAGGGGGGACAAAAAGGTCCCGAGATTCAGAATGGTTGCCGGACAGAGTGAGAATGGGGAACAGCGGGGGAAAAAGGGAAAGAAAAAAAAAAAAAGAGTAGGAATCAAATAGTGGCGGCTTGTTCAACTGCAGGTCTGACGGGGGAGGTGGCGAGAATCTCCCATGGACTTTAGGCCATGGTAATCCTTACGATGAAAGCAGCCACCCAATCATGTTGGGATTAGGAATTCCATAGAGTTAAACCGGGATATATGCTGTCGGCGAAGAGAATAGTGATATTCGGGCGGGGGCACGCGAGGTGGAGAAGACCAAAAATGTGTTTGGGGGAAGGGAAGAAAAAGAAGTCGGGGGACAGGGAACAGTCCTGATCCAAAGGATTCTAAGCAGGTGGACAGCTACAATCAAAGGAAGAGGTTAGCAAAAAAGGGAAAAAGGACGCTGGCAATGGCGTTCCATTCCTTTTTTAGATTGGCGAGGGCTGTTCAACCCGATGGGAAGGTGGGCAGAGACTTGGAAGAACCAAAGTTGGAAGGTTTGCGCCGGGCATAGCAACTCCACTGGCAACGCGCTGGCTAGTCTCTGCCTTTGTGAAGGAAAAGGTTGAAGAATTGGGGTCGTAATATGTGGGTACCGCTGGGGAATATGGTGGGGGCCATGGAGGAGACCCACAGCAGGATTCCTTTGTGAAAAAACTGGATTGAGGGGGAGAAGGACTCAACTCAAATACAGGCATTGAAGCAAAAACAAAGGATACCACAAGGGCTGTCGAGAAAATCAAAAAGAGGATGACATTGGGGATAGTCTGGAACATATGGACAGGCTATAAAAAGGACTGAATAATATGAAAGACAACAAAAAAACTCTGAACAATTTCCTTCAAGGGGGGCCCTGGGAAGTGGTTCCAGGGTGAGGGGCGCAGATGGGTGGAGGAACTGGAGTATTCAACCGGCCTATTAGCAAGGATAACTAGGCTTGTTGATGAGTAGAGAGGGACGAAGGGAAAAGGAGAACAGGGAGCGATCCAGGAAGAGAGGATTAGAGGTCTCCTAAGCGAGGAATGAACACTCTGTTCGAAACAGAGGAGGAACAGTCTTTGGGAAATGGAAGAGATCCGGGGAAACATCCGGGGGAAGAACGGGCGTACGAAATCAATCTGTATCAGTAGGTGGTAGCATTCTAGTTCGACATTCGAGAGGGGGGGGGAAAGCCATGTGCCAGACACCATATACCCCGTCTTCCGGAAAGCGGCCGGCTAAACAGGTTTCAGGTGACTATAAGAAAGTCGAGGAGGGCGTCCGGCGCCGGATGGGTCATCCAATGTATTGGAAGGAAGGGCCAGGAAAAGAGCGAAATGGTGGGAGGTCTTGAAAAGCAGGAAGACATTCAGTTGTCGGGGAGGACTAAAAAAAAACGCGTCAGCTGGTCTGACAATGCGTGCAACGTCGTGGAAAATTTTTGCCGGAAGAGAAGAAAACCGCCATCCTACGCTATAACCTATGCGGGGGGAAGATTAGACACTTATTAGGGGGGGAGGACAGGATCAGTCAAAAGGGAGGACGGTGCCAACCAAATTTCAGTGAGAGTGTTAAACAGAAAGGGAAACTTAACTTTGAGAGTCATTTTCACTCACCGAAAGAAACCCGGGTGGGAAGGTGGAGTCAGCAACAACTAAAACCACAACAATTAGGGATGGGGGTTATTAAATGGAGATATTTCAAGAAATTGTTATTCAGGAGTGGCTGATCAAAGGGAACGCTCAGGTGGGGGTTTGGCCATTGAGAAATCGGTCACACTGCACATTTTGTGACCATCGAGGAAATAAAGGAGAGGAATAACCATAAGAATAAAGTCGTGAAGGAACGAACCAAGAAGCTAGCAACGTACTGGCGTGCGGGGGTTGGAATTTGAGAAAGGACATGGGTTGGAAGTCCCTATGCACCGCTGCGGCACGAGAGGCGGGGGTGAGGATACCAGGGAAGGGTTATCAGAGAAAAAAAGGTCCACTTTCTCGATTTGGTACTCAAAAAAGGGGGACGTCCCGCCGGAGCGAAACATAGACTTGAAGTCACAGGAACCTGTTTTAATAGAGCCAGGATTTCCAGAACAGCGTAATAGTCTGACTGGATGGTGGTCCAAACAATCCGAACCTAATCATAAAGACGGGCAAGAAACTGAAAGATGGTGTTAGGAAAAAAGGGAGGGGACATAAAGGAGGAAGAGTCGGTAAAGAGGAAATCCAAACGCCATCTTGTTCAGGCAATGCGGAGGCAAACTTCGCTTTGGGGGGGCGCCCGAAAAAGCAGGGTTAAATGGGCTAGGTGCGCGCCTAACTCTCCAAATGCCACGATAGATTATAATCGAGAGAAATCGAAGGGGAAAAAGCCATCACTAAAGCACGAATCGAGATAAACACTGAAAGAAAAGGAACCGGGAAAAGAAACATTAGCTTCTGACGTGAGGAGGGGAAACGGAGGAAGGTAGCAGAAGAGATCAGAGGCAGGACCTTATTCACACGCACTTGGCCATAAAGAACCGTCTAGACCTCGGATCGTTGGTTAGGGACGAAAAAGGAAGTTTTAAAAGGCACCTACCACTAAGAGACAAAAAATGTATAGTTCTTCGATCTAAAAAAAGGCTTCAACATCTCACCAGTCAAGGGGGCAGGAAAAAAAGACGGATTAAAGTACCACTCTAAACCATGAGAGCAAATTGAAGGGGGAAAGAATGAGAGATCCACATTAGAGCAGGGCGGAACTCTCCAAATTTGCGGGGTCGGTGATTGCAGATATCCATCGGGGCTGGCCAGAAGAAAGGGAAAGTCGAAAGGAAAGAAAATACGGCAAGCGGTGCGAAAAAAAACCGGAATTCGATGCGGCTACAGTCGGGGAGTTCGCCTCATGGGACAGTCCGTCAACTGAGAAAAGTCGTAAGGGACTGAGGTGGAGGGGGAAAGAAAAAAAAAAAAATGAGGACGAACGCTCCGAATATCCGGAGGATGAAGGAGGGGCCGACTCAGGTAAGTCCCTTACTAAGGATGGATTGATATTGTGAGATTTAAGGAGGGAAGGCGACCTGGCTACTCTCTGAAACCGCGCCACTGAATGGAAGCTCCACATCCCTCCGAACTCCTAACCTCTTCAACGGTCGGTTTAGCAAGAAGAGAAACCGCATCTTGAGTTTATATGGGCCACTACTAGAACATCTGGGGGCACGGAACCAGGAGAGCGGGGACAGGTGGGAGAAGGGACTCAAAACAGTAAAAAAAGGGATGGGCCTAGTCGTAAGAGGGAAGGTGAGGCCGAAAATGCTCTACGAAACCAGCCTTCTTCTTCAACTCTCAGGGGGGGGGGGGGGGGGGTGGGGCTTTAAAAAACAACCACCAGGCTCAGTCTGCTCAAATGAGAAGCCATGGAAATAAGAATAAATAGACGAGGGCTGGGTGTTTTCAATTTCACAACACAACAGTTTGGGGAATCCCCTCCCCATTAGAAAAGGGCAATCAGTAACAGCGATGCATACTGCTGGCAACGAGAACATAATCGAAGAGAAGAACTGGAATGACTAACCGGTTTATTTCTCGAGCTTTGGGGGGGGAACAAAACAAAAAAAAAAGGGGCACAATAAAGTGGGTTTAAAATCAACCAAGTGTTACTGTTTCATATACAAAAGAAACGCGGATTACAAAGCTTTACACCGCCATTGAGGGGGGGGGGGGAAAAGCAAACAAATAACTGGTGAAATTGAAGTTCGGAACTGCGGGACCTGGAAGTTCGCAAGACGGGGGTGGAAAGAATCCATAACCGGGGGACGAGGGGAAGTGGCAAGAAGAGAAACCTGGAGGGACAGACGCAGAGATGTGAGCAGGAATAACGTTCCACTGGGAAAGGTGAATACCGGGGGGGCAAAAAAGGAGGAATAGCGGTGAATTATTGGAGGGAAAGAGAGGCAGGGGGGGGGGAAAACGAAAGGGGAACACGACGGCCCGGTTTTAGTTACTCGCACAAAAGGAGGGGGGGTGAGCGGAGCCGGTTTTTGAGATGTGAGGAACAGCGTGGACGCGAATAGTGTTCGAGGGGGGAGGAGTTCGTTGTGAAAATATTTTAACCAGTAGTTAACTGGAAGGCTTCTTAGACCAAACTAAAACCCGTAGGGGGCTTGACAAGAAGTCAGGGATCACGAACTGAGAAAAGAAAACCTTAAGAGAGGGTGTTGAGGGCACCGGATGGTTGAAAGCGGTCGAGTCGCAGACTAAGTCCCGCCGCGTCTTGCCGGGACAGTTCCCAAAGCGCCAGCGCAGGCCAACAGCATCCGAGTCCCAAAAATTGTATTTAAAAAAACTCAGTAGACGAACGGAGGGGAAAACTATCTCCCCCCCCAAAACGGGCAATGTGAGACCTTCCTGCCTCAGAGCATCCATCGGGGGGAATAGATGAAGGGGGACTCTCCCGCTTCGGCGGGGGGGGACTCGATGGCAAGGGTCTCACAAATGCGACTGTAGGGGGAAGTTCCCACCTGAAATTCTTCACAGGGATTCGGAGGGGGAAAGCGCCCGATGACCCAACAAAAAAGTAAGGGGGGCACGAATGCAAAAAACCTCGAGGGAAGTTTTGTTTCGAAAAAAAAGTCCTATAATTCTCGAGAAAATTCAACTTGGTATCGGGAGTGTAGATTTGGCTCCGCACTTCCCCTAAACACAAGAAAGTAACAAAAGCTAAAAAATTCAAAGAGGGTTGAAAAACTGCCTCTAACAAGCTCCACAACCGGAAAGCTCGAAAATGGGAAGGGGGGAGAGAGAAACAGGCAAATCCGGCCTGAGGTGGCGTTTAACACCGCTGAGGGGGGAGTCGCCGTCACGCGTGAATTTCTCCGAAGGGCAAAAGGGTCCAAAACTGAAACAAGGACAGAAGGGGACCGCAGAAACCGAGACACATTGAGGGTGTTGCCGGTAGTCGAAGTTCTCGGAGGGGCGACCTTCCAGCAATGTCCAGTGAGGGAAAGAAGGCAAAAGGGAAGCGAAATCGGAAAGCCAAAAGTCCAGAAGAAGGCCACGATGATGGGTGGGGGTGTGCTGGTGGATCTAAAATCAAAGGGGGGCGGCCAGGGGGGGAGGGGAAGACGGCGCCGTTTCCATGGTGGAGAGGAAAAAGACAGGGGGGGGAGGGGGCAAGATGGGGGGGTAAGGGGTTGGTGGGTTTGGTTGTGCAGCTATCTCACGCAAGAAATCCAAGGGTAGTCAGTCAGAAAACTAGTTAGGGTAGGGGGAGAGTTAAAAGGCTTCCTATACAGGGAAAGAGTGACTTTGTCCCTGGGAGTTGGAGGGGGGCATTTCCCATAAAACAAGTCGTGTTTGGTATATGTAAACCCATCGGGGGGTATATGTGATGCAAATAAAATTAAGGATCTGTTCTCATCTAGCCGGAAAGTTGCAGGCAGGGGGGGGGTGGTTTTTTTTCACAGCCCACGCGGTGGGAAGACGAAAGGAGGGAACGTGGGAGGCAGGGGAGAGAGGCTTTGTCGCATACACTTGAATCAAGCAGTCAAAAGTTGTTTCCGTTTTGACAGGAGGTGAATCTGGGGGGAAGGACAAAAAAAATCCGTCGTCTGAAGAAGGGGGAAGGGAGCTGCCATCAGAAACTCCTCTTTGAGACCTATACGGGATCAAGGGGAAAAGGAGAACTCGTTTTCCTGACTGTGAGGCTGGGGCTGGGGAGGAGGCGGAAACGGCAAAAGGAAGGCGATAACACGCATGCGAAAAAGCAATCCCCGCTATATCAAATCCTGGAGGGAAAGGAGGAGGATGTGCCTCTATTTAGAGGGACCGAGTGCTCTACAGGTGGGGTGTGTGGGGGGGAGGGGGGAATCAACCCTTTAAAGTCGAAGGTCGCGGCCTGGCCAATGATTCGAAGAAGCCAAACTCGGCAGAATTGAAATATTGTTCAACCTGCTTTTCGCTGGAATGGGCGGACAGGAAAAAGTCGATGGGGACGATGGACTGGCCACCCGTGGGGAGAGCTTGTACATCCCAGCACTAATGGGCCTGTTGCATCCTTTCTAGCAGCCACTGGGGACGAAGGGAAAAAAAAAGGGCTCGGGGTGCGACTATCGGGGGATTTGGCTCCGTAAAATTCCGGACTGGAATAGGGGGGTGAGGCTTTCTATAGATCCGCATTCAAGCTTTGAAAAAGTGTGGCCGTGCAAGAGCAAAAGGATTCAAATCCTGAAGGTTAGAGAAGAGACCAGCCGCCTGAGATCAGCCAAGGGGAGGATTTACCTGTCTTTTAATGGGCATGCAAGTACGGCCTGGCAATCGAATGGGATGTGGTAGGATAAGAGTTAATCGCACAAAGACCAATGCCTGCACGTTCCTGTGTTGCAGGATATTGGTGATGTTTTCTTCTGGGTTTCACCAGAAGGAGGGAGGCACGCAGCTATCGTGTCCTCGATGAGAAAGTATGTCTCGAAAAATGAGCCGTGTATTTGCAGCGCCACAAGGGTAGTTACAAGGGCCGGGAAATGCTCTTCAGCGACGTGGAAAAAGATTAGTAAGATTTTATTGCAAGAAAGTCACGGGGAAGAATAAAGAGCATTATGTACTAAAAGGGCATAAACTATAGCGGGAGTGGGGAACCAGGAGTCTATTCAGGCGTGTGCGAGATTGGGGCTCCATTCATCACAGAGACCCGAGAAAAAGTCTGGAGCGGCTCTAGTAATTGGACTATAGGGGAAGTGCTCTAAAGTATCGGCGCCCGGAAGGTGGTCCTCAGCGGGGAGGGACGAAAGGGCCGTGAAAACTAAAGGCTATTATGGACGGGGCAAACCACGGAATGGACTCCCTCAACACCAAGAAGGCAGCGGGACCAGGGTCAGCGTGTCGTGTCCAATGAATCAGTGGAAAGAAGAGGCGCAAACGCTAGCCCACCCTCCAGAGCAGCCGAAAGATCGTTGGTCGATATTGTCCAGAAACTAGGAAGGGGGGGGGTAGCCTACCATGAGGATGACGGCCAGGGCTAATGTCCAAATCTTCACAATGGCTGAACTGGAGAAGGGACACAATGTAGGGATTTCACGGGATATAGTTGGGAAAACTTGGCCTTACCTTGAAATGGGGGCA
>Ga0179593_1382449_pt1 | contig 11496 bp, 15 predicted proteins | sample CZODoug2_1_08_16_FD_185931 | JGI IMG/M metagenome (GOLD analysis project Ga0179593, IMG submission 185931) | Vadose zone soil fungal communities from Angelo Coast Range Reserve, California, USA - CZODoug2_1_08_16fungal (PacBio error correction) | ecosystem: Environmental > Terrestrial > Soil >...
AGGGGGGGGGAAGAAGGGGATGCGAACTTATGACAAAGGACAGTCATTGGAGGGGTTTTCACTGCGAAATTCCTGCCTCAAAACTGGATGGGGTAAAGGGGAAGAGGTGGGACACCTGGAGAAACACACCCGGAGAAGGGAAAGGGACTTACTCAGTATAAAGAGACAAAACCTTCAATCGACTACCGGAAAACGAGAAGAACGCATCGCGTGCCATCCCAAGGAGGGAGAAGGAACTCCAGACCTCCTCCTAAAAAAAAAACAACGAAAAAAAGCCTCAACAAGAAAAGCCAAAGAAGACGGAAAGTCATGAGTAAACACAACTAAAGGGAAAGACTCACAGAAACAAGAAACCTCAGGGGAAAAGAGCCCGGGCAGTTGCAGGTCTCAATGAAGTGCAAAGAAAAACCCCTCGAGCGCCTCAAAGAGCAGGGAAGGAGAAAGGGGAAAAGGACGACGAGAGAAATGGGAACAACACTAAGGACTCGAAAAAAACCGGAAATGAAAAGGGGGGAGATAGGAATTCAGTCCTAACAGATTTCTGAGTTGGGGAAGAGGGAGGATCATGCGGCTATAGTGAAAAGGGGGCAGGGGGGGTTTTCTTTGCAACGACCAGCCATAGGGGGAAAAAAAGAACTGGGGTCTAGGGGCAGAAAGTCTTCATAACATAGCCTGAGAAAAAAAGATGCGGCGTACGTAGAGGAAAGGGGGAAAGAATAGAACGAAGCTCAAGCGTCTTAAGAGAAAAGAAGGAAGGGACCAAACCTGGCATCCAAGAGAGGGAGCAATACCAAGAGTTTTCAACTCTCCATCCCCTTTGTAAAAGAGACATGGAGCTCAGGAGTGAGAGAGGAGGGGGATTGTGAAATCGAACGTCAACGCAAGAGGAGGGGGGGAGAAGAATTCAAATACTCAATGTCTGGGTCCATGAAGGGGGGGGGGACAAGAGATCGACCGGGCCAGGGAGGAGATGATATCTTGAAACATAAAGAGACCGAAGAGGTGGGAAAACAGGTTTGTGGTCCACTGTGAACCCATAAGGGAAAAAGGAGTTCTATTGGACTCATGCCGAACAAGGAACAGAAGGAAAAAATACCCTAGGGGACATATTAGTCTCTGGGTGCATGTATGAGGAGGGCGTCGAGTAAATTGGAGATTCGCAGGAATAGAGAGAGGCTAGCGCGGGAGGGGGTCCGAGAAGGGATACTTACGACTAGAGCATGAAGGGAAAAAGTCAACGCTGCTGAGTGGCTCACGTCAAAACGGAAAGAGAAGATAAAAAAATACCAAAAAGGAAAGAGGGAAAAGGAGTAACATGGGAACGAGAAGGGAATCCGTTCTCGGAGGTCAATAGAGTGTAAGGAAAAACATTGAGTACCCACACAATGAGGAAAGGGGACTTCTCGGCAAAGAAAAAAAAGGGGGAAGGGGAGAACACCGGGAGGATATGGGGGGAATCGGGGGAAATCTAAACCCACGTTCCGAGCAAGAAAGAGGAAGGGTAGATAAAAGCCAGGAGGGGTCTCTCTGGGTCGGAGTACCACAGGGGGGAAGACATCCTAGCAACCAAAACTCGGGGGAAATGAAGAAGAACCGCGGAAAGCGGGACCAAGAGAAGAAAAGAAAGAGGTTCTGGACCCACGAAAGCCTTGCAGAGGAGGATGAGAAAGAGGTCATCAGGCGTACCTTGTTGAAGTTAGGACGGTAAAGGGAGGGGGGGGGAAAGTAAACTAGGCGGAATTCACCATATATCTAGGGATGGGTCGGAAAATAGGACGTTAAGGGGTGAGAAACGGCCTCGTCCCTTAAAAGAAAACAAAAAAGAAAGACTGCCATACCGTCCCTCGGCCTAGAGGAAATCAAAGAAGGAGCCACTATAGGGGAAAATGAAGAACGGGGAAAGGGCGAGGCTAGAGAGGGGTCAGCAAAGATCTCTTGGGGGGGCGCTCCTGAGGCAGCGAATATACCTCTTAATTTTCACTAGGAAAGAAAAAGGGATTGCATCTGGATGGGGAAGAAAGCTAGGGAAAGGGGTTTGGCGGAGTTGTATAAGAAGGGGAGAAGGGGAAAATCCCGAAGAGAGCGCAAACCAGATGGAAAGAGCGGGAGGATGAATCTCTCGATAAACCCACGAGGAAAAGGAAAAAGGCCTACGACAGTGGCGCCCAGATCTCCAAAACCAGAGAAACAGCCTAGGCAGGAGGCGGCAGCTTAACCATACGGGAGAAAGAAAGAGGCGATTTACAGACAGCGAAGAAGTGAGTAAGGGGGGGAACAGGATTCTTAAAATGAGAGAAAGAAAGTGCACAGACAACCAAAAACGCGCCCACGAAGTACCGCAAGCTCACTAGGAACCAAAAAGGAGCTCAGCATCAAGGGGAAGAATGAAGGAAGGGGTGACTCGAATATTCTCCTCTCCTTACATTGGGTGAAAAAAGATCCGTCCTTCCCCCAAACAAGAAATCAAAGGGGGACAAGCTTTCGCATCGTCCTGAGGAGACCTGGTGAAAACACTATACTACGTTGCAAAACTGAAACGTAAACCGATATTCACTCTGGTAGAAAACTGCACTCGTAAAGGGAAAGGGGTATCGTCAGTAAGACGGAGCAAGAGAAAGGAGACCTCGGAGGAGGTTTGGTGTGGCGGGGTAGCTGGAAGAGGAGCAGTACTTACCAATCTTGAATAAGAAAGAAGTGCAGGTTCACTGCGTGAGGAGAGTCAGATCTTGCCGAAGCAGCACTCAACGGCCCGGGGACTCGGGAAAAGGGAAAAGGAGGGGCTTCCAAACAAACGTGCGTGCCTTGAGGAGGGGTGGAGAATATGCTCTAAACAAGGTAGGAAGGAAAGGACTCGACATCTTCAGAAATCAGCCAGGAAGGTGCAAAAAGAGAACGTCGGAAGGGGGCGGGACGGACGTGGGAGATGCGAGAGAGCCAACGATTCAGAAGAGAACGACTGTCAACAGAACCTCACACGAGAGAAACTCGGCGACTGCGGAAGAGGCTAGGGACATCATACAACAAAAAGGGAAGAGTCATTGCAGGACGGAGAGAGACGTCTCTCAACCTGAATGGATGAAAGGAAGAAGGGGAATCGGGGAAAAAGAGATGATTAGGGAAGTGCCGAACCGATCGGGGGGGTTGAAAGAGGGGACATACCGGAAGTCCCACGGAAGCTCGACTGAGAGGAGGGGGGTAGAAGGGGGAAGGACCAAGAGCTTCTTTGTACAAGGTAAGACAGGGGGAGGAAGGGTTGCGGAAAAAAGGCAGCTCAGGAGGACTTCTCGATGGGTTTTTTACTCGCCGGTGAAGGAGATGGAGGAATTCTATGGGCAACGCGCCTTTTAAAGGGGAGGAGGGCAAGGGGCAAGTACGGACCTGGGTTCATGTCAGAAATAAAAAACCAGGTGGTCAAAGGCGCTGGAAACTTATCCAGAAGAAGAGGGATAGGATCTGATTTGGGGGGTCACACTGAAGAAGGAAACAGTCTGCTGGCACAGGTGGAGAAGAGGTGGACTAAAAAGGTACGGAGAACGGAGATTGCGGGGAAATAATAAACAAAGGAAATCAAAGCCCTTTCGTTCATCGGGGGATCGAAAAAGGACTTCGCGGGGCACCTTAAGGGAGAGACTAAAAAAAATTAGAAAAGCGAATGAGCAAAACAAAGGGAGGAGATCGGACAAAGACAGAAGAGCAAATCCAAGGGAGACGCGGGTGGAAAGAGCCTCAGTCATTCATAACAGAGCCACAAAGAGGGCTCGGTTTGCTCAAACGCAAATCAAAAGACCTGCAACTGACGAGTAGGAAGACATCGGGCGCTTCAGGATGGGTGAGTGAAAAAATTCAGGGATCCTGAGGAACTGCAAACGTGCAAAGCGGAAGTACGATTAGGGGGGTCGAAAATAGAGAGGGGAAAACAAGAAGACTATGAGGGGTGTGAGCACCCAGGCAAAGAGGGAGAGGACCAGAATAAAAAAAAATTACCCAAAGAATAAGGGAATCATAAAAGGAGAGGAAAGGGGTTCGCTTTTTCGGCGATAGACAGCGAGGGGTACTGACTATTTAAAGTGGAATTGTTCCGCTGGGAAAGTCTTCAGGTTCCTGGGAAAAGGGCTGCCAGGCGAGAGGCTACAAAACGGGGGGGGGGGTCTAACGAGGGGGGAGGAACTGGAGGGGCCTTTTAGGACCCTCAAAAAGGGCAAGGGTACCACGTCTCTGCTGTGGTTGCCTGTTGCGACTTCCTGGCCCACAGTAAGGGGGGGACCGGATTTGTAAGGTCTCACACCTGCGGGACATGAACAGGCAGGAAAAAATGCTGGTAAAGGTGAGGAACGCCTGAGATGCCCTGGGGAAGATGGGGGGGGGTCGAATCGGTGCGGCCGAAAGGAAAGGGCTAATGCGCAACGGCCAGGTGCATATCTTAAACAGAACCTGTCTCTATGAAGCGGTGGGAGACAAAAAAAACGCAGTATCGAAGAAGTTCAGTTGCATAACCAGAGACAGAGTTAGAGCTGCGCTCGTTAGGGCAGAGGAGGAAGCGGAAGGCATTCCAGAACTCGAAAGAGCGAGGCGCGAGGAGCCGCGCAATCTAAAGAGATAGAAGGGAATGTAACAAATAAAAAATCCTTCGGTGAGCCTGCGCCCGCGGGCATCGAAAAAAAGAGACCTCTTACCGAAAGGGAGGTATGTGGGCCTATCTCCGGACTGGCAATGAAACAAAGAGCGAAGGAAAGATCGGTCAACCTTTTAAGGGAAAACAAGAACCCTAGGAAGGGAATGGCTGGGACATAGAATAGAACAAAAGGAGCCCGCAGAATCGAAGTTTTTGCTAATTAAAGGGACCCCTAGGACAATGGAGATTAAAGAACTAGACCATGAAGGGAAAGAGGGAAGGCGACTCATACCTAAATGCTATGCCTCAATGAGGAGGAAACATAATTGTCTAGGCTATTTCCAGTAGTGCGTCTAACACTGGGGGGCAGAAGCAATTGGTGTGTGTCGACACGATGGTTTAGCAGAGACAATTTAGGTGCGGCTTTCTAGAAAGACACGATACGAGAAAAAAAAATACTGATTGTGGAAAAAAAACCGGCTCTGTGGGAGTCCGGGCATATCGACCGTACTACGAAAAAAAATGGCGCTTTCAACTATTTCGGTCAGGCGGAAAAGCCGAAAAAACCAAAGAATGCAAAGCTCTCAAAAAAAAGTTTAAAGGGGGACGTAATAAGGATGGCCGGGCGAAAGATTTTTCGGTTTTGTGAAGCCGGAAGGATCAAGTTACAAGGAAGTGTGGCGGGCGAGGGGGGTAGGAAGTGGTTTCCAGGGCTCAGATTCGACGGTCCAGTGCCTTTAGGGGGGGTGAAAGGCGATGTTTGTTGCGTGAATTGGGGGAAGACTGTGGTGGGTGGTGGTGGGGGGGGGGTTTTGTTTTTGGGGGTGGGGGGGGGTTTGGGGGGGGGGTTTGTTTTGGGGGGTGTTGGTTGGGTTTTTTTGGGGTGGCGACAACCGGGACACGAAAGAATAGCTTTCACCCTTACGGGGAGCGTTGTTTTTCGTTTGGGTGAAGGGGTGAACGGGATTTGACTGGGGACCAACTGAGTAAAGTAGGGCGGGACGGCAGGGACGGGGGAGGGGTTTCGGGAGGGGGAAAGAGCATGCGAAGGAGAGGGGGGGGTCAAAGAAGGGGCAATGCGCCGTCTGAGAAAGGGATACTGTGTTGATACATCCCTAATAATAGCAGGGGCCAGGGGAAGTCCAGCTTGCCAGGAAAAAAAGAAGCGTCGTAACAAAAAGCACGTTTAGGGCAAGCTTTGGTAGCATTAAAACCAGACGAAGTTGGTTTGGGGTTTGGGTTTGTGTGGTATTGGTTTTGGTGGTTGGTGTGTTTGTTTTTTTGTTGCCGGCATACCAAACAGGGACTGGTTGGGCTAGCCCTTGAAGCTAACACACCAAAACGGCGGTTCAAAAAGAAGACTCACAAAAAAGGGAGAGAAAAGAGAGATGTGGAACAGCCGGTGGCAGTGAGGCAACGGCTTTACCAAGGCAAAAGGGAGGTAGGGGCCTGCGAAAGGCAAGCGAACCAACGTGCGGGGAACCGGGACGCGGTGGGGGGTTCGCCACTGGACAGGCCCCGGCTAAGTAGAAGGCTGGATCAAAAAGATAAAACCGCAAAACAAGGCTCAAACTTCGAAAAAGAACCGTCTGAAAAACCGGCCCCTGCTCCTCCAGACCAGAAGAAACAAAACTCACCAAAGCCAAACAAAAAAGGACCAAAACACAAGTTCTCTGAGCAAGAAAGAACAAAAACTTCACCAACTCCAAAAAGAAGGGAACATGGGGTGGCAAAAAAGGTCGTGGGGCGTCTAAGGAAGTAGGACGACCCACCAGCCGCCGCCCTCAAAACCCGACTTCTACTGGGTAACGAACACCCGGGGAAAGAGAAACACATACAGATATCGACCGCAAATTCATGACGGTAGTCCTTAACGCTTCCGAAAACTAACACTGGATTTAAGTGCCATGCTGAAGCAGCTACTGGGAGGGGGGGAAGAGGGAAAGCTTTCCAGTGGACTTGGTCGATGCAGAAGACACAGTTTGCCACGCCGCACTTGTGGTCGACCAAATTCTAAAAACAGCCGAAAAAAATCCGAAGTAAGTTCTACTAGAAGTCTGCGGGAGAGGGGAGCCCTGAAGAAGGCAAGATCATCGAGGAAACCCGGATCTGAGCCACCACAAACAGTTCTCCGTCCCAGGGAGTACAAGAGAAAGGGCACTAGGGTTAAAGGAGAATCGACCTATCCATTGGATAGCCACATGAGGGTAAGAGTCGTTCAAGAGGGAGTAGGAGTGGAACCTGATCGAAAAGTCAATCTCCCGATCGAGATCACATCAAAGGTATGGGGGGAATTCCGATTAACACGGATCCGTTCACGCGGCTGCTTATAAGGAAAAAACAGAAAGCAAAACTCACGGCATAGTTGAACGTGTGTGGGTGCGACTGTTGAAAAGAGCCAGCTTTCCAGGTTAAAATTCCTGTCAAAAGGACAACCAACAGAACCGCTATCGAGCAGTGCCTGGGAGGAGGGAAAAAAGAGGCGACTTGAGCTTCTAGGAAAGAGACGATAGGGACGAAGGTGGGAAGTATACATGGAACTCGATCTTCGGTGAGGGGACTCTGCGAAGTACTAAAGAATTGCCTACGATCCAACTCTCTGCAAGTACTCATGACAACGGAAGCAAACGATCCCTCGCACCAACACCAGAGAAAGGCAACGAGAGGGGAAAATCTGCCGCTATACAGGAAGAACTCGTAAGTCAATCTCGGAGGAAAGAACGTCTACACAAAGACGGGGAAAAGACGGTAACGCGAATCGGACGTACGACCAACGACCCAGAAGAGGCCGGGGTCCGTAGTGGGAACGAGTTGAGATCTGACAAATAAGTGGGAGGAAAATAAAGCCCGAACAAGGCTTCTTCGAGGCGTAGTCCCTAGAAAAAAGAAATCGCGGGCGCGGAAAGTTTGTAAAGAAACGACCGCACCACCGCGTCCTTGAACCCTGGTCAAAGGGGCTAAGGTAAAGAAACAGGCGACGTCCCAGACCTCTATGGAGCTCGCACGACGCATAAGGGGGAAGGGGGAGCGGGGCACAGAAAAGAGCTTCAAAGGGGGGAACTTGGAAAGCTTTGAAAAATGCAGCTACCAAGGGAAGGGGGGGTAAACACCAATGCATCTAGGGGAGGGTGGGGAATACTAGACTGCAGTCCGAAAATGACACTCCATTCCTCCCGCGGCTAAAACAAGAGAAAAGGAAGAGAGAACACACCGCCAGCGCACGATGACCGAAGAGTAAGTGGCACGCAGCTAGGGGGACAACGAAAGAGCTCGGGATCTGCGGCACGAAGAAAAGACCGCGAGAGGGTACGGTTCTGGGAGGTCTCTCTCGGCGGAGAGAGAGGAGGGGTTTTTGTGACGTCTTTATCCTCCTCAGGTTCAAAAAGAGGGAGCGCTGTCAAACCCTATCAACGAGGTAGGTTGGAAGGGAAGGAGTCAGAGGGGCTAAGCAAAGAGACAGAGGAAAAAAGGACGGGAAACTAAAACTCCACCCATCAGAAGGGGACCGCAGCCTCAGAGTCGGGCCTTCACTGCACCTCAATAAAAAGACGAGAAAGCGGCACTTCAGGCACAACAGCGAAAGGGGATCAAGGGGGAGGAGTTGTGGGAATAAACATACTTCTAACGCCCATCACGACGGCCTCGAAAAGGCGCAGGAAAGAACGGCGTGACCCACCCAATGCAGAATCGCGAGAAAAAACACCTATAGGAGTAAGACAAAAAACTCGAAGAGGAGCATCTCCTAAACCAGGTGACCAAACCAGACCAGTGTGCTTCCCGGCAGAACACAGAAAGAGAAGCAATTTATACTTCCGGGTCTGAAGGGTAGAAAGAAATGATTCAAAGAACCCGGTGAGGCAACTGCACGGGCACCCTCATAGATGGGCATTGGTAACTACTGTGTCGAACGCTAAAGAGAAGTGAAAGTTGAGCGCAGCAGGATGAATCCGCAGTCGTAGGCAACTTGGGGGCTGTGCGGGGGATTAAGCCAAGGATGGAACCATTAGACAGGAGGGGCACAAGTGGCCGGACTGGGGGAGGAGGGATGGATTAGATGGGAAGAAGTGTGAGAGGGCTGCCTCAACAAGGTCAATGAAGCTAGCTCTCCGAAAGGCAAAAGCGGTGTTCATTTCGAATTTATATTGGATGGCTCTCTCGAGCAACAGGAGGATTATTGTAGAATCTGTCCATCTTGAAATCTCAGGCAGACTTGTGGGCGAGAGAGAGTCGGATCTTGCTGAAAGGGTGAGGGAGGAAAAATAGACGTCATGACCTCACGGCAGAACCTGCACGGCGACCAGGAGCCTTACGGGAGAAAGGGAGAATCAACAAACACGGCAGCGGAATGGATTACTTGAGTCGCCTGCACATCTTCCTGAGCCATCTAGGAGAGGAAGGGAGGGGGAAAAAGCCCATTGTCTCGTAAAATGCAGGGGGGAAACTTAACCAGGGGTTTGGACTCGGGAGAATCCGAAGTCCGACACCGAACTCTACCTGCATTAGGTGGGTATGGGAAGGCACAACTGGATCGGAATGGTCCCAACTGTTCGCGAACTGCGCAGATTCGCGGCACAAAGGAAGGGGGCGCAGACGCCAGGACTCTAGGGGGGGAAGCCGCATGGGGGGGGAACTCCGAGTGCGGGGAAAGGGATAGGGAAGGTGGGGAGGGGGTATAGGGGCAAGTAGGACTCGTTCAGCGGAAAAGGCAGAAAGAAAAGGAGCTGCCCGAGGGTACTGATCCGGGAGCCGGAGATGATAATGGGACCAGAAGAAGGAGAGATATTCGGCTCAATGGGGGGGGGGGGAAGTCGGCAAGTACGTAGAACGGCAATAAAATAGTCTGTTTGGGAAGGCCAGACGGCATCCATCAACTGCGGCCATTCGTGGCAAGCGGGATCCCTATGACTTAATTGAAACTTGAGCGGATCGCTCAAAAATCAAAGTGATGCCCACAAAGTAGCGATCTGCGGCCGACAAGGAAAAAAGTCGAAGAGGGGGGCCATCCCATGAGAATTGACAGAATGAACCAAATTCGGGGGGCAGAGAACGGCGAAGGGGAACTGCAACTACTTCGGCAGAAGAGGGGGGAGCTTAGGCTGTTGCTCAGTAGGGGAGGGGGTCACCCTTGGAACATTGCTGGAAACGGAAGGCCGGTATTTTCACGGAAAGCGTCGAGATTGAAAAAAACTACCCGCAAAAAAGGTGACAAAACCCTTCACGGGGCGTCAAAAGAATCAACCACTGAAAGAAAAGACGCTGAGGGGCTGAAAAAGGGCTTCGGAGAAGAGGTATGGGAAAGTCTATTTGAAAAGGGTGCATGTCTGCCTTAAAGGAGGGAGGAAGGGACAGAGGGTGCCCTTGGAGTAGGAGGCCTCACAAAGGGGGGAATCAGGTCGACAGGCCTTTGGAGAACAATGCACTCACCTAAAAGGGGGTTGTCGGGCGATGGGGGGACACGGGGAATTATAACAGCGAACTCTACATACTACCGTCTGCGGGTGGGTGTCGCGAGACTCATGGGATTTTCCCTTACGGTGGGGGGGGGGGAGAGAGGTAATTCACAATGAGTGGGACGCCGAGATATAGAAAACATCTTACGGAGAAATAACAGTTTGATCGATCCGGATGGAAAAGGCAGATCGTCAGAATTTACAGGGGGGGGAGGAGAACTCAGCGATTGAAAAAGGACGTCTCTCGCAAGCTCGTAGTCAGAGGGAGGCAGCACGGTCTAACAGACTCCCTAGAGGGGCGATAATGGGAGGAAGTCGCTCGAAGGTAGACAAAGACAGTCGCCTCCTCAGGGAGCAGCGACAATTTCCAGAGACTTCTGACCGCCGGGTATTTGGGAGCCCTGTGAAGTCTGGAGGCACCCACTAGCAAGTCAGTATAAGGAAAGAAGGGGCCAATGTCAACTCGGAAGTCGGAAGGGGGGAGGCTCGTAAGGAATCTGCATAAGCCGGGAATCCGAAGATCAGTGTTTGAATCGGAAGGACGGACATATCAAGCCGCGTGAATATCACTCTGGAAACTGAATTCAAGAGGGGGGGGAAGTAGGACGCCGAGAATACTCCCAGGGGGTCAGGTCAGAAAAAAACGGGGAGAGGGGGTACGTAACACCCGAGGGCCAGTGTAACTTAAAACAGCGCCTGGGGCAAAAAATTGGGGGAGAGACGGTCATGTTAGCGCAGACGCTTGAATCGGGGCCGGGCGGCTTTCTGAGAAACAATCCCCTGAGATCAAAGACGCAAAAGCCAGAGGATTGTTCCTCTTGGAGGCCGAAGAGCGATAAACTCGTCGAACCCAGTGCTGCAACTATGGGGGAGGGAGTCGAAATCGACCACAAGAGACAAAGGATAACTCAACTACCCGTTATCCATGGCTTGTCAGCATGAACTGGCACTGCGAAATCCGTGTTATTTGTGTGGGGGAAACCCAAGAGAAGACAAGGAATGAAGGGGGTGGCGGTCGGAGTATGTGTGGAAGGTGAGCGAGCGATGAGGTCAACAGGGTCCGGTTTGAAAGGCGATGTGGGGGGGAGAGACCGCAAGACCCACAGGCCACTTGCCCTGCAGATCAACTGAAAAAGGCAGGGGGAGTTGGTAGTTGTTGGACGGGAGATGGGTTCGGTTGTATCACGGAGTCAAGGGGGAGGGAGGGGCGGTCGGCGGGTGGGGAAATGAGGGGGGGAGCAGGGAGGCGCGGTGGAGGGCAAAAAGGAAGGTGCGAACGTCCTATTAATTGAGAGTTGAAAGATCCGTAGAAGTTTCAACAGTCCAGCTGGAAAAGGCTCAAAAACAAAAGGACGCTGGATCAGGCACGTTGGCGGAGCGCTAAACAGAAAAAAGGGAATTTTTAGGAAGCCTGGCTCCCTCCACCAGCTTGCC
>Ga0179593_1412633_pt1 | contig 11496 bp, 13 predicted proteins | sample CZODoug2_1_08_16_FD_185931 | JGI IMG/M metagenome (GOLD analysis project Ga0179593, IMG submission 185931) | Vadose zone soil fungal communities from Angelo Coast Range Reserve, California, USA - CZODoug2_1_08_16fungal (PacBio error correction) | ecosystem: Environmental > Terrestrial > Soil >...
AAGGGGGAAAATACAACAACAAAAAAAAAAGAAAAAGGCGAGGGGGTTTTGAACTCCTCACGAATGTTGGGCCATAAGTGAACAAGAAAGGGGGGAAAAATTTTTTGCTTCAGGAAAATACTAAGGCCTTAGAAAAGTGCAAACAAACCTACCTGGAAAAGAGAACAACAAGAGAGTAGAAAGTGACGAAACACCCTCTCGGCTAAAAAACACTAAAGAGGCGGACGGAAACAGCGTTCCATAATAAACCGGCCCCTCAATCTAAAACCCCCTCCACATAATAGAAAGCAAAGAACTGGGGAACCCTGGGGTCACAAAGGTTTCAGGGGGAGAAGGGGGGAAGAAATCAAGCGTTTGGCACGGATGTGATACGGAAAAGTTGGTTCGATCACACCACAATAAAACAGCACCATGGAACGAAAGACCGAGGACTAAAAGGCGGGAAAGATACTTCAACTGAGATCTGGGCGGGGGAGGAGGAGCAGACAGCAATGGATAAGCTTAAAGGGAGTTACTGGTTTCAAAAGTCTACAGGAGGAAGGGGGACCGATTGGATTCCGTTTGTTTTTAAATCGGTCTACAAACAGTCTCCACCGACATTTGCGGGGTAGGGGAAACAAGAATTGACGCGCAACAACGAGAAGGGAACTAAAAAAAAAAGAACAGGTGTCCTGCGGGGATGGGACAAACAGGATCAACCGGAAGGGGAGGTTGAAGGGAAAAAAAACCCACCAAATCGGCCCCAAGAGGGCAGGAGCACACCGGGCGCTAAAGGAAAACAAAAACCTGACTGAAGGGGCAACAGACAAAACGAGCCCAAGGATGCCTCTGGGCCCAAATGCGGGTGCGAGGGTGGCCACTCTACGAAAAGTGTCCCGCACGCTCGAACCTTTCCCATCCAAGCAGGGGCAGGAGAATGTCAAGACGGGATTGCAACAAGATTAGACGATCGGTCAAAAAAATCTTTTAAGATTTCAATCAAAAATGGGGGGAAGGCGGTGGGCAGAAAAAAAAGACTCGTGGCACCCTGAAAACCCAGAAGGGGACAACCAATGGGCGGAGGGTAGATGGGAGGGGGCACATAATACTTCCCAGTGCAGGGAACTAAAACTAAAGATTCCCTCTGCAAACGGGCGGGAAACAACGAGAGATCAAATCAACGGACGTTGAAAGGGTAGTCCAGAGAAAAGGAGCGTACTCCACTATTTGGGGGGGAGGTACCAAAATCGAAGAAACCGCAAAAAATGGTGCTTCATTAAGACCGATGGGCCCAGGTTTTTCAAGTCCTTTTAAGGGTGGGCAATGGGGCACGAAACGCAACAGAAGTGTGGCACAGGGAAGGTCGAGAATTAACCAGCAAACAATGGTGGGGGAAAAATAAGTTCACAACCCCATCCAAAACCAAGCAATCTTTTTAAACCACGGACGGAAAAGGCAGAGAAGATCCTCAGCGCCCTCCCGGTGCAAAGAAGCAGACAGGGGGATGCTTCTAAGCATAAAGACACACAAAAATGGGGACACCGACAACACCGTGGCACGGAAACACAACGAACATTCAAAAAGCCTTTCGGGGAGTCCTCAAGGGGGGAGGAAAGTGACACAAACAAACCAGGTCGAACAGTGAAAAAAAAGGGGGGATGCCTCGGCGGGACGGGGGGGGGGCAATTTGTCCCCAAAATCTTATCGTGAAGGAAAGGGGGAAGACAGGGTGGTGACTACGTGGGGGGGCCGTTTGTCGTCTGTCTGGTCAGGGGGGGGGCGTTTTGCGCAACGGCGTCGAGAGGAGGGGGGCGGGGCACAGTTATGGGGAAAACCTCGCGGGGGAGCAATTTTCCAACAGACGAACAACAAGGGAGAAAAACAAAGTATAAGAAAACCGCACCGCCAAACAGCAGGGGGATCTGGGGTTTGAAGTAAAGAAAAAAAAAATGCGTCCAGCCCGCAGAGCTCTCAAAGCGCAAAGAAGGAGTGGGTCGTCCTGCTGGGGCATCGTCGAGACTTGGGGAAAAAATTTCTCCAAATAGGAAGGACCCATCACCCACAATAATCGCACAGAAAGGGTCCCACATTCACAAGGGGGGGGGGGGAAAAAAGAATCTTTTGTGGACCATTTCCCATAACTAACGGGGGGAAAAGCGGAATTGTAAATAATCCGTCGATGCGGGGGAAACAAGGAAGGGGGAAATCGAGATCCCCCTTGCAAACGTAACAAAACACTAAAGGGCCGAAAAGAACGCTTTCACCTGCTCCCTACAGCGGGGGGCGAACACAACGGGAAGAGGTGGAAGAAATCCACCGTCACGCAATAAAAGTAGGGGGGGGAGAATAAAAGGGAAACACGAAAGGCAAGGCGACCGCTTTCCATAACCGCGGGTCGGGGACGAGGACTTAAACGAATCGGAATCCTGTGTGCCCCGTCGTCAGGATAAGAGAAAAGTAGAAACTTGGAGGCGGGAGAGGTGTCAAGAGCAAATTCAGCGAGTCATCGAACACAAACCCGGACCTTGGGGAAGGGAGCCGAGGTCCCGAGGAGTCTGTGGGGAAAGGAACAGGGGCCGGAAAAGAAAACCCTGAGACAATCACCCCGATGAGCTTCAACGCAAGCATCGCCGGGGAAGACAAGAAGGGACTGGAGGGAAACAGTAGGGCGCATGGCGCAACTGTCGATACTGAACTGAAGGGCTTCCCCCCAATTCTACACGGAGATAAAATGTGGGAGGATGGGAAGGTTGGTCCGACATCAAAATATCATGGAACAGGAGAAGGAAGATCAAGACCTAATGAGGCGGGGGACGACGACACAGGCCTAGCCAAGCGCGAGGATGGGGAAAAAGGGGAGTCGGGAGAGGCTTTCTATTTGTTCTGCAACGGGCTATGACAGAAAGAAGAAAAAAACACCCAATTTTAAACCCCGTTTGAACTAACCCTACGGGAGAGGAACACTAAAGATAGCCTTCTGTGAAAAAAAAATAAGAGCCACACGCCATCACCCCGCGGCCTTTAGGACCAAATGTCCAGAGAGGAAAGAGACGAGCAGCACGAAGAAACAACCACCGCATGGGTCCCAGGGGAACCGGAACGTCCACATGGGAATAATGAAACTAGGAGCAGCCGCACCAAACCCCGTTCGGATCAAGATAGGAAACTAAATGGGAAGGACCAATGTGCTGGGGGTCCTGCCACTATGCAGGGAGAGGGAGTTCGGGAAAGTTCCGTCAAACCAGAATAAAAAAATCTGCCAATTTGAAGGGGGAACAGAGGCCCAAGAAACTCTTAGCTCCGGTGTACTACGAGCCAATGGGGGTTGGAAATTGACATCGAACAAAGTCAAACGCCCTGACAAAGGTTAAGAAAACCGAGCGCCTTATACCGGGAAGGAAGGTAACAACTGGTCCTGAAAGAAAGGAAGGCCTCAGGAGGTATCTGATATGATCACAGTAGAAAGGGGAGGGCGAAAGGTGTGACAGCACCAGTATGTCGCTTGGGCAAACCCCCAATGGCGCCCCTCCGGGGGCCCAAAAACAGGGGAGGAAAACTATAATAAGCGACTCGCAAAAGGAAGAAGAGGCGGAAACACAACAAGAATATGTTCTTCCCACCATGTCTCAACGTTCTACAAAAAGAAGAAGCCGCGAAAGAAATGGTTAAAACTTCCAAATCGTGGGTTACCATTTTGCGATGTGTTGGCCCAATTAAGAAAGAAGAAACGTTGTGGGCGCCAAGGACTCAGCCGCGACAGACTCTATCTCACTGAATAAAAAGGGATATATAAAAAAACTCCAAACTTCCGTGGGGGGACAAAAATGATGTAATCGAAAACCTAGAAGAATGGATCTAGGGTCCCCAAACAACCATGTATACGCCAGCAGCGGGTGAGTGAATAGAAAACAATTCCCGCTTCTCTCACCGGGTGTCTCAATCTGGGAAAAAATTGGGGGCACAACGCACACAAAAAACCCCCCAACATACCAAAAAAAAAAATAAAAGAGAGCAAGGGAGATTATTCTAAAAAATCGTGTGTTCGGTCAGTTTACAAGGCAGGGTGAGCCTTTCTCAAAGGGGGGATAGCTTTTGTGTGTCATAAGTGATGACACTTGGAGAGGGAAAGGAAAGAGAAGAAGCATGGGGTTCTTGTGGGGCAAGTTATCATGGGGTACAAACCCGACATCAAAGGGGTTCTGGGGAAAAGAGAAAAACTCAATTGTGGAGCCGATAACCGGAAGAAATCATCAGGGAAAAAAAGGGGGGGGAAAATAGGGGGACCTTATGGAACAGCGGGAAAAATACGAGGGTAGTAAATGGGGGTGACGAAAAAACCACGCAAAATTGCACAGCGCGGGTCTAGGGAGGAACTAAAAAAGCGTTGTGCAGATTTTTTTTAAGTTTCCCAAACACGAAAAAGCAAAGAAAGAAAGGGCAGGACCAGCAGGCACCTAGTACGGAGAAGGAAAAGCGCCAAGTGGCATAAACCAAATGAGGGGACCAAAAGACATGATAGTCGTACAACTCTCCCTGGGGGTGAGGGAAACTGGAGAGAGACGACGGGGAGGGAAGAGGGGGGGGGAGGAGCCGTGCGCTCCAACGGGGGCGTTGCAGGGTGATATTGTGGCTCACGGAGTGTCCTCCCGTCTCCGGATTCAAGCTGAAAGGAAAGGAGAACGTTCAAACAGGGGGTCAATTTAAACACTCGGCATGCAACCGAGGGGAGAAAGACACAATAAAACTCAAACGTAGGGCGCCGCTTTCCTTTTCTCTCGACAACACATCACTTGGGTGGAAACGAAATTGAGCCCGGAAAAAAAAAAGAGAATCAAATTAAAAGGAGCAGAGGAAAAAGGCCATCACGGGAGACCCAAGGGGCGGGAAAAGGGGCCCCCAAAAATCTTAAGTTGCCGATACTCTACCCTCGCAAAGTGCTGCCCGGACTAAGACTTGGGGATCAGGCAGAGGGTGCTGGAGAACAACGACACGCTGGGAAACCTAATCGGAAGCCGCATCGGGGGCTCGTCGGGCGGGCCAAAACACGTGAACAGACTGCAAGTGCATGAATCATAATCAAAAGGAACTCGGGGAGTGAAACCTAGAGCGGGGCTCAGCGTCCCATGGGATGCTCTATTACCGATAGAAAACGAAGGATAAAGGAGGAAAGACTAAAGACCCATGGGGGGCCCGAATCGCTACATTACCAAGAACTGAAGGAAAATAAGCGAAAGACACCTGAAAGTTCGCACCTACAGAACGATTTAAAAGAGGAGGTAAACAAAATTTCATCCCGATTGTCGGGAAACATCTTTCTCACACGTCCTTGTCAAAAGAGAACAACAGGAAAAGGGGGGGGGGAAAAGGAAAGATAAACGACTCTTATGGGTAAAAGTGTGAAAGAAAGAGGGAGGGAAACAAAGGTTCTGTTGACAGGACGGAAAACGACGTGTGGAAGTGGGGTGCTTTAAGCTCCAGCAAAGGGTACAAGGTCGCGCACGACCAGGGACCTGCGAAGGGATGTTGCAAACAAACGTCCAATCGGTAATCACAAGGGGGGCCAAACGGGTGCTGGCCCCCACCCAGAGGGTCTTGGGATGCAGTAAGCGGTGCAGTCGGCATATCGGGGGTGAAGATGGTCTATATCTCGGAACGACCAAGTGACGGGCAAATTTGGTAGAGGAAAATCACGGATCCACGACAGAAGAGCGCTTGACCTGCAGCAAAGATACTACAGCTGCATGCCGGTGCGGGGGGTAGGGGAACTAAGTTCATGGGGATGGCTCCCCCTACAAAAATTTGGGGATGAACGTCCGGGTTAAGAAACAAAAAGAGGGGCAACATGCAGGGCACGACCAGAAGGGAAAAGAAGTGGGGGGGGAAACGAATGGACACTGGCCCGGAGTGGAAAATTGTCAAAGAATGAACAAAAATGGAGAACCACAGTAATTAGCAGCGGACCCCAAAAAAGAAAGAAAAAAAAAGCAAGATGACGAAAAGAAAGCCCAAGGATTACCAGCACCGTCAGGCAACACCACGAAAAAGAAAACGAAACTGGGGACAAATGGGGCAAAAAACTAATTCGGGTTCGGAAAAAAAGAGGGGGTACGCAAAAAACACTGCAAGACAAAGGAGGTGAATGTGTGACATGTACAAGACCAACGTGGTAAGAAAAGTCGGGTGGAAAAGGGGATACAAACCAAGGTCAAGTCAAGGGGGCGCCAGGTTCGGGGGGGGGGGGAGGATAACATTCCGGCGGGAGCGAATCCTGACTTCAAACTACGGTGTACAGAACGAAAAAGCGCTTTCTTTTATTTGGGAAATGGGGGGGGGTGGAGGCATATGGAAAAAACGAGGAAGCACAATCAAACTGAGGACATAGTACGCGCTGTAAAACCACAGGAGAGAGAAAAAATAGGAAAAAATTGACGACTTGTTTCGGGGGTAATGGGAAACAAATAACAGGGCCCGCAGGATGTCTAAGCGAAATAAAGGGAAAAACCGTACTTTTGTGGGGCTGAGACCGGTCTTAACAAGAGGGGATGGCGGGAAAAAGTCGGAGGTAGTGCCAAGTCAACGTCCATTCAGGGGGTAAAAGGTCAAAAACCTAAGCAAAATGCTGGTATCCTCGGACGCTCAAGTGAACGGGAAAGACTTGGTTATGACCCGAGGAAAAGGGGGGGGAAGGGGAAAAAAAGCGCTAAAAACGATGTGAGACCAACATAACGTCTCCCGGCCGTGGTGACGTACTGAAAGTAATCGTCTCCGAACCCTGGGGGGAAACGGTGACAGTGAATATTGAGAAAACCAAAAAACAAACAGATAGGACCCCAAGATGTATGGGCGAAGCCCGGCACGCCAGGGAAGGGAAACGGGGTGTAAACTCCCTATGAAGAAAAAAATCGGGATCCACTTTATGGGTGAGGGTGGGGGGGGCGCCAAACGCAACCGTGCATGCCGTTGAGAAGGGACGTCTAAACGACACGTTGGACCCTGTTTGCAAGGGGAAATGAGCGGGGGTCTCCCCCCGGGGGCCAGCAAAAAAAGGGTGGAAAAAATAAAGGGCGGGGAGGGGTACAAGACAAAAAAGGGGGGAAAAAATAAAAGATTACACAAGTCGACCACCTCGCAAGGAGAAAATGGGGGGGCGGTATAAAGCGGTGTTAGGGGCCAAAAGCCGCCGACTTGGAAAGTGTTCCGTTGACAAAGGCCCCAGGGAGGGACTAAGGCGCGAAGTGGGGGGGTATCAGAAAATTATTAGAAATCAAGTGCCCTGAGACCGAACTAACCGAGGGGGAAAAGAAAAGAAAAGAAATGGATCGGGGCGGGGGAGAGAAAGAGGGGGACAATGGCCGTGGAGGGGGGAGGTTCGTAAGTCCAAAAGGGGTTGGGCACCCACCCAACAAGAAGGAAGGGGGAAAGTCCCGTTGCGATCAGCCGTAAGATGTCACGAGGGAGGGAGATAGGCAGTTGAGTGGCAACAATTGGCCTTAGACAGCGAAAAGTCCCGCGATGGAAGAAAATGAAACTAGCGAGAAACAGCGTGCTTGTTCGGGGGGGTGTGGGAAAAGCTCACCGGAGCACAAAAAAAGAAAAAACAAAAAAACAAAAAACGGCGAATAAGAGGAGTCCAACACAAAAATGCTTTTGTGAAAAAGATCGAAAGGGGGTGCGAGGTCACGAAAGAGTTGGGGAGAGCGTCTCTAAGAGACTTCTGCACTGGAGAGCACCCCATGCGAACGAAAAAGAAAAAGGAGGGACACATCTAGCCCGATTAAAGTGGAGGAACGGAAGGTCGAAGGGCAAAAAAGCACGGGAAGGGAAAAAGGGGGGGGAAAACGTCGTTCCTAATGACCCGGTCCCAAATCCATGAGAGCCAAAAAAGGAAAAAGAAACAGACGTGTCCGCTTTTGCAAAACCTCAAGGCGCAAAACGAAGAAAACAGGGACAGAATGTGGGAGAAAACCGGTAGATCAAAACACACATTTTGGCAAAAGACCCCTACCACAAAGGGCAGCGCAGGGAAAAAAAAAGAAGCAACGCAAAAAATGGGGCAGAGACGGCGGAAGCGCCGCAGACCACACCTCTGTGGACGCTTAAAGCCCATGAGGGGTGGACCGTGAGCTAAAAAGAGAACCAAATATGGGGGGGAGGAAGGCTTGAAGAGGGTCAAAGACCAAAAAACCTCCGCCAAAAGGTTGTTCAGAGGGTAGTGGAACCTCAAGCTCAAAAGGGGAAGATCGACCGTGAAAAGCCAGCAAGGGTAACCGAGCTCCTAGCTTCTGGAAGCCCACAGAGGCCAAAGGAGGGGGGAAAATTGTTCCCAAACACCAACCCCTAACCCACCAAAAGAATGAGAAACATTCAGATCTTCTTCATAAACCCTAAACAGAGAAAGAAAAAAACCGCACGGCCCATGAAGTGCTCAGGGGGTACCCAATCTGTTTAACGGGGGTGTGGGTAAAAATACGAAGGGAAAAGGGCCGCCAGTCGGTCGCCTCACTCGGGGCGACCGATACAATCAGACAGTGATGGAAACAATCATTTAACGAACCGAAAAATCGGGAGAGGGGTAAAAATCAATTGAGGTGGGCAAAGCTCGTCGGCATTGCAAAAGTGAAACGGTACAGCCATGGCATGGAAAAAGACCGACCGTTGCGACAACCCTATCCAGGCCACGTGGCGACAAACGAAAAATCCGGGTACCCCCATGATTCAATGGGGGCAGCAAAGAGCCAGACAGGGAAGCAAGAAGCACCCAATCAAACCATGCGAAAAAATGAGAAATTTGAGAGGGAACGTACCCGGCCCCTTGGTCCCACAAAGGAACAAAAAACTCGATGTTCCGATTCTAAAAAGACGGACCAGGGGGGGGAGTTACAGGAAGGATCTCGGACACTTTATGTACAACCACAACAAAGAGACTATAAGGAACCAAAAAAACCAATTGGAGCAGGTCGGAAAACAGACACACCATCTTTCCTGTAGCGTATGAACAGAAGAAGGCGAAACCGAAGCTGACAAGTACCTGAGGAGACATCCGCCCCCTACAAGAAAAAAAAGAGAGAAGTAGAACGGGAAGAGCAAAGGGGAAAACCTGCTCCAAAAAAAACACAGGTGGATAATGCTGACAAAACACACATTCACAAAATCCAACAAGCAAAGGGGTGGGTGGGTCCAAAAAGACTCATTGAACGTACTGGAGTCCCGGGACAAAATATTTAAACACAACGAGCGCACGGATAAGTTGAGCTAAAACACTCGGATCGTTAAAGCGAACTCCAACTGAATTAACGAAGTGGGGGGGTCGGGGGGAGACGTTCTTGTCCAGTTTGCGGACCGCAGAAATGAAAAGAAGGACTGGCGGGGGGAACGGTCTGTGCCAGGGCGGAGAAGTGGTATCAGTTCCAGGACACAGACGGTTGGCAAAATAGGATGTGCAAGGAACAAGCAAAGGCGTCGACACAGCTTGCGTATCCTCAATAGGTTCACGAAGGAGGGGGGGCCAAAAATGTGCCCTGGGGGGGGGATCGAAGAAACTTCACTCACCAAACCACCTGTCTTCATAAACGAAGTACAGGCGTTCGTCAATGGATCACAGGAAGACCGTGGCACCCATCAGATCGCATATTTCCGGTGGGACTAGTGTTAAGACGTATCGGAAATAAACTCGACGAAAAAAGAAATCGGAACTTGACGACAAAAAAAAGGCTCCAGCCCACTAGGGGGTCAGAGACAGGAAAAGGGGGAAAGCGGGGTCCACATGATGAACTATGTGTTCACTAATCACTTGCAAATAGGGCCCAGGCCACTTGCAAAAAACGGGCTATCCCTCACCCAGGCCCTCCGTAACAAGGAGGGCAAAAACGGTCCTTGATCAAAAACTTCGTCCGACCAGGGGCCTTTGGGGGGAGAAAAAAAAAACATAACCATCTGGTTATATATACAGAACTTCAGGAGCGGGAAAAAAGGGATTTTGTGGAGAAGGAAAGAAGGAACCGACATAAACGGCACGAGGCCCATTCCCAACAAAATCTGAAAGAGTTGTGGGAGTAAGTCGCGGAACCTGATGAGCCAGCGACAACCTTGAAAAGAAAGCGAGAGACGCACTGGGACGGTGCGATTTGAGTACTTATCAGTTTACTATCTGTAACTGAGCGACAAAAAGACCACCTATGGGAAGGACAGGACAGAAAAAGTCAAGCAAAGTCCAGACGTCGTGCGGGTGTGACCAGATGGGAAGAAAAAATACCTACTCCAACGCACAATAAAAGAATGCGGGCGGAACCCATCAAAAGTCACTGGGTCCGGACGCAAATCAGAGACCAAGCTGTTAAGGAACCAAGCGTCGGAACGGCAATTGCGCAGGGTGTCGAGAAACACTATACTAACCGCGTACGAGCACCAGGGGAAGAAAGGGGGTCAGGGGGGGGTCGGGGGCCGGGGGTTGGACGCGCCAGAAAAAAATCAGTGCAGTCCCAGGAGGAAGCGATCATAAAACCCGAGGCAAGTTGGCTCATTTTCAAAGAGACGACGCGGAGGGATGCCAAAAAAAAAAAAAAAAGTTTGTATTCACCCCCCCCAAACGGAAGCGTAAGCCCCCTGGAAGGGGAACACCTGAAACGACATGAAAATAGCTGGGGAACACCTCCCTTATCAGGGGGGGAAACAGCAGCTTTGCAAAACAATATCACAGCAAGCAGACTGGACTCTCAACAAAGCCCGAAACAGCCAGGAGGACCAGGTCCATCTAGCAAGCGGAACCCTCCACGAGGTGAAGAAAAGGTGGTAAGGGAAGAGAAAAAGGCTGGAAAATCATGAAGAGAAAGGCGCTAGTCCTGAGAGACGATATAATAGCGGTGTCCCCTTTGGGAACTGGGACACCCTGGAATCCTAAAGGGATAAGAGTGGACGGCGGAAAAATGGGAAGTAAAAACAGTCTAACAAACCTGTACTCAAAGTGAGTATGGTGTGATAGTCAGACTCATACAAACCTTTCGTTCCTCCATTCATCCATTTCCGAGGTGTCCACTGAACCCGGACGGACAGGGACACTTTCAAATTATTGGGACAGAAACCTCAACTTCACCGGGGGGGACCAGAAGGTTCAAGGGAGGACTGAAGGGAAGGGATGCTCCCTACTCAGGCAGGATCGAGGAGAAAAAGGAAGGACCAGCCGTGGGGAAAAACCACCTGAGGTCCAGGGCGTGGGACCACCAATGCTCCTTGCAACAGGGGGCGGAACAACATGCGGCGAAAACGCATAGGGACGATCCCGGCAAAGCCAAAATGCAAAATCAAATGACGGCAAAAAACCAAAGTGAACTAATCCAGTCTCCAAAAAGAGAGAAAACGGGATGAAAAGCCCAACCGCAAAACTTGGGGTTAAAACCGTACCAGAGGGCAACTGAGTCGAAAGGGGACACTTGTTTTAAAAACAAACCATGCCGAGAAACCAAAAAGGGGGGTACGACAAACACGGACGAGGGGAAAAACGGTCTCACTTGGGGATTAAGA
>Ga0179593_1419309_pt1 | contig 11496 bp, 13 predicted proteins | sample CZODoug2_1_08_16_FD_185931 | JGI IMG/M metagenome (GOLD analysis project Ga0179593, IMG submission 185931) | Vadose zone soil fungal communities from Angelo Coast Range Reserve, California, USA - CZODoug2_1_08_16fungal (PacBio error correction) | ecosystem: Environmental > Terrestrial > Soil >...
AACTGAAAATGATGAAGGGAAAAGGGAAATATGTGTTGGTAAAAAACTTGGGAGGTGAAGGGCAATGGCCACACACCGCAAAAACGGATTAGATAGGGGGGGGGTTCAAAACGGGGGGGGACCCAACCGGGGTGGAAATCTTGACGGCAAAGGGGCGTTGTAATCAAAGATGAAGAAGACAACTCGCCGGAAAGGATGTGTTGTAAAGTACTTCGAAACGGAAAAAAAGGGAAAAGAGGGAAGGAACTGCCACGAGCCTTCAGAGGGGGGGAATCGAGATTTCCGCCAGAAGCAAGGAGTTCAGGAAAGGAACACTAAGAATTTAGAGCCCAGGGTTTCATGATCAACAGCCTCCAGGCGGGTTGTGGAAAAGGGAAAAAAGTTCGTATCTGAAGGGGGAGGGGACCCAGGCACGCAAAACGGACTGATCATGTTCGGTGTTGGATCTCCACTTCAAAGTTTAACGTGAAAACCACTGGGACCAAACCATTTGGATGACGAAAACTAGCAACAAGGGGGAACAGGAGGGGGATTTAAAATCCGGGGTGACCCAGGGAAGGGAAAGGGAACGGGGTGGGGGGCTTCTAATGAGTAGCCTGGTACCAACAAAAAAAAAACGAAGGTGGGTTGGGGGAATCACCTCACAATAAAAAAGGTGGGGGGGAAAAAGGGGAAAAAAAGATCAAAGAATTGGGACGACGGTTGGGCGTTCTGGGGGTGTCGGGGGGATGGGAAAAAAAGTCAGGGGAAAACGAATCCAGAACGAAGGTTTTGGCACCCGGAAGAAGGAAAGACCGAGTGTTCCGGTGGAGCAAAAAAGGTAATTGGGGAGGGCAAAAGGGGGGGGGGGGGGGTGGGATGGGAGAAAAGTAGTCCCATCCAGCTCGGCAAGCGATGTAGGAATGGCAGAATGAGGGGGGGGGAAAGGGGACCAGCGAAGGGAACCTGTCTTTAGTTACTACAAGGGGGAGACCTCTGTAGTTAACGAAGATGGGTGGGGAGAGGCGCAGGGTCCGAAAAGAAAGAGGACCCATGAAATAAGTCCATCAGAAAAAGGAATCATTGGGTCTGAAAGCAAGCAAGGTGTAAGCATAAAAATCATCTTTTTGAAGCAAAAAAATAAAAAACCCCAAAAGGGGAAGTCAAAAGGAAAAAAAAACCTTCGAAACTCTTTATCAGGGGGAACCAGGAAAGGAGGGCGGAACAAGTGGTGTGCAAAAAAAGAAGGGTATGAGGAATTAGAGGGGCCGTTACCCGGGCCGGAAGGGGAGGGGGAAACGGGGAACCCGCATATGAACAGGAGTGGGGAAAGAGAAAAGAGGAATAAAACCTACCTAAACAAAAAAATAACCCGGCAGAAAAGGAGGAAAAGTAGAAAGAAACTCCAGAAGAAAGACTTGCAAGTGGCAAAAACCTAAACGAACGCAAAGAACCTCGGGAGGGGAAAAAATCCCCTTCAGAAAAGACATGTGGGACGAAAAAAACAGGCCAAATGGGAACCGGTGTTTTATTTCAACTATAATCGCTAGAGACAAGAGAAGGGGGGGGGGGGGGGGGGAGTCCCAAACCGTGGGGGGACGGGGGCGAGAAATGATCGGTTGGGAGGGGGGAAAAAAAACGAACTAGTTCCCGCCAAAACAGAAATGGAAGATGAGAACACTTAGGGGGAGGTACACGCCTGTCAGGTAAATCCCCAAAAGCGGGGGGGAAAGGAAAAAATAAGCGGGTTAGTGAAAAATAAAAACAACCTGGGGGGGAAAGGGGGGAGAGGGGCCTCGAGCAACATGAACAACAAAAACTGACCGAAGGACGGAGGAAATATGGAAATCGGGTTAGTCTGTTTACTAAGATTAGGGGTGTGGGAAAGGTAGTAGGAGGACGAACTGAAAAAAAAGGCAATGGGGAGAAGGAACCATCCAAAAAGGGGGGAGACTTTCACATCTGATCGTTGTGCACAAGAGGGAACCACAGGGTTGGTAGGGGGGTGAAAGGAAATGTTCCACCACGAGTGGAATGGGGGAGTTTGGGGTCGGGGGTGGAGGGGAGTACTTCACCGATCCCAGGAGCAAGGACGTGGTAAGAAAAAAGGAGAAAAAGGGAGGGAACAAAGGGTTGGACAAGAAAAAAAAAAAATCCAATTGGACCTCACACGGGGGGGGGGGGGAAAAGTAAATACGGGAAAAAGAGGAAATAACTTGCAGACGGGCAAAGAAACAAAAGATGAAATAAAAGGACACCTCGTAATCCAATGCTAGTTCAAGGGAAAAACGACAAGCACCATTGAAAGAGGGGCGATCCTTAGAGTAAAAAGGCGTCGTTGGAGAAAAAAAAAGGGTCGGTAAGGGAGGGGGGGAGGAAATAGGTCGATTAAAAAAGCAGGAGTTGGGGTGGAGAGATAGAAAAGCAAGCAAACGGGGGGAAGGAGTCCAAGGGGGGGGTTGCCCGAAACGGTCCTGGCCAAAGGAGATTGGAATTTCCATGGGACAGAAGTAAGTGTGCCTGGGGGATACACAAGATGCATGAAAGTATGAAAAGTGCATATCTAGTCCGCAGCGGATCGTTAGCTCCGGTCAGTACGTTGTGCAGTAAAAAAAGCGCCGGGGGTGAATTAAGAGGGGGTCAGAGAAGGCTTATTGAAGAGGCCTCGGGAGGTGAAGTCCAGAATACAGACCAAACGTGGCGGAATGAATCAAATGCCTGGTACGGAACTAAAGCAGGAGCTGTTGAAATCGGCTAAGTGTATCGGTCTTACGGGACACTTGTTTATGGAAAAAAAGCGATAACTCGTTGGAAGTGAAAAGAAAGGTGGGGCGTGGCCACCTGCCTCTTCAAAGGCAAACGAGACAAATCGGGGGGGGCCTGCCAAGAGACGGATGGATTAACATGCGTGAGGGTTGACATTAAATGGGGGGGGAGAAGCCGATGGAAAAAATCGTCCCTTCTATGGGCAAAAAAAAAGCCCCCAATTGCCAGGAGGGGGGCAAGGAGAAAAGACCACAATCCGATTGAAAAAAGGTCTAATAAAAGCCGAAAGCCTGGGGAGGAGCCCTGAGGGCAAAAAAAAGGGTAGTGTTGGGGGGGACGAGAAAAGGGAACGGGAAGAAATCCGAAGGGCAGAAAAAAGGGTAAAACTAAAGGAAACAAAGGCAAAAAGAACCCAACGGAAGTTTGAATAGGGGGGAAAGGGAATTGGCCCCTCGGAAAAACAACTAAGGAGAGCTTCTTCCACCCACCTGGAAAAAAGCGGCAAACTACGTTTTCACGAAAGAATTTTGGGCTCGGGGGGGTTTGAAACTCCACACAGTAGTGGGAAGTGAATACGGGGGGGTCGGGGGAGGTACCGATAAGTCTAAAGAACCAAAAAAGGAAAGTGGGTAAAGTAGGTACACAGAAAAAAACCGGGTTGGCGATTAAAGGGGGGAAAAAAAAAAGTTGCAGGGAACAAGGGGACCGTACACGCTGGGGGGTGTCATATTGGATAGAAAAAAATAAGGCACTTAAACAGGGTACAAAGGAAAAAAAAACAAAATGGAAACACGGAACAGGCTTTTTCTCAGGTAGTAATCCCAAGGGCAACAATTTGTATTGCTCGTCAAGCAGAAAAGGGGGGAAGGAAGCGCATTTTGTGGGGGGGGAAGGGCGGGGCTTGAGCCGGGACCATAAGACTCCAACAAAAAACAACTGGAAGGAAGTCGAAAAGAAAAAAAGAGATTTGGGTGTCCAAATCGTAGTAAAGGGACACCCGGCAAGTTGCCAAAAAAAAGATGCGTAAAACGTGTGCACCCGATCGACCCGAAAAACACAAAGGGGGGGGGCTTACCGTCGTGAGTAATGATCACCGAGAAAAAAGCGCGGGGGTGGTTAATCAAGTGAAAGGAAGGCTGGGTAGAATGTGGAAGTATATGACCAGAAAAAGCTTGACGAGGGGGATTGCGAGGTAACGCGGCCTACAACAAAAAAAAAGGGGTGCCTGCTTTAAAACCGGTAAAACTACAGTGGAAGGGGAATTGAACTGGAAAAATTCCGAAACTCGGGAAGAAAAGTCAACAAAAGGTCCAGGGTTAAAACAGGGTGTGGGGTTTGTGGGGGGGGGAAAAAACGGCGGCACACACAAAGAGACTACACAAAATAGGGAAGGGAAAAAAGCTGGTGAAGAAGGGCGTGCCGAAGGGGATTCGTTGGTCGAAGTTGGGGGGTCCTTGTTCAAAGGGGGGTCAAAAAAAAAGGGGCCTGAGTGGTGGGGGGACGACCAGACTTGTAAAAAAAAAGGGATAGAGGCTGCCCTCACCCGTTCGCAATGGTGGGGGGGGGGGGTCAGCCGGTTCGATAAGGGAAAAACGGGCAAACAAAACGACTTTGCCGTTGGGGCAGAAAAAAAAAAAAGTATTGGATGGCTCAATCAAAGATGGGACTGGGGACGGCCTTTGGAGAGAGTGGGGGGGGAGGGGGTAGTCTTGAAAACCACGGAAAAAAAGTTGAATCAAGGCCCCACGGTGGGATTTCAGAGCAAGGCCGGGAGTGGTTCTGAGGGGAGTCCGGAAACAGCAGCGAGCATCGGTTTACCCAAAAAGCAAGCCACGGTGGAAAGGGAAACTGACGTCCGGTGCACGACCAGGAAGGACGGGGACGATAAGGCAGGCAACTTCTCGATGACATTTCCGGGGTTGGACTAGAGGGGCAGAAAAAAAAGACCTGTGCTCAGGGGGGGAAGGGACAAGTTGTAAAAAACACAGGAGGAAGGGGGTGGTTTGAACATAAAGATTCGGTGGAACTGAAGGAAACCGACTCACAGAAAAGCCGATTAAAGGGGCCTATGAAGGAAAGGGAAGGGGGGGAAAGGGGGAACAGGATGGTGAAATCAGGAAGTCCAGCACAGAAAGTTCCTGGTGGGGGGAGACCAAGCAAACGTTACAGGATAAGCCAATGGTCTCATACATAGGACACAGGGTATCAGTAATGAAACAAAAATACGCCGTCCCGTGAAGTAAAAAACGGAGTACCGAAGAGAATCAAAAGGGTGAGGTACTGAACTTTCACCGTGCAGTGAAAAAAAAATAGCATGGCGGAAAGAAAAGAAAAACAAAAGGAAAGTAAAAGAGGAGGGGTGTGTCATGAAAAAAGGGGGGCACACTGGGAAGAAAAACCAATTGGGGGGGCTTGCAATCACTCCAGAGGAAAACCACCGACGGGAGGGAAAAAAGGTGGAGGAATAAAAACTAGAATAAAACGCCGACACCCGGGCTTCAATATCAAAGAAAACCTAAAACAGCATGGGAAAAAGGATGGGGTCCCGGGACACGAAAGAAAAATTTGTAGAGTCCTCGGGGGGGTCGGTCCCAAACCAAAGGGCGTGGGGTGGCAATCCTATCGGTGCAACGCCGAAGAAAGCAAAAACTTTGATCATGGGTTATCAAAAGGGAACCGTTTGTTTTCAAGTGGCAGGCCACTCAGAAAAAAATGGGGTGTAAAAGGAAGGGGGGGGGGAAGGACGAAGATCGGGACGGGATCAACTGTCCCGCAAGAATTGGAAATGGGGCACAGGTAGGCATGTATGGGGAAGGAAGCCGAAACCACCGGAAAACGGAAAAAAGACCTAGTGGAACGGAAAAAAAACGAAAAAATGCAAGGACACGGTTGAACCACCGAAGAATTTCACGGACACGGGGGGAACAATGTAATTCAAGTTTTCCTCGGGACTCCATATGAGGGTTGGGAAACCGCCTCTAATCGGGGAGCGGAGCAGCACCGCCCAAAACCAAGAACGTCCGCTGACAAACCGCGTTCTTTTCAGGGGGGCACCAGGTTGGTCGAAATGTAAACTCGGGCCAGAAACGCCGGTGGGGCCATTTTTGGGTTCAAAGGATGGCGCCCTTTTGGGGGGGATGGTCGGGCAACGTGGGGCGGGAACGGCCAGTCGGGTAGTAAGCGAACGAATGGGGAACTGCAACAGGTTTCAAGCCTAGGGTGAGTTTGATTGCGGAGAAAAAATCTAAAGGGGGGAATAAAACTCGGTCCACATAAGGTATCGCACAAACGAAACCCGCAAGGGGTTCAAAAAAAAAAGCTCGCAGTTGGGAACACATCCAAACGGGAGCGAAACATGCAGAAAGGATCGGTTCTACTTGGTTGGCGAACAGGGAGGGGGGGTTACGGTTAGAAGGTCCTCGAGTCTTGGGGGGCGGCGGCCGGCAAAGGCCCGGGCAGACTTCGATGAAGAGGCGCCGAAACAAAAAACATCCACCACGGGGAAGGAAGTATGTACGAGAAAAAAAAAAAAAAAAAAAAAAAAAAAAATCCGAAAAAACCTCACACTATACATAAGGGCCGGGGCAGTTTCCCCGGGGGCCCTAAAAAAGAAAAGAAAACTAACGGTTCGAACTCACAAGGGTTAAAGAAACCAACATTGAACGAAAGATGTTCACCACTTTGGGACACGGAATAACCAAGTAAGGGGGAGGGAGGGTGGGATCGCTTTTGCAAAAAAGTGAGGGGTTGCCTCAAAAAACAAAAAAAAGAACATGTAATTACTGAGGGGGTGCAGAGAAAAAATGACTCACCATGGAAAGTGGTAATTTGGGGAGGGGGACGATGCCACGCGCAAAGGCAGGTGGGTAAAAAATGACTAAAGGTCAGAAAACGCTTTTTTTCGAGGCAAAAAAGGCGGGGCAAAAGTCCATGGGACTGGTCCCCTTGGGGGAAGAAAAGCAACAAAAGTGGGGAAAAAACGAAGAGAACCAGAAAAAAAAACGGGGGGGGAAGGGGTGAAGGAAACTTGAAATAGATTCGGGTGAAAAACGCCGGGCAGAGACAGAACTGAAAAAAATGCCACACAGAAACAAAAGAACTCTTGAAGACCGTTCAGGAAATCTGAGAGGGGGGTTGGACAAGACCCCAGGGGGAGGCGTATAGGGGGAAAAAAAAACTTAATACGTGGTCAAAAAAAAAGTGGGTGGTAGGGCCTCGGAAAAGCACAAGCAAAAAGAAGAAATGGCGGTAAATGAAGTCAGGCGCGGGGACAGTCCCCTGATAGCCCGAATCTAGAAGGCCAAGGGAATAGGGAAGTAAAGGGGTGGGGGAAAGCCAAAGTAAAAAGGGAATGGAAAGGATTTTTAAGACGACAGGGCCAGAACAATGGAAGATCTGAAACAACGCCGACAGGCAGGGAGGGGCAATGGCCAAAAGAGTTAACTTCGCAAACCGTACAAACTTGGCAACAAAGGGGATGCGCTTCTAAAGGACTCGTTTAAAACTAAGGCGGTCGTCTGTAAACTGGGGGGGAAAAAAAAAAAACCTTTGCCGCCTATTGCGAGGCAGAAAGACAAGCAAAACTGGAGAGGATCAACAGGGGCCCACCTGGGGGGAGCAAAACCACGGGTTGAGGCAACTAGGGGTACGCAGGAGGCGGGGGGGGGGGGAGCCAATGGTGATCGCAAGGGGGGAAAAAAGGAAGGTGACAGGCCACAATAGACAGGATTTAAAACTCGTTCGCTGTGCAAGGCAGGTAACGTGGGTGGTGAGAAGACGGGTTGGGAAAGGGACTCTGCGGAAAACAAGAAATCGTGGGTTGTCGTGTGGGGACTCGGAGAGAGACGACCGCATTTCTGAAAGGAAAAGAGGGGGAAGCTAAAAAGGGACGGTCAAGCGCCGGAGGTAGAACACTTGAAAAAAAGGTATGTGGAAAAGAGGGGGGCGTTTGGTTGTTGTGCAGGTGAGGGAAAAAGGCGCAAAGTTTGGGAAGCGCCCGGCAAAGAAGTGCAAGACATGTGTTACACAAGCCCATAACGGTAACTAAAAAACAACGAACATGGGAGAACCCTGCTTACGTGCGGGGAAGGGGGAGAAAGGGCCGGGGGAGGAGGGGAAAATGGGGAGCGAAAAGCGGGGTCGAACTACCCAGGGCGGACTAAATCAAAAAACGCCTGGACGTGATTGAATAAAGGAAAAAAATCTGGGGAACGTCCAAAAAAACAGAAGCGGGAAACGAAAAGACCCCGCTTCAAAGCGAGGTTAGAAAAAAATGTCTGTTTGGGGCACGTGAGACACGGGGATCTGAACGTACTTTCCAGCCAGCCTCTACTGAACAAAAAGAAAGAATAATCACAAATAAGCTAAGCCGCCGGTCATCAAAAAGAAAAGTGAGAGGTGGGGGGGGGGGGGGGAAAGAAGGGAAAACCGAGACAAAGATCATCGAGAGGGGAGGGGTTGACGACAAAAGCACTGTAGACTCACCAGGGAGCGTTTAAGAGGGGGGGGGGCAGGCAGGTGAAAAAATCCACACGGGAGGGGGGGAAGGGAAGACCGTGTGCGGATTCAAGAGGAATGAAACAATAGACCAAAGGGGGGACTGAAGGAACATAAAGTTCAACGATGAGTGACACGCGTTGGCTGGAGAAGGGGAACAACCGCCAGGAATACTGAAAGATTGGAAAATTAGGAGGCAACTGTGGCAAAAAGGGGGGGGAAGTGAATTTTGGAGAAAACACGACGGTTCTGCAGGTACAAACCAGGAAGCAAAAAAATGGGGGGTATTTCAGTTCCGCTCGGTACCAGGGGACAGCCCAGGTTGGGAAATGTGCAACGGGCCCAACCCAATTGTGCAGAACGAAGAGGGAAGAAAAACCCATATGTACAAAAAACAAGAAATAAGGAAGTAAAGACAGAGAGAAAAAGAATATTGGGGGGGGGGTCAAATCGAAAAAAAGCAGCAGAAAAAGCCCCCAAGGGCAAACAATCAAAAAGGCAGAGGGGCGGAGACCTTGCCAGGAACGACCGAGAGGAAAGGGTTTGGAAATTTGCCGGGTGTTAGATAAAAAACGCGCAGGGTTGGGGGGTACAAGGGAAATTCATGTGTTTGGGAAAAAAAGTGGGTTGTCGAAGGGCCGAGGAAAGAAAAGTGGGATGGAAGCGAAAGTGAGGGGCCGACACGCCAACCCCCTTCCCAGAAAACGAACTGTGGTAAATGTAACGGACGTACCGAAGGGGAAGTGTCAAGGTCCAACAGCCTGGGTGGGATTCGGGAGCGAAATCCAGGGGAAAATAACGGGGTCACAAGTAACCCTCCCAGTGGAGGGGGGTGAAGCGCCCAACAGGGTCCGGAGGGAAGATGTGAAAAGACTGAAGCTGGTGAAAAGGCTCTCGGGGGTTTGGTGAGATTGGTGGGGGCAAGGGCAAAAAAATGCACTTTTCGCCACAAAAGCTCCCTGAGGGTGGAGACCGTGGGACAAAATTGTAAGCTTGTGGGAATTTCCGAATAAGAATCGCCCACGCCGTTCACACACAGCAAGGGGAGGGGTCGAAGGGGGGGCGCAAGATCAAGGGGAAGAAACTGTAAAAACCAAAAATGAACAGGTTCTGGGGGGACGAAGGGACTGGCCTCAACGATTCCAGATTTCGGGGAGTAATGCTGGAAGGGGGGTTCCCAGGGGGATTCAGTTCCCCCTCCGAAGGAAAGTGGTAGACCATGAACGGGAGTACGATTACAGTCGGGGGAGTCGCAGGGAAAAAAGAGGGGGGGGGAGCAAACGAAACGTGTTCGATCTTCAAATAACTCCTCTATCATTAAAGGGAGAGGTAGGAAGTCTAAGGGTGTGGTGAAAAGCGTGGTCGGAACGAAAGTGGGTGGCAGACAAAAAAGGGAGACACTGGTGTCCCGCTGAAAGAAGGAGAAGGAAAACGGCACAAAGGTTTTTGTCCCATTCCCAAAGTAAAGAAAGTAAACCTGACACGTAAAGCCACAACCTTAGAGAAGGAAAAAAAATTCGAAAGGGCGAATGGTGAAAAACAAGTCATCATACAGGTAAGATGTATCGAAGGATTAACTCGGGGGTAAAGAATCTGAAAAACGCAGCGGATCAATTGACAATAGAGCCAAGAATGTTGGGGAACACTCGTACAAGCAAAATTCCACGAGTATCCAGACTTAAAACGGGAAGTGAGCACAGACGAGCAGGAAGGAGGAGCGAGGGGCGAATGAAAAGCTTAAAGTTGGGGACACGAAGGTTACTTAAACAAAAAAACAGTTTAATCAGCCGTCAACAGCACTAGACAGGAAACGGGAAAGTCAAAACATCATCCTGTGAGGGAAGCAAGGTCCACACCAACGGGTGGCACAATACTTATAGCCCTCCATGGAACATTGGCTCCCAAGTCTGAAAAGGAAGACAACTAGGTAGGGGGGGAAGGAGGGTTGGTGATCTACAACCCCGAAATACTAAAAACTACTCGCCCCCGGGGAGGAAAGATCCTCAAAGAGGGAAATAGAAAAAAAACGGAAGTCAGTCAGGAAACAGAGTCTTTGCAGGAAAGATGCAAGGGGGGGGTGGGCAAATCTTATAAACAGAAAAAGCCCTGTAAAACCGCAGAAACCGGGGTGTAAAAAGTAAGCACGGGACCAATGGCCGAAAATAATTCTTTCAAAAGGGGGGTGCTTTCCGGCAAACCCACCAAATTTTATGAAGGGCCAAGGTGTATTAAAAATGGGTCAGAGGTGGTAACCTGGGCCCCGAGGAAAGAAAATTCCCTTAACCCATTTGAGCTTGGGAAATGAGTGGAAGAACAACGGAACAAACGAAAACTTGGGGGGGAAAGAAAAAACACGCACATGCACACCCAACAGGGGGGAAAAAAGTAACACTGCAAAGGCAGATGCGACTGATAGAGGGACACGGGGGGGGGGCGGAGGGCATGGTGGGGATATGGAAGGGTCTCCTCCGGATTTTGGGATCACCAAAAAACAAAAAAAAAATTTCTCAAAGTGGGGGGAAAGGCACAGAAACCTAGGGTACTTGTCGTGACACCATGACGGGATTTTGGGGGAAAAAAAACTTGTGCCAACCAGGGGGGGGGTGGGGTCAATGTCACAACCCGCAAGTATGAGGACATTGCGGGGGGTGCAAAAAACAGGGCGGGGAAACTACGGGTGTTTTCAGAAAACGGATGGGTCTAAAAACCCGGGGAAGGCCCAACCAGGGGCGGAGGAATGGCGCCGGTGAAAACTGACCTGAGGGTCTTCGAAAAAGAAACATAAAAGTACGGCGGTCCCGCAGTCCTCGAGGGAAGAAAAGAAGGTGGCTCGAAGAACGCCGCAAGGTGAAAAACCAAAACACCCGCGATCGGTCGGAAAAAGGGGGATAGCCTTCGTGAAAAACCACGTAAGACGCTGGCCAAAAAGGAGAAGGAAAGGGCAACTCGCCACGTTCATTTGCGGTCGGGGAAAAAAAAAAGGGGACACCTCCTCCGATGCCAATCAAGAAAACCAAAACACACATGGAGGGGGGAGGAAATAGATCGAAACCCGCAGAGGATGAATCACAAGGGGAAATCAAGACGCTGGTGAGATAAACCGTCGACCAAAAAACTGTGGTCCGTGACCAGGCCTACATAGTCGAATGGGGGGAAAGGAGAAAAAAGGCAGGAAAAAATAAGAGAGGTGGGGGGATTGCAACCTTGGGGCTGGGGGTCCGACCAACTAAAGTGATGACTTGGATTGGACGATTG
>Ga0179593_1439172_pt1 | contig 11496 bp, 13 predicted proteins | sample CZODoug2_1_08_16_FD_185931 | JGI IMG/M metagenome (GOLD analysis project Ga0179593, IMG submission 185931) | Vadose zone soil fungal communities from Angelo Coast Range Reserve, California, USA - CZODoug2_1_08_16fungal (PacBio error correction) | ecosystem: Environmental > Terrestrial > Soil >...
TCAAAAGGGAAAAGTGACGGAAAAAGGAAAAGGGGGGTGATTTAACGGTTGGTAACAGAACTATTCTTTAGAGGGGCGGACATGTGCCCTTCGGAGGGGGAAAGACCACGAACATGGAGAGGGAAGGCGCTCAAAACGACAAAGGGGCATTAAAAGAGGAAATGGGGGTGAACCACGAGATCGAGGGGGGGGGGAAATCACAATGGTTTGAATGAGGTCTTAATGAAGCGGGAGGGATAAAGGGAAAATACTGGGGAGGAGATCAGGGGATTGGTATTTAGCGGGGAAAAAAAGAGAGGTCGGTGGGGGGGGGGGGGCCTCGCCGGACGGGAGGGACGTAGGCAGAGAGCGTAGGTCATACAAGTGGAGGTCCTTCCTGGCCAAAGGCTCTGGGAAAGCACGGGGAGGATGGCACGGTGTCATCGGGGGGGAGGACGACAGGAACATTGTGGCATAATTGGGGGGTACTTTGTGCTAGGGGGAAAAGAGGGGGGACGCTACAAGGCGAAAATAAACGGCAGGTGATAAAATCCCATCCTCTGGTTTTCAATGGTACAGGCGGGAGGGGGGGAGGGGGACTCTACTGCGATACATCATCAATGGTGGGAAAATGGAAAAAGTGAGACTTCTACTGTGGAAGAGCGGGGAAAACATTTATGCCTCAGTGGCCGGAGAAAGAAGAAAAAAGTTGACAGCTAGGGGACGGGAAGGGAGGGCCAAACAAATGGGGGTGTGGGGTCGCAAAAAGGGCGTGGAATGGGGGCAAAATCTAGGGTGGTAGGGAAAGGGGAAGTTTCAAAAGCGTGAGAAAGGGGGCAGGGTCTATCCGAGAAAGAAAGATCAGTTGGCTCGAATTCGCAAGATACCAAGCAGCGTGACCGTAAGGTAGAATACACTGCGGACCATACGAGCGACATTTCTGATGACCAAAGGGGAGTAAGAAAAAGTCACATGGCGTGTGGGCCGCACAGGGGAAAAAGAAATAGGGGTGTTCTACTACTGGTCAGAAATTCGGGATTCACTAACTCTGGGAAACTGCAAGTGCAAAACCAGAGGGCACCGGGGGAACGACGGCATCGGAACAAAGAATGGCGAAACGGCGCAACAGGGGGGGGGGGTTTGTGGCAAAATTGGGACGAAGGAGGACGGAAAAGGGTCTCCCGCTGAGAATGAGGGGCGGAAAGAAGTCACATGCACGCGCGAACGGGCACGAAAAAAAGAGGAAGTCGCAGCCCCAGCTGTGAATGGGTAGGTGATGGAGTCGGAGAAGAGAGCAAGGGAGGTTGCGCACGAATGAAAAAGTTAGGTGGGGCAACGATCCGGGGGGGAAAAGGTGGTAGGAAACGGGAAATCAAGAAAGGAGGGGAAGAGGATCGCTCCAAACGGACCAGGGGAAAGGCGGGGGTACTTCAACAGGGAACAGTCATTGGATCGCGCTGGAACCGAGAGAAAAAAAGGGGAAATCAAAAAGGAACAGAGCGGCTTCGAACAACGGAAGTAATACTAAAAAGTTAGAGGTGAGCGGGGAAAACGAAATTGAAGCCATTTCGTAGAAGAAAGGAAAAAGGTCAACTCGCTCAAGAGGGAGGGCCAGAGGAAAAAAGACGCAAGGCCAAAGAAAAGGACGGGAAGGCAGTCCCTCCGAAACGATCCTCGAAAGAAGAGGGGGGGAGTAAACGGTACTCGCAAAGCAACGCGCATGAGGGGAGGAAGAGTGCAAGCAGAGGCTTTAAGGCGAGTTTGGGTGGAAGAAAGCGCAAATCCTGCGCTGACGAGAAAAAATTACACGAGACACAAGGCAAGAATGCAGCGGAAAGACAGTAAGGGACAAGAAGCTGCTGGAGAAAATGAAAAAGGGCTCAATTTAGGGGGAACATGACGGAACGTGGCTGGGGGGGGCGGAATTACGAGAAGAGTACCCGCGTGGGACAGTAAGTCCTTGTGGGGGGAAGGGACACCACCATACCAGCAGAATAGACGGGGCGGAAAGGGCAATTTCCGGAGTACAAAGAGAAGAAAACTGTCTACCCCGACATTATAGAGGCGGGTGAAGGACACGAGAGCCCGGAAATTCGGCTGAAGTTTCCAAAAGGGGGGAGCTGTGGGGGACCAGATAAGGGGGACTGCTCGGCTGAATGCAGTGGAAAAGAACAAAAAAAGCCTCGCGCAGAACAGGAATTCTCAAGCACACAGCTCGTGAAAAAGAGAGGACACACGAATTGGGAACTAAAAGGGTGAAAGGTGGAGGAAAAGGAGACTCTCTGCTGGTGCCAAAAGGTCAGTCAGGGGTAGTCATACTCGCCGACGAAGGTGTTGCGGAAAGGGAGATCCGCGTGTCCCGGGCCAAAGGATAGAGGAGAGTTTTTTTTCAGGTCGGGGGGAGGAAAGCAAATTCGGGGCTGGGGGGCGAAAGCCAATAACGCTTTCTAGACTGGCGGTGAGGGTGGGGGGGTCAATCGCGAGGGTCGGACAGAAAAAAGTCGCAAACGCGCGGGGGGAAGGTCATGATGCGTAACCGAAGGTGCCTTGCGAGCGGGAAGGGCGGGAAAAAAAAGGCGTGTAACTCGGGGAAAGAGATTCAAAGCGGGGTTAGAATATGGAGAGTTTCTCAAAAGGGGGGGGGGCGGCTTAAGCGGCAACCAGCAAGATCTTTTGCCGCAGGAGTCTTTGGGGGTTCATATTAATTTGCACAAGGCTTGCTGCGGGGGCGGTGCGGGGAGAAAAACCAAGGGCAGGAAAACCTTCCAGCGGGAAGCGAGCGCCCCGCAGCCCAAGTTTCCTCGACACCCAGATTACCCGGATGCCGTTTACCTGAAGAGGTACCGTATCGAAGTAATCAGGGAAGGAAGCGGCTACTCAAGAAGTACACGTCGAAGGGGTGGCAGAGGGTCTGAGGGGTATTCCTGGGAAACTCCTCGATAGGTGAAAGGGGGACATGGAGGGAAACAACAGGACCTAGTTTCTATCAAACGGGTCGGAACCTGGGAGGAACTCTTAAAAAAATGTACGGGTGGTCTGGTTATTAAGGATTTCTCGCGACCAAAAGGAAAGGAAAAGGGGGTCGCAGGGATCTGGCGGAGCACTTTGCAAAGGGGAGGGCGCTGAGAGGGGCTACTAAAAAAAACGCTCTACAAAAACGCGGGAGACTTCTTTACTGCTGAGGGTTAGGAGACCAGGGAACCAGCCAATGCCGCCATCCGTCAATCAGAATCTAAAGACGGAGGTATCGAGACCGGCCATCTCGCGGGGGGGGCAGGCCATCAAAGATGATGTGGGGGGAAGGCCCTCGGCGTTTGAAGAAGCGGCTACCTGGAAGGGGGATGTGGGGGGGTAAAAAAAGGGCAGACAGCTAATGTTACCTTGGATCAGAGATCGTAAGGGGCAGAGGGGGGGGGGGGGAGACTCTTGAGAACGCGCGAACGCACTCCAAAGAAAAGAAGGGGGGTAAAGGAAAGTAACGCACTAGAAGAAACTACGAGTAGGGAAGGAACCTCTCTTTACAAGGGCAAGCGGACATCGAAAAAAAGGGCTGGGGGGGCGGCGATGATGAGGTGAGGAGGTCTCTCAAACTCAGGCACGATCATGGGAATAAATAGAAAAAACACCAGGGGGGGAAATAGGAAAGAGATGCAATACCACATCTGGGAAATGAAAAGTACGCTCCCCGAAACCGAAAAAGAGCAATCAAGCGGGGGAAAAAAGGAAAAGGCAACACAACGCGCGATGTATTCTGTAAGGGCTTGAAGGGGGAGAACTCTAGAGGAACGCACCGCGGGGGGGGAGGGTTCTATGTAATACAGTGGGTGAATCCAGAACGGACTGAGAAGTAAGGAGGGGGGATCTGAAAGCAGACAAGACTATCACACAAATACCACCTAAGATCTAGGGGATAAACGAATGAGCAAGCTCGAAAGGGGGAACAAAAATCCTACTTAGCCGAAATAAAGAAGGAGAGTAAAGGAAAACCCACATATAGCGACAGGCTGGGATTGACGTATTAAATACGGCGACTCGATACGTTATTATAGGGGGAGGATGTGAGGTTGAGGAAAGGACTAATTAAAATGCGAAAAGCTCCGATACCTGAGATTGAACCAGTCCGGCGCCTACGAAGCGCAATCGCACCGCGACACAAAGGGCGACGCCCCGAGGGGAAACCTTGTATCAAAACAAGTAAAGCAGCGCGACAAAATGATAAGAAAAGACAGCCAGCCCCAAAAGGGGGACTTTGCAAAAGAGGAAGACCGGTGACGACCAAGGATACCCGCCCGAGCCTTTTTGGTCTAGTAACAGGTCCGGAAAGGGCTAGAACCCAGCTCTGGGGGAGTTAGGATCAAAGAAGACGGGCAACCAGTCAAAAATTTATCTGCACCGATGAAAGCAACATGTAAGGAGTGGCTGAGGACTGGTACAAAGGGGCAATAGTCCAATCTTTGAAAAAGTGAGGGGCAGGGGGGGGGCGAAAAAAGGCCAGCGGGGACGGGGGGGAAGGTAGATAGGCGGGGGGGTACGGGTCATCCAAGAGCAACATAAGAAAGAAAGCATCAGTCGCGGCAAACAAAAACAGAAATCTATCCAAACAAGGGGGGGGAAAGGGGGGGGGCATTAAACGACAGCACGAGGGGACATAGTGGACGAAAAAAAGAATAGCTAAGGATTGTATCAGATACCCGCAGGACCAAAATGAAAAGAGAAACGAGGAGTCAGCTCTCCCGCTCTATGCCCAGATATCAGGGCGGCGAACCCCATGGGAGAAGGAGGAGAAGAAGAATATGCAGAATAAGGAACCCCCGGCGAAGCTTAGGGGGGGAGCGAGAAACTCAAGACAAGGTCGCCAAGATAAAAAAAAAGAGAAGAAACCGAGTCGGGGTGCAAGAGTGAGAAAGGAATAAAAAGCGTCCACAAACTCCCCTAAACCCGAAGAGATACAAAACAGCATGAAGGAAGGGCCAACCAAAGAAAGGGGGGGGGGGAAGAGAAAGCAGGGAGTTCCAATTTATTTCCGTGCCATCGGGACACGATAGAGGGCGAGGGTAAAAGCAGATTGGGGATCCAGGGAGGGAATCTGCGACGCACCAGATGCCTAGACGGGTTATGGGCGGTCAGGGCAGAATTGGGGTGAACGTCTGGTCGGCCAGCGGAAAGGACCAATCTCGCTCAAAGGCAGTTATCGGGTTTTAAGAACTAGTTACGGGGAATGTACCGACAAACCCTTCGCTGCTGGGGAGGGGGGGGGCAGAAGGGCCACCACCAGGAGGAGCAAAAAAAGGGGTTGTAAGTCTACGTCCGATACGAGGTTGACAAAAAGAACAGCTAGCGAGGGCACAGAGTCTGGCGAACGGAAGGGTATTCAATATAGTGGGCGCGGCAGGTAAAAGAGAGACAAGAAAAAGAAGGAGGGAAGAGTTTGCAGGTCTGGTCCTAAAAAACATCAAAGCGATCAAAAGGTCTCATCATATGCATTTCTGAGGGGAAATAAATCCGCCAGAGCAGAGGATGCTGAATAGTCAGTTACCCGGATCCGGGGAGGACATCGGAGGAGCGTTGAAGGGGATCTGTCTGGTCCGGAGATGGGACAGGAAAAAAAAGTTGTGACGGGTGCGAAGCGAGCAGATCGTAATTTAGGGGATCGGCAAGGAAAGAGATGGCTTAGATAGTCCAACTTTGAAACAAACACCGCGCTCACAAGAAAGTCTTCCATTGCGTTGAAAGAGTAGGATGAAAAAAGATGATCGTGCAAGGAGAGGAAAAGAGGGACGCGAGAAGCCCGACATTTAGTCCAGAGAGAGAAAAGTAAAGCAAAAATGGGCATGACTTTCTAAGGGGGGCCGTCCCATTTGCGGAAAGGGGATCTGTCCCCAATCAGACTCCCACAGTACAGGGAAAGAGAAAGGAGAGATCAGCACTAGCAAAAGTCTTCAACGAGAACACAAGGCTCATCGGAAAAAGAAGAAAAATCACACCTAAAGACCGAAGGACGGGAGGGCCCGGGGAAAATGAACTCTCCGTCCGCGATGTCTGACAGGGTGCAAGCGGAATGGGAATTTCGCCAAACAAAATAGAAGAAAGACAAAGAAAAGAAGTCAGAAGGAAGCCAATGGGACAAGTTTCCTAAGCAGCGATCGAAAGGGAGGCAATTCAGATCAAACCCGATGCCGCCGGTGAGAAAAAAGGGCTAGGGGGGGGAGAACGAAAAAAAAAAGAAGGGGTCCGAAGTTAAGAAGAAGGTCGAAAGAAGTAGGCCACCAACAAAGAAAAAGGTCACCAGGAGGGGGTAGGAAAAACATGAAAAAGCACCGATAGCATAAGGGGGTTGTGAAAAATGGCTTGGCCAAGAAAAAATTGCCTATGGGGGGTGAGAAACATCCTATATTAAGGGTCTCAAAAAAGGCAAAGGATACAAGAAATAAGCCCGACAAATAGGGGGAAAGGGGGCCAAACGCCATCGGAGGAATGGGGCGAGTGGCAGATACTGAAGAAGGGAGAGCAACAGAAAAGTGTCTGGATTTAGAGAAAAGACACTTGCAGGTTCAAAAGACGAGATTACAAGCCAAAGTCGCAAAAGAAAGGGGGAACATGGGGAAAGCGAATTCAAGAAAAAAGGAGGACCCACAGAAGAGGCCCATAGCAGAAGCGTCTGGCTTTAGAAAATCAGGTCAGGGAAGAAAAAAAGGAGAACAGTTTGGAGTCGAAAATCATCCAAAAGAACCAATAAAAGCACAAGGTTAAAAATGTAGAGACCTTGCACCAAACGATGAAACGGAAATTGCATACGCGAGGGAAAAATGCAAGGTTGCAAAAACAACCGACAAAAGGTGGACTTACGCTGGGACGATCAAGGTTGAAGGGGAAAAAAAAAAGTACTCTCGCTATTCCACAGAAACAAGATAACATGAAAAAGAACTCGGCAGAAAGGGAAGTCGGGGGAAAAAGAATCATGTCACTACTATAGTCAACGGAAAAGAACTAAGGAAAACTGACAGGCTCAAGAAATGCGTGTCTCGGAGGGGAAAACCAAAAAAGGTGTTCTAGTACGCGTGGAAGGGCAATCGCAGGAACGAAAGGACAGGGGATTCCACGAAGGAGAAGGGCCGCGGAAAACAGAGGCACGTGGGGTATACAACCGAAACAAAAAACACGAACGGTAGCGTCTGCCATGAAAAGAGTGAGATGTAATCTCTCGGTGTGAAAAAAAAGGAAGGAGGAGGGTGCCGTTATTGAGTTAATAATCTGGGCTAACCGGAAGAGGAGAAAAATTAAAGGAAAACAATAGAGGCACAAAACATTGATAACCAATATTTGGAAAAAAAAACTTCATCTGAACCGGGAAGACAAAGAAAGACCGTCAAAAAAACCAAGAAAGAGAAACTTAGGGTCAAGAGGGCTTTGGTGAAGAAAATCCCTGGCCCACAGGTGAATAGGCCTTGGTCAGCGGCGGGGGGGAGAACCTCACCGCATTAAAACAAGAAAATCGGGTTAAAAGAAGAAGTCAAAATCGTGCCGCATCAGAGGGGAAAGGGCATCAGAAACCTAAGTCCTGTTGGGGACCTTAAAACACGGGAAGGAAAACAGAGAGGGGCAGAGAAACAAGACAAGCGGAGTAGTATCCCGGAAAAAAGGCGAAAAGTTAGCCAGAGGAGACGGGGGCAGGCGATGGCACATTAGAGAAAGTCACGAGAGTTGGAAAACTGGAAGAAAGGGATTGCCGTATGAAAGGAGATCTACGACGACAAACAAAAAAACTGTTGGAAAAGAAAAAGTATATCGTATCAGGTGTGGGAGTCAATAACGGAGAGGCACAACTCTAACGTGAATGAGAAAGGGGGGTTGGCAAAGTGCTATCATTCTCCCAGGTAAAGGGGGGGAGTAGTTAATCCGCCTAAAAAAGGCGGAGCATGTCGGCTAGGATGGACCATGCGGGGAGCCTTGAAAGACTTAGGGGAGCAAGGACTTTACTTCTTAAAGGAGTGGAGTCGAAAAGATTAGAAAAGAAAGGGTCACCGAGGCTTGAGAAGGGGAGTCACTTGATGGGGTGAGCAAGCCGCTGAAGGCGGAAAAAAGGGGGGAATCCCCGGTGTGAAAAAAGGTAGTGGGTCAGGTGGCACGAAAGAAACCCTTGACATCCTTAAAAGAACTTATTAAGAGCCTACTGGGCGGAGGGGGGTCCATGGGATAGAAGGGAAAGATGGGGGGGGATTTCGGGTGCGCGTCGGGAGACGCTATTGTTTGAAAAAGGGACTAGGTCGCGTAAGTTGACGGGGGGGACCAAATAGAATCTCATAAAAAGGCAGAAGCTCCTTTAGGGAGGCCAAAAAAAAGAAAAACTAAGGTCGCTCAGATTTGACCCGAAGGAGACTGGGACATAGCTGGGTGATACGCCAATACTGAAGGGGGGGAAACGAACTGAAAGACTGGCATGGCATTTACACTAAAGTTAGTCAAAGAGGTTGGACTCAAAAAGAAGAAACGCAGTAGAAAAGCGTGGGGTTAAAGCGGAGCGGGGGGGGGGGGGGGGTAGAACCTGTCAAGTTGTTCTTTAGGGGAGATCTTAGTAAGGAGGAACTATGGTTAACTACTTCCAGGGGCAAAGGAGAAGGATGTAGGCGTCGAGTAGGATTGGGGTGTTGGAAGAGAATGAGGGAGATCAAATAGAGAAACCTGGAGAGTTAATACTGAAAGAACCAAGGCGGTAGATGGGACCAAAAGTGCTCCTGGGGCCCGAAGTCAGGCCGTGCCCGGGAAAAATAGGGGGGGGGGTCAATTGGACGCAGAAAAAAAGGAACCTTTGACTGGGAGGTTCACTTTTTTTGTGTGGTGCGGGGGGTCACGAACCGAAGGCTCGAAGCTGGCAGAACGTAAACTTGGAGGAAGAACGAGCCCAAAAAAAAAAGGGGTAGGGGGGGGGGGGGGGAAGTGAGAAGGGGCATTTTACTGGACAAAACAAAAGGAGTGTTTACTTGGCAACTAGGGTTACAGGATCTGGACACCTTTCCACGGAGAGAAAAGGTTGGGCTGAGGGGGGAGGGGGGGGGGGGGGGGGAAAAAAAGGAACATGGTTCATCAGGGTTCTACTTCTAAAGAAGAATTAGTTGCCAGGATCTCTTTAAAAAGCACTTACGCAGAAAAAAAAAAAAAAAAAAAAAAAAAAAATGGTCCATCATAGAGGGGCCGAAAAATTATGTGGGTCTGTTCTCGAAAAGGTCTTTTACCTGTGGAGAAGAAGGGGGGGGGAGTCGGCGAGAAAAATGTTCACTCATCCACATTTCTTCAGAGGTACAGAAGTAAAGAACTCCATTGTCCAAATGCCCTGAGCGAGCATCTCTGGGCTGCAAGGCAGAAAGGTGACGAGGAGTGGGGGTTGCTACCTAAGGATTTGAAGTCTGAAGGAAATGCAGGGAATCAAAAAATACCCGGGAAGCGCCTTTCAAGTGGTTCTTCATCTTTGAAATGGAGCGGACTTTCTACTGTGACACGAGGAAGGGAAATTTGCCATTTGGCGAAAAAGCACTTAGAGTAGGGCCCAACCTCTGAATATTCGAGGGGTTGTGGGGGAACTAAAGAGGGCACATGCCGAATAAAGCCTAAGTTCCTTACATCGGATAGCGCTGCCTCTACCGGGAAAACTTATGTAGGTGAGGATAGTAGAAGAAATGAGGAACCGGAAAAGTGATCATCTTTCATGCTGCCGCAAGGACCAGTAAGGGGGGGGCGAGAAAGTACGGGTACCGGAGGCGCAGGAGGGAAATCCTAACAATAATAAAAAAAAGTCGCTGGTGAATCGCCTCCATAAAAGTCCATTTCGGTTCGAAGAAGGTGACCACGGCATCAGATAACAGGGAGCGCAGCGGGGGTGAGTCACTAATAAGAAGGGAAATCAGGGGACGCAGGAGCGATGGGACTTGGACTACTTTGAAGCCATGGGGAGGAAAGACTTCAAGGACACCGCGCGTGCAGACCGAAAAAAAAATGTCCCACAGGCCGAGCTAAAGCTCTCTCCAACCATCGAAAAGAAAAGAAACCTAAGGAAAAGGTTCACAGGCAACGACGATTAGGAATCAAGCGGCGTGGTCTTGGAAGGGGGCTTGTCCTAGATATGGGGGTACTCATTTGGTGGGGGGACGAAAGAAGAGAAGGCGAAGCCGGACAAATAGGCCAGGAGATACTTGAAAAAACGAAGGTAGGAACAGAAAAGAACGGTCATGTCTGAAGAAAGGATTAGGGGCGCAAAAAGAGAGGGGGGGGGGGTCTGGGTAACATGAGCACGGGCGGGAATTTATAGAACACAGGAGTTGTGGCAAAGCAAGGTGGCCGGCGAAGAACAAAATCATCTAATGGGGGGTCGCGAGACGGTCCGAAGGAAGACGAATAGGAGGGAAAACTAGATCCCCTCAGTGGAACTCTTTTAAGACCCAGCTGCACCACCGTCGAGGAATTTACAAAAGGGGGAATCCTGTCCTACCAAAGAGTCTCTCTCAGCAGAGAAAAGCATACCTGTCTCGAAAAGAGACTCCCGGCGATACAGGGGAGAAATACCCTCATGAAGTAACGTCGTTTACCACGGGGCCGGGGGTCCCATCAGGGGTAATTGGGTAAGGACAGCTCATAGAAACATGGTAAAGGGGGAAGGGGGGGAAGCATTCGTGCATTCTATCCTGCTACCGGGGACAGGGGGGGGGCTGGGGGGTGAAAGTACGCGGGCTCACGACGATTCTCTCTCTGGGGTTTGGGGAAATTTGAGGGGGAGCTCGGAAGAGCTGGTGACAAATATTCCCAGGGAGCTGCCTTGAAGGGGTCATTGGAGAGATAGGCATATTGCTGGGAAATGGTCGCAAGACGCGCAAAACGAACCTGCTTGGCTTATCTTCCCGAGGCGTACGTGGGGGGGTCAATATTTGAAGTGATAATAGGGGCGAAAGCAAAAGGGGGGGGGGGTTCTGGCACGCGGGCAAGTCAGTGGGAAAAGGACCATCAATAGCTCTAGGAGGTGTTTCTGGAAGGGAAGAAAAGGGGGCTGATCAGATGTGGCGAAATACCCGCGCGTGGTGAAAAGAAAAGTAAAAAAAAAAAAAACTCGGACTGAAACCGCGAAACTTTGGGCAATGCCTGACCCTTCGGACCTGCTTCAGGGAAGGGGGGGGGGGGGGGGGGGGGGGGGGGGGGGGGGTGGGGGGGGGGGGGGGGGGGGGGTGGGGGGGGGGGGGGGGGGGGGGGGGGGGGGGGGGGGGGGGGGCTGGCGACCTTAACTCCTTAAGAGGGGAGTGCTACTCTCCGCCTGGGGGACAAGTGGAAAGGGTTTGAGGGTATGGATGACAAGAAGGACCATATAAAGGAGGTAGCGCGGTTCCTTCTGTAACGACCACGGTCCGAGGGGATATCCTTGTACCACAGGCTTACCGGGGAGACGGAAAAGGTCTCCTTGGGAGGGTGGGGATACGTAAGAAGGTTATCGATCAGGAGGGGTGAAGTGAAAGACAAAACCAACAGACTGGTTTCTCT
>Ga0179593_1513166_pt1 | contig 11496 bp, 11 predicted proteins | sample CZODoug2_1_08_16_FD_185931 | JGI IMG/M metagenome (GOLD analysis project Ga0179593, IMG submission 185931) | Vadose zone soil fungal communities from Angelo Coast Range Reserve, California, USA - CZODoug2_1_08_16fungal (PacBio error correction) | ecosystem: Environmental > Terrestrial > Soil >...
TGGAAGAGCAGCAAAATCACAAAAAGATGCAATCTTCGGTAAAATCAAAATCAAGGAGAAAATTCTGCAAAGGAAACCTCAAAAATGTAAAGAAAAGACACGAAGAATCCAAGGAAAGCCTTGAAAAAAAAAGCGAACGGGACGGGGGGTTTATTTGCATTGCGAGACGTGAAAAACTATCAGGAAGGAGTGAAGAAAAAAAGGCGCCAAAAGAGTTTGAAAGCTCTGACAGAAAGATTAGGCCCTTCCGGAATCTTGAGGGAGCGTCAAAAAACATCCCTGCAAATTGGGTTCAGAGATAGAAGAGGCTTCAAGCGCAGAAGCAACTGAGGTCAGGAAAAGGGGAATCAAGCAGAAGGAATCAAAAAAAAGAATCTGAGGGGGGAGGGGGCAGGGACTTTCAAAACGTAAAGAAAAATTACCCATACCCGATGAGATGAAGGTCTGACCAGTCACAGGGGGGACGGAGAGGAAATCCGGCGTCACAATAAGCGAAGGGTCGAGAAATGATCAGGAGCCCAGAGAGCGTGATTAAGGGAGACCGAGGAGGATCGTCGTAACAGGGAGGCGTGAAATCCTGTGGCGCGAGGACACTCGGAATTGAGCAAGTACGGGATGAGAAACTGCGTGAAGGTCCCGGAAGGACCGATCTTCGGTCGGGGGGGGAAGTCTGAGTAAGATTTGCAAAGGCCTTAAACGTAAAATGCCAACGACGGCCAGAAGCATCGATCGTAAGCTCAAGAGTTCCTCCTGAGATCGTCGCATTAATCCCTTTGCCCAAGCAAGGGAAAGCCAAAGAAAAGAAGGGGAAAAGTCTTTGAGGGAGCCGGGAGGAGGACGTCTATATATTACAGCTGGAATAGAAGAGAGGGGAAAATAAGAAAGAAGGAAAAGAGAGCTCTCATAAGCAAGAAAATCTGCGCGCCGACATGAACGATGGCATCAAGATTGGAGAAATGCGCGGGGGAGGAAGACAATATTGGGTCGTAGAAGCGCACCCAAAAGTCGGGCGAGGGGGGTGTTAGAAGGGACACGGGGGGAATTTCCTAGAAAAGGCAGCTACGTGTTACGGGTGGGGTTGGTGTTTGGAAAAGCTGAGCAGAAATCATCCTACGATCGGGGGGGACTTTCTAAAATGAATCCAGGGAAAAAGAGAGAATCCGAAAGGAAGAAACCTTCGGAAAACAGTGTGGTAGAGGAGTCTAAAACAGAAGATCGCTCTGAGAAGCATAGAAACTACACCAAGGCAGATAGGGGGAGCCTTATCAAAGAGGGAAGGGTGCTCGAGAAAAGGAACAAGCGCCAACTGCATTGGGGGGCGACGAGGTGTAGCGCGTTCGTGGGGGAGAGGGGCAAGAGGAAGAGATGAAGGAGATATTCGGAGAAAAAGGGTACGATGAAGAGGCGCGAGAAAAACTTCATGCGGAAACTAGAAAGGGGGAAGGCAGGTTATCGCGTGGGATGACCAAGGTTCAACGGTTTGTTGAAACATCAAGAATCGAGTGCGAATGCGGCGGAGGGCTACGCCGAGAGGGGTCGCTGGAAGTTGCGGCCGGGTTAACGGCGATGTGTATAGACTTGAGAAGGAGGGGGGGTTTCCGGTGGGAAAATGAATCAAAGCGTGGGACCGGGATCGCGGGGGGAATGAGGTTGTTGAAGGGAATTCAAGATTTATTGCGAAAAAAGCAACAGAAGTCGGGGCAGCTTGCAACAGGGGGTGGGTTGAGGAGGGTGAGCGGACGCCTCTAAGGAAAGAGGGCAGAGCGCAGGGGGAGGGTGCGACTGGGGTTGGTGCACGGTTTCAGGGGAGAGGACTCAACACAAAGGAAAGAGAGAACACCAGCACACAAGATTTGCAAAACACAAAAAAAGCTCCGGGAAGAAAGAGCCTCTGATAAACTCTAAAAAGCGAACAAAGGGGGGGAGAAACGAAGTAACCATGTTGAATAAGGTAGAAAATAGAAATTCATCGCCATTGTAATAAAGAGTTCAACCCGAATAAAGCGAGAGGGAAAACGGGGAATTATTGGAGGTCCACGTCAAAAAATCTAATTACCTGTCTTGAAGAACAGGAAAACCGGTCCGAGGTAACGAAAAAAGAAAGTCCAAATAATCCCGGGGAGAGGATTGAAAGAGCCGTTGCGTGCAAAGACGGAATGCATGAGTTAGGGGAGCAAGAGCGAAAACGCCGCATAAGGGGAGATGTCGGAAACCAAAAAATTCAGAGGGTTTCCCATAGAGTCGTTGGCGCAAACGTCTCAACTAAAAAAGGTAGAAGGAGCCCCGGAATACCCAGGAAGATCGCTCAAGGGTTTTTATCAGTACGTAGAAAAAAGCATTTGGGGGGGGAACCAAGAAATGAAAACGAGGGGCCCACCCCATGATTTAATAGATAACGCATAAATAGACGAAGGGGGAGAGGGGGGAATCTATATCAGCGTGGAAGGGCGCACCTGTCCACAAAATTATTACTTACAAGGTGACTAATGTAAGGAAACACGTGTAAAAAAAATCTGTTATTCAAAAGAGGATCTTCGGATTTGATAGATGGAAGCTGGCTTGGTTTCCTCTTAGAATTAAGGTGCGAAATGCGCAAAATCATCTGAGAGGAGAAAAACGAGGGGAAAGCGCAAAATCCGACACAAGTACTACAAGGGGGGAATTTCGCAACCAAAGAGGGAATCGGCTTAACACCTCGAAGCGCCTTGGCGATATTAAGGGATAAGAAAGGGAAGAAATCGCAGAAAAAAAAAAAAGGATACAAAGGGAGAAATCATCGCAGGTGTCCAAGCTAGCAAATTCTCCCGGAAACGAAAAAATACTAGGTACCTTCTCGGGAAGCACTAATGGGGGGGGAAAATGAGCTAATTCTGAGATGTGGAGCTCCAGTGGGGTTCGACGAGAAAAAAGAGGGAAAATCAAAAGGAAACGCGGGGAAAGTTAATCGGGCAGCGACTAAAACGGCCTTCAATATCCGACAATTTAAGAGGAAATACACAGACTGGTTGAATCGCTGCAGAACATAACAACGGAGGGCACATTGGGGAAAGATTTAATGTGAAGGCTCGAAAATTATCGCTATCGGGATCGAAGGTATCCTACAGAAGTGCGAACAAGACGCTAGAGCTTGAAAGACTGATCACAGGGAAGGGAATCAGAGGTATCTGACCACAATGGGGAAGAGCGTAAGGATAAAAAAATCGGATGGAAAAGAAATGTGCGTGTCGGTCGGTGAGGAAAACCATCTTATAGAGGCGAGAGGGCGAATATCCGGGGAAAGGGAAAACACGAAAAGGAGGAAGGGGTTGAAAGTGAGTGCAAAGCGGGGGAAAGTGATGCTCTGACTAGAGGTATCACTGGGAGAAAGCCCGTTGAAAGCTGTCCGCAGTATCGTAGGGAAAGGATCGGGGAATCCTGGGAGGAAAGGGGGGGTTACTAGTCCAAGGGCTCTATTGTCAGGTTGGGGGGGGGGGGGGGGTTTCAGAAAGTTACTCCGGGCAGGAAAATCAAAGGGGATTTGTGGTAAGAATGTAATGTGATGGCATCGCTGGCCGATTCAAACCTTAGGAACCGAACTGTATCATCCATGGGGGGGGGGGGGGGTCAAAAAGCGCTGTGGGGCGGAAAATATACATTATGGAGGGAACCTTCTCGGAGGGTATTTCGGGGGGGGGGGGGTCCTGCTGAAGGGGGGGAAATGGGGAAAAAAGGAAAGAGAAAAAGCTCAAACAAAAGAACTCAAACACCAAGCGAATAGGAAGCTACATTGTAACTTCAAATGGCTTTGGAAAACCAACCGTTGAAGAAACTAAACATTTTCTTAGAGGGGGGGAAGAGCCAGAAAGTTGTCCGAAGGGAAAAACAACCGCAGCACATCAAGCAAATTCTTAACCCCTTGAGGGGAATGGCGAAAAGCGGTTCAAAAACGTGAAGAAACCGTAAGAAAAAAAAGGGACCTAAGAGAGACTTCCATGCCAACATAGATCGGAGTCAATAAGGCAACGTGACCCGTGGGTAAAGCTCTAGATACGGGAAAGAAGGAAGCATCCCTTCAAAGCAACAGGGTCACTTACAAGGTTAAAACCAGCCATACGTCCAGTCTGTTTAAAACGGTCGAAGTATGTAATTACGGGGGGGAAAAAAAAACATCTAGAATATGCAAGCCCGAGAAGAAGATCTCGCCAAGGTCTTGGAAAGGTGGGGAAAGTCTGTCCAATGAGGGTAAAACGGAAAAAAGCGGAAAGAGCACCGCAAACAAGAAGTGGGTAGTTAAACGCCAAGGAAAAAGTCGGAGAGGAAGTCGAGGAGCTCGGAGAGGAGGTGTTGAACCGTCAAAGGGAACACCTTTCCGGAGGAAAGGAAAAAGAAGTGTAAACTTGGGGAAAGATGTGGGTGGGATACTTCATCTTATTGAGGTTTTGGAGATTGAGCATCTTCAAAGGGGAGAGGGAGTTGTATTTGGAAAAGCTTCGGCCCCGGAAACAAGGGGTGTGCTGGAGGAGAGGCAATTTACCCATAACACAAGAATCTCCACCCTCAGAATACGCACACTTTCTCTGTCGGAAACAGTCAAAATGCGTCCAAGTAAGACCTTACAGAGAAAGTTCGAGAAAAGTTGCAAGCATATCCTCGAGACAAGCATCGAAAAAGGTAAAAGGGAAGATGCTCGAGAGAAAACAGCGGAGGGAAGCCCTGAAGGAAACCGAAGGGAAAAAAAATAACAAGACGCTTGGACGTGAGTGGTACCAGAAACTCTTTCAACACAGGATGTTGAAAGAATGTACGGGGGGGGTCCGCGAGCACAGGGACGATCTGCGACGGGGGGTTGGGGTTTGACGGTTTAAACGGGAGAATTACAAATCATAGTTCACAAAGTGGAAAAAGCGCTATCAGGACTCATCAAAATCAGTCCGAAAAATATATAAAAGGGGAACTGCTTTTTATACCAAAAGCACAAAAGGAAAAAGAGGAAAAAAAAATGAAAAGACTCTGATGAATACGCATCCGGAGAAACATGCGAAGTACCGAGGTAATCATTGGTTTGACGGGAAACAGACGGGCCTCGGGGTTCGAAACATAATAATGATGAAGGGGGACACTCGCTGGGTAAGTGGTTAGAGATAAGATTTTTAGGTGGGGAAAAACTTCAAGAAAAGGAGGAAGGGCTCTCGCAAAGTGGACAATTCAGTTGCGTTGCCTGGGGATCGGGGCATGGGATCAAGAGATTATTTGTTTGGAGTAAGTCATGCGGAACACCGAGCTGAAATCAAGATGGCTGGGGGGCATGAAGAAAAGAACGCTTGACGATGATTACCAAGTATACGGAGAGTGAAGCGAAGCCAAGTTTTTGAGGATCAAAAAAAAGGATACTGCGGATGGCCAGGCAAATTTAGATAGCGGAAAAGTGTTCGGTTCATCAAAAATGTCGAAGCAGGGGAACGATGTGGGGGAGGGTGGAACGCAAAGTTGACCGAAAGGTGAGGGGGGTGTGGAAGGAAGAGATTCACTGGCGAAAAAGAAACTCTCCGAATCTAGTAGCGTCGAAGAAGTCAACGTGTGAGTCGGTGGGGAGCGGAAAACCTCGCGGGAAGGCGGCGAGAAAAAAAGTCGGTGGGGGGCTTAATGGACCAAAGGTGTGGAGCAGACAACAACACAAGAGAGAGATAACACCTGGGCAACCGGGGGGAAAACAAAAAACCCTGAAATATAACTCACGATTGTTCGAAAGAAAGTTCCAGAACCCGCAAAGCCATACCGTTGGATCTCAAAAGAGGACGTTATGTAAGGTAGAAAAAAGAGATGACAGCGCCAGGGAATATTTGGACCGATTAAAACAAACAGCAAAGAGATCGTAACAAGGGGGTAAAGGGACAGGCTAACTTCCAAGGATCCTGCTTTGAAAGAACAGAACAAAAGGAAGCCTGCGCTAAAACCTCAAAGGGGAAGGAAATCTCTGAGAACAGTCCCTAATTCAAAAAGAGAGAATCATTGGGGGGACGCTTGGGCGGGCCATCCGCGGCAATGCCTTGGATGATGTTCAGCTAAGGGAAGACATCAAACGAGCGTGATGCTTGGGAAAACCATCTTGAAAGCTTCCTTTTGCAGGGGGGGAGGAGATCAAAAATTCGTTTGCGCAAGTGATGGGGCTGGAATGATCTCGTGGTCAAAGAGATAAAGGGGGACCCGAATCTCAAAAGCCCTTGAATGGACCAAAATCACGGAAAAGTCCGAGCGCCAGTTTTCGGATACTGGGCGAAAAACGGGAAAAAGGTGGGAGGAAAAATCGTAGGGAGAATCAGGCAATGGGAAAAAGAGGGTGGTCGGCTCATAAGACGACGTGGAAAAATAGACGCTACGAGGAAAAACCCTTCTTCCCCGGACGGACGTGCTAATGGGCAGACCAACGATCTGCGGATACAGGGATCTGGTGAGCAAAAGATGGCAAGACGGATGGGTCAGCGCAAGATTGGGGCCTAGGGGGAATGTCGGCCCCACGTGAGAAGAAACGCTGGTTAGCTGCGGGGGGGGGGGCTGGACACAGCCCAAAGGGAAGGGCCCAACAGAAAATCGAGTCGAAGAAGACAACAGCATCCATTGTAAAAAAATATTTTAAGGAAAAATTTCACAGCCACTGGCAGGGGAGAGGGGTCTCCGGTTTTCTAGAAACATCAGAATCAACAACACAAAAAGATATAGGCGAACATATCAAGCGGGAAGGGAGCGGTGATCGCCGAAAGAAAAAGAGGAGTCATCAAAAAAGGGGGCGCTGAGAGGAAAGGGCCGTGAAAAGAAAGATGGAAAGTTCGTAATGAGGTTGCATATCTGCTGTACTATGAAAACTACTAAGGGGGGGAGGGAGCATTAAAGGAACACGGGACGTAACGGGGCCACGAAAACAGAAACGAACCACTCTCTGACGAAGGCCATAAAAAGGCACGTGGAAGAGGATCAAAAAGAAAGGGAAAGTCGGGACGAAACAGACTGTACGGGCAATAAAAAGGCATCCCTGGAGAATATGTGAACATCGGAGAAAGGATTACAAAGGGAAGCGCTCATAAGAAAAAAGCGCTATCGGAATGGGTGGGGGCGGCTTATCAAACTCGGAGAGCTTTCATCGCGATTGTTGATTCAGGGAATACGTCTAAAATCAAAAGTGCAGGGGGGTATAGAGGTCGAGAGGAAGGGTTAGGCAACAAATCATGCGCACAGACAGAGGCGCGGAAGATGGCAGTGACGAAACGTTACAAAGGGGGGGGACCAAGTATAGGGGCGCGGATGGCAAGCAGTTGGGAAACCCAATTGAACAAGATCTTAGGAGAGGGTACTGAAAAATAGAGGAAGCCGGTGGGAAAAAAGCTTCGAGGGGGGAGTTTCCGAAGAATGGGAACGCTGGTAGAGAGCCTTCATCAAAGGTTACCTAACGTCGAAAGGGGGGGGGTGAGGGAATGGGGGGGCGGAAGGAATGGGAAGATCTCCAAGTCAACATGGGAGCGCGGACAGCATGTAACGTGTGGAAGAGGGGAAAACATTATTCGGAAATTGCCTGGGAGGGTTTGATGCTTGAAGGGGGGGGGGGAGAGGTTTGCCGGGTTAGAACAAACAACGGAGGGAGGCAATAGATAAAAAACCGGGCTAGAAGAAAATTAGAAAAAACATCGCAAGTAAAGGAAATAATGTAAAGACTAACCCGACCAAGACACCGGGGGGGTGAAACTGCGCTGACCAAGAAGGACCATGTTGTTAAAAAAGCGAAAGCGAAGTTGAATTTCCAACCCTCATCGGAGCGAAAGAAGCGTCAACTGACGGTATTTGATTAAGCGCCGTCACTCAGCTTGCACAGCGGGGGAAATTCCCAGAAGAGAACACCTAGACCCGGCAGGTGGAGATTCCAGAAAAAAACAAGTCATTCACGGGAGGGCACTACGATCTTGTCATAAGGAGGACCCAAGGTCTTGCAAATCCAGAATGACGAGTATGGAGATAAATATTCTTCAGTAATCCGCTTATCAGGAAACCAGACCATAGCGCTCAGAGTCGAATGGCAATTTAGTGGGTTCCATTATAACCGCAGGGAAGAGGAGCTTAAGCTCGTAGGGTCGAAAGGAAAAGGACTAGCATCCGAAAGAAACCACGACGACCTTGGAAAATGGGGGGAACGTACGATAATCTGAGGGCATGGGGAGCGTAAACACCGGCCACAGCTTCTAAAAAAAGCGGTAAGCCGAGATGGGATGCTCATTTAGCAGGTAGGCGTCCGAAGGTAGAAGATCAGGGAAATGCTGATAGCCTCTTGGGGGGAGACGTAGATCCGGGAAATGCCGGACATAACCGACGCTGCGGATAAGGGGGATCCCGCCATATACCACACGGAAAGATTAAACAAGGCGGTCCTTTCTGGTATTTATTCGCCTTAAGGGATGGGGGTCGGAGGAAATGGGAGTGTAGAAAAAGCAGATTTCGGGCGACACACGAGCTTAGAAATCTCAAGAAAGAAACCTGTCCCCAAGGAGGAGAACGCGGACGCACCTAACACCGGAAGAATCTTTACGAAACGGACGTGATCAGGAGCCGGAGGAACATCATAGCACTAGTAGGGGTCTCAAAGAACAGATATAGGGGGAGGTGCTGAGGAACAAGATGAAAATTAGAAGAAAACTTGTCAAGGCCTCATGGAGCAAGAAAGAGTACTGAATCGAACCTATAGGTGCTGTTGAGAAAAATCAAGGGAGATGCTAAGGGTTATTCGCCTACTGTATCACAAGGGCAAGAAATACGCGCAAAAAGGCAAAAGCCAACAGCGAGAGTATCCGACGAGAAGAAAACTTGACCTTTAAATCAATAGGGGGATCAATCAAAAGATGAAAAAAAGACTTCGGCCAGGGGGGAGTATGTAATCATGGATGGTCGGTGCGAGAGAGGCGAACAGTGGACTCTAATCGAGTCCACTGCGGAGGAGGGGAAAAAAAACTCTCTTACGGGGACTTACCTGGGACAACCGTGCGGGGGAAAAGAAAGCGATGTGTCAAGGATCTGCCCAAAAGGCTTCTCCCACAGTGTCAAATCATGTGCGAAGGGGATCGGAGAAAGGCGTGGAGAGGAGGAATTTGGAGTATGGACGGCAGCACAGATAGCGCAAACTAATGCTGCATATTCCCAGCGCTGGAAAAAAAAAGAGATAAAAAGGAGGGTGGTGAGGAAGAAGGCGGGGGACTCAAATTCATTTCTAAGAACATCATTGAAGGCAAGCCAGGGTTGAAAGAAAAAGAAGAGGGGGAAGGAAAGGGAAGGGACGGAAGCCTGGAAGAATTTCAAAGGAAAGTCTGCAACACGGGAGGGAGGGATTCAGAAAAAAGGTGAACGCTGGGGGCCGGACGAGCACTTCAACACCAAAGGGTGTCCGCGATTCTGCGGGGCTGGGAGCTTCATAAAGGGATAAAGAACATCAAAATGGTCCGACGAGCGCGGGCAGTTCAACATTGGGATAGAAGAGGACGCGACAAGTTATTTCGGAAAGGAACCGGCGCGATTAGGGCGTCTGGGGGGGGGAGGGAAAGGGGTGTGTGGGTGCAAAGGTGTGATATCTCTCACCAAGGATTCGTAGGGAAAAAGGGAGAACAAGGGGCAAAAGGGGAGGAGGTTCACAGCCCGATACAAACCCCAGATAGATAAAGGAGACTCCTCCGGAGGAGGGCCAACCAGAGACAAATTTTTAAAGGGACTGGCGAACCCCGCACCATTTGGAATGAGAGGGAGAAAAGGAGAAGTGAGAAAAAAAAAAAACCGGCCTTATAAAAGACCAGCGGCGGGGAACAAGAGTCGGCAACTGTTGGGGGGCAGGGCCGGTCCAAAGAAAAAAAACAATCGTAAAAGAAAAAAGCAGAAACGGGCAACTGCCAGACGGGAATAAGAACGCAAGGGCAATAGGCCCATAAGGGAACGTCCCGAAAAGCTTATGCAAAAAGAAGCTTGTCAGTTGGAAGGGCAACGGGGAGGGCCTTGAGGGAGGAATCGGAAAAACTCCGAAAAAAAGAGCATCCCTGGAGAAGAGGTCAAGTGGCAAAAGCCAGCTTTCACATCCGCATGCCTGGGGGGGGGGTTTTGAATGAGCAAAGTTGAAAAAAGTCCATCTTTCAAACGAGACCCCTGGCCCTATCAGAACGGAGAACATTCAGGACTGTCAGCCACTCCCAAAAGGCACGTTGGAAGGAAGCCAAGACTGCGCACTCAAAAGTAGGTGATAGTAGGTAGCACACAACCATATCGGTAGGAGCGCAAATTAGGGATATAAGAACAGCGAGGGATTCTCCGCGGGACTCGTGATCAGCCCGACAGGCACACCATGATTACGAAGGTCAGTGCGAATTTCATTCGAAAGGAATACCGTGGGGAAAAAGACAACGGATCTGAATGGGGGCTTGTCAGGGAGCTTCGCGAAGGGTGGATTTGAACTGGTCGAAGTGAAAATCGGAGCGAAGTGGAAGAAAAGGAGCATCTATCAAACCCAAGGAAAGAGCGGGCATGAAGAGAAACCAGAGGGGAGGAAAGGGGGTTACAAGGAGCAGCTTCTTGGTTCTATCAGAAATCCCAGAGAAGGTTATCTTGAAGACTCTAGAGGAATAAACAACAAAAAGGGGATGGATGCGGGAGAAGCATAGCGTAAAGATGCCAAGGGAAAGGATGGAAGGCCGCAGAAAGGTCCCGGGGGAACTTCGACGTTTCAAACTATGGGAAAGGGGAACGTAATCGGGGAGAGAGGTCTATGGAGGGGGGGGGAAAATCACGGATGTTTCGAGATGACGGTCCTAGTACGGATGGAAATGCAAAAAGATAGAGAAAACCTCTCGTGAAGAGCGACAAAGGGGATGAAAGAAAAGGGACGGGAATAACAAAGGCCAAAGGGAGGATCTCATACGACTGAGGTCCTTCAGGAAAGAAATGGCGTGACAGTGCTCGATCGCGCAGAATGAATCCGAGATGGACTTCTATGTATGATTCAAAAAAAGCACTCTGCGTAAAGAGGGGGGCAGAACTACCGGTAGGGAGGGCTTTTTGCGGGAAACATGAGTGTGCCGCGGTATAAGAAGAGGATCGTAAAGGGAGTGACAGAACCGGGCTGAGCGAAAAATAGAAATTGATTTGGTCGTTGAGCAGCACATCATGGCGAAAGACAAAGGGGGGATCCAGTGGCAGGCGCGGAAAACGGTGCGTACAAAAGGGTTAAAGGGGAGACAAGAGGAGAGTTCTAGAGGGCGCATTTCAGCGGATGAAACTGCTCAAAGATGCAGCGTTATGAAGTAACTGCGCGGCATGGGCGACTAGAGGATTTTTTGAACTTTAAGAGAGCGAAATTGGGAAGTAGCGCGGTGGGGGCACGCGGAAAGAAAAGAACCGCGGGAGGGGTCCGAAAAAGATTTGACCGAAACGCGAAGCCTGCCGCTTGTACGGAGGTTTTCTTTCGGGGGGGAAATTCAGGGGATCCAAGTGGTCCGAAGGGCA